>Ga0209598_10000687_pt1 | contig 27506 bp, 29 predicted proteins | sample M_140807_EF_Meta_FD_187317 | JGI IMG/M metagenome (GOLD analysis project Ga0209598, IMG submission 187317) | Freshwater microbial communities from Lake Montjoie, Canada to study carbon cycling - M_140807_EF_MetaG (SPAdes) (version 2) | ecosystem: Environmental > Aquatic > Freshwater > Lake...
CCCTGGTGGCGGAATTGGTAGACGCACTAGTTTCAGGTACTAGCGGTTAACAGCCGTGGAGGTTCGAGTCCTCTCCTGGGCACCAAGAAAGCCTTCGAATCGTTGAGGCTCCAGCGATGATTCCCGGCTCAACCCATCGCACCCGCATCCCGCATTGAATTCCCGGAAACCAGTCGCATAGCACCGAGCGCAGCCATCCGCAGAGTTAGGCCGCGCTTCAGACCCGCGGTTATGAAGCCGTCGGATGTTTCAGCCCGCTGATCGACCCGGCACCGAGGCAATTAAATTAGGCTGAGGCAGGCCTGAATCCTCAACCTAGCGGGTTTATTTCAACGGAGAACCGAAATAATGAGAGAAAAAATCACCCTATTTTTTCGCCGACTCCTAGACGTAACGCCGGCGTGCCTGATGCTCATGACGCAAGGCAACCTTGCTGCGATCACATTGGCCCACTGGGAGAAAGCGTTAGGCACTGGCAGCATGGCAGGTGCGGTCTTGGTGCTCTTATCTTTTTACCAACAAACGCAGTGGCTCCACAATCAATACGTCATCGCGGCGCTGACAGGGCTAGCAGCTGGATTAGTCGATGGGATCTCGCACCCAGCCAATTTCAAAGGTGAAGCCATCATGACCGGGATTGCGGCCGCTGGGTTATGCCTTTTGTTTTCGGTTGCCTTTAAACGCCTTGAAACCAGCACAAATTCAAAATGACACCTGAAGAGACCTTAGCTCTGTGGAACCAGCAACTTGAAGCGGTTCGAGCGACCATGCTTCGAGGCGGAGGAAAACCGGGTGTCGCCTCGCGAGAAGTAGCCGCGGGAATGACTGGGCTGCAGTTGATGCAAGCCATGCTTGCAGGCCAACTTCCTTATCCGCACATCGCTGACACGCTGGACTTTTCGCTAGTCGAGGTCGATGTGGGCCGGGCTGTTTTCCAGGGGATACCCCAGGTCAAGCATTTCAACCCGATGGGCGGCGTGCATGGCGGATGGTATGCAACCCTGCTGGATTCGGCACTTGGTTGCGCTGTACACACGATGATGCCCGCCGGGCGCGCCTACACGACAGCCGAATTGGGCGTGAACATTGTGCGGGCAGCTACCGCAAAGACCGGGCCGTTGCGTGCGATCGGCACTGTCATCCACTGCGGCCGACAGCTGGCTACTGCCGAGGCGCGCATCATCGGACCCGACAACAAGCTCTACGCTCATGCCACGACAACGTGTCTCGTATTTGATATTGCAACGCCCAGGGAATCCAAGACCGAATGAAGATCCTCACCAGCATAATGCGGGTGAGGTGTTAAAGCTTCGAACGGCAGTCGCTGTCGATTGACCCAATGCGTTGTGAAGCCAAACCAGGTGGCTCCCAACGCATCCCAGGCATTGCTGGAAACGAAGAGTACTTCGTCCTTGTTGACCGGAATCGTTTTCTGGACCAAAGCGTAGCTTTCCGGCGACGTCTTATATAGTCGAATTGGATCGACTGTGATGACATGGTCTAACGCGTCCGCCATTCCCGCACTTTTGACCGCGGCAGCGAGCATATCCGCGCTGCCATTCGAGAGGATGGCTGTAGTCAGACCCAGGCCTTTGATTGTTTGAAGCACGCCCAGATTCTCTGGAAATGGCTGCAGGTGCTCATATTGCCGCATCAGCATTTCAACCTTTCCAGACGCACGGTCCAGTCCGAGCCGATCCAATGTGTATTCGAGGGAAAGGCGCGTTAACTCCCAAAACGACCTGAAATACTGACTGCCGGACGCGTTGTGAGGATCGGACAGGGTAATGAGTCGCGTGTATTCAATTTGCTTATCGCGCCACTTCAAGGCGATCTCAACCCCCTTGCCTGGATAAAGCTCGTCGGCCATTACCTGAATGGAGTACACATCAAATAATGTTCCGTAGGCATCGAATACCACCGCCTTGATTTTCACAAAAACCCTCTAAATACGAATTGATTAACTGCCCAGCAATTCAGCTTACCGCTGGGCGACGGCTGCTCCGAGACCATACTGTCAACTGGGTAGCGTCGCTACCGCGAATAGGAGACACGGCATGAACCTCGAAACTCTCGACTGCACGCTCGACAGTGGCGTGCTCACGATTACCCTCAACCGGCCAGACAAGCTCAACGCGTTCAATCGCGTAATGATGGAAGAGCTCATCGCGGCCTTCGACCGCGCCGACGCGGACGATGCCGTGCGGGCGGTGATCGTTACTGGGGCCGGCAGGGCCTTCTGCGCGGGCGCCGATCTTTCGCAAGGTGCCAAGACCTTTGACTATGCGGCCCGCAACGACCGCCCCGAAGTCGGCCGTGCCGTGGCCGGCGAGAGTGTCGACTGGGGTGACGAATCCGTGCGCGACGGCGGTGGGCGGGTCACTTTGCGCATCTTCAACTGCCTGAAACCGGTGATCGCGGCCATCAACGGCCCGGCGGTGGGCATCGGGGCGACGATACTGCTGCCAATGGACATTCGCCTGGCCAGCGAGCACGCGCGCATCGGTTTCGTGTTCAACCGGCGCGGTATCACGCCCGAGGCCTGCTCAAGCTGGTTTTTGCCGCGGGTCGTGGGTATCAGCCGGGCCCTTGAATGGTCGATGACTGGAAGGATCTTCCCCGCAAGCGAGGCACTGGAGGGCGGGCTGGTACGCCAGGTTCTGCCAGCCACTGAGTTGCTACCCGCAGCGCGAGCCCTGGCGCTGGAGATCGCGCAGAACTGCGCGCCGGTCTCGGTAGCGCTCAACCGCCAGATGATGTGGCGCATGCTGGGTGCTGCGCATCCGATGGAAGCCCATCGGGTGGACAGCCGGGCCATCTTCTCGCGCGGGGCATCCGCTGACGCCAAAGAAGGCGTAGTTTCATTCCTTGAAAAGCGGCCCGCACACTTTACCAATACCGTCTCGGCCGACATGCCGCCGTGGTTCCCGTGGTGGCAGGAACCTGGCTACGAGTGAATCAGCGGCTTGCGTCAGTTCGACCTGGGCAGATCAGATCTGGGCAGATCCGTGGGTAAGGTACGGTCGTATTTTTCGAAGGGTTGATGCACCCACGGGTCACCAACCAAGCGCTCAGCGACATAGTCAGGATGAAATTGCGAACTGGCCTTCTGCCAGATGACTGCGGTTCGGACCTCGGTGAACTGTGGGAAGCGGCGCTTGATTTCGGGTAACAGCGCCACGAATGTCAAACCCGTGTCGACCAGATCATCGACCAGCAAGAGACGCGGACCCGTCAAGGCCGCGGTCGCCGCAATTTGCTCGCCGATCCGAAGGGCACCTTGCTCGGTCCCGCCTTGCTCACGATAAGAACTGGTGAACAAGACGCCGAGTGGCTTTCGAAAGATCCGCGAGAGCACATCCCCTACGCGCATCCCACCGCGCGCCAGGCAGAGAATCTCGTCAAATTCCCAACCCGACTGGTGCACCTGCAAGGCCAGGCGCTCGCAGAGCCGGTCGTAGTCGGGCCATTCGCAGTAAAGATGTTCCATCAGGGCCGAAATGGATGCCGCAAAACAATGGTGTCTTCCCGATCCGGTCCGGTCGATACCAGGTCGATGGGTGCTCCCGTGAGTTCGGACATTCGCTCCAAATAACGGCGGGCATTCAAAGGTAGCTCGCTCCAGTCACGAATACCTGCAGTGGTTTCAGTCCAGCCCGGCACTTCTTCGAACACGGCCTCGCAGGCTTCAACTTCATCCGCGCCAAACGGCAGCATATCGAGATGCTCAACGACCCCATCGGCGCGCGTGTGACGGTACGCAACCGCCAGTCGAATGGTTTCGAGCCCATCGAGCACATCCAGCTTGGTCACGCAAAGACCTGTCACGCCGTTGAGCGCGATGGTGCGTTTTAGGGCCGGCACATCAAACCAGCCACAACGGCGTGCCCGCCCCGTTACCGAGCCAAATTCATGCCCCCGTTCGGCCAGACGCTGGCCGGTCTCGTCGAACAATTCGGTCGGGAACGGCCCGGAGCCGACGCGAGTGGCGTAAGCCTTGGTGATTCCGAGAACGTAAGACAAGGCTTGTGGGCCAACACCAGCGCCAGCCGACGCAGCTCCGGCAATACAGTTGGAGCTCGTCACGAAGGGATAGGTTCCATGATCGACATCGAGCAAGGCCCCTTGCGCACCTTCAAACAGTAGCGGATCGCCCCGCCCGATCGCCTGAGCGAGTAATGCAGGCACATCGGCCACCATCGGACGAAGGCGTTCAGTCAGCGGAAAGACAGCATCACAGACCTGATCGACCGAAATTGTCGGCGAACCAAGATACTTCTCGAGAACAAAATTATGTAATTCGAGCGCTTCTGCCACGCGGGTCCGAAAACGTTCGGGTGCGAACAGATCCCGCAGGCGCAGTGCCCGTCGTCCGACCTTGTCTTCATAAGCTGGGCCGATACCGCGGCCAGTCGTGCCGATTTTTGCATCGCCGCGGCGGGCTTCACGCGCCTGGTCAATAGCGACGTGATAGGGCAGGATGAGCGGAACGTTATCCGCAATCCGCAGGCGCTCGCTGACCGCGACTCCGGCGGCCTCGAGTTCGTCGATCTCGCCCAACAACGCTCCGGGCGACAGGACAACACCGTTACCGATGTAACAGATGACACCGGGACGGAGAATCCCCGATGGGATCAGCCGCAACACCTGCTTGCGACCCGACACAACGAGCGTATGGCCGGCGTTATGACCGCCCTGAAAACGGACCACGCCTTTGGCAGATTCCGTGAGCCAGTCGACAATCTTGCCCTTGCCTTCGTCACCCCACTGAGTGCCGATCACCACGACGTTTTGCGTCATACCCATTTACTCATTCGAAGGGGGAGGACCGATCAGGCGCTGAACTTCCCACGCCCCATCGCTGAAAACCAACTCGCGATCAAACCGGTACTCTTCCTGCTCGGTCGTCGATCCAACCATCTGAACGACAATCTCACCAGAAGTGCGCAATCCAACAATCGCCGAAGCCAGCGCGGGATCATCCTGCCAAGGAGCGCGGATCGCTGAACTGGGTTTGACGTTCTGGGCAAGCGCAGCGAGTGCCGCAAGCTCGCGCAGTTCCAGCGAAAACCCAGTCGCGGGTCGGCCGCGACCAAACACAGCACCAATGTTGTCATATCGCCCACCACGTGCGATCGATCCCGACCGGCCGCTGACGTAGGCAGCAAACGTGATTCCTGTGTGGTAACGGTAGCCGCGCAGATCGCCGAGGTCAATGGTCAACGATGCCCCGACACGGCGAGCGAGCAAGTGCGACTGAACCAAGCGCTCAAGTTCATGCAAAGCCTGCTGCACAGCCGCCACCTTGGGCAACTCAGTGCGCGCGCGCGACAAAACATCCGCCGGATCTGAACCATAAAGCGTTGGCAAGGCAAGCAGAGCGGAATAAACCTCCGGAGCCAGTCGAGGCAATTGGCCCAGGACGACCGACAAGCCTGGCAAATCCTTACGCTGGAAGAGTGGGAACAGCGCCTCTTCGTCAAGGCGGGAGTCCAGAGCGAGCAAGGCCCGAACCAGCCCTAAGTGACACAAATCGACCCTAACCGTCTGCACGCCCCCCCGTCGTAGGGAGGCCAACATGAGGTCGACGACCTCAAGATCGGCCTCGAGCCCCTGGTGTCCGTAAATTTCGGCGCCTACCTGGATTGGCTCACGGGTCGAACCCAGATTACCCGGGCGGGCGTGCAAGACGCTACCGCAATAGGCCAGGCGAACCACTCCCTGGCGATCAAGGCGTTGCGCATCGATGCGCGCGACCTGTGGCGTCATATCTGGGCGCAAGCCCAAGGTCCGTCCGGAAAGTTGATCAATGAGCTTGAACGTGCGCAAATCAAGATCGCTGCCGCGTCCAATCGCAAGGGAATCCAGATGCTCGACCAGTGGTGGCTGGACCAGCTCGTAACCGTAGGATCGAGCCAGATCGAGCAAATGACGGCGCAACTCTTCGAGCTGGCGCGCTTCGGTCGGCAGCACATCGGAGAAGGCTTCAGGCAACAGCCAGCGCATCATAGAAACATCACCGGGGTCGATTGCTCAGCCAAACGCGACGAGCAATCCTCCAACGACGATACCACCGAGTCCGATGAATCGAATCTGCCCGTCCTGCATCTTGGCGATTCGCACCATGGTTTCGCGCCACATCGCCGGGGCGACAAAGGGCAAAGCGCCCTCAAGCAGCAAGACCATCCCGGCAATCGCCAAAATCGACATCAGCGACGTCCCGCCGACCCCGAACTGGCTGGCTCTGCGGCGTTCGACCGGCCACCGCTGGAGCGGAAGTAACGGAAAAAATCGGACGAGGGATCGAGCACCATGACATCGGACCGGTTGCGGAAGGAGGCCCTGTAGGCCTCGAGTGACCGATAAAACTGGGCGAACTGGGGGTCCTGACCAAAGGACTTGGCATAGATGGCCGACGCCGTTCCATCACCCTCACCTTTCGTTGCCTGTGCATCGCGATAGGCTTCGGCCAGGATCACCTCACGCTGCCGATCAGCATCCGCGCGGATTTTTTCGCTTTCTGCCGACCCAGTCGCACGGCGTTCGTTGGCGACCCGCTTGCGCTCGGCCTGCATCCGGTCGAAGACGCGCTCGCTGACTTCGGGCGCGAAATCGACCCGCTTCATCCGGACATCGATGATCTCGGCGCCGATTTGTTTGGCATCTTCGGCCACCTTACCGCGAACGCTCGCCATCATTTGCTCGCGTTCGCCCGAAATCATGTCGGAGACAGTCCGTTTGGCAATCTCGTTGTTCATGGCATCGCGAACACTGCGCGAAATCCGGTCAGCCCCGATGAGCTCACTACCACCCACGGAGACCACAAACTTTTTTGGATCCGCAATCCGCCATTTAACGAAGGAATCCACCTGGACGTTGAGTTTTTCACTGGTAATAAACCGATCGACATCGGCCGTATCAATCGTGAGAATGCGCTTATCAAAGTAGGTGATGCTTTGGATCAACGGGACTTTCAAGTAAAGGCCCGGTTGATCAATCACACGGCGGATTTCGCCGATTTGACGAACCACTGCGTACTCACGCTGGTCCACCATAAACAGGCTCGCGTTACCCACCACAAACAGGGTCAGCGCGGCCAAGGCTCCAAACAAAATACGTTGCATGTCAGTGCTCCAGCCGATTACGGACGCTCGCGGTTACGCAAATTTTCGCGCGGGTCGACCCGAGGTCGTGATTCGGTCTCGTTAGACGCCGGGACGCCCGATGGCGCAGGTGGTGCACCACCCGCAGAAGCCGTCGGTGGGAAAGTGCCATTGCTCCCGGCCGAGGCAGAAGATCCGGCTCCAGACCCCGCACCGACCTGCTGAATCAACTTGTCGAGCGGCAGGTATAAGAGATTGTTCGCGCTGCGGGAGTCCACATACACCTTGCTGGTGTTCTGGAATACCTGCTGCATCGTGTCGAGATAGAGCCGATCGCGTGTGACCTGTGGGGCCTTGGCGTACTCTTTGAGCACGGACTCAAACCGACTTGCATCACCGGTTGCCACCGCAATCACGCGCTGCTTGTGCCCATCCGCTTCTTGCAAGAGTCGCGCGGCGGTGCCGCGAGCTTTGGGGATGACGTCATTGGCGTAAGCACGGCCTTCGTTGATCAGGCGCTCACGATCCTGAGCGGCCTTATTGGCGTCCTCGAATGCGGTCTGAACCTGCTCTGGTGGTTGAACCTGCTGGACCGTCACGTCCACGACCGAAACGCCCGCCTTGTAGAGGTCCAGAACGTCCTGCATCAACTTCTGGGCGATCTTGGCCACCTGCTCTTTCTCTTCGTAGAGCACCTGGTCGATCTGACGACGTCCAACGGTCTCGCGCATCGCGGTCTCGGCACTCTGGCGAATGAGTTCCTCGGGCTGGGAGCCAGGATTGTTATTAAACAACCAGGCTTTCGGATCGACGATTCGGTACTGCACCGCGTATTGCATGTCCACAATGCTCTGGTCACCAGTCAAGATCAGCGACTCTTTGAGCACCTTGTTCTTGACGTTGCTCCGGTAACCGACTTCGAGCTGGCGCAGCTGCTGCACGTTGACCAGCTCGTGCGTCTCGATTGGCGATGGCAAGCGCCAGGTAAAACCTGCCCGGCTATTGAGTTCACGGAACTCACCAAAACGCATCACAACCGCGGCTTGCCCCTCTTGGACGATGTAGAACCCGCTGCCGAGCCACAACACCACCGCCAAGCCCAAGAGAACGCCGAGGCCAATACCGACATTCAGGTTTGAGCCAAAAGGGTTGCCAAACGGCATCCCGGGTCGGTTTCCACCGTTGTTGCCAGAGTCTCCACCACCACCAAACAGCGAGGACAGGCGGCGGTTGAAATCGCGCCAGAGTTCGTCAAGGTCGGGGGGGCCGTCATTCTTCGGCCGACGTGAACCTTGATCACTGTCAGATTTTTGGCCGGCATTGCGGCCCCAGTTCGGGTCATTCAGGCTCATAGGGCCGTTGTCCAGTCAGGGGGATCCATGGAGGCAGGTTTGTTGCCAAGCCCTGGGATCAGGATCGGTTCTTTGGGGTTTTGAAGATCAGCATCGATTTCGGCTCCGAACCGAGCGCCGCGACTCAGTTCAGCCAGCGCCACCCGCAACCCATCCAAGCCCGAACCCGTGCGGGCACTGACGAAAACGCGTCGGATCGTACCACGGTCATCCCGCTCGACGCCCGGTGCCGTGTGGGTCTCGTCGATCTTGTTGCAAATCACGAGCAACGGCACCTCAGCGGCACCGATCTCGGCCAATACCCGATCCACTTCGGCCGATTGTTCGTCCCGTTCGGGCGAACTCCAGTCGACCACGTGGAGAAGCAAATCAGCGCCTGCCGTCTCCTGTAGCGTGGCCCGAAAGGCCGCTACCAGCGTGTGGGGTAGGTCGCGAATGAACCCGACCGTATCGGACAAAACCAGTTGGGACGAACTGCCGGTGACCGGATCAGCGACGTGCAGTTTTCGGGTCAGGGTGTCGAGAGTTGCAAACAATTGATCGGCCGCGTGGGTGCCTGCGCGAGTGAGGGCATTGAACAGCGTGCTTTTGCCGGCGTTGGTGTAACCGACCAGCGAAACAGAAAACGCCCCTTGCCGCAATCGCTGGCGACGGCGCGTTAGGCGCTGGCGTTCAGCGCGATCGATCAGCGTACGCAACTGACGGATTTTGTTGTCTAGCATGCGCCGGTCAAGTTCGATCTGCTTTTCACCTGGCCCCCCACGCAAACCGATACCGCCCTGCTGTCGCTCAAGGTGCGTCCATCCGCGAACAAGTCGGGTAGCCTGATGTTGCACCTGGGCCAATTCCACTTGAAGCTTACCCTCGTGGCTGCGGGCCCGCTGGGCAAAAATCTCGAGGATCAGGCCGATCCGCTCCACCACTTTGACACCCCAGACCTGCTCGAGGTTGCGCTGTTGGATGGGCGTCAGGGCGTGATCGAAAAGCACATGGTCAATCTGCTCCGCCACGAGGCGCTCACCAATTTCTGCGACTTTTCCACGACCAATGAAGGTGGCCGGATCGGGGCGCGCCCGATGGACCGCGATCCGCCCGCCAACGGCGATCCCCGCCGAACTTGCCAGGGCGGCGAGTTCGTCAAGGGAACGCTCATCACGTCGAATGCGGCCAACCCCGACGCCAATCAGAAGCGCCCGGCGATATTCGTCAGGCAGGTTCAGGTAGCCTCGCTTTCCTGCTGGAAATTCACCGGCCGAGCGGGTACGACCGTTGAAATCGCATGTTTGTAGACCATTTGGGTCACGGTATTGCGCAGCAAAACGACGTACTGATCAAAGGATTCGATCTGTCCCTGCAACTTGATCCCGTTGACCAGATAGACGGCCACCGGAATATGTTCCTTGCGTAACAGATTCAGAAATGGGTCCTGGAGAAGTTGGCCCTTATTGCTCATTTTTTTTGAAAGGCTCCGTTTTAGGAATTCTTGGGGCGGAGTCCGCGGACATCACTAAAGGATGGGTCCGGTTTGAGACGCGGACCTTTCAATGTATCTGAATTGTCACGAGATTGCCACGTGACTCCACATCGCAGGTTTGATGCAACGATCACTTGGCAAAGGGATTAACCCCGGTGCGGAATTCGATGCGCATTGGAGTGCCTTCGAGGTCGAACTTGGCCCGGATCGCGCCCTCGAGATACCGCCGATAGGTCTCGGGAATGTCAGCCAGTGAGTTCCCGTGAACCACGATAATCGGGGGGTTGCGTCCACCCTGATGAGCAAAACGCAATTTGGGTCGGATGGCTCCGCGCCGAGGGGGATTCTGCCGTTCGACGGCATCATTGATCACCCGAGTTAGTCGGGGCGTTGACAACTTTCGGTTGGCAGCGGCATAAGCGGAATCGACTGAACGCAATACCGCGCCCACCCCAAATCCAACCAGCGCGCTGACAAAATGCGTCCGGGCCCAACTTAAAAAATAAAGCTTGCGGGCAAATTCACCCCGAATGCGCTCGCGCGACCCAGCGTCGAGACCATCCCACTTGTTAACAGCAACGACCAGCGCACGGCCTGATTCGAGAATAAAGCTCGCGAGGTGCGCGTCCTGTTCCATCACGCCGTCTTGCGCGTCGAGCATCAAGACCACGACATGACTGACATCGATCGCTTGAAGCGTCTTGACTACCGAGAACTTTTCGACCACATCCGTGACCTTGCCGCGCCGACGAACTCCCGCAGTATCAATCAACACGTAGGGACGTCCATCACGCAAAAAAGGCACTGCCACAGCGTCTCGAGTGGTCCCGGGCTGATCAAACGCGATCATGCGTTCCTCGCCCAACAGCGTGTTGACGAGCGTCGATTTACCGACGTTGGGGCGCCCGACAATCGCAATCCGGATCGGCCTGGTCGAATGGGGAACCATTTCTTCAGCCGCGGCTCGGGCATCCGCTTCGGCCTGCGTCAGACCGTCGAGGGACTCTTCTGGTGGGGGCAAGCCCTCAGCATGGGCTGAGTCCGAGTGGTAATCGTCCGAATCGTCCGATGCCGCAGATTCGTCCTCTGGCTCCTCTTCTCCGCCAGCGAGGCCCTCAAGCGCGATTTCGAGCAGATCGCGCACGCCGTCGCCGTGAGCGGCTGAAATAGCCCATGGCTGACCAAGTCCGAGGGCCCAGAACTCAGCGGCGACCTGCTCTCGTGGCAAGCCTTCGGCTTTGTTGACGGCTACGAACACGCGCGCGCGCGACCGGCGTAATTCATCCACAATCGTCTGATCATGCGGACTCAGACCGTCGCGGCCGTCCACCACCAGCAAAACGACGTCGGCCTCAAGGATCGCCAGCCGAGTCTGACGCGCCATCGCGGCGACGATGCCATCTTTGACCACGGGCTCAAAACCGCCGGTATCGATCGCAATGAAGCGGCGGTCGCCGACTTGGGCCTGACCATAATGCCGATCGCGGGTCAGGCCGGGACGGTCGTAAACGAGTGCGGCGCGACTGCGGGTAAGCCGATTAAATAGGGTTGACTTGCCGACGTTGGGGCGCCCGATGAGCGCAACCACCGGCAACGGAACGACGGGGAGCAGGTCAAATATCGGGTCAATGCGCTGATCACGAAGCAAAATATGGGCACTCAGTCCGTGGCCAGCGCAACAATTGCACCCCGCGTCGTTTGCACGATCGCGAGATTGCCGGCGGCAACCGGCGGGGCCTGGATCGGGCCGCCGCTCAAATTACTACGGGCCTGAACGGCGCCGGATTCGCGAGAAAACCAATGCACGAGACCGTCCCGATCGCCAACGAGGACAGACCCTCCAATGGATAGCGGCTGAGAGAGCCGACGCAACGAAAGTGCCTCCTGGCGCCAGACCTGTTCACCATTGGTATGACGCAGGCCATGGAGGTTGCCACGGTCGTCAGCGACAAACGCGAACTTTGGGTCAACCGCAATCCCCGTCCACGCGGGTAGTTCGCGCGACCAGATCGGCGCCCCGCTCAGGGCATCCTGACAGGCAACCCGGCCCTGATAAGCCGTCGCACAGACCTCCCGTCCCGCCACCCAAGGCCGCCCCAAAACGTCGGCGATCCGTTCAATCTCATTGGTGCCGCGTGGTTGTGCGACGGCGGTCTCCCACCGCAAGGCGCCTGTCTCAAGATCGAGGGCTACCAACCGACCACCCGGAAGTCCTGCAAAAACGAGCCCCGTGGATCCGGCGGGGGTCGTTACCTCAGCGACCGCGACCGGCGAAGGCTGACGTAAAACCAGCGTGGGCAACGCGCGCTGCCAAGTCCAACGGGTTTTGCCAGTGGCAGCCTCAAGTGACATGACTTTGTCACCCACCCGCACCAGAACCGCATTAAGCCCCACGGTTGGAGTCGATAGCACCTCAGTGCCCGCCGCCACTTTCCAGGCTTGGCGTCCATCTGAGGCATTGAGCGCGATCACGTCCCCATCGCGAGAAGCGACGACAACGATCGATTCACTGGCACCGACGCCAGCACTTAACACTTGACCGGCAGAGACCTTCCAGTCGATGCGGCCACTACTCGCCGCAATCCTTGCCACAGTCCCATCGGCCGCCGCCGCGTAAACCGATGAACCAACCACTGCTGGCTGAAAACCCACGCCCGAATTGCCAATCGAGGCTGACCATGCGACCCGAGGGCTCACGCCGCCTACCGTCGGTGGCAGTGGCGGCGGCGTGGGTTCGCCCCGCCCTAAACCTAACCAGGAACACGCCGGCAATAGGCTCAGCATAGCAATGGCGACCAATAGTCGACCTGAGAACGCGGTGCCTCGCGCTTGGACATGCATCATGAGCCCGCTCCGAACGTATCAAGTTTGAGTTGGACCAACGGCCGCAACGGGCTGTTGCTGTCGAGTTTGCTCAAGGCTTCTGTCCAGGCTGCCCTGGCCTCACCCCCTCGACCCAATTCAGCCAGCAAATCCGCCCGACGGTCGATCCAAGCACCCGCCATTTCGGCTGGTGGTGGGCCCTCGAGGAGTTTGAGTCCGGCGTCGAGCTGGGCCCGATCAGCGACCCCCTCATCAAGCAGCAGTCCGGCCAGACGGATTCTTGCAACGGCTTGGATCCCAAGGTCCCGACCATGCTCGACCACCCAGGTCAAAGTCGTTCGGGCAGACTTGGAATCCCCCGCATCCAGTTGGGCCCGCGCAACCCGCAATGCGGCCATCGCAGCATAGGGCGTGCGGCTGTACTCGTTCATGAGGGTTGCGGCCATCGGAGCGGCCTCAGACAGCTGCGCGCGTCGCAAGGCATCGTCCATCTTTTCGTGGATTGCAGACGCGGCACCCGCCTGACGCAGTTCCCACCAGCCCCAGCCACGCCAGCCGGCGACAACGAGCAGCACCAGGGTCAAACCCAACGTGATCCAATTACCCCAGCGGCTCCAGAATGCCTTGAGTTCGTCAAGGCGTTCCTGTTCTTCAAGATCGTAGGCCATGCCCTTCCTCATTCGATCGATACAGGGCATCAAGCACCGTATTCGGCAAGTCCGCCAGCGCAACGTTCTGCTGAACATTGTGCTGAGTTAAATCATTTTTATCCGAGCGCAACCACTTGATCGCGGCCTCGTCGCGCGCGGCTTCTTCTTCGCCGATGACAACCGCAAGCGTCGCGCCGCTCGCATCGGCGCGTTTGAACTGACTCTTGAAGCTACCGCCACCGCAATGCAAGATCACGTCGAGTCCGGCATCGCGCAGGCGCTCTGCAGACCGAAATGCCAATCGCCCAGCGGCCTGCCCCTGATGCACCACATAAACGGAGCAGGCGGCAGAGGCGACCGCTTCGCCTTGTTCACGCAGCAACTCGATCAAGCGCTCGACCCCGATCGCAAAGCCGCAGGCCGGGGTGGACTTGCCTCCCATTTGCTCAACCAGGGGGTCATACCGACCGCCGCCGCAGACCGTTCCCTGAGCACCTAACATCGTGGTGGTCCACTCGAAGACGGTTCGGTTGTAGTAGTCGAGCCCGCGTACCAACCGTGGGTTCAAGCGATACGGAATACCGAGATCCGCGAGTAACTGCTGAAGCCCCTCGAAATGCGCTCGTGACGCTGTCCCCAGGTGGTCAATGGGCTTTGGCGCAGCCTCAATTAGCGTCTGTAGCGCCGGATTTTTGGAGTCCAGAATTCGCATCGGATTGGCATGCAGCCGACGTTTTGAATCATCATCAAGTTGGTCAAGATGCTGTTCAAAATAATCAATCAAGGCGGCCCGATGGGCGAGGCGTTCGCCGGCGTCTCCAATCGAGTTCAGCTCTAGTTGCAATCCGTCCAGGCCGAGGTCGTCCCAGAGGCGTTGCGCCATCGCGATCACTTCAGCATCGATGTCGGGTCCTTCGAATCCGATCGCCTCGATCCCGATCTGATGAAACTGACGATAACGCCCCCGTTGGGGCCGCTCGTGCCGGAACATCGGTCCGAAATACCAGAGCCGACGCGGCCCTTCATAGGTCAGGTGGTGTTCGATCACGGACCGCACCACGCCCGCCGTGTTCTCGGGGCGCAGGGTGAGATGTTCGCCATTGAGGGCGTCGACAAAGGAATACATCTCTTTCTCGACAATGTCGGTCGCCGAACCGATACCGCGGGCAAACAGCGCCGTGGACTCGACGATCGGCGTGCGGATCTGCTGATAGCCATAGCCGCGGGTCCAGTCACGGACGGCTTCATCCACCATTTCCCAGTAATGAGCATCTGCCGGCAGCAAATCATTCATGCCCTTCACACCAGTGAGGACTGCTGGCTTTGCCGCGGGCTTTGCCCTGGCTTCGGGGACAGGCTTCGTGTCGTCGGTCATGCGGGTTCCGCCTCGCGGTTGCCCATCAGTCCGGCAACCCCATAGCGTCGTTCGACATATTGCGCGACGATGGCCTGAAACTCTTCGGCAATCCGATCACCCTTGAGCGTTACCGTGCGTTCACCATCTACGAACACAGGCGCCACCGGCGCTTCTCCAGCGCCGGGCAAACTGATACCGACATCGGCAAATTTCGATTCACCAGGCCCATTGACCACGCACCCCATGACGGCAACCGCCATGGTCTCGACTCCGGGGTAATTTGCCCGCCACTCTGGCATCTGCTCGCGCAGCCATCGCTGGATCGAATCGGCCAACTCCTGAAAGAAAGTCGAGGTCGTGCGGCCACACCCCGGGCAGGCCGTCACCAAAGGCGTAAATGCGCGCAAACCCATGGTCTGCAGCATCTCTTGAGCAACGATGACTTCACGCGCCCGATCGCCACCGGGCTCTGGCGTGAGGGACACTCGAATGGTGTCGCCGATCCCCTCCTGGAGCAAAACTGCCATGGCGGCGGTGGACGCCACGATGCCTTTGGAACCCATCCCGGCCTCGGTCAATCCGAGGTGCAAAGCAAAATCAGAGCGACTGGCCAGATCGCGATACACGGCGATCAGATCCTGGACCGCCGAGACCTTGCAGGACAGGACGATTTGATCGGGGCTCAATCCCAACTCAATCGCACGAGCGGCGGAATCGAGCGCTGAACGAACAAGCGCCTCGCGCATGACGGCCGCCGACCCCAATGGGTCCGCGAGCGCAGCGTTGGCGTCCATCAATCGAGCCAGCAAATCCTGATCAAGACTGCCCCAATTGACACCAATCCGGACAGCCTTGTCGTGCTGGCAGGCGATCTCGATCATGCGGGCGAAATTGTCATTTCGCTTCACACCGGTGCCCACGTTGCCGGGATTGATCCGGTACTTGGACAAGGCCTGAGCGCAGTCCGGGTACTGCGTCAACAAGCGATGCCCGTTATAGTGAAAATCGCCACACAAAGGAACGGAGACGCCCATCCGATCGAGTTGTTCGCGGACTGCCGGGACCGCTTGTGCCGCCGCAGGCGAGTTGACCGTCAACCGGACGATTTCGCTCCCAGCCGCTGCCAGCGCCTTCACCTGAATCGCGGTCGCAATGACGTCGGCCGTATCCGTATTCGTCATCGACTGCACGACCACGGGAGCGCCGCCACCGATCTTGACCGTACGGTCTCCCCAACGCACCAGGGCCATGCGGGTGGAGTGCCGGGCCAGTGGCCCGGGAATTTCGTGCTTGCTTAAACTCATGATGCGATCAACGAAGGTTTTGCGCCGGAACCGATTCAATGACCGTGGGCCCAGTCGGCGGTGCACTCGAGGGTGAGCCAAATGGCGCCTCGGTCGATGACGCATCCACTTGCCCCGGCGCGGGAACGGGGGCGGGGACAGCAACGGACGCGGGAGCGGACGAGGGAACATTGACCGGCGCCATGCCGGAGTTCTGGCCAACCGGTGTCGATCGGCCGAAAAAGAGCGCGAAAGCGGCCAGGGCCGCCACAACTACAACCGCTAATAAAATCCAATTGCGTCGACCGCCAGAAGCCCCAGAGAAATCCAGACCATCCGCACGCGGCATGGGGGCACTGAGCGACGCGGCTGAGCGCAAGTCGCTCGGCTCTCCGGCTGGGCCAAGAGTCTCGATGAGAGGTTCTACACCCACCCCCAACATGCGCCCGTAACCCCGGAGGGCGCCCCGAATAAACGTCCCGCCCGGAAGCTCATTCCAGTGCCCCTTCTCCATTGCATCAATCTGGCGAGTTGCCAAACGCATCCGCTGGGCGGCCTCCTGTATCGACCACCCCCGGGCCTCGCGAACGGCCGCCAATTCAGCCGCAGTCGCAATCCCCAGGGTGCCGGCGCCTGAACCGCTATCGGGATTCATGTCTGTCATGATCGGCTCATTCGTTAGTGGAGTGCCGTTGGGCGCTCAATCGGAATCGGGATGATTTTGCCTTCAAGGCGCTCTGCGCGGCGAGTCCGGTCTCGAACATCACCGGCAAGTTGCCCGCACGCGGCATCAATATCATCACCACGCGTGCGACGCACAGTTGTCACGATACCAGCGTCCGAAAGCCGGCGCGCAAAGCGCGAGATGCGATCCGTGGTCGAACGCTGCAAGCCGGAACCCGGAAACGGATTGAAGGGAATCAAATTGAACTTGCAAGGCAGATCGGCAACCCAACGCAAGACCTGCTCAGCCTGAGCCTCGGAATCATTCACCCCATCGAGCATGACGTACTCAAAGGTCACAAAATCCCGCGGTGCCGATTGCAGATATCGGGAACAAGCCAACCAGAGCTGATCCAAGGGGTACTTTCGGTTTAATGGCACCAGTTGGTCGCGCAAGGAGTCGACGGGCGCGTGCAATGACACTGCCAAGGCAACAGGGCAGTCTTCGCGCAGCCGATCCATCATCGGAATTACGCCCGAGGTCGACACGGTGACACGCCGTCGCGACAGGCCATAAGCCCGGTCGTCGAGCATCAACCGAACCGCGGCGAGCGTAACCTCGTAGTTCAGCAGGGGCTCACCCATCCCCATGAACACGACATTCGAAATTTGACGTTCGGCACCCGCTGTCGTTCCGCCAAGCGCCTGCTCGGCCCACCACAACTGACCTATCACCTCATCGAGCCGGAGGTTTCTAGAGAAGCCTTGTTTGCCGGTGGAGCAAAAACGACAATCAACTGCGCAGCCGGCCTGGGTCGAAACGCAAAGCGTGCCGCGGGTCGCCTCGGGGATGAAAACCATCTCAACCGCGTTGCCTTCACCCACGTCGAGCAACCATTTGCGAGTCTCGTCCGCCGCCCGGTGGTCGGTCAGCACCGCTGGGGCCCGAATCTCGGCTTTCGCCGCAAGATGTTCGCGCAGCGTGCGCGCCAAATCGGTCATGGCGTCAAACTCGCTGACGCCACGCTGGTGGATCCACTTGAGAAGTTGCTGGGCCCGAAAAGGTTTTTCGCCCCAGCTCGCGCACAAAGCCACCATTCCGGCGGCGTCCAAACCCAGCAGGTTTACCCGGTCACCGACCAGGTCGTTCTTCAGGGACGGGTTGGTCTCGGGCAAATCAGCGCGAGTGAATCGCCATGGCGGGGAAGAAGAAAGCAATCTCGGTCGCTGCAGTCTCAGAGGCGTCCGAACCGTGAACGGCATTGGCGTCGATGCTCTGGGCAAAGTCGGCGCGAATTGTTCCAGGTGCGGCCTTCTTGGGATCGGTTGCGCCCATCAGATCGCGGTTCTTAGCGATTGCGCCCTCCCCTTCGAGGACCTGGACCATCACCGGGCCCGAGATCATGAAATGCACGAGATCCTTAAAGAAAGGTCGTTCGCGGTGGACCCCGTAAAACGCTTCGGCGTCAGCCTGGGAGAGTTGCATCATGCGGCAGGCGATGATCTTGAGCCCGGCCTCTTCAAATCGGGACAGGATGCGGCCGATAACGTTGCTGGCGACCGCGTCGGGCTTAATAATAGAGAGGGTGCGCTCAATGGCCATGCGAACTCCGGAATTCGTTGACGTTTCAAAGGGAAAGCCCTCAAGTTTATCACGCGCGCTAGCCCGGATTTTTTGCCCACGCCGCGTAAGCCCGACGACTGGGTGTCGACCATGCTCTAAGGGCAAGTCTCAACTTGAATGGTTTGGGGTGGTGCTCTAGAGTCCGCTACTTCATCACTTGAGGAACATTTCCATCATGGCTTTTGATAACCAACATCCGATGTTCGTGACCCAGGGTGCACTCTCGGGGGCGACTCGAAACCGAGTCCTGCGCAACACCTACGCACTTTTGGCCCTGTCCATGATTCCGACAGTTCTCGGCGCGTTTGTCGGCTTACGTACCGGTTTTTCGCTGCTCGCTGGCAGCCCCTTCATGGGCGCGATCCTGTTCCTGGGCATCGCGTTTGGATTTTTTTACGCCATCGAACGCACAAAGAACAGCGGCCTAGGCGTAGCCCTGTTGCTGGCCTTCACCTTCTTCATGGGCCTGATGCTGACGCAACTGCTGTCGCATGTACTTAGCATGTCGAACGGTGGGCGCCTGATCATGGCGGCGTTTGGCGGCACTGCAGTGATCTTCGGCGCCATGGCTACAGTCGCAACCGTCAGCAAACGTGACTTCTCGGGCCTTGGGCGCTGGATGTTCGTTGGAATGCTGGTCGTTCTGGTCGCAAGCCTTGCCAACATCTGGCTGCAATTGCCAGCACTGATGCTGGCGCTCTCCGTGATCGTTATTGGCATCATGTCAGCGTTCATTCTGATCGACGTTCAGCGCGTCGTGAATGGCGGCGAGACCAACTATGTGACGGCAACGCTGTCGATTTACCTCAGCATCTACAACATTTTCAGCAATCTTCTGTCGCTGCTGGGAATTTTCGGCGGCGAGCGCGACTAAGCATCGGTGGCCATCGGACTGACGGCATCGAGCACCGCAATTGATTCGACGTGTGAGGTCTGGGGGAACATGTTAACTACCCCAGCCTCACTGAGTTGCCACCGGCCTGACTGCACCAAGATCGCGCAGTCGCGGGCCAGAGTGGCCGGGTTGCAGGACACGTAAACGATTCGCGTCGGAAGCAGTTCCAGCGGTTGAGCCAGGATTTGAGCGACGGCCAGCGCCCCTTCTCGGGGAGGGTCAATCAAGAGTCGATTGAAAGGGGATTGGCCATTTGCCAGGTTCCAGCGTTCGACGGTCCACTCGAAGAGATTTTCAGCCGCGAACTGAACCCGGGAATCGAGCCCATTTAGGCGGGCATTTTCCGCAGCCCGGGCGACCAAAAAGGCGCTTCCCTCAATGCCCACCACGCTAGCCGCGCGCGTTGCCAGCGGCAACGTGAAATTGCCCAGCCCGCAAAACAAGTCCAGCACCCGATCACACGGCTGCGGATCGAGTAACTGAAGCGCTTTGGCGACCAGGACCTGGTTAATCCGGTGATTAACCTGCGTGAAATCGGTCGGCCGGTAAGGCATCACGACACCAAATTCGGGCAAGCGATATGACAGCCTAGAGCGAAGCCTGAGTTCATCAGGCGCCGATTGCTGCCCAGCGGGTAGCCCCTTGGGGGGCAACCCACTGGCGAAGAGCGCGACCGTATCGGGCCCCTTCGGCTGGAGCCAAACTTCCAGAGTATGGTCAGTTGCAAACGTTTGCAATCGCACCCGATCTTGATCGGACGGGGGCTCAAGCACTCGCATGACAAGCGCAATCACCGCATCGTCAGAGCACGAATGCTGATCTTCGAGATCCGCGCCGATGGCCAGTTCGATCTGCGGCAGGCGGTCTCGAATATCAAGACTACTCACCAATTCGCGCAATAGCGGCAACAGCGCCGACATCCGTTGCGGCAGGACCCGGCATTCCGTCATGTCGGCCACAAAGCTGGACCCGCGCTCATGAAAGCCAACCAACACGCCCCCTTTGCGAGCGACGTAGCGCACGGACAAACGGGCCCTGAATCGATACCCCCACTGCGGCCCACTGATCGGACGCAAGATTCGCTCAGGCCGCACCCGCCCAAGATGCCAGAGGCTGTCTTCGAGCGTGCGCTGCTTGACAGCGACCTGCGAGCGGGCAGCAAGGTGCTGCATTGAGCAGCCCCCGCAATCACCAAAGTTCGGACAAAGCGGAACTTCCCGGGCCGCTGATGGCGCCAGCACCTCGGCCAGTTCCGCCACTTCAAACTTGGGTTTGCGACGGACCGTCCGAATCATCACGCGCTCACCCGCCAGGGCGTCACGAACGAAAACCACCTTGCCGTCGCGGTGCGTGACACCGCGCGCTTCTTGATCGAGCGACTCGATCAGGAGGGGTTCAGGATCAACCGGAAAATTGACGGTGCGCATGGAGGGACCAGCCAACGGCGAGCCGTCGAGCCACCAAAACCGAAATCAACGCCCCGGAAGCATCTGGATCGGGTCGATCGGACGCCCTTGGCGGCGAACTTCAAAGTGCAACTTGGGTCGATCGGAATCGGTATCCCCTAACTCCGCGATCCGTTGACCGCGCACGACCGAGGCGCCTTCTTTGACCAAGACCGCACGGTTGTGGGCATACACCGAGAGCAAATCGGCAGGATGCTTGATGATGATGAGATTGCCGTAGCCGCGCGGGCCCTGGCCACTGAAGATCACTTTGCCATCGGCCACCGCGATGATGGGATCGCCCAGCGTCCCGGACAGAGTCATGCCCTTGGTCTTACCGGGCTCGAAGGACTGGAGCACCCGTCCTGCGGCTGGCCAGACCCAGTTCGTCTGAGATTCTGCAGAGGCTGCCGAAGCCGTCGTTGAAGGGCCAGAATTCGCGGAGGCCGAGGAACCAGCCGCCGCGGGACTCGCGGGAGTTGCCAGCGGCGAAGTACGGGAATCCATCCGACTGTCGAGTCGTGGCTCGGGTATCGGTTGCGCGGTCGATCGCGGCGGGGTCGGGGATGAGCCCCGTGACGCGCCAGACTCTGGCGTACGCAATGTCTCGACGACGAGCGGTGTGCTCTTGATCCCTGCACCACCACCGATCGGCACACCCATCCCTGGGGGCCCTACTTCTGCAGCCGCGCTCGGTGAAACAGGCCGGTCAAGACTGGCCGGCGTATTCGCCCGCGAAGGTGTCGCAGCAACGGCGTTTGAGCCCAAACCACCCGCGCCACCGGCACCACCGGCTCCTCCGACACGTGCAGCACCACCACTTTGACGCGCGGCCTGCTCGGACGCCAGAACGCCTCCGGAAGTCCGACTTTCAATCGGCGCCTGACCGCCACCGGCGCACCCGGCCAATCCAATAATCGTTGCCATTGCCGCCAATCTGGCCAGTCTGAGCGAGCTCGCTTGGCCCTTAAAACCTTCAACTTTCACGCCGTTCCCTCTCGTAATGGCACAAATCGGGCACCCTCCAGAACGGTAACGCGCCAATCATCCTCGCTCGTCCGCTCCACCAGATGCAGTGCCTGTTCTTCCCCGCCAACGGGCGCGATCAAACGCGCGCCGATGGCCATTTGATGCATCAAGGCCTCGGGTAGCTCCATGCCGGCAGCTGCAATCACGATCGCGTCAAAGGGCGCGACCTGAGGCAAACCTTCCCGCCCATCACCGAAGGCCAAACGGACATTGGCTAGCCGCAATGGCGCCAAATTCTTTCGTGCAACCTCATGCAAACCACGGATACGTTCGACTGAGTACACCTCGCCAAACAATCGCGCCATCACCGCAGCCTGCCAGCCGCAACCCGTTCCGATTTCAAGAACCTTCGCACGCTTGCGGACATCGCTTTTCATCAGAGCAATAACCGCAGCCAGCATCGTTGCGACTACCGTGGGCCGCGAAATGGTTTGTTCGTGACCGATCGGTAACGCCACGTCTTCGTAGGCGCGGCTCGCAAGCGCTTGATCCACAAAGCTGTGTCGCTCGACGCCCCCGATCGCTGACAAAACGGCCTCATCCTGAATGCCGTATTCGCGCAGTCGGTCGATCATGCGCCCGCGCGTCCGATCAGACGTCAGGCCAAGGCCTGCAGGGGGCGCGAGGTCTACAGCACCTCTGGGCACCTTGCGACCTTGCGGATTTATCGGGGCACGCTCCGCCAATCACTCCACCTAAACGTTCCAGGGCGGCGCGGCCGGATTGGCCAGCCGGTCCTGAACCCATGGCAGCGACTGTCGGCAGGTCAGATCCACGTTGAGTGGCGTCACCGACACCCACCCCTCGGCGGTCGCATGAAAATCGGTACCGGGGCCTGCATCGCGGGCTTCGCCGGCAGGGCCGATCCACCAGATCGGTTCGCCACGCGGATCGTGACTGGCGATCACGGGCTCCGCCACGTGTCTTTTGCCGAGCCGGGTGGCGGCAATCCCACGTAACTGATCTTTGGGCAGGTTGGGAATGTTCACATTCAAAAGCGTTCGAGGGTCGGGGTCTGAGGCCAGAAACCCTTCAACCACCTCGCGGGCGATTGACGCGGCCCCACTCAAATGTGCCCAGCCACGGCCAACCAGCGAAAACGCGATCGCCGGAACCCCAAGCAGATAGCCCTCGGTCGCAGCCGCCACCGTGCCGGAATAAATCGTATCGTCGCCCATATTGGCGCCGTCATTGATCCCCGAAACCACCAGATCAGGGCGATGGTCGAGCATCCCAGTGATCGCCACATGCACGCAATCAGTCGGCGTGCCATTGATGAACAAAAACCCGTTGGCCGCCCGACGAACCTTGAGCGGGCGGTCGAGCGTCAGGGAGTTCGAAGCCCCGCTGCGATCACGCTCGGGCGCAACCACGGTAACCTCGCCCAGCGAGCTCATTGCCTGCGCGAGCGCAGCCAAGCCGGGGGAAAAATAACCATCGTCATTACTGATCAAAATTCTCATGCGAGCATTCTAGGCCACCCAGCCACCGGCCGCTTGAGAAGCGATCGGGTCGGCGCAATTAACTGCTTTCGGGCCAGTCCCGAATGTAGGCTTTGAGCATTCGGTTTTCAAAACTTTGCGCTTCGAGGACGGCGCGGGCCAGGTCATGAAACGAAATCACGCCCAATAGAAGACGGTCGTCCATGACAGGGAGGTAGCGCTGATGACTCTCGATCATGACGCGGCGCAACTCGTTAATATCCATTTCGGGAGTTGCAATGATCGGGTCAGCGTTCATCACCTCACGCACGATGATTTCGGAGACTGGTGGCGTTGGCCCAGTACGGTGCTCGCGTTGGCGTAGAGCCAATACGTGAATCACCTCCCGAAAGGTCAGCATCCCGATCAACTGCCCCCGTTCCATGACGACCAGTGAACCAATGTCGTGATCGGCCATCACCATGACCGCATCAGAGAGCATCGCCTCGGGGTCAACCGTAAAAAGGGTGCTTCCTTTGACACTCAGGACTTCACGCACTTGCATCGCTATTCTCCCTAATCAGTGCTCGGGTTCCCGTCGCTGGGGACCCTCAATCCGGGGGGTCGTCACTCGTACATCGCCACATTGAGCCCGATGGCGCAGGGCGTGGTCCATTAACACCAGTAGCAACATTGCCTCCGCGATCGGCGTCGCGCGAATTCCCACACATGGGTCATGGCGGCCGAGCGTCTCGATGGTTGTCGGTTGGCCCTCGAGATCAATCGACTGGCGTGGGACACGGATGCTCGAGGTGGGTTTAACCGCGATCGAAACCGTGACAGGCTGCCCAGTTGAAATCCCACCAAGGACTCCCCCCGCATGATTACTGCCGAACCCGGCGGGTGTCAGTTCATCGCCATGCTCACTGCCGCGTTGCGCCACACAGGCAAAGCCAGCACCGATCTCGACCCCCTTGACCGCGTTGATTCCCATCATCGCGTGGGCAATGTCGGCGTCGAGACGATCAAAGAGTGGTTCGCCGAGCCCAACTGGAACGCCAGTCGCCTCAACAAACAATCGAGCGCCGATCGAGTCCCCCGCGCGCCGCAAATCGTCCATGTAGGCTTCGAGCTGAGGGATCACGGTCGCATTGGGTGCAAAAAACGCGTTTTCGTGCACCAGCCCCCAGGACTCGAACGGGATCATGATTTCACCCAACTGCAACATGCATCCGCGCACGATGGTGCCGTAGGCCCCCAAAAGCCACTTGCGGGCGACAGCACCGGCCGCCACCGTCGCCGCCGTTAGGCGAGCCGACGAACGACCGCCACCGCGCGGATCGCGAATTCCGTACTTATGATGGTAAGGGTAGTCCGCGTGACCTGGACGAAACGACTGCGCGATCGCCGCGTAATCCTTGCTGCGAGCGTCGGCATTTTGAATCAGCAGCGCAATCGGAGTCCCCGTGGTTCGCCCCTCAAAGACGCCTGAAAGAATTTGCACCAGATCGGGCTCCTGGCGCTGCGTCACATGGCGCGAGGTGCCAGGCCGACGACGATCCAGATCCGGTTGAATATCAGAGGAGTTAAGTGCCAAACCCGGTGGGCACCCATCGATCACACAGCCCAAAGCAGGTCCGTGGGACTCACCAAACGTGGTGACCCGAAACAGTTCTCCGATCGAATTACCCGCCATGCTCGTGCCCCAAACTTCGAACCGAATTGTATCGCGCGGCCCGCACCCTAAAAGCGGTTCCCGTGCCACAATTGGGGAAGGTTCTCTCGTTCTGCGACCTACCTCCAACCGTTAATTAAGAGCCTATGCAGCCCGCTTACGTTCCTGCGCCCTCCTCCCAGAAAGAGGATGACTTCGAGTCCCGGTTCCTTCTCTCCGTAGAGAAACTGGACAAGATCTCGAATCTGAACGATCGGCCCACTAATGTTCCGTTTGAGACGGTCGCTGGTCTGCAAGCCAAGGCGGCCCGGTGCCATTCGGTTCACGAGGCGAACGCCGTCCTCTGGTTAGGTCAGGCGTCGTTGGTCGATGCCTGGGCACGGATTGCATTGTTCAGGTTCCATGAAGTCGCCGGTTGCTCGATCGACCTGATTGCCAGCAACAAGCTGCTGACTGCCCCCGCGCTGGTGCGCTCACTGTTCGAGCAAGCATGTTTTGGATTTGAAGTCGGCAGCGCGATCGTTTTGATGTCCAAAGAGATCAAGCGCACCGACCTGCACCGCAAGCTTCTGACCTCAACCGACCACGAGATGGTTCTGTACCGCGCCATGTACGGGACGACCTCGACCGACAAGCTCGAGGCAAGCCGCATTATTGACCTGCGCATCATGCTGGGCATCCTCGCCAAAATCGAAGCGGAGCATGGCGCCGACCGTGTGACCGAGGTCTGGTCCAAGCTGAGCGATCTGACCCACCCCAACTCACTCGGGAAATCAACCCTGTCGCGCCCTGAGAATATTAAGAGCACCAACGAGTGGACAACGGGCGTTTACAACCCGTCTTGGGAAACGTCGGTGACGGAGTTTCTGAAAAAGGTCATTACCTGGAGCATTGAAACGATGACCGACGGAATCGTCAAAGCGCAAGAAGCGGCAAACGACATCCGCAAGATCATTAATCCGCCGAGCGCGACACCGACGGTGGCAAAACAAGTTTTTTAAGCTTGGTCTTTTAACTGAGCGACTCAGCCAGCGCGAGACGCGCAAGCACCGTTGCGCGGGGCATCGCAGCGAGCATCGCGTCAACGGAGGGTGTCTGGGCCTGCCCAAAAACCAGCAGTCGAACCGGAATAGCCAGCTGGCCCATTTTGAGGCTGAACTCAGCAAGCGTCGATTTCATGGTGGCCGTGATCGGACCGGCCGACCACTCGGCCTCGTCTAGAACCTTGAATTTAATCGCAAGCGACGCCACTGCAGCGAGCGCGGCGGTGGTCAGGTGAGTCGATCGATCCGCCTTAGTCACCGCTGCGGGAACATAAAAGAGGCCGACCCAATCGGCAAGTTCTTCGAGGGTGTGCGCCCGCTCAAAAACCAGCGCGCAGGCGATCGGTAGATCCGGCCCACTGGTCATCGCCGCTTCGCTCCAACCGCGCTTTTTGAGGTGGGGCTCCAATCGTTTAGCCAATTCGACCGGAGTCAGGCGCTTCAGCCACTGCGCATTCACCCAGCGCAACTTATCGAAATCCAGTTGTGCAGGTGACCGGCTGATCTGGGCCGCATCAAACCACTGTAATAACTCGTGCCGGTCGAAGATCTCTGCATCGCCATGGCTCCAGCCCAAGCGCGCGAGGTAATTCACCATCGCCTCGGGTAAGAAACCTTGCGCGTCGTACTCCACTACCGACGTCGCGCCGTGACGCTTGGACAGCTTCTCACCATCGGGCCCGAGAATCATCGACAAATGACCATAGACCGGCTCTTGCCCGCCAAGCGCGCGCAAAATATTGATCTGGCGCGGCGTATTGTTGACGTGGTCATCGCCCCGCAGGACGTGCGTAATTTGCATCTCGAGGTCATCCACAACAACGCAAAAGTTGTAAGTCGGCGTGCCGTCACCCCGCGCGATGATGAGGTCGTCGAGTTCGTCATTGGCGATCGAAATCGGGCCCTTAACCAAGTCGTCCCAGGTCACCGAACCTACATCTGGATTCCGAAAGCGAATCACCGGATCGACCCCGGCGGGCGGAGTTAACCCCGTTCGAGCAGCATTTTCGGGACGCCACCGACCGTCATAACGGGGCTTTTGACCCAGCGCCCGCTGCTGCTCGCGCATTTGATCGAGTTCTTCAGTCGATGCCCAGCAACGATATGCAGTACCCCGTTCGAGCATCTGTGCGATGACCGCGCGGTAACGATCCATCCGCTTGGATTGAAAAAACGGACCTTCATCCCAATCGAGATCCAGCCAATGCATTCCGTCCATGATCGCCTGGACAGCAGCCGGTGTGGAACGCTCCAAATCAGTATCCTCGATTCGCAGCACAAACTGCCCGCCATGGCGACGAGCCCAAGCCCAGGCATACAGCGCCGTGCGTGCGCCCCCTAAATGAAGATCGCCAGTCGGACTGGGCGCAAATCGGGTTCGGACCATGGATGCGCCGGACATAGGTAAGGACATCGTAGAGTTCATGCGACGGATTTTAACGGAGCTGAGTTTCAAGCAAGCGAGGCTATGACATACTAGCCGGATGAACTCTTTTGCGTTTCGGACACCACCGAAATCGCGGGGGGCGCGTAGCTCAGTGGTAGAGCACTGCCTTCACACGGCAGGGGTCAGGGGTTCGAAACCCTTCGCGCCCACCAAAATAAATCCAATCTATTCAACGACTTAAACACCAGGTCGTTTTGGGTTATTGTATAAATTTGTAGTATA
>Ga0209598_10000691_pt1 | contig 27419 bp, 18 predicted proteins | sample M_140807_EF_Meta_FD_187317 | JGI IMG/M metagenome (GOLD analysis project Ga0209598, IMG submission 187317) | Freshwater microbial communities from Lake Montjoie, Canada to study carbon cycling - M_140807_EF_MetaG (SPAdes) (version 2) | ecosystem: Environmental > Aquatic > Freshwater > Lake...
GTGTGACTCCAGTCTTTGCAGGTTACAAAGTCACCAAACCATTGGTGAGCCAACTCGTGAGCCACTAGGCTGTTGCTGTCGAAAAGATTCTCTGTTTCCGGCGTAAATAACGTGCGAGTAGTCAGCGTGGTGAGACTCGTATTCTCCATCCCGCCCCAGTGAAAGTCATGAATCACCACCTGAGCGTATTTTGCCCACGGATATGGTACTCCGGTCTCGTGCTCGAAGAATTCCATCATGTTCTTCGTATTGCGAAAGGAGTTCGCAGCCTGCGGAAACTGGTCTGGAGTGGTCCAGAATTGGAGAGGAATGTCGCGGAGTTGGTCCTCGACCTTGGTGAATTCTCCCGCGACGAGTGTCACGAGATAATTGGCGTGTGGCTTGTCTTGGAGCCAATGATGGACTTCGAGACCGTCTGTGCCGCGTGTGGAAGCGCGCTGCCTTCCGTTAGAAAGAGAGACCATGCCCTCGGGCAAATGGCAGGTGATTTCGGAAGTGAATTTTGCCTGAGGATAATCCAAGCATGGAAACCAGTGCCGTGATTCGTTCGTCTCACCCTGCGTCCAAAGATGAGTGTAGGAGTAACCCATCTCCTTGGTGCGAAAGTACATGCCTTTCACGGGTTCAGCCGAGTATTGCACGGTGACAAACGCTTCTTTTCCCACAGGGATTGGCGTGAGGAAGTTTAGAACGATCTCCCTGTTTCCCGCTTGGTAGCGCAGGCCTGCTTCCGAACTGGTGATCGAGTGAACGCTCAGATCAATGGCATCTAGACGCAGCTCCTCCAGCGGCTTTCCAATGGGTTGGAAGCGAAGGGTAGCGGATCCACGAAGCGTGCGTTTTTGGAAATCTGGCGTGATGTCTAACTCCAGATGCCGTACTTCCACGCGTTTGTCGGGGGCGTACTTGCGGTATAACGGCGATTCCACTGATAGAGGCGCGGGGGAAGGCGCACAGAATCGGCAGTAGTGCATTTCCTGCACTGAGGCATTCGCCCGAGCGCTCGACGCTGCTAAAAAACCTCCTGCTAAAAGCAGAAGTAAAAGGCGCCGAACCCGCTCACAAGGCGCTGAAGCACTTGGATGAGCGCTCATTCTTTTTGGGGGCGTGTAGCGGGTGGGGGGCGCTGCGGGGTTGGCCCCGAGGCAAGACTAGAGGCCGCTGCCGGCTTCAAGCTTTTGGCGTCCCTTGTAGATAACTTCTTTGTAAGTGCCGCCGCTGGGGATCATTGGCAACACATGTTCAGTGTATGGCACCATTACATCCAGCACGTATGCTTCCTTGGAGTCCAGCATTCGTTGCATGGCGGCGCGGAGATCCTTTTTGTGGATCACCCGTTCGCACGGCACGCCGAAGCCTTTGCAGATGCTAATATAATCCGGATAAATCCGAGTGAGATCCTCGGGGTCGCCTAAGAAAGTGTGACCGCGGTTGGAGTTGTAGAAGCGATCTTCCCATTGAACCACCATGCCGAGCCATTGGTTGTTAAGGATGAGCGCCTTGGCTGCAATTTTTTCGATGTGAGCGAGGGCGAGTTCCTGCACGTTCATCAAAAAGGATCCATCCCCATCGATATCGACGACCTGCTTGTCGGGGCAGGCTACTTTTGCGCCAATCGCCGCCGGGTAACCGAAGCCCATTGAGCCCAATCCCGCCGAAGTGATGAAAGACCTTGGTTCGTTGTACTTGTAAAATTGACCGGCCCACATCTGGTGCTGTCCCACGCCTGTGGTGATGATCGCGTCTCCTTGGGTGAGCTCGTAGAGGAGTTCTATAGCATACTGCGGTTGAATAAGATCGGGAGTGTCGTCGTAGGTGAATGGGAATGCGTCGCGCCATTCGGCAATCTGCTTGTACCATTCAGGGAACTGAGTGAATTGGGTAAGCTCAGCGTGCTCCGCTGGCTTCTTCCCGGAACGTTCGAGCAGCTCATTCAGGCGGGCGAGGGCGTACTTCACGTCGCTGATGATCGGGAGGCGAACGTGTTTGTTCTTGTTGACCTCCGACTCGTCGATCTCGATGTGGACGATGGTTCCGTGTTTGGCAAATTCTGAAATCTTGCCGGTGACCCGATCATCGAAGCGCACACCCACGGCGAGCAGGAGGTCGGCTTCGTTAACCGCGTTATTGGCGTAAACGGTTCCGTGCATGCCTAACCAGCGCAATGATAAGGGATGCGTCTCTGGGAAACATCCTATCCCCATAAGTGTGGATGCCACTGGGATGCCCGTGCGCAGTGCGAACTCTTTTAACTCAGCCGCTGCACCACTGGAGATCACGCCACCTCCGACGTACAACATCGGACGCTTCGCCTGTTCGATGAGGCCCACGAGTTCGTTCAGGGCAAGATCATCGGCGTGGCGCATCGGGTCGTAGCCGCGGAGTTTGACCTCTGCAGGAAATACTGGGCGCACAATCGCCTGCTGGATGTTTTTAGGAATGTCTATGAGCACGGGGCCTGGTCTGCCCGTTTGTGCGATGTGGAAGGCTTCCTTGACGATGCGTGGGATGTCGTTGACATCTAGTACAAGATAATTATGCTTAACGACTTGCGCTGTAACTGAAAAAACGTCTGTTTCCTGGAAGGCGCCTTTGCCGATCATGTGTTGAGGCACCTGCCCAGTGATTGCCACCAAAGGAATGGAGTCAAGGTAAGCGTCAGCGATACAGGTCACCAGATTCGTGGCGCCGGGCCCAGACGTTGCCATGACCACACCGGCTCTGCCAGTTGCTCGCGCATATCCTTCGGCTGAAAAGCCGCCGCCCTGCTCGTGGCGCGGCAGAAGAGTACGGATTTTCGAGGATCTTGTGAGGGCCTGATGCATGTGCATCGAAGCTCCACCTGGGTATGCAAAAATGGTGTCAACCCCCTCCCGTTCAAGGCAGGCAACAAGCACATCTGCTCCGCTCATTGCTTCGCCGCGTTCTGGAGCGGAGGGGGGGTGAGTGGGCGAGGAGGACTGTGAAGCGCTGGTAGCGGGGCTGGAGTGCGTGGAATGACTCATAAAGGTGGCAGTGTTCAGAAACGGGTCGTGAATCTAACGTACCTCGTGTTCTAGAGCAAGCGTGCGGAGAGGAATCTGAGCACCGCGCGTTCAGGTGCGGTGAGGTGCGCGAATGAACGGCGATTAAACGACAAATTCCAGATTCACGATTTCGGGAATTAGCCCGGCTGCGTGGGCCCGGCCGAGAAATTCGCGGATCGCAGCCCTGCCAGTATCGCCGTAATCTAGTGTGTAATCGTTGACGTACATGCCGATGAATTCGTCGGCGAGAGTCTCGTCCATACCCCGTGCAAGTGGCATCGCGTGGGCGACGCCGGCCTTGCGATGTTGCAGGCCGTATTCGATGCTTTCCCGCAGCACGATGTTGATTTCGCTGCGCTCAGCGAGAGAGAAGTCCTTGCGTATTACGTTGCCGCCCAGAGGTAAAGGCAAACCAGTTTCAGCCTTCCACCATTGGCCTAAATCCAAGACTTTTTCGAATCCCTCTTGCCGATACGTGAGCTGGCCTTCGTGGATAATTAGGCCGACCTCCGCTTTTCCCTCCAGCACCGTTGGGAAAATTTCGTCGAAGGGAACTACGATGTGGGCGGGTGGCGCGTGGTGGCTTGGATCCGCCAAATACAGCTGGAGGCTGAGCCACGCACTGGTCATGAGTCCCGGCACGGCGATGAGCCGTTCGCGAAGCCAGTCCTTTAGCGCTTGAGCTTCGCTGGGGAACTCCACGCCACGCTTGACCACGAGCATCGGGCCGTAGCCGTCACCCATGCTGGCGCCGCAGGGGAGCAATGCGTAACGGTCCGAGACAAAAGCGTAGGCGTGTATAGAAATCGCAGAGATGGCCAGTTCACTGCGGGTAGCACGCTCGTTTAGAGTCTGGATGTCTTCGAGTGTGTGTTCAAAATTCCAGCCGCGAGTGTCAATCTTGTGTTCGGCGAGCGCGTAGAACATGAACGCGTCGTCGGGGTCGGGAGAATGTCCGAGGGAAAGAGCTTGAGAGCGGGCCATAGAGAGTAAGACAGTCTCAAAAGTGAGACGATGGGAAAGGAAAAACCGCAGTGTGTGCTGCGGACTTAGAGCGGTTGCTGTTGGCTCAGGCAGTGGAACGCTCCGAGGCCCCAGATGAGTTCACGACAATCGATGGCGACGATCTTGCGATTGGGGAATGCCTTTTCCAAAACTGAAATGGCAAGCGCGTCCGCCGGATCATTGAAAACTGGAAGCAACACCACGGAATTAGCGATATAAAAATTTGCGTAACTTGCTGGCAATCTGAGGTCTTCGCGGTCAATGCGCGCGGGCATTGGTAATTCAATCACTTGGAGTGGGGAACCGTCTTCCAAGTGCAGGTGCGCTAAAGTTTCGAGATTTTCGGCGAGCGGGTTGTGGTTTGGATCCTCTGGGTTTGGTTCCACGACGGAGAGAACAGTGGTGCGGTTGATGAACCGGGTGAGGTCATCGATGTGGCCGTCTGTATCGTCGCCCTCGATTCCGTCGCCTAGCCAAAGAATGTTAGTGACTCCTAAGAAAGCTTTGAGTCGCGATTCAATTTCCGCCTCGGTGAGGTTGGGATTGCGGTTGGGATTTAGTAAACAACTCCGCGTGGTGAGCAAGGTGCCGCTTCCGTTGAGTTCGACCGAACCGCCCTCGAGAATCATGTTAGGCGCATAAACTTCTAGACCAAGGAGTTCAGCGATTTTTGTTGGAACACAATCGTCGAGGTCGTGTGGTGGATATTTTCCGCCCCAAGCGTTGTAATCCCAGTCGACGATGACTGTGGAGGGATCCGCGTCTCGCTTAAGAAAAATCGGGCCGTGGTCTCGGCACCAGGGTTCGTAAGTCGGGTGTTTGTAGAAACGCACATGAGCGTCTCGTGCTCCTGCAAGGAGCAGTTGTCGGCGCACATCGGCTTCGTGAGCGTGATCCCAGACGTTAATGCAGACGGGCTCGGAATCTGCGAGCGCGTCAACCATTTGCGCAAAGGCGGGCATCACCTTGTCATAGGCGTCAGGGAAGGAGATGCCGTCTGGGCGTGGCCACGAGAGCCATGTGGCGGCATGCGGCTCCCATTCGGCTGGCATGCGGTATCCCAGACTCGCTGGGGACGGCGAATTCAACCCGTGTTTTTTATACATGCCGATCTCCCAGATAACGTTGTTCGATGCCATGGTAAGCGTCAATGCGACGGTCTCGCAAAAACGGCCAGTGTGTCCTCTGGGTGTCTACGGAGTCCAGATCTACCTCTGCCACAATGATTTCTTCTTGATCAACCGAGCCACGGTGAAGGATTTGTCCGGAAGGATCTGCGACGAAGCTTTGCCCCCAAAACTCGATGCCGTCCCCGCCGTCAGGTGCCTCGTGACCGACTCGATTTGGGGCCACGACGTAACAGCCGTTTGCGATGGCGTGGCCCCGCTGCACGGTTTCCCAAGCACTGTGCTGCCGTACGCCGTACTGCTGTTTTTCGCTGGGATGCCAGCCGATTGCAGTCGGATAAAACAAGATCTGCGCCCCGTGTAGTGCAGTAAGGCGGGCTGCCTCGGGGTACCATTGGTCCCAGCAGATGCACACGCCGATTCGGCCGAAGCGAGTGTCCCAAGCGCGGAAACCTAGATCCCCGGGGGTGAAGTAAAACTTTTCGTAGAACAACGGGTCGTCCGGTATGTGCATTTTCCGGTACTTGCCCATGTAGGTGCCGTCCGCGTCTAGGATCACTGCCGTGTTATGGTAAAGTCCCGCCGCGCGGCGCTCGAACAGCGAAGCGATGATGACCACGCCGAGTTCTTTGGCGAGGTTCGCGAAGAGTTGCGTGCTTGGCCCCGGGATTTCTTCGGCGAGCGAGAAGTACTTGTGATCCTCCACCTGACAAAAATAAACGGAGGAGAACAGCTCCTGCAGGCAGATGATTTGCGCGCCTTGGCTCGCGGCCTGGCGGGTGCGTTCTATTGCTTTGCTCAGGTTTGCCTGAACATCAGCACCGCAATGCATTTGGATCAGACCAACTCTGACAGACTTCGGATGTTTCATTTCAAATATTTGCCAACCGCTAAGACAAGAGGCGCTAAAAAAAGGGTTACAATTGTGCCACAGCCCACGTCGATGGGGAACCGCAAGAACGACACCGTCTCACCCGCTTCGGTGCTCCGTTTCGTAGGAATGAAGCGCCAAAACGGGTAAGGTTGTTTTAGACAGAGCTATTTTGCAGCGGGCGGGGTTGTCGCGGGTGCCGCATTTGGGGTTGCGGGTGCGGTGGGCGTCGGAGCGGGAGCCGGAGGAGAAACAATGGTGATACTCTCCACCGCGATGCGTTCGGTAGGTTTGCTGCGCTCGCGTCCGTTGGACACAACCGGTGTGTCGCCGATTTTAAGGAGAACGTCTTCGCCTTTGATTACGTGGCCGAAGGCTGTGTATTTTCCGTCAAGAAACGGGGCGGCATCCAGACAGATAAAAAACTGGGAGCCTGCGGAATCCGGATCATTGCTGCGCGCCATGGAGAGAACGCCCCGCTCATGTTTGCGTTCGTTGAATTCGGCTTTGATTTTGTAGCCGGGGTCGCCAGTGCCCCAAGCGGATTCTTGGGATAGGTCCTTGGTTTTCGGGTCGCCGCCCTGAATCATGAAACCTTTGATAATTCTGTGAAAGGCAGTGTCCTTGTAAAAGCCTTCTTTGGAGAGTTTTTTGAAGTTTTTAACGGTCTCGGGCGCGACGTCGCTCCAGAATTCGACGGTCATTTCTCCCTTATTGGTTTTGATGACGGCGACTTCCTTAGACGTGGGCGTCGTCAGCGGCGCAGGCGCCTCGGGGGAAGGGGCGGGCGAGGTTGCGGGGGTTTGGGCGAAGGTCTGCAGCGTGCCAAGCAGCAAGCTGATTGCGCTGAGTCGGAGGGTTGCTCTTTTCATAATCATCGCGATGTTCAGCAAACATTCGGCGACACGCAAGTATTCCCCTTCGCTAGATTCGAGCGTATATTCAGATTGATGGAAAATATTCAAATCATCTTAAACACCTCGCGCGGCGCTATTGAAGCTACTTTGTTTGCTTCAGAAGTGCCCATGACAGCCGCCAATTTTCTAAATTTGGCCAAGCGGGGCTTCTACAATGGCATCACTTTTCACCGGGTGATCAAAGATTTCATGATCCAAGGGGGAGATCCCACGGGGACCGGTAGTGGCGGGCCTGGGTATCGTTTTCCCGATGAAATTCGGAAAACTTTAACGCATTCCAAGCCAGGTATTTTTTCCATGGCGAACGCCGGGCGCAACACCAACGGCAGCCAGTTTTTTATCACTCACCTTCCCACGCCGCACCTTGATGGAAAGCACGCGGTTTTCGGAGAAGTCACTAAAGGGCAGGATGTTGTTGACTCGATTGAGAAGGGTGACGTGATTGAGTCTATCGAAATCTTGGATTCCACGGACGCTTTGTTTGAATCTGAAAAAGATTTGATTGCGGCGTGGAACAAGGCCCTCGAATAGGGCTAATTCGCGTCTTCTTGACTGCGATTCTTAGTGGTTCGCGGGAGAGGGGCGCTATTTTTGATGAACGATTTTCTCCCCTCGTTTGCGGTTATTCCCCATCCTCGGTTCAAAAGCCGTTGGGTGGGGACCTTCCTCTCATTGTTTGCGGGGGGCGCGCTTCAGCTACTGATTTGTCAGGGACAGCTTTTGGCTCAAGCGCCAGTGAGTTCTAGTCCCTCTAGTGGCCAAGCCGCAGAGGTTTATTCCAAGGCGATGGCGGCTTTTTCGGCAGGCGACTTCGCAGGTGCTCGAGCGGGATTGAATGAAATGCTAACTCTGGGGGCCGATGGGCCGGGAATGGAGAGTGTGTATTTTTCGCTTGCTGCTGCGGAATTTAATTTGGGGGACATGCTCAAAGCGAGTGGAGCTTTCGAGCGTTATATTAAACTGTACCCTGCGGGAACAAAGTTAGTGGAAGCTCAAAATGCTTTGGCCCAATGTTATGCATCATCGGGTGCGAGGGAAAAAGCGGTTGCACTTTTTGGGGAAATTGCCCGCAAGGGAGGCGCAGTCAAGGCGGGAGCACTTTTGTCACAGGGAGCACTGTTACGGGAGATGGGCAAGCCCGGCCAGGCGGCTGAGGTGCTGCAGGGACTGGTCGCCGATGGTTTGCAATCCCCTGAGGCGGTGCAGGGGGCTCTGCTTTTGGGGTCCGTGGAGGCGGAGCGCGGGGAGCGGGACAAGGCGTTGAAAATTTTGGATACCCTTCAGGGACGGCTGCTAAATGTGGTTGATAATCCGTTGCAATTGAACGCTCTGGCATTTGATGTGGGGGACGCATTCTTGCACGCGGGCGAGTTTAAAAAGGCGCTTACGGCGTACGCGATGGTTCGGCGGATTGAAGAGTTGGCGCAGTTGCAGCAACGGCGGATTCAGAGTTTGATCCGGAAAATGGAGTCTAATATCTCCGCGGCAAAGGCGGATTCCTCGAAGGTGGCAGAACTCTCAAACGCTAATGTGCGGTTGCGTGCGCAGGTTGAGTCGGCCAAAACAGCGATGGAAAGTGCGCTTGGCTCGAAGGATAACTTGGCGGCGCTGCGGGCGAGGCAAGCATCTGCGTATCAATCGATTGGTCGGTACGAGGAGGCGTTGCTCCTCTTCGAATCAATGTTGGATACGAAGGATCCGGTGGTCAAGGAGGAGGCTCTTCTAAACCTAGGTTCGATGTACGCTCGTATCGGTATGGTGCAGGAAGCCGTGCAGTACATGCAGTCTTATCTTTCCGAATTTCCTAAAGGGCGCAGTGCCGACACCGCTCTGTTTATTTTGGGTAGTCAGCAATTGCAGGCGAACGCCCCAGAGCCAGCGGTTGTTGCATTGACTCGATTGTTGAAAGAGTTCCCGAAAAGTTCGCACGGAGAGTTGGGTCGATTTCTTTTGGGTAATGCGCAGTTCACGCTGAGTCTTTTTAGTGAGGCGCTGGAGAGTTATCAAAAATATCTCAAGCAATCTCCCAATGGAGAATACGCTCAAGAAGCAGATTATCGGAGTGCGTTGGGGCGGTTCTTTTTGGGAGCGTATCAACCGGCTTTGGATGCGTTTGAAGCTTATGTTAAAAAACATCCTGAGGGTTTGTTTGCTCCGGATGCCGAGTATCGGATTGCAGCCTGTTATCAGGCAGCTGGAAAGTCGGCTGTAGTGGCGGAGCGGTGCGCAGCGTGGGAGGCGAAGTACGGGGATCATCCTGTGGCGGGGGATGTGCTCGCACTGCATGGGGACGCGTTGAATGCCCTAGAGCGCAAGGAGGAGGCGGTAATCGTCTATCGGCGTGCCAGTCTTTGCGGAACTAGTGATGAAGTGGTTCAGTACGCGGTGTTTGAGGCGAACAAGATTTTGCAAGCGCTTGGGCGCTGGGATGTGGCGGCTGAAATGTTTCGCGAGTTTCTCGCAGCAAAGCCGGATCACCCTGCGAATGTCTCGGCTATGTATTGGGTGGCGCGCGCCACCGCCCGCGCAGGAAAACCAGAGGAGGCTAAAGCCTTTTTGAGTGATAAGATTCGCCAGTTCATCTCTTCTCGCGAGCGAGATGCAGTGGAACAACTACTTTCGCAGCTGGCTCAACTGTGTGCAAAGGCACCGAGGCCAGGATCTGCGGGCGGCCAGGCGGGAGGTGCGCCTGCTTTGGGGTACGATGCAAAGGCGAACCTTTCAAAATATCTCGAGTTGGGAGATGTCGTAAAAACGCCTTTGGTGAAGGCGCGGGTATGGTTTGCGGAGGCGGAGCTTGCGCGGTTGATGAGAAAGGCAGATGTGTTTGACGCAGCGCTGGACCGGATAGCCAGTGAGATTCCGCCAAGTCAATTAGGGGCTTCGCTGTTGGCGCAATGCGCAGATCGATTGTTGGCGGCGGGTAAGAAGGACCGAGCCGCGGAATTTTACAAAGAGTTGCAGCGGGCATTTCCAAAGTCGGAGCTTTTAGATTATGTTTTCAACGGGTTGGGGCAGATTGCGTTAGAGGCTGGAAAGGGAGAGGAGGCGTTGCGTTTTTTTGTGGATGCAGTGGACAAGGCTGGCGCGGCATCAAAACTAAAGGAAGTAACCTTGGGACAGGGGAAGGCGTTGTTGTTGTTGGGTAAAGTTGACGAAGCTAAGGCAATCCTAGAGCAGGTGGCATCTACGCGGGAGTGGCGCGGCGAATGCACGGCTGAGGCGGTTTTTCTGTTAGGCAAAGTACAGTTGGGCAAAGGAGATTTGGCGGGGGCTGTGCAGTATTTTCAGCGTGTGTTTGTGGCCTACCAGCGGTACGACAAACTTGTGGCGCAGGCTTATATTCAGGCGGCCGAGTGCTTTGAGAAGATGAGTGAATCGGAAAAAGCCGTAGCTCATTATCGTGAACTAGCGTCCAAGCCGCGTCTGGCCGCGTTGCCAGAGGTCGCTTTGGCGCGTAAGCGGTTAAACCTTCTTGCAGGAGAGGCCCAATGAACCGAACGCAGCGTCCACTTTTTTGTGCGATACTCCTAGCTCTGAACCTCGGAACGATTCTTCGTGTTCACGCGGAGAAGATTTTCCAGAAAGATGGGAAAGTTCTGAATGCTATAGAAATACGTAGGGACGGAGCATTTGTTTTTCTTAAAGTTGCGAATGCTGAGGGAGGCGTCACAGAGACACTTGTTCCGCTCAATCAAGTGGAGCGTATTGAGTTTCCGGAAAGTGCGGCGTTGGCCGAGGCGCGACAGCTTTGGCGCGGGGGCGATGCGAAAGGTGTTTTGGACAAAACCACGGAGGTAATGAATTCGCAACGCGTTTACAGAGACGTTCCGGGCAATCAATGGGTGGATGTGATACGATTGAGGCTCCCTGCGATCGCCCTAGAGTCTGGATCACAGGCTTTTGAGGACTTGCAAAAGGATTGGGTTCCGACTGGGGATGAGGATTTAGACATCGCATTCCGTTTGTTGGTGGCTGGGCGTACTGACCCGGCAGGGGCGCAAGTGGCGAGGAAGGCGTTAGCCAAACCCGGCGCGTCGTCTCTTGCTGCGGGTTTGTCGTGGTTAGATTTGGGCGAAGCTGCTCTGAAGGCCAACCGCTGGAAGGATGCGGTTCGTTGTTTTTTGTCCGTGGAGGTGTTCCTTCCTAATCAACGGTTGCTCCAGCCCAAAGCGCTTTTGGGGGCGATAAAAGGTTTTCTTGGTAGCGGCGAGCGGGCTAAGGCTGCGGCTCTCGTGGAGGAATTAAAGGCGGAATACCCCTCAACTCCAGAGGTCCGCTTAGCGGCGGAGTTGTTGCGATAATTTCTTTGGGCGAGGCCAAGCTTTCGGTCCGCCAATTCTCGAGGAACTTTTTTTCTGGTGATATGTGAAGCCCCCCCCTTGTCGCGCTTTTACCGATGGTCATAGAACCCCCCAGCGTTCGTGTTTAAATACATTTTATGGTGGGTCATTTTACTTTCCGATAATGCCTTTATGAAAATCAAAGTAGCCTGCGTCGGTGACAGTATTACTCAAGGAGTGGGGACTATTCTTGCGAAGTCTTACCCCAAGCAACTAGGGATTTTTCTTGGCTCCGAGTTTGAGGTTGGAAACTTCGGCATTAGCGGGGCAACGATGTTGCGCGGCGGCGACAAACCTTACAGCCAACAGCCCGAGTATCAGGGGATGCTGGCGATGAAGGCCGACATTTATGTTGTCATGTTGGGAACGAACGACACGAAGCCGCATAACTGGTCTCAAAAGAAGGAATTCAAACCCAGTGCCTTGGCTCTGCTGGAGGCAATAATCAATGCGAACCCAGCGTCAAAAATTTTCCTTTGTCTTCCCATCCCCGCATTTCCCGCCAATTTCGAAATCACCGATGAAGTGATACGCACTGAAGTGATCCCGCTACTGCGAGAAGTTGCGGAGGAAAAGCATCTGGAAATTATTGATTTGTATTCGGTTTTGGAAGGAAAGGGGAAGTTTGTCCCCGACAAAGTTCACCCCAACGCGGCAGGCTACAAGCTTATCAGTAAGGCTGTTGCAGGGGCGATTCTCAGGAGACGCTAGCGGGGGTGGGCTCTGATTGATTCGGTAGTCCCCATTCTGGTCCTTCTCTCCCAGGGCGGCGGAGCCCCATATCCGCATTGACGCGCCAAAAACTCAGACAGTCATTGCGGAACTTGGGCTCCACGCCCCGTGGGGTTTAGTCATTTCTGCCCCATCCAGTCCGCAACGTAGGGGTGGCATACGGTTCGTTGCTCTTGATCAGCGGTTTAGCTCGCGTGTTGGGGTTGGGGGATAAGCTCGCGCAGTTCTGCGGGAAGCACGCCCGCGATTTTATCTAACTCGCCCTCACCGACGAAGTCCTGAAGTACTCCGAACACTTGTTGAGTGAGGGAGTAGATGTCCAAGGAGGGGTGGGCTTGAGTAGCGGTGATTTTCTGTTCAATTTTTAGCAAGAACTCGCGTTGTGAAAGGGCGCTTGGGGCTTCGCTCGGTCGGTAGCCTTCGTAGAAGATGCCGCGCACCAGTAGGGGGAGCTGTGCGGAAAAGTGTGCGGCCTCTGCGACTGGGAGCCGGTCTCGGAGGGTCTGGAGGACGGCGCGCAGGGCTTGATAGGCGGTATGGGTATCGATTTCCGCTGTCTCAGCGATGGCGTCGAGCCACTGGTGGGTTTTCTGCAACGTGGTGTCTAGGACTTCGAGATGTTGAGCGCTCATAGGTGTCCTTTGCTACGGAGGAATCACGTAAAAAGTTTGCTGAAAATTAGTTTTTATTTTTCAGCAGCACAACCAGCTCAACCGTAGATGTTACCGTAAGGCGCGTGTGAGGGATCCAGAATATCCCGTTAGCTCCACATAAGCGGAACCCACCGGTTTGCCGTTTTGGAGGACTCGGCAGGCGCCTTCCCAGTAGGGGACATCGCTGAAGGTTCCCTCCAACTCCTGATCTTGTACAAGCGGCACCAAAATAAATTCAACGGGAAGGCCCGTAGCGGGATCCGTCGCCTTCAATTGCACGGGAAGCGGATAGGCAGCTCCGGAGTGTGGGCTCTTCCAAACGTCCGTTCCATTCCAAGAAAATGCGCTGGCGGATTGCATGGTGGCGTGGCCGTCGCGATCAACCCAGGACAGAGCAGAGGCCGGGTCAGTGGAGCCGTCTTTGAGGCGCAGTCGGTAGACCATGATTTCGCGGCCGTCGTCGAGTTGAATGCCAGCCCAATCCCAGCCGACTTGTTGCGCGGTGAGTTGGCTAGAGCTGATTTCGTGGTCCATCCAAACTTCCCCTGTGACGGGGATGGATTTGTTTTGGAGCGTGAGGGTGCCCGTTGTTTTGAGGCGAGGAAAGGTGAGGTACCAGCTTGCCGCTGTGGGGGAGTTCCCTTTGCGGGAGATGCCGTTTTCACCGAAGACGACGAGGGGTTTAAGGGGCTCGAGGGAAAGGGAGAAGGTGGCTTGATCACGGATATGGGCGTTGAGTGTGATCTTGTTGAGGGTTGGGTCACTCAACACCAGTTGGAAATCGCCCATTTGGAGGGAAAGCGTGTCTGTGGAGGCGGAGGCGTCCCAGCCGGCGCGGGCGAGGCGTTCAGAGTGTAAAAATTCACCGGAGAGCGTGTTGAGAAGGGCGGTGTGAACGAGGAAAAACTCATCTCTTTCGAAGCGGTTTTTGGATGCGTTGACCGCTTGAGATGGGGGCTTTCCGCTTTTTCGAAAAATGGTGGCTTGGAAACCGAAGCGTTCCTGGTTCGGGCCGAAGACGTGACCTGTAAGGTACCACCATTCTAATTTGAAAGCGGGGTGGCTGCCATGATCGCGTGGGAAAGTGAAATGATGGCGGGGTTGCGGGACCTCAAAACCGTCCTCCGTAAACTGCGCGAGCTCTGGAAAGGGGGCTGGAGGTAAACCTACCCGGGGCTGTCCCAGGGGATTTTCAGGAGAGGCGCCGAGGTGGTGGCCGGGGTTGCTAAGCAAAAGACAGAGGCAGACCGTCAGAGTGTGAAGAGAGGCCTGTTTCATAGCGGTCGATCGGCTGGAAGGTCGGCTCCTTGTCTACCGACGAACCATGCGAGGAGGGTGCCGCACATTGGAACGCAGAAGCCGAGGAGAAGCAGCGCCTGCCAAGGGAGCGCGGGCTGCAGGGTCCAACCGAAGGTCTGTTTGTTAATGACAAAGATTAAAAGGGCCCCAAGACCAATGCTGGAGATCAGGCCGCCGACAGTTCCCGCGAGGGCGAGTAGACAGCCTTCCCAAGCGGCAAGGGCTGCGATGTCTGACCGAGACATCCCAATGGCACGTAGGGTCGTGAGTTCGGTTTTACGTTCCGCGAGGATACTGGCCAGAGTGATACCGAGTCCGGCGAGGGCGACTATCACGCCAATGGCTTCCAGGGCGTAGGTGATGGCGAAGGTTTGGCGGAAGATTCGCATGACCTCGGCTCGCAAATGCACGTTAGTAAAGATAGAGAGGCTTGGATGCGCCGTTTGGAGAAGAGCGCGGTGTTGTTCCGCGTCGACGCCCGGTTTAAGCGAAAGGCACAGGGTGCTCACAGCGTCTGTGTCGAACCAGTTGGCCAAATGGCGGCCCTCTACAAGAACTATGCCCTGTTCATCGCCGTAGTCTGTGTAAACGCCGCAGATCTGTAATTCACGAGCTCCTTTGGGGGTTGGGATGCGAACTACGTCGTTTTTTTGCACGTTGAAACGGATCGCGAAAGTCTCGCTCACGAGGCAAAGCGAGGCGTTGTTTTCGGGATCAAAGAGGGCGTTGTTGGAGGGAGTTTGGAGCCAGGAAAGCTGCTCGTGACGTTTGGCGAAGGCGAGGCTGGAGCCCACGAGGCGGATTTGGGCGTTGGGCAGTTCAGCTGGAATCATCAGGGAGGTGTCCCAGTCGAGCACGTCGGGATTTTGGATAATTTCGCGCCAGAGGGTTGAGGGGAGGCGGTTGTATGCGGAGGCGGCTTGGTTGGCGCCACTGGTTAAAAAAAGATCGGCTTGAAGCGTGTGTGTGATCCAAGCACTGACACTTTGTTCAAAACTGCTCACGAGCACGGCCATTCCTCCGGTCATGGAGACGGCACAAAGCAGAGCGGCTGCGGCCCAGCGATGGCGGCTTGTGGGAGCTCGAAGGTGGCTGATTGCGAGTCGCAGCGGCGCGGAATTTTGTGAAACTAATTGGCCGCACCACGCGGCAATTTTGAGTGCATCACCCGCGATTAGACCCGCTCCCACGACCCCTAGAAGGGCGCTGAGGTAACCCGCGAGAGCGAACCGCGAACCACCGCTCATGCGTAACGGAGGAAGGAAGGCCAGCATGATTGCGAGTACCACGAGGCCCCATCCTAGTTGCGCGCTGCTACGGGAATTCTCAGCGGGTGTGGCGCTGCCTTGCGCCCAAGCTTGCGCCGGTGGGATGGAGGCTGCCCTTTTAGCGGGAAGCCAACCGGCTAGGATACTACAACCCACAGAGAGGACAAAGGCACCGAGAGCCTCGCCCCAGTGGAGGCCTGCAGCCTCTGCGTTGTTCGCGTAATAGAGGGCGTTGACCGTTTTTGAGACGGCCCGTACGGCTACTTGGGCCAGCGCCCAACCGCCCAAAACACCGACGATCCCGCCGCCCGCTCCCAGAAGCGCAGCCTCCCACAGCCAGGCGCGGCGCACTTCCCATTCGCGGACTCCAAGGGCACGCAGGATCGCGATCTCGGCTCGTCGGCGGACTACGGCGGCGTCGAGCGCTTGAAAAATAAGGTACAACCCGACCAGTAAAGAGAGGAGCGAAAGAATGGTCAGGTTCAGGCGAAAGCCGCGTGTCATGAGCTCCGCTGCGGCTTGTCGGGCAACGGGAGTGCGGGCGTTGATACTCGGGGCGAGGGCGGTGCTGATTTGCTCCACGAGCTGTTCTCGCAGAGGACCTTTTTTTAGGGCGGTTGGGAAAAATAATTCAATGCGGTCCAGTAGGCCGACCTTGTCGCTGAGCGTCTGGAGGGCGGGTAGATCCATCACGAGCAAGCCGGCGGGAGGGGTGGGTTGGTCGGCGCGGTGGGGGATGATCCCGACGATTTCGAGTTGGACTTCGCGATCGTTTAGGATGACGGGAAGTAGGGCGCCGACTTGTAGTGAGAGGCGTTGGGCGAGGGCGCTGGAACAGAAGGCGGCGTTGTTTTTGTGGAGTAAATCTTCGAGGGAGTTTGAATTGGGGGCGGAGGGTTCAGATGCGTTTTTTTGGCCTGCCCAAGAGGTGTCGAGGTGGGCTTCGGCGGCAAAATTTTGCAGCGCGACCAAGTCCACACCAAGCAGGGTGAAGGTGGAGCGAGAGCCGATTTGGTTGGCCTCGTTCGACTGAGGTTGTGCGCAGATTGTTTCGACAACGGGAACAATTTCAAGGTGCGCTGAAATAAGTTGCGGGAGTTTGCAGCGCGCCCGAAGTGTGTCGAGAATGGCTTCAGGGAGGGGGCCGGCGGGGGAGGAAAGGATGAGGTCAGACTGTCGGGTGAGGACTTCTGTGAAGTTAGTAAAGCTGGAAACGGCGGCTCGATTGGCGAGGCGGATGGAAAGGAAAACGGCGATTCCGAGGGAGAGCAGTAGGAGCAGCAGCAAGGAGCGGGACGGAAAGAGGCGCCAGTGCCGCAACGTAAATTGTCGCAACAGCGCCCCAGTGAGGGACGGACTGGCGGGTGGGCGCAGCGGCGTCGAGGGCGGAATCATGCGCTGTGATTTTGTAAAACGCCGTCGCGCAGGGAAACGCCACGATGACAGATACGAGCGGCTTCTTCGCTGTGGGTGACTAGAATGAGAGCGGTGGTGGTTTCGTCCGTGAGGGCTTGGAGTAATTCCAAAATAATAGCTCCGTTACGGGAGTCCAAGTTGCCGGTGGGTTCGTCTGCTAAAATGAGGGCAGGTTGATGCACAAGAGCGCGGGCGATGGCGCAGCGTTGCATTTCGCCTCCAGAAAGTGTGGAAGGCAGGGCATTGGCGCGATGAGCAATTTCAACCCGACGCAGCAAGACATCGGAGCGATGGGCGCGTTCTGGCGCAGGAATTCCGAGCAGGAGGAGTGGGAATTCGACGTTTTCTCGCACAGTGAGAGTGGGGAGGAGGTGAAAGAATTGGAAGATATTACCCAAACGCTCCCGCCTGAGGCTTGCCAGCGCGTCGCTACTCAGCAGTGCTAGGTTTTCCCCTGCAACGAGGACGTCGCCGCTATCGGGTCGGTCGATTCCGCCGAGGCATTTTAGGAGCGTGGACTTGCCGCTGCCGGAAGGTCCTGTGAGTGCGAGGCGTTCGCCGGGAGCGAGCTGTAGCGAGACGTCGCGCAAAACAAAACGTGAGTCATATTGTTTGGAGACGGCATTGCATTCCAGAACGGGTTGGGTGGGAAGGGGCATGAGAAGAAGCAGTGGGCGGGCTATAAGGAGCGGCCGTGATAATTGGTGCAAGTGAAGATGCGCAGTTGGCTCACGGTGCGCCCGAGTGTGACGATATCAAAGGAGGCGATGAGTTCAGTTTTCTCAAACCCGCCGCTGATGGCTGAGGGAAGGGCGTGTTCCTGAGCGTCGGTGAGAAAGAGTGCGCTTCGTCCGTGAAAGGGGTTGATGCCACCCTCTTCTGTGTAAAGAGGGTCTGGAAGAGGTTGGCCGAGCTCGAGCGGGATAATGGCGTCATAACGCGGCCAGAACGAGTATTGGTTTTCTAAAGCCTGAGATTCCGGAGTGTAAACGCAGGGATGGTCGGGTAACTCCAAGCGTTTGTTCTTGAGGTAAAAGCCGATTCCTGAGGCGACTTCCCACCGGTTTGCGATGAGAAATAAGGGGGCACCGAGGGTTGACTCGGCATCGGAGCGCACCTTCTCTGCGGCTTCTGCCATAGTCCGCCATCCGTGGAAACGTTGGTTTGGATTCTGCTTGATGAGGGGGATGGGAAATCCGGCGCGATCTAAACTCTCGACGTTTAGAAGAGCGATACTCAGGAGCAGTCCAGAAGCGAGTCCGAAGGCTAATAAGCCACGGCTCTTTGCGTTTTCTCTGGCACGAGGAAGCCAGTCAGAGGTTGCAAGAATGGCGGCAGAGATAAAAGCGGGGCCGGTCCAGATGGGGGCGACAGCTTTTTTGAAAGAGAGCAGGAAGTGCAGGACAAGGAGCGGTAGGGTGAAGGAGAGAAGGAAGTTGGTTTTGAAGTCTTGAGTGGCTCGGGGAAACTTCCGCCAGAGGGTCAAAATCATCACTCCAAAAAGGACTGGGGAATAGCCGCCAATGTGAGCGCCCAGAAACGCGAGCGGCGCGTTCAGGCTGAAGGGAAGAGGTTCGTTTAGCTCCCCCAAGTTGGTGAGGTAAGTCAGGGTTACCCATTCATGGTTCAAATTCCAAAAAATGAGCGGCAATAAGAAGGCGATGAAGACGAGGGTCATCACCCAAAAACCTGAGGCTCGGAAATGCCGGCGGAGGTTTGAGCAAGAGGCGAGTAGTAAAACGAGGGAAAGGAATTGGATGAAGTTGTTCCAGTCGCATAATAATCCGAGGCCGAACATTACGCCGGTTGCAGGCCACCAAAGGCTCCAGCGCGAAAGGGAAGGGGCGACGTTAGGTTGGTTTGATGGGGAGTCTTCGAGTGCTCTCCAAAACGTGTAGAGGCCTGCGGTCCAGAAGAAAATCGAGAGCGGGTCAGTCGTCATCAGGATGCTGCCCGTTTGAAAAATGGGCAGCAGGGTGATCGCAAGGAGCGCCCAAAGTGCAGCGGTTTCTGAGTAAATGCGTCGGGCGAGTGAAAGGAGCAGTGCGCTTGTGCCCAAGGAAAGTAGGGGAGCAAAGAGACGGACGCCTCTCTCGGTCGGTCCCAATATGTGGGTGCCAAACCAGATGAGGGCGGCGACACCTGGACCTTTACTGAAATAGCAAAGATCGGGATGCAGACTCCATTGGTAGTAATAGGCTTCCTCTGGAGTGAGTTCAAAGGTCCCGCTAAACCAGACGCGAAATACAGAAAGAAGGCAGAGAGCGGTAAAAAGCCATCGTTTAGGCGTCATAGCGGATTAGGCGTCACGGGGCGGCGAGGTGATGTTGGTCGGGAGAGGTGGTTTGGGGAAGAAAAGGGTGGGGTGCATGGCGTGCAATTCGGGGTAGCGTGTGGCGATGCGAGAGCGCCAAAGACGCTCGGCGCCGAGGAGGATGAGTGAGTTAGAGAGAAGTCCCATGAGGATGGAGGCGGTGACGTCACTGGGCCAGTGTGCGCCGGTGTAGACGCGAGACCAGGCCATGAGCAGGGGCAGTAGCAGCCAGGCCGGAGCGCGCAGGAAAAGGGCGAAGACGAGGCCGAGGGTCGTGGCGTTGAGTGTGTGGGAAGAGGGGAAGGAGCGCTTGTATTGGTCGAGCGGGTTGGGCGGAGCGGAGAAGCTAATGATTAGAGGTTTAAAGGCCGCAAGGAGTTTGGGGGTGGCGGGGGCGAGGTCCACGCGGCGTACGCCTTCTTGGGCCTGATGGGGGCGCGCACGGTGTGTGAGTTTTTTGAGAGGGGAGGAAATTACGGCTTCGTTGATTAGAACGGAAAAGGCGCACACGACCACGCAGGCAAAACCGCGGCTCCGAAACTTCCAAATGAGCCACAGCCCCCAGACGATGAAAAAAGGCACCCAGAACGGCGTGCAAGACAAAGTCCCCAAGAGTCTGTCCAGAACGGGGTGGGTCCATTCGTGGTTTAGGAGAAAAAGAAGATGGCTGTCTATCGGGTTCATGAAAGATTAGTGAAACTATGAGTGATCGCTCTTCGGTGAAATGGAAAATAGCAGTCTACTGCGCTGCGGCATTGTTTGGTGGCGATTCAGTGGGCGTGTGTGCTGCTCCCAAGGCGACTCCGTCGCAGGATTCGCTCGTTGTGGCTCAGGGGGATGAGCTTCCTGATCCTGTAACAATTCTGAAGAGCGTGAGGGAAATGCAGGCGTCCATTCGACAGACTTTGCAGGGGAAATTGCGACGAGGCGGGCGCACAGTGGGGTACCGTATGGTGATGGAGGGACTTCAGGTACGGTTTGAATTTCCTGAGGCGGTGGATCCTAACCCGCAAACCGTGGTGCTGAAGTTTGGGGAGAAAGAATCTAGACTCGAGGTGACTAATGCAGCGGGCCCGCAGCGCAAGGTCGACTTTGCGGATGAAATTTCTGGCATGGGGGTGAGCTTTGAGGATCTTGCATTGCGGTTTTTGTACTGGAACGACGCGACTTTGGAGGGGGAGGAGCGGCTAATGTTGTCCAAATGTTGGCGGATCCGAGTGCGCCGTCCAGCGGAGGTACGTTCTCAGTACGCGCAGGTGGTGGTGTGGGTGAGTCAATCCAATGGGGCTTTTTTGAAGAGCGAGGCTTATGGAAATAATGGTTTATTGTTGAAGCGTTTGACGGTGCGCTCGGTGCAATCTATCGGGCAGGCGACGACTTTGAGACAGTTGCGTATTGAGACGGGGCGTCAAGGGGAGGAACCGGCGTATCTGGATGTGGACGGACAGGCGGCGCCACGCACGACAAAGTAGCGAGAGTTCGTGACAGGACGAGCGCTGCGCGTGTGAAGCAGGGTTTTTCGTACGAGCGTCGGGGCAGTGGTCTGCGACTTTGGTTGTGATGTCGGCCATTTGGGGGCGGCACCGCAATGATATGGCTGAGGAACTTCTTCATCAACCGCACGATAAGTTCTTTAAAAAGACCTTTGAGGATCCGGTAGCGGCGGCGGCTTTCTTGCAGGGGCATCTGCAGAGTGACTTGGTAAAGTTCACGGATTGGTCTACCTTGAAATTGGCGGGAGGCAGTTTTATTGACGAGCACTTGCAGGCGTTTGAGGCCGACCTGCTTTTTACTGCAAAACTGCGCGGCGAAGACGCTCAATTTTACATTTTATGTGAACATCAGAGCAGTGAGGATCCGCTCATGGCCTTGCGGGTGCTTTCGTACATGGTTCGGATTTGGAGCGCCCAAGCAAAGAGTCAGACAGGACGTCCTCGTTTGATGCCGATTATTCCGGTGGTGGTTGCGCAGGATAAAAAGGCATGGAAAACAACGGCTAGATTCCACGATTTGTTTGCCCTGAGCCCGGACAAATGGGAGGAGGTGCGCGCCTTCACCCCAGATTTCGCGTTTCGGCTGCTACAGTTGGTGGATCTGCCGTATGAAAGCATTCAGGGCACGCCGGCAGGAGTTTTGACTTTAAGGGCATTAAAGGCCGAGCCGCTGGGAAAACTTCTGAGTGCGGAGGTTTGGGAGCCTGCGCTTTTGAGAAGTGTGCCGATCGAGTTGCTCAAGTACTTTATCCGGTACACGTTCAATGCGGATGTTGACAGAACTGCTTTTGAGACGAAACTGAAGGAGTTACTCGGGCCAGACTTAACTCAAAATAGTATGACACTAGCTGACCAATACCGCCAAATGGGTGTCGAGCAGGGCCTCGAAAAAGGGATTGAACAGGGCATTGAACAGGGCATTGAACAGGGCCTTTTCCGTGGGGAATTAAAGGCTCTGCATTCGTTACTTTTTGATGTTCTCGAAATACGGTTTCAAAGCGTTCCGGTGGGTCTCCGGAACGAGTTGAGTCTCATTCAGGACGCGAGAAAGCTTTCTGAGCTCCACAGGCGTGCTGTCCAGTGCGCCACTTTGGACGAGTTTGTGGCAGAGCTTTGATCCAGACATCTCGCTCTGGGCGAGAGTAAGTTGACTCAACGGAATCGAGAAGCAGAGGCAAGCGTCGCCCGAGAGCGGCGCGGGACTGCCTTGGAATCAGCGGGTGACGCTGGCGAAGACTTTGTCCTTCGGGTTTCCTCCGCTGAAAAGATAGGCGATCAAGTCCAGTAATTCGTCTGGGTTGAGCATGTTAATTAATCCAGGTGGCATGGGAGACACCGCGTAGTCCTTGCGTGAAACCACGTCCGCAATGGTCACTTGCGCCGTAGCATCCGGGGCGAAGGGGTTGGTCATGACTAAAAACTTGCCGTTTTCTTCTCCGATCACGCGTCCGACGACCAAAGAACCGTCTTTGAGTGAAATCTCCTGAAAAGCGTACTGATCGCTGATCACTTTAGAGGGCTCGATGAGGCTTTCAGCGAGGTCGCGTACCGAGTAACGGTTGCCGGCTCCGGTGAGGTCAGGGCCAATGTTGCCGCCGTCGTTCCCAAAGTGGTGACAGGTCACGCACTGGGTGGAGGCGTACATGGCCTTCCCGTTTTCAAAGTTGCGCCCGTGCAGGCCATCCTTTGCGAGGGCGACGACGTCGTCGATGGAGTAAAGGCGGCCGGGGCCTTTGGGCATCACGAAGTCGGCGGGCTTGGGTGCTGCAGTCGTGGAGAGTTTTTCGAGGGCAACTTTTTCGGTCTCGTCGCTGACATGGGTCAGTGCGTCGTTGCGGATGTTAACCAAAAACTTAGCGAAACTGTTGCCGCCCTTCCACTGCGTTGTCGTGGCAAACCAGGCAAAGAAGGTCTTCCGCAGTTCGGGCGTCCAACCCACGGAGGCATTGCGCAATGTGTAAGCCATCGCGATCTGCCCCTTGTTAGGACGACTGTTCTGGGCGGACTTGAATGCTGTGGAGTAACCGTCGTTCCGGTTGAGGAGGTTGGTGTCCGTGGCGTCATCGTAGTCATCGCCCATGGTCTGCATGAGTGCTATTGCTTTAGAAACCGCTTGCGGGGAATCGAGATAGACTAGGAGTTGGAGTAATTCGTTGTTTTCGTAAGTACTCGTTTGCGGGAATAACGGTTCGAACCGTTTGGCGATTTGTGCGCAGACTTCGGGCGTCGGCTTGCCCATTCGAGTGAACGCCAAGTGCCATGCGCGCAATAGCGGGAGGCGCAATGTTGGTGTGATCTTGCGGTAGTCTAGCCGGCTCAATGCTTCCAGCAGTCGCGGTTGTACAGTCGCCTCGCCCACCCGTGCCAAAGCGATCAACGCTTCGATCGCTGATTGCGGATTTGTCTCTGAAAGGGCCTTTTCCACCCAGAAAGCGTAGGGTTGCTTCTCAATGGCAATTCGCGCGGCATTGCGTAAAAACCGGTCGCCGCTGGCTAAATGCGGCCAAGCTTTGGCGATCGCGTCCGGGCCCGTTCCGTCTATGTGGAGCGCCTCCATCTCGCGGCGCAGCAACGCTTCTTTCGGGAGCACATCAGGTTTGACTGGAGCGGTGGATTCCTTCCCTGTGTAAGTCACACGATAAAGCGCAGACTGGTTGCGCCGCCCTCCAACGGCGAAGTAAAGAGCTCCGTCTCGGGGACTAATCACGACGTCCGTGACGGAAAGGGGCTTGCCCGAAACGAACTCCGTCTTCTCGGCCTTATACCCTGCGGCGTGGGGAGTTAGCATAACGGCGTACATCGTGCCGTAGGTCCAGTCGTTAGCGAATAATGCTTTTTGGTATCGCGCAGGGAACTTTGCTCCCGTTCCAAAGGTGACTCCCGTGGGACTACCGGGCCCGATGTCGAGCGTGGCAGGAAGGCTGTCAGCATAGTAAGCGGGCCATTTGCCGGCACCGCTGCGCCAACCGAAGTCTGCGCCGCTTGGGGATTGGTTGATGCGCGTGGGGCGATACCACGGGGCGCCGATATCCCATTCCATATCAGCATCGTAGGTGAAGATATCACCGTTGAGATTGAAGGAAAAATCAAACTCGTTTCTGTAGCCGTAGCAGAAGACCTCCAAGTCCTTGCCCTCGGGTGTAATTGAGGCAATGTAACCGCCGGGAGCGAGAATGCCTTTCGCGTGACCGTTAGCGTCCCAAAGACGGGGCAGCAGGTGATCTTCGTTCCAGGCTTGCGCGCCGCGCATGTGATCGATGGTAGCGGGCGGTTTGGTGTGGTTGCCGCAACAGAAATAAACGCGTTTACCATCGGGCGAAATCTGGAGGCTGTGGGGGCCATGTTCTCCAGAGCCTTCCAAAGGCACGAGGTATTCGTCTTTGTCAAACTGGTCTTTGCCCTGCGTGTCTGTGAGGCGATGGATCCCTTTACTGGCACCTTCGCCCACCATCACAAACAGACTGTCGAACGCGTACAACAAACCGTGCACGCCCTTCACTTCTGTCACCAGAGTTTCGACCTTTGTTGCCGCTTCTGGATCGTTGCTGCCCAAGGGTGCGGGAGTAACCCGGTAGAGCGAGCCGTATTGGTCAGAGCAGATGAGGCGTCCTTTCGGGTCGACTGTCATACCCACCCAGGAGCCTTCCTCAAGCTTCGGGACACGGTGGAGTAGTTCGACCTTAAAATCTTTCGGTGCAGCAATATCCGCGGCTAAAGTTACTGTGGGAGGGAACAGGCAAAGTGCATCGTTGGACGCTTGATATTTTCCCCCAACAAGAGCAGGTGCCGGCTCAGTTTTGTTCTTTCCAAGGGCGGCGAAGGTCCAGTTCTCGCCGGATTCCACGATTTGTTTGGTGCCGTCGACGTACTCCAAGGTGAGTTGTGCGACTAGGTGAGGGCCGGCTTTGTTATCGGAAACGTCGATGGAAATCAGGTTGGTTCCGGGCTTGAGCAAAGAAGAGGTGTCAAACTTTGCGGACGTGTTAAATTTTCCTTGTTCTTGGGCGAGCACCTCACCGTTTACCTTCACGACCCCAGTGCGATTGGTGGCAACCCGCAACCACGCGGAGAGAATGGGGCCCTTGACCTCAAACGTCTTGGCGTAAGTGCCACTGTTGCAATCTAGACCTTTTGGAACGTCGATCCAACGTAGCTCGGCGCGCAGCACTGGGCTGAGTAGTAAACTAGCAAACGAGGCAACAAGTAGGGGAGAAAGAGGACGAGGCATCATAGATAGTGGGGGAGTAGCGCAGTGGGTGAGGAAAGCTTCAAGAGATTCGGTGTGAAGATACAGTTCGAGGACATTCCTTATAGTTTTTTTTGGCAACGGACTACTGGCGCGGCGCAAGCTTTCTAAAGTTCTGCATCCATGTTCTGTCGTCTGAGGATAGGTCGCTACAGATGAAGCGAAAAACTCTATGATCAGTTGAGGAAATAGCCTTGTGGTATCGGGGGTTTGGGTTAATAAATTGTCACTTGCCAGCAACTGCACTTGGAGAGTCCCTTTGTTGACCTTTTTCTGAGAGTAGATTGGCCGTTCAGCCCCCCAGTAAACAATGAAGCAAACGCTCAAAGGCATCTCGAAAAGCCAGTGTGATTTCTCTGTAGAGGAGAAGTTTGTCCCCCAACCAAACTTTGGGTGGTCCTTTCGTCTACTGGCGTTTCTGATTGCGTTCGTGGTGTTTTTTCAAGGGCCGGTGCTAGTAGCCGCCACCATTACATGGGACCCTTTCAAGTTTTACGTATCTGGTGGTTCGGGTTCCTCTTCTAGCGGCACTTTGGGCGGAACATTTAGTACGGTTACAAACGGTCACTGGGCGAGCGGGACCCTCGGCGTTGCGGTGGTTCCGGGTACTTCTGATATAGTAATTCTGAATTTAGGTTCAGCAGGTTACACTATTAATTTGTCCTCCGGCACGATTGCTTCCATTGCGGGAGGAACAGTAAGTGCGGGAACGGGCTTGGCGGGGACGACTATTTCGTTTGCTGGCTCTGGTACACTTGCCATCGGGGGCACGGGCTTCACTGTCAACGCGGGAACGTTATCTTTAGGAACTACTGTTTTGGTGAGGTTGCTTGCTAGCCAGACTTGGTCGGTTTCGACAGGATCGCAAATGGTTGTCGCCGGAACTATTATTGGGACTGGATTCGATCTGACCAAAAGTGGCGGCGGTATTTTAACTCTGTCGGGTAGCGGCGGCTACACCGGCTCAACCTACATCACGGCGGGCACATTGAGCGCTGGGACGGGTTCCCTCGCAAATACGGGCACTATCGTCTTGAGCGGCGGTTCGTTGAGTGCCGTGGATGTGAAAAGTGGGGCGCTGTTCACCGGCAGTGTGGGAACGACGGCCAGCTTTTCGGGCACGTCGCTGACTTTGGGAACGGTGGCGGAGTTTGGTTCGCTGACGTTTAGCGGAACGTCGGGGACCGTTGTTTTGGGCAGCTTGTCTGGGACTGGGGTGACAACGTTCGCCGGCAGCGGCTCGATTTCCAGTGGTAGCATCACCGCCGGCACGGTGACTGCGACGGGTTCCCTGATCGCGAACGTCTCCGGCGGCTCGGTGACGGTTGGTGGCATTTTGACGGCGGGCACTGTCAGTGGCGGTTCGCTGAACCTGACTGGTAGCGGTTCTTCGAGTATCACGACGTTATCCGGCGGCACCGTCGCGAATTCCGGGACGTTGCAGATCACGACGGGCACGTACGCCGGCGGACTCAGTGGAACGGGGTCGCTGATGAAAGTGGGAGCCACTCAATTGACCTTGAGCGGCGCCAATACGTACACCGGTTCAACCTACATCACGGCGGGCACATTGAGCGCTGTGTCCGGCGCTCTTGCAAACACGGGCACGATCTTCCTGAGCGGCGGCTCGCTGAGTGCCGTCGACGTGAAAAGTGGGGCGCTGTTCACAGGCAGTGCGGGAACGACGGCCAGCTTTTCGGGCGCGTCGCTGACTTTGGGGACGGTGGCGGAGTTTGGTTCGCTGACGTTTAGCGGAACGTCGGGGACCGTTGTTTTGGGCAGCTTGTTTGGGACTGGGGTGACAACGTTCGCCGGCAGCGGCTCGATTTCCAGTGGTAGCATCACCGCCGGCACGGTGACTGCGGCGGGTTCCCTGATCGCGAACGTCTCCGGCGGCTCGGTGACGGTTGGTGGCATTTTGACGGCGGGCACTGTCAGTGGCGGTTCGCTGAACCTGACTAGTAGCGGTTCTTCGAGTATCACGACGTTGTCCGGAGGCACCATCGCGAGTTCCGGGACATTGCAGATCACGACGGGCACGTACGCCGGTGGACTCAGTGGAACGGGTTCGCTGATGAAAGTAGGAGCTGCTCAATTGACCTTAAGCGGCGCAAATACGTATATCGGCGCTACCACGGTGAGCGCTGGAACATTGCAAATTGGTAATGCGGGAACAACGGGTTCGCTCGGCACTTTGAGCTCCATTTCGGTGGGCAGCGGCGCTGTGCTGGCTTTCAATCGCTCCAATACGATTACTCAAGGAAGTGACTTTATTTCTGTGATTTCCGGCAGTGGTTCCTTGGTTCAATCTGGGAGCGGCACGCTGGTGCTGAACGGCGTGAACACGTACACCGGTTCGACCTACATTACGGCGGGCACGTTGAGCGCTGGAACGGGTTCCCTCGCAAATACGGGCACGATCTTCCTGAGCGGTGGCTCGCTGAGTGCCGTCGACGTGAAAAGTGGGGTGCTGTTTACGGGCAGTGTGGGAACGACGGCCAGCTTTTCGGGCACGTCGCTGACTTTGGGGACGGTGGCGGAGTTTGGTACACTCACTTTCATCGGAACGTCTGGGACCGTCGTTTTGGGCAGCTTGTCTGGAACTGGGGTGACGACCTTCGCCAGCAGCGGCTCAATCTCCAGTGGCAGCATCACCGGCGGCACCGTCAGTGTAGCGAGCAATTTGAGCTCAAACGTTTCCGGCGGTTC
>Ga0209598_10000692_pt1 | contig 27389 bp, 24 predicted proteins | sample M_140807_EF_Meta_FD_187317 | JGI IMG/M metagenome (GOLD analysis project Ga0209598, IMG submission 187317) | Freshwater microbial communities from Lake Montjoie, Canada to study carbon cycling - M_140807_EF_MetaG (SPAdes) (version 2) | ecosystem: Environmental > Aquatic > Freshwater > Lake...
GCGCGCTCACCGGCGCCGAGGTCGCGTCCGGCGTCGAGGCCGCGTCGGGCTGCTCGAGAAAGTCCGGGAGCGTGCGCTCGCCGAGCGGAGAGCAGCCGGCCAAGAGCGCGATCACAAGCGCGCGCGATGTCTTCACGGCGAGCCCTCGTCAGCACCCACTAAAGGCTCGGGTTCACTCAGGAAAAGCCACGTGGCGATCCCGCCGAGCGCCGCGCCCGCAGCCGCGCAGCCCAGCGCGATCGAGTAGTTGAGCGCCGCGTCGTCATCGGCCGAGCGCACGCGAGCGCGCGCGGCGTTGTAGACCTCACGGGTCTCCGCGACCGTCATCTCGCGCGCCGCCGCGTCGCCGTCCTCGGCCGCAGCCAAGCTCTGCGCATAGGTCGCGCCGGCACCGGCGAAGGCGGCGACCGCGCCCCCCGCCAATATCCAAGGCAGCGCGCCACGCTCAGGCGCCGCGCGTTGAGCGCTGGGGACGACACCCGCCGGCACATCGAGCGCGGCGACCTCGCCCGCGGCCAGTGCGCGCTCCGTGCGCCACAGCACGCGCCCTCCGCGGACCAGCTCCACACGCGTCGGCCCCGCGATGACCTCGGCGCCGTCGGGCGTGGGCGCGCCGATAGACTGACCGTTCACGTGGACCTCTGCGCCGGGCGCGTCTACGCGAACGATGAGCCAAGCGGGCAGGGCGATGTTGAGGCGAGCCTCGGCGGCCGCGGCGACGTCTACCTGACGCTCGGACCGGCGCGGCGGCGACTCGAGCCCAGCCTGCACGCGCCAGGCGCCGCGCGGCCAAGGCTGGGCGCCTGTCGGGCAGGGCTGCCGCTCCGGCACCCCCACCTCGGGGCGCAGCGGAGAGACCACGCAGGCGGCGCCCTCGGGCTCGACGCGCACCCGCAGTCGGCCCACATGCGCGGCCTCGAGCGCCCGGATGCGCGCCAGCGCCTTCGACTGCGCCTCGGGGGAGTCAGGCAGCTCCATGTAGCGCTTGAAGGCGAACCAGGCGGCGACAGGTCGCCCGAGCTCTTCGTGGCAGCGCGCGATGTTGTAGCGCAGCACCGCGCGCGTCTCTTCGACGGTCACGATCGTCTCGGCCCGCTCGAACTCCTGCAGCGCCTCGGCGAACTTCTTCTGCTTGTACAGGCGCGTGCCCAAGTCGACATACGTCTGCGCGCGCTCGACGTCTGTCCCCGCCATGCCCGATGCGCTCGCCGCCCCGACAAACCGCGTCGCGCCCAGAATCGAGAGCGCGCACATCCACGCGATCCGCGGCTTCATTCGAGGCGCTCCACCTGCACTTGGGCAGGGGTCGCGGCGGGGCCCGCCTTGCGGGGGGCGGCGGCCGCATCCGAGGCGGGCTTGGGCGTGACCACCCGCGGGGCGAAGGCGCGCGCCGGGGCTCGCTGCGTGGTCGACGTCGAGGGTGCGCGCGGAGGCAGCGACGCGGGCGCGCTCGCGGCGAGCGAGGCCGCAGCCGTGGGCGGTGGCGTCGGCGGCGCGGCGACCTCGGGCCGACCGGTGGCGACCGGCGCCGGCTCGACTGTGTCAGCGACCCGCCAAGCCAGCACGCCCGCGCCAATCACAACGGCTGCCGCCAATGGCACGGCGAGCCGGGCGGCCTTGGACTGGACGCCCAGCGGTGCGCCGTGCTGACCCTGAGGCGCGGCGTGGCTCTCCCCGTGGCCGGAGGTCTCGTCTGCGGGCTCGGCCTCGGGCAGTAAAACCGCCGACATCTCAAGCGTCGGCGGGAGAATGAGCCGATCGATCGTGCGGCGCACAGACGATGTCTCCACAGAGCCCGGGCGCGCCGCCTCGCGCAGCGCCTCGGCAAAGACGGCCGCCGAGATGGGTCGGTTCTCGGGCCGCTTCTCGAGCGCCCAACGAACGACCGCTTCAAGCTCGGCAGGCACGCCCAGCTCGGCGGCCATCGCAGGCACGGGCGCGGAGCGGTGCTGCTCGCAGATGTGAAAGTCCGTGGGGCCATCGAACGGCGGCTGCCCCGTCAGGCAGATGTAGAGCACGATGCCCATGGCATAGATGTCGGCCGCCGGCCCGACGCCCTCGTTCACGATCTGCTCGGGGGCCATGTAGCGCGGCGTGCCGACAGACGCCGTCGTGCCCACGGTCGCGTCCTGACCCGGCAGGTCAGCGAAGACCTTGGCCACGCCGAAGTCCAAGAGCTTGGCGCGGGGCATGGGACGATCGATGCCGACGACCATGATGTTCGCCGGCTTCAGGTCCCGGTGCACGACCCCCTGCTCGTGCGCATGCTGGAGCGCGCTGAGCACCTGGTCGGCCAGGTCCACAGCGAGCGCCACCGGTAGGCGCTTTTTCGTCCGCAGGACTTGGCGCAGGCTCAGGCCGTCGACCTGCTCCATGACCATGAACAGGAGCTCGTCCTCGTCGACCTCGCCGTAGTCGAAGAGCCCCACGATGGTCGGGTGGTTCAGGGCCGCGGTCGCATGCGCCTCGCGCGCGAAGCGCTTGCGGAGCATCGGGATGTCCTCGGGGGACACGGTCTCCGTGCGGATGACCTTGACGGCCACACGCCGCCCGAGCGGCTCCTGCACCGCGCAGTAGACCGAGCCCATGCCGCCGCGACCGAGCAGTCCAATGATCGGGTAGCGCCCCGCGAGCACCGTGCCAAGCATTGGGTCCGGCTTTGTGGGCATGTTGGCGGGCAGGCAGAGCGCCGCGCCGTCGTTCATGCAGCGCTGTCCTGGCATCCCGCGCGAGGTCTCGCGGCAATCGGGGCACACGAGGTCCACCGCGGCGAGCTGGCCGATGCGGCCACGGCTGATCGGTGTCGATTCCCCCAAAGCGCGCGCCTCACTCAGAGGGCAGACGATACCACCCCCGCCGAGTGTCTGGAAATACTGCGCGCGTGTCGAGCGTTCGGGCACTCTTCTCCCATGGATGGCCCGACCCTCGCAGTGGCGCTGCTGGCGTGTGCCCTCGTCGCGCTCGCGGGCCGCCGGGCCGCGCCGGGCCGCGCCCTCGTCTGGCTGCGGGCGTTCTTCCCGAGCTGGCGGTTCTTCGAGGACCTGGGGCCCGCGCCGATGCTCGAGTGGCGCGACGGCCCCGAGGAAGATGCGCTCGGGCCGTGGCGACCCGCGCTCACGATGCCGCCACGGCCGCTCACCGCGACTCTCTTCAACCCCAAGGGTAACCTGCGCTTCGCAGAGCACGCCCTCGTCGAGCACCTGCTGTCTGACTTGGACGACGTCCCCGACGACGCGCCCGAGCGGGTCACAGCGCTCGTGTCGTATCGGCTCGTGGAGCGCTTGGTCATGGCCGAGCGGGCATCAGTCGCCGGGGCATCGCCGGGCGGGTGCGTTCAGTTTCGGATTGTGCTCCGCGCCCCGGGGCCTTTGAGCGACGACGCAGAGGTCGCCCTGGTCTCGGCGGTGCACGCCGCATGAACACGCTCGAAGCGCTCCGCCTGACCGAGTCGTTGCTCGGACTGTCTCTTGTCGTGCAGACGCTCGAGCACGTCTGGACGCGCCGCGCGCTCGGCCCCAACGGCGTCTGGGACTGGGCCGTAGTCCGCGACGAGTTCGCGGCGCTGCCCGCAGCCGCCCGCGCGATACTCGACGTGCTGCTCGGCCCCTCGGGCTTCGGGATCGTGCTCGGTCTGCGCGCCGCCGCTGCGCTCGCGCTCATCGCTGGGGGCGGTCTGCTCCCCGCCTGCGTCGCCAGCGTGACGACCGCGCTCGTCTGCCTGCGGTTTCGCGGCCTCTTCAACGGGGGCAGCGACTACATGACGGTCCATGTTGGGCTCGCCCTGAGCGCGGCGCGCGCGGCGGGCGAGGCGCCGACGTGGGTCGACGGCGCGCTCGGCTGGATCGCCCTTCAGACGCTGCTCTCATACGGGGTCGCCGGCGCGGTCAAGGTGCGGTCCAGCACGTGGCGGGATGGGACCGCCCTCGCAGGCTTTGTCGGCAGCGACCGCTACGCTGCGCCCGCTGCGCTCCGCGCGTGCGTAGCGCGCCCCGGGGTGGCGCGCGCGGCCTCCCTCGCCGTGATCGCCTTCGAGCTCTCCGCACCGGCGGTGCTCTTGTTACCCTCGCGCGCCGCCGTGGTCGCGTGGCTCGGCGCCGCGCTCTGTTTTCACGTCGTCAACGCGTGGGCGCTGGGCCTCAACCGGTTCGTGTTCGCGTGGCTCGCCGCGTATCCGGCCGTGCTGTTCTGGGCGACCCGACTCGGCGCGCGCTGACAGCGCGTCAGCCCTTGAGGGTCACGCGGTCACGCCCCGCGCGCTTCGAGATGTAGAGGCGCTTGTCGGCCCGCTCCATGACGACGGCGGGGTCATCAAGGTCGGCGTTGCGCTCGCAGGCCCCGATGCTCACCGTGACCTTGACCTGCTTGATGGGCCCGGGCTTCGCGGGCTTCTCGGGGCGCTTCTTGGGGCGCCCCTGAGCGCGCACGGCGAACTGGGCGCCTGCGATCTCCGCCCTCAAGGCCTCGAGGTGCTCCGCCGCCTCGCCCACCTCGAGCCCGGGAAAGAGCAGCGTGAACTCCTCACCGCCGTATCGAAACGCGCGACCGCCGCCGCCGACCTGCGCCATGTGCGCGGCGATGTAGCGCAGGCACTGGTCACCCGCCTCGTGGCCGTAGCTGTCGTTGAACTTCTTGAAGTGGTCCACGTCGAGCATCGCGAGCGTGTAGGTGCCGCCCAGCTCTTGGAGCGTCTCGTTGAGCGCGCGTCGTCCGGGCAGCGTCGTGAGCTCGTCGCGGTACGCGAGGGTGTGTGACGCCTCGACCATCGCCAGTACCAGCACTAAACCGCAGGCCGTCAGGTACACGCCGCGCTCCACCGAGCCCGGCGGGGCTTGCAACATGAGCCCCGCCGCGACCAGCGCGCCGAGGAGCCCGATCTCGACCGCCCCGCGCGTCTGCCAGGCGCGCCACACAAGCACTGCGCCGCCAAAGGCCCACGCGAGCGCCGGCGGCTTCGCCACCGCGGGGTGAAGCCACCACGGCAGGGCGAACGCCGGCTCGACCAGCCACCGGGCGACCATCGCGTTGTCGGGCGAGAGCAGCGTCCACACCCCGATGGCCTGCACCGCGAGCAGGCCCCAGCGCGCGCACCCGACCGGCGTGAGCAGCCCACGCTCCTGCACCAGCGCCCACACCGCCAGGTTGAGCGGCACGCACATCAGCGCGGCCGCGCGCGCGACGGGCTCTCCCACCAAATGCGACGTGACCCAGGCGGCGAGGCCCAGCGTCGCCGCGGCCAACACGATACGGCCCCGGTTGAAGCGCCACGCGAAGACCAGCGCCGCGCCGAGGACCAACCACGCGAGCGGCCCCTCGCCTCGCAAGCCGCGCGCCCAGCCGGCCTGCAGCGCGATGACCGCGAGCGCCATCGGCACCAGCACGGGCCATATGAGGCCCAGCACCCTGCGGACGACCATGGGGTTCATCGCGCCTCCTCTCGCGTGACTGTACACAGGCGCCTGCATGTCGCAAACAAAGCGACACAGGCACACTTCGACCCACATCGACGCACGGTTCGGTGTCCCTGATTGACGATCTCGCGCGAGACTGCCTAGTGTGTGCCGATGCAGGCTCCGCGCACCCCCACGATCCCCCCCGCCGCAGACGCCCAGCCGAGCGTCATGCAGACCCGGGATGGGACGCTCATCGACGGTCGATACCGCATCGAGCGGCTCCTCGGTGTGGGTGGCATGGGCGAGGTCTACGTCGCGCAGCAGCTCTCGATGGGCCGCGCCGTCGCGCTGAAGCTCCTGCGCAACGAGTATGCGAAGCGGCAGGAGTACCGCGAGCGGTTCTATGTCGAGGCGCGCGCGGCGAGCCGCCTGTCGCATCCGAACATCGTCACGGTCTTTGACTTCGGCACCGCCAAAGACGGCCTGTTCATGGTGATGGAGCTCATTCAGGGCGAGTCCATCCCGAATGTGCTCATGGACGGCGCGCTCGACTGGCGGCGCGCGGCGCAGCTTGTTCGGCAGGCGGCAGACGCGCTGGCGCACGCCCACAGCAACGACGTGGTGCACTGCGACATCAAGACCGAGAACTTGATGCTCCTCAACCGCGGTCAGACCGAGGAGCGTGTCAAGATCTTGGACTTCGGCATCGCTCGCTTGGCCGGCCCGGGCGGCGTGGTCGAGCGCCAGGCAGGCCCCGCGATCGGCACGCCGATGGCGATGGCGCCCGAGGTCATTCTGGGCGACCCGCCCACGCCTGCTGCCGACATTTATTCCCTCGGCGTGGTGCTCTACGAGCTGCTCGCGGGCGCGCAGCCGTTTGACCACACGACCGTGCAGCGGCTTGTGCAGCAGAAGCTCTTCGAGGCACCGAGGGACTTCGTGCCGCCCGGCGCTGAGCGGCGCACCGCAGAGGCGCTCATGGACCTGCTGCGGTGGATGCTCGCGCCGCGTCCGGACCTGCGCCCCGCCAACTGCGGCGTGGTGCGCGATAAGCTCGATGCCCTGCTCGCGCCGGGCGAGCCCTCAGGCGGCATCCTCGGGCTCACCGAGGTCTCTCGGGGCGCGGCCCAGCCAACGCAGGGCGCCCCGCTCAAGGGCGTGGACGCGCTCGTCGCGTCGCTGTGCAGCGCGCCGGACCTGCCGGTGTTTGCGACGGTCGTGCAGGCGATCGACGACCTGTGCAATGACCCGGGCGCCGCTGCGGACCGCGAGATCGAGAAGCTGATGAACGAGATCGGCCTCGCGCAGAAGCTGCTGCGGATCGCCAACTCGTCGTTCTACCGGGGCAGCCACCCCGAGATCACCCGCGTGAGCCGCGCGGTGATGATCATGGGGCTCGAGCAGGTGCGCCGCGTGGCGATGTCGCTCCCGCTCCTCGGCGGCATCGATGGCGCGAAGGACACGGCCACGCTCGAGTCGGCGTTCCGCGCGCTGTCGAGCGCTGTGATGGCGCGCGAGCTCTCGAGTGGCGACGCAGCGGTGTCCCAAGAGGACGCCTCGACGGGCGCGCTCATGCGCAACTTGTCGCGCCACCTGCTGCAGGTGCGCCACCCGCAGCTCGCGGAGCGCGTGCGTACCCGAGCGGTCGTGCTGCCCGAGGACGAGGCTTGCCGCGAAGTGCTCGGCGCGACCTTTGAGACGCTCAACCTGCTCATCGCGGAGCGGCTGAGCCTGCCGGACCGGCTGCGGCGTCTGCTCGGCCCAAGCGACGCGGACACGGACGACCCTGCGGTCAAGAAGCTGCGCGCTTACTCCGCGTTTGGCAGCGAGATGGCCGCCGTGCTTCAGGCGCCGGATACGCCGCACCGCAACGAGCGGCTGTCCGCGATCATTCGGGCGCATGCCGCCGAGATCAAGCTCGACGGCGCCAAGATCAAGGGCGCGATGGAGCGCACCGCGGCGGCCGTCATCGAGCACGCCACCGGCGCGGGCGTCGGCGTCGAGGTCGCGCAGAACCTGGCCAAGCGGGTAGAACAGATCACGTCGCCTCCGCGCGTCACGGCGCAGAAGCTGGTCGCGGTGGTCCCGCAGATCGTGGCTGCGGCCGCCGAGGGTCGCCGGCTCGAGATGATCGTGTACCGCGTGCTGCAGGCGCTCCAGACCGAGGGCGGCATCGACAACGCGGCCTTCTGCCTGCGGCACTTCCGCACGGGCGAGATCACGGGCCGGCTCTCGATCGGCAACGGCGGGCAGGCGCTGCTCGACGGCTTTAGGTTTGGCGTTGGCGTCGCGGGTGACGCCTTCTCTGAGCAGCTCGAGCTCGGCGAGGACCGCTACGTTGCGCCGGGGGCAGACGTGCTCGCCAACACGCCCGCGTGGTTCTCCACCCGATTCAAGCCCACCGGCTACATGCTGCTCGCGCTGCGCATTCGGGGTCAGTCGGTGGGCGCGCTCTATGCCGAGCAGGTCGGCGCGGGGCTGCGGCCGTGGGCGCTGCCGGAGTCGGCGCCGCTCATCGGTCAGATGCGCGATGCGGTCGTCGAGGCGCTGAAGCGGCTTAAAGCGTGACGCCGCCATGAGCGCCCCCGAGCGACCGCGACGCAACCCCAAGGTCGCGCTCCCGAACCCCGAGGCGGGGCTCTACCCCGCGGAGCGCGCGCCAGACGACCGAGGAGAGGCCGCCGTCTGGCGCGCCTTTGGCAAGCACCGGCCTCAGGGCTGGACCGTTTGGCACCACATCGTCACCGGGCGCGGCCTGAACCAGGCGGAGATCGACTTCGTCATCGCGATCCCCGGCAAGGGGATCGTGCTGCTCGAGGTCAAGGCGGGTCAGCTCACGCGGCGAGAGCAGAAGTGGTACCAAAACGGACACCTGCTCCATCCGCAGCCGGGCGAGCAGCTCGAGCGCGCGCGCAAGACCCTGATCAGCGACCTGCGGCGCACCTTGGGCGTGACCTACCTGCCGGAGATCGGCCTCGCCGTCTGCTTTCCCGAGACGTCGAATCCCAGCCACGTGGACATCGGTGGCCTGCCCATCCTCTTTCAAGAGGACATGAAGTGGTTCGAGATGGCGGGCCACGCGAGCCTGTCGAAGGCGCTCAGCGGCAAGGCCTATCCGCCCAACGAAGGGTTCTTGGGCACCCTGCACGCGCTGTGGGGCCCCGACTGGCAGCCGATGCAGGGCATGGCGCGCCTGCCCGACCGTGTCGAGGTCGCGTGGCGCCAGCTCACCGCCGACCAAGCGGCCGTGCTCGGTTGCCTGAGCCGGAGCCGGCGCCTGCTCGTCGAGGGGCCGCCCGGCAGCGGCAAGACCGTGCTGCTCATGTCGCTCGCGCACAGGCTCCAGCAGGAGGGCAAGCGCGTCCTCGTCGCGACCTATACCAAGGCCATCGCGGCCGAGCTCCACCGCGCCGGCGTCCGCGCGGCGTTCCCGCTGCGCGACTGGGCGCTGGAGCGTGCGCGAGAGTGCGGCGTCGTCGGCGCAGACGCGGACGTGAGCGCGTGGCGCACGGACGACTGGCACGCGATGGTGCGCGCAGTGACCGCGCGCGTCGCGTCGGGCGAGGTCGAAGCGGACTACGACTACGTGTTCGTCGATGAGTACCAAGACCTGGGCGAAGAGGACTGGCCGCTCGTGGATGCACTGGTCAAGGGGGCCACGGCCCTGTGGCTCTTCGGCGACGAAGGCCAGCGCGCCATGTCTCATGCGCTGGGGGTATCGATCCCTGAGCGGCTCGCGCCCGGCGGCGTATTCACGCTGCGCGCTGGCCTGCGGTGCCCCGCGCCGCTGCTCGACCTCGCGACGCAGCGCCTGCGCGGCGAGCCCGCGGCCTCAGACGCTGTCACGGAAACGACGCTCGAAGCCTGCCTTGAGCTGTCGGTCATCCCCGACGACGCCGACGACGCGGCGCGCCTCGCGGCCCTGGAGGCCTGCGTAGAGCGTGCGCTCTCGGACGAAGACGCGCGCCCACACGACCTCGCCGTGCTCTCGTTCGCGTCGCGCGTCGCGAGCCGACAGAGCGGCCTGACGCAACTCGGCGCGCGCCCCCTGCAGCTCGCGGACGACGAGCCGACCGAAGGGGGGCTGCTGTGCGATACCGTGCTGCGCGCCAAGGGCCTCGAGCGGCCCATCGTCGTGCTCACGGACCTCGATCGCGTGTCCGCGCGGAGCAGCGCCCGCGCGCTCTATATCGCGCTCACGCGAGCGTCTGCGCGGTGCGTGTTGGTCGGCACCGCAGCCGAGGTCGCGCAGCTCCTCGGGCGCTGACGCTGCTCAGTCGTCGAGCAGCGCGCAGAGGATGTCGGCCTGAAACTCGGCGTCGGCCAGCGCGTTGTGCTCCATGTGCTTCTCGGGCGCGCGCAGTCGCGGGTAGAGCTCGAGCAGGCGCTCCTTGTTCGTGGCCTTGAAGAAGCAGCGGTGCTTGCCCATCGCCAGCGCCTTCGTGTCGAGCGCGTTGTAGCCGAAGGGGTTCTCGAGCCCCGCCCACGCGAAGTAGTAGGCCACGAACATCCAGTCGAACGGCGCGTTGTGCCCCACGAAGAGCGGCTTCTCACCCGGCTTCAGGCCCTCTTTGACCCACGCCGAGATGGCCTGCATCACGTCGCGGCCGGGGCGGCCGTTTGCGCGCAGGTGCGCCTCGGACAGGCCGTGAATCTTCATCGCGCCCTCTTCGAAGCCGGGAAAGTCGGGCACGAGCTCAAAGTAGAAGCCCCGCCCGCGGACGTGCCGCGTGCCGTCCCAGCGGACCTCGACGCCCCCGATAGAGACCATGTTGAACAGGCCCGGCACGGGGCCGCTCGCCTCAAGATCCACGCAGTAGTAGACGGTCTTGCCGTCGTGACCCCAGCCCATCTTGCACCTCCGCAGGTTGATGGTCGGCGCAGTACCCGATTCTCCGCGCGGACGCTATCCTCGGGACCGTGGGGCGGACACGATCACAGCAACGACCGGTGGCGCCCACGGCGGCGCTCCCCGAGGCGGCGCGCTGGACCGAGGCGATGCTGACGGGTCTAGAGCCGTCTGAGCACGACTTTCAGGAGTTCAAGGGCAGCCTCTTCCTGGCCGACGGCGACCAGATCGTGTCCGGCTTTCAGGCGGCGCTCTCTCGGCAGGCGTCGGCGTTCGCGAATGGCGCGGGGGGGCGCATCTTTGTCGGCATCGACGACGCGGGCCGCATCGACGGCGGCGTGCCTGTCGGCTTAAAGGGCGGCGGCACGCGCGCGTGGCTCGAGGATGTTCTGACCACCAGCGTCGACCCACCCTTGCGCGCTTTCAACGTGTACGAGGTGCGCGGCGCCGCGTCGGGACCGACGCGCATCCGCAGCGGGCACGCCGTCTACGTGCTCGAGATCGACCCGAGCGAGGACGCGCCGCATCAGGCGCTCGACCACCGCTACTACCTGCGGATCGCGGGCAAGTCGCGGCCGATGGGCCATGTCCACCTGCAGGACATCCTGCAGCGCACGCGACACCCCAAGGCCACGCTCGTTCGCATTGTCCCCTGGGGCGAGCCGGAGCGGCTCACGGACGACCCGCGCGGTCCAAAGACGATGGTGTGCTTTCACACGCTGCTCGGAAACCTGGGCCGGAACTTAGCGCACCACGTGGGCGTCGAGGTCACGCTCCCGCGCGTGGTCGTGAACTCCGAGGCCCGCGCGCGCACTCTCGAGCAGTCGGGCACGACGCTCACCCAGCGCCCCGGCGAGCTTGTCTTCTTTCGCTACTACCCCATCCCGCTCTTCCCCGGGCAGGAGACTTCGTTCCAGCGCTTCTGGGTGGCGCTGCACGCGGGCAACATCGAGCGATGGCTCGGTGCCAAGCCCCCGGTGATGCGCTGGCGGGTCTTTGCGGACGACGCGCCGCCGCGCGAGGGGGTCGTGACCCTGACGCGCTTCGCCCACGTGCGCCGCGAGCTCGCGCGCTGGGCACCGGGGCCGCCGCCGCCCTAAGCGACTGTCAGGCGCCCACGGCCTTCTGCATCGCCCCGATCAGCGTATCGGGCGCCTGCGGAGCAAAGAAGTACGGGTAGCGCGGGTTGCCGCTCTGCAAGTCCTCGCGCACCTGCCCATCCGGCGTCAGAAAGAAGACCCGCGGGACATAGCTGCCGTAGGGGCCATCGAACCGCTCCGTGAGCCAAGACGGCCGCTCGTCGAGGTCCTGACCGACCATGACCAGGCGCTTCGAGAGCGCGACGACGTCCGGCCGCGCGAGCACGGGGGACAGCTCGCGACAGTGCGGGCACCAGTGGGCGTAGACGACGAGCATGAGGGACTTGCGCTCGGCCTTGGCCTGCGCGAGCGCCTTCTCCCAGGGCTGCCACGCGATCTCTTCGGGCAGGTGCACGCGCTTCGCCTCAGCCTCGGCCGCTCGAGGCGCCTGCGTCGCGGGCGGGGGCGGTGATGTGGCCGGCGCAGCCGGCTGCGCGGGGACCGTCACGCGCGGCGCGGGGGGCGCGCCCTGCTCGATCTTGCACGCAGACGTCGAGAGCGCGGCCCACACCATGAGCGCGGCCCCGCTGCGCCGCGCGCGTCGTGTGATCGTCGGCGGCTGCCTCATGGCGCCGCCCGCCAGTCGAGCCCGAGGCGGTCGCGCACCTCGCGCAGCGTCTCACGCGCGATCGCTCGGCATCGCTCCGCGCCCGCGTCGAGGACCTCGCGCACCCGCCCAGGCTGGGCGTCGAGCTCGGCCGCGCGGGCCTGAATCGGCGCCAGCGTGCTCATCATGTGGCTGTGCAGGATCTTCTTGCAGTCTAGGCAGCCCCGCGCCGCGGTGCGGCACGCGTTCGCGACGTCGTCGACGACCTCGGGCGGCGAGAGATGACCGTGCAACGCGAAGACATTGCACTGCTCCGGGTCGCCGGGGTCCTTGAGGCGCTTGCGGTTCACGTCCGTCACCGCGGGCGCGAGCTTGCCCATCACGCTCGCGGCGTCTTCGGACAGCGCGATCGTGTTGCCGCGCGACTTCGACATCTTGTGTTGGCCGTCGAGCCCGAGGATGCGGCGGGCCTTGCCGATACGCGCCTGCGGCTCAGGAAAGACGTGCCCGTGCCGGTGGTTGAAGTGCCGCACGATCTCGCGCGCGAGCTCGAGGTGCTGCACTTGGTCCTCACCGACGGGCACGACCTCGGCCTTGTAGAGCACGATGTCCGCCGCCTGCAGCACAGGATAGGTGAAGAGGCCCGAGTTCACAGACTCGTGCTGCTCCGACTTCTCCTTGAACTGGGTCATGCGCTGCAGGTCGCCCATGGGCGTCACGCTGCCGAGGATCCACGCGAGCTCGGTGTGCTCCGGCACATCGGACTGTACGAAGAGCGTCGCCCGCTCCGGGTCGACGCCGCACGCGAGGATCCACTTTGCGGCGTCGAGCACGCGCGCCCGCATCTGCTCACGCTCGTAAGGCTGCGTAATCGCGTGGTAATCGACAACTGAGTAGATGCACTCGAACTCGTCTTGCAGCGCCACCCAGTTGCGAATGGCGCCCAGAAAATTGCCGATGTGCAGCTCGCCCGAAGGCTGAATACCGCTGAAGAGTCGCTTCACGAGGGGTTCGCTCCGTCGTCGAGGGCGGGGGTCATTATACGCACAGGGTGAAAATGCCCGACACGCGGCGCTTGATAAAGCCCGCTGCGGTCTGTAGGCACCCGCACATATGGCACGTTTTGTCGCACTCGCCGCCTCGATTGCTCGCACCGCAGTCACCAGCACAGCGCTCATGTCCGCTGCGCACGCGGAGCCGAACGCCGTCAACGCCCTCGGCGTTCAGACGGTGACGGCGACCTACCCACGCCACTGCCTGTCCGCGGACCAGCGCCTCGACCCCCTGCGCGACGCGCCGACGGCGGCGTTCGATGGGGACGACGCGACCGCGTGGTCGCTCTGCCCTGCCGCCGAGCAAACGTCCGGCTACTCGATCGAGGTCACCCTCACCCGCGCGCTGATCACCGATGGCCTGCGCGTCGTCTTCGCGCCGCCCGCCCCCCGTGCCGTCAAGGGCAAGGGCGCGGTGACGTCCGAGGCCCTGCGCGGCCGTGTAACGCACCTCGAGGTCGCCCTCTACGATACGTCACTGTCGACCACGACCCCTGTGATCACGCGCGTGCTCGAGCCCGCGGACGGTCGGCCTGCGCGCGAGGTCACTCTCGCGCCGCCGCTCAAGTGGAACCCGAAGCTGATCGAGGACGAGGCCTTCGGTCAGGCGCGGGTGGCGCGCGGCCTGTCGGACTTTCTGCCCGCTCCGCTGCGCGTCGACCGCATCTCCCTGATTGTGCGCGGCGTGGAGTCGGCCGAGCTGCCCGCGCAGATCGCCGAGGTCGGCTTCAAGTGGAACGGCGCTCTGGTGCCGGTGACCGGCGTCGCCGAGGCGCAAGCGCGGCACACGGCGTTTGTCGAGAAGGGCCTCAAGCACATCCTGGAGGACCGCTGGGTCGTGAGCGACGAACGCGCCGTGCACTTTGAGCCGACGGGCACACTTTGGGCCGTCGAACGCGCCGACTTCGACGCAGGCCTCGCGCCCAAGAAGCGCAAGCGACTCGGCGCGTGGGCCATCAACGCCGGACGCCTGATGGTGGGCGCGAGCAAGGCCGCCGCGCAGCCGGTCGGGTACTTCTTGGACGACGCGCCCCGCCGCGTCGTGCTCGCGGGCCTGCTCGCGGGCGAGTATCGCGTGGTCTCGACCGCGCCGGAGCCGAACGCGCCGCCCGAGGCGCCGACCTCGAACGCGCCGACGAGCGCCGAGCCGCCGCTCCTGCTCGAGTAGCCTCTCGGCTCAGCCCTTGGCCTTGATCTCGTGCTTCTTGAGCAGCTCACGCAGGTGAAAGCGCGTCAGCCCCGCGGCCTTGGCGCACTGCGAGATGTTCCCCTTGTGGGCGAGCACCAGCTTGCGCAGGTAGATCGCCTCGAAGTCGTCGCCGAGCGCCTGCTTCGCGTCCTTGAACTCGACGCCGATGTCGACGGGAAAGACCACGGTCGAGGTCCGGTCGATGGCGGGCGCCGCGGCCTGTCCGGTCGCGCCGGTCGAGTCGGACGTAGCGGGCGTCTGGGGCGCGCTCACCGCGGACGGGCCGAAGGCAGACGAGAGCGAGACGAGCCCCGTCTGCCCGCCGTCCAGCAGAAAATCGCGCCGCGTGAGCACGGGGCCGTCGCCTAGGCTCGCGGCGCGCTCGACGACATTCTTGAGCTCGCGAATGTTGCCATTCCACGGGCGCTCCATGAGGCCCGCCATCGCCTCGGGGCTGACCTCGAGCGCGGGTCGGCCCAGCTCGCGCCGCCCCTCGTTGAAGCGCTCCAGAAAGTGCGCCACGAGCAAGGGCACATCGTCTCGCCGCCGCCGCAGCGGGGGCAGCTCAAAGGCCACGACGCCCATACGGAAGTACAGGTCCTCGCGGAACGAGCCCTCGGCCACCATCTTGCGCAGGTCGCGATTGGTCGCCGCGATGACGCGCACATCAACGCTGAAGGTCCGGTCGCCGCCGACGCGCTTGACCTCGCGGTTCTCGAGAACACGCAGCAACTTCGGCTGCAGGTTGGCGTCGAGCTCACCGATCTCGTCGAGAAAGATCGTGCCGCCGTTTGCCTGCTCGAACACGCCCCGGTGCTGCCCGAGCGCGCCGGTGAAAGAGCCCTTCTCGTGGCCGAAGATGGTGCTCTCGATCAGGTCTTTGGGGATCGACGAGCAGTCGAGCACGACATAGGGCTTGTTGCGGCGCGGGCTGTGATTGTGGATGGCCCGCGCGACCATCTCCTTGCCGGTGCCCGTCTCGCCCTGAATGAGGACAGTGAGCTCGCTCGGCGCGACGCGCTCAAGCGTCGCAAAGACCTCACGCATCGCGACGCTCTCACCGAGCAGCGAGTCGAAGCGCCCCTGCTGCGAGAGCTCGACGGTGATGGACTCGTCCGTGGGCGAGAACTTGAGGACCGTGCTCCCCGCGCGAAACACGGTGCCGGGCCGCAGGAAGATCTCCCTGATGCGGACGTCGCCGTAGAACGTACCGTTGGTGCTGCCCTCGTCGCGCAGCAGGTAGCCGTGGTCTACGGCCGAGATGCTGAAGTGGCGGCTCGAGACGGACTTGTCTTGCAGCGGCAGGTCGCACACCGCGTGCCGGCCGACGAGCACGGACTCCCGCGTCAGCTCGAGCTCGCGCCCTTGGTCCGGCCCCTCGAGCACCACGAGCTTGCTCTTGCGGATGCGCTTCGCCGTGGGGCGCGCGCCCGCGTAAATCGTCTTGAGCGCCGCGGCGTCGCCGAAGTCGTTCTGGTGCCCTGACATCTCTCCCCCACCGTCCGACCTGGGTGGCTAGTTTATGCGCCACCCGCGCGCGGGGCAAACGAACCGGGAAAAATCAGGCGCCGCCCTAGGCGCCCCAGACCAGCGCTTGGTCGAAGAGGACCTCGGGCGCGCCCTCGGCGTCGAGGCCCACGTACCGCACCCGGACCGTGTTGGCGTCCGGATCGAGCTCGAGCGTGGTCGCGGCGTGTCGACCGCTGCCGTACAGGAACTGCGCGGGCGGGTAAATCTGCGCGCGCTGCGTGGGGTCGTTATCGACGATGAGCTGGAGCGGGTTGCCGTTGCTCGCGCCGGGCCCCGCCCAGACCTCCCAGTGGCGTGCGTCCGGACCCTGCGCCTCGACCCGCGCCACCGCGCCCACGTGAAAGTCGCCCGACAAAAAGAAGACGTTCTCGATGGCCTCGACCGACAAGAAGTCGAGGAGCGCGCGCCGCTGCGCCGCGTAGCCCGCCCAGCGGTCGTTTTGAAAGACCCACAGCGGCGGCAGCGCCGTGATCGGCACGCTGTTCAGCAGCACCTTAAAGTGGCAGGGGCTCGCCTTCAGCGCGGTCGTCAGCCACTCAAACTGCGCGGCGGACAAGTACTCCGCCTCGGGCGTCTCGCGCGTCTCCGGGCGCCGCTCGGTGCGGCTGTCGAGCACGAAGACCTCGACGGTGTCGCCCCAGCGGTAGCTCGCCCAGAAGCGGTCACCCTCGCGGTGCGGGACCGGCAGCGCCTCGAAGAACGCCCGCTTGCCCGCCGCGATGAGCTCAGGCGCTGCAGCGCCGAAGCGGCTGCCGTCGATGATCTCGTGGTCGTCCCAGGTGATGTAGGTCCCCGTGGACGCCAAGAGCGCGCGGTAGCCGGGGTCGCCGAGCGTCCGCGCCCACTTGGCGCGGAACGCCTCCAGCGTCTCGGCGCCGTCGTTGTAGCTCATGTCACCCAGGTGGCAGAAGAAGTCGAGGCGCTCCGCCGCCATCAACTCCAGCGTGCGGTACGGCGCTCGGCTGAAGTTCGTGCAGGCCGTCGCGCCGATCCGAACGACGCGCCGCGCGCCGGGCGCGAGCGCCGTCACGAAGCGGCCGATGCCGGAGCGCGTGCGGGCTGCGCCCTCCCCGGAAACGAAGGCGTAGCGGTAGACCGTATCGGGCGTCAGCGCGTCCGCGGTCACGCGCACGTAGCCCTCGACCTCGGCGGGGACCTCGACAGGGAGCGAACTGGCTTGGTCGGGCGCAGACTCCGGCCACACGTGCACGCTGTAAGCGCCCGCCTCGGCCGCGAACGTCCACAGCAAGGCGCCGGTGGGTGTCGCGCTGCCCGCCTGCACGCCGAGCGGAAAGCGCGCCTCGTCGAGGGGCAGCGCCTCGAGGCCCACCGGCCCCGCGTCGGGCGGCGCAGCGTCGGGGGACGAGGCGTCGATCCCGAGATCGGGCGCCGCGGCGTCCGGGAGCGGGTCGGCGCGCTCACCCTCGCCGCACCCCGCAGCGAGGGCTGCGAGCGCGCCCACTGTTGCCCGCAGCACAGCGCGCCGGCTCGGGCGGCTCATGACCGCGCCTCGCGCGCGCTCGGCCGACCAAAGCCGTGCTCCGCCATCTTGCGCTTGAGTGTATTCCGGTCGATGCCCAGCAAGGCCGCCGCGGGCGCGATCAGGGCGCCGGTGAGCGCGAGCGCCTCGGCGATGGCGGCGCGCTCGGCGCGCGCGACCCGCGTCGCGAGCGGCTCAAAAGCCTCCGCCGAAAGGGTCTTCCGGGGCACAGGCTTCGGCGCGGGGGCCGGCCGCGCTGCGGAGTCCTCGAGCAAGGTCACGCGCGCGGCGCCCCTCGCCACCGACTGCCACGCCGCCCTCGCCCCGCGCGGTCCCGCCTGAGCGACGACCTCGACGCGGGCGTCTTCGGGCAGCGCCCTGAGCACCCGCGAACACGCCGCCTCGAGCGCGGCGGCGTCTGCGTCGAGCGGCACCTCGGCGGGCCACAGGTTGGCCGCGTCCGCGCGTTCGCTCGCCTGCGCCAGCGCCGCGCTCGCTGCGGCCCTGAGCGCGCGCGGCGCGAGCACATAGAGGGCGTCCCACCGCGTCGCCCGCTGTGTGAGCAGGCGCTCAAGCGCCCCCTCGGACTGCGGCGCAGCGGCCGCTCCCCAACCCGAATCGACCCATGTCACCAGGATGCGCATGGACGCACTCTAGCCTAAGTGGTGCAGAATGCACCAGCCAATCAAGGGCACATCAGGCCAAGAGGGGCAGGCTGTCCTTGGGCGCCGGCTTCATCAGCTCGGCAAAGAAGTCGTTGCCCTTGTCGTCGACGACGATGAACGCCGGGAAGTCGACGACGTCGATCTTCCAGATCGCCTCCATGCCGAGCTCGGCGTACTCGATGACCTCGACCTTCTTGATGCAGTCCTGCGCCAGCCGTGCAGCGGGGCCGCCGATGCTGCCCAGATAGAAGCCGCCGTGCTTCTTGCACGCCGCCGTGACGCCCACTGAGCGGTTGCCCTTGGCGAGCATGACCATGCTGCCGCCGTGCGCCTGCAGCAGGTCCACGTAGGCGTCCATGCGGCCCGCCGTGGTCGGCCCGAACGAGCCGCTCGCGAAGCCCTCGGGCGTCTTGGCGGGTCCGGCGTAGTAGACGGGGTGGTCTTTGAAATATTGCGGCAGCCCCTGCCCCGCGTCTACGCGGTCCTTGAGCTTGGCGTGCGCGATGTCGCGCGCGACCACCAGCGAGCCCGTGAGCGACAGGCGCGTGCGGACCGGGTACTTGGAGAGCTCGGCGCGGATCTCGCTCATCGGGCGGTTCAGGTCCACGCGCACCACGTCCCCGCCGAGCTCGTCCGCCGTCGGCTCCGGCAAGTACTTCGCGGGGTCCGTCTCGAGCTGCTCGAGGTAGATGCCCGACGCCGTGATCTTGCCAACCGCCTGACGATCAGCAGAGCACGACACAGCGATGCCGACGGGGCACGACGCGCCATGCCGAGGCAGCCGAATCACGCGCACGTCGTGGCAGAAGTACTTGCCGCCGAACTGCGCGCCGATGCCGAGCGTCCTCGTGAGCGTGTGGATCTTGGCCTCCCACTCCAAGTCGCGAAAGCCGCGCCCGAGCGCGTTCCCCTCGGTCGGCAGGGTGTCAAGATAGCGCGCCGAGGCGAGCTTGGCGACCTTGAGACACTGCTCGGCGGACGTACCCCCGATCACGACCGCCAGGTGGTACGGCGGGCACGCGGACGTGCCGAGCGTGCGCAGGTTGCGGTCGAGGAACTCGACGAGGCTCTTGGGGTTCAGGAGCGCCTTCGTCTCTTGGTACAGATAGCTCTTGTTCGCCGAGCCCCCCCCCTTGGCCATGAACAGGAACTTGTAGGCGTCGCCGGGCGTCGCGTAGAGCTCGATCTGCGCGGGCAGGTTGTTGCCGGTGTTCTTCTCGTCGAAGAGCGTGAGCGGCGCGAGCTGCGAGTAGCGCAGGTTGGAGGTCTGGTACGTGTCGAAGACGCCGCGGGAGAGCGCGGCCTCGTCGCAGTCGAGCGCTGGATCCGCGCTGTGGGTCAGCACGCCTTGGCCCTTCTTGCCCATGATGATCGCGGTGCCCGTGTCCTGGCACATGGGCAGCACGCCGCCCGCCGAGATATGCGCGTTCTTGAGCAGGTCGAGTGCGACGAAGCGGTCGTTCGGGGACGCCTCGGGGTCGTTCAGGATCCCCGCGAGCTGCGCGAGGTGCCCCGGGCGCAGCAGGTGCGCGATGTCCCGCATCGCCTCGCGCGCCAGCAGCGCGAGGCCCTCGCGGTCGACCTCGACGAAGGACCGGCCGCCGACGTCGAGCGCGCGTACGTAGTCCCGCGTGAGCAGCTTGTAGGGCGTTTGGTCTTCACCGAGCGGCAGCATGTCTTGGTAAGCGAAGACGGGCATCGTAAGCCTCCGGATTTACTCGAAAACGATGATGGTGGCGCCGTCTGTGCCGCTGGCGTGGCGGGGCACGCCGAGCGAGACGCCGTTGAAAGAGACGTCGAGCGTCGCGCTCGGCGCCGGCGCGAAGAAGCGGTCGAGGCCCGCCAGGAACGGGAAGCCCTCGAAGGCCGCGATCGAGCCGCCGTCCATCGCGTCCGCGCCTGCGTCGTAGACGAAGAGCGCGATCGTCGTGTCGTCCGCGGCGGCGACCTCCTCGGTGGCGACGTTCTCGCCATTGATCATGAGGGTGTCGCGCCCCGCGAGCATCGCGCCGCGCGCGAGGTAGACCACGAAGACGCCGTGCGTGTCCGCAAACGGGATCTGCCCGAGCAGCGCCCCGCCGAGCCCCGCGGTCGGGAGCGTCCGCAGGTAGACGAGGCGGTCGTCCGTCTGGAAGGCGCTATAGTCGTAGCGCACCGGCCGTGCCCCCGCCCGAGGCGAGGTCACAAAGAACGCATAGCGCGTCGCGGTGCTCGCCTCGAAGGGACCAAACGCGCCGTCCTCCCCGATGGCGAACGTCGCGGCGGGCGCCTCGCCGACGCGCGCGCCCGTGACCGTGTCTACCGGCCAGACCTGGACCTGCGCGCCGACCTCGGCCGCGTTGTCACCGAGCACAACCGCACGACCCGAAATATCGACGCGCCCATCGGCGCCGGAGAGGCCGGTGGGGTCCTCCGTCGAGGGCGCCACGCCGTCGCGCAAGAAGCCATACAGGGCCCGAAACGAGGCCGCGCTCGTCGCGACGGCGTAGTGGTCCTCGGCGTCGAGCGCGACGTTGGTGATGCCGGCGGCCGACGAGTCCTCGCCAGGCACCACGGTGTCGCCGCGGGACCACAGGTTGAGCGTGTCGACGGGCGTCGCGTCCGGCCCAACAGGCGCGTCGAGGCTGACGCTGCCGACGTGAACATAGCGCCGCACTTTGGCTGCTCGCGCGGGGTCGTCCAGGTAGCCCACGCCGAGGCCGCCGCCCGCGGAGTGACCCATCAAGTCAACGCGGTCGACCTGATGCGCGGCCCGCACACGGTCGATGAGCGCGTCGAGCGCGGCGGCGTGGTCGGCCCCTCGGTCGAGCGTGTTCCAGTCGAACGCGTAGAAGCGGTCGGCGCACTCCCCGTTGGCGATGAAGCGCCGTACATGCGCCGACCACGTATCGCCCGAGGCCAAGAGCCCGTGTGCCATCACCAGCGGCGGCCGCGAGGCGTCGCACGCGGCCGCCGTGGTCATATCGGGCTGTGCGGCGTCCGCGGGCGTGGCGGGCTGCGCGGCGTCCGCGGGCGTGGCGGGCTGCGCGGCGTCGTCGCAGCCGAGCGCCACGAGCGCTGTGGTCAGGGCCAGAGAGTGCAAAGCGCGGGTCTTCATGGGAGAGGGATTGCCCCGCGGCGCGGTCGGTTTCAAGTAGAACCGGCGCGCGTGACGGAGACCGCCAGCGCGGCCGAGGCCACCATGAGCGCGCCCGCGAGCAGGAACGGCGCGCCCGGCAGCCCTCCGCCCGAGGCGGCGTCAATGGCCAGCGCGAAGACCTGGGTGAACAGCAGCGGGCCGAGCAGACCCGTCACGCCCCGCAGGCTGCTCGTCGCCCCCTGCAAGCGGCCCTGCTCGCCCGCGTCCACCCGCTGCGTCATGAGCCCCTGGAGCGACGGCCCCGCGAAGCCCCAGAGCGCCATGAGCGGCACGCCGAGCCAGAACTGCCACTCGGCCTCGGCGAGGCCGTAGATCACAAACCCTGCCGCGCCGAAGACCAGCCCGAAGACCAGCATGCGCTCGTTGCTGAAGCGCCGCGCGGCGAGCCGGACGAGCCCGCCTTGGACGAGGGCGGAGCACACGCCCACGGCCGCCAAGCAGGCGCCGACCTGCATCGGCCCCCAGGCGAAGCGATAGCCGGCGTACAAAACGAAGACGCTCGGCAGGGCCTCGTGGGCGAGCCCGCTCAGCACGCCCACGGCTGAGAGGCCAAGCAGGCCCGCGCGCTCAGCGAGCATGCGCAGCGCGCCAACGGGGTTGGCGCGCGCCCAGGAGAACGGCCGCCGGTCCGCGACCGCGAGCGACTCGGGCAGAACAAATAGGCCCCAGCAGCCGTTCACGAGGCTCAGCCCCGCGGCGACCCAGAACGGCAGCCGCGGATCAACGCTCCCGAGAGCACCGCCGGCCGCGGGGCCCAATACGAAGCCCAGCCCGAAGGCGGCGCCAAGCAATCCAAACGCGCCCGCCCGCTGCTCGACCGGCGTGACATCTGCGATGTAGGCGTTGGCGGTGCTGATGCTGGCCGCCGTGATGCCTGAGAGCACGCGCCCCGCGAAGAGCCACCCAATGGACGGCGCGAGCGCCATGAGCACGTAGTCCAGACCGAGGCCGAAGTTCGACAGCAGGATGATGGGTCGCCGGCCGAGCTTGTCCGAGAGCGCGCCGAGCAGCGGCGAGAACACGAACTGCATGAGCGCCCAGACCGTGCCGAAGAGACCGTAGACCTCGGCCGCGCTGGCGGGGTCTCCGCCCACGAAGTCCTCGACGAGGCGCGGCAAAACCGGAATGATCATGCCGAGCGCGAGGATATCGAGGACGACCGTGACGAAGACGAAGACGACGGCTGCTTTTCGCATGCGCGGGGTATGGACCCGACGACGGCGCGGCGCAAGCACACGCCGCGCCCCGTGCGCCCGGTGCGCCCGATGAAGACGGCGGTCATCGGCGCGGGGAGCTGGGGCACCGCCCTCGCGACCGTGCTTGCAAACAAGGGACCCGTGTCTCTGTGGGCGCGTCGATCCGAGGTCGTGCACGGCATCAACACGCACCGCTGCAACCCGACCTACCAGACAGCCGCGCGGCTGCCGGACACGCTGACAGCGACCGCGGACTTGGCCGAGGCGGTCGATGGCGCCGCGCTCGTCACGCTGGTGGTGCCGAGCCACACGATGCGCGACCTGTGCGCCCGCATCGGCCCGTTGCTCTCGCCGGGCACGCCGATCGTGAGCGCGAGCAAGGGCATCGAGAACGACACGCTCGCCACAATGGAAGAGGTCTTGAACCAGGCGCTCCCCCGCGCGCTGCGCAGCGACCTGGCGTTCCTTTCGGGCCCAAGCTTCGCAGCCGAGACCATCGCCCGCATGGCGACCGCCGTGACCATCGCCGCGCGCTACCAAGATGTGAGCGCGCAGGTCCAGCAGGCGTTCAGCACGCCGTATTTTCGTTGCTATACGACCGAAGACGTCACGGGTGTGGAGCTGGGCGGGGCGCTCAAGAACGTGATCGCCATCGCGGCGGGCGCGGCAGACGGCGTTGGGTTGGGCCACAACAGCCTGGCGGCGCTCCTGACGCGCGGGCTCGCCGAGATCTCCCGGCTGGCCGTCAAGCTCGGCGCGAACCCGCTGACCCTCTCGGGTCTGTCCGGCATGGGCGACTTGGTGCTCACGTGCACGGGCACCCTCTCGCGCAATCGGCACGTGGGCTACGAGATCGGACGTGGACGCAAAGCGAGCGAGATCATCGGCGAGATGTCCGAGGTGGCCGAGGGCGTCAAGACGGCGCGCAGCGCGTGGATGCTGGCGCAGCGCGAGAAGGTCGACATGCCGATCATCGGCGAGGTCTACCAGATGATCTATGAGGACAAGCCCGCGCAGCAGGCCATCAAGGACCTGCTCAGCCGCGAGCTCAAGAAGGAGATCACCTGAGCGCTGTGCCTGTCCTCCGCGTGACCCTGCTCGCCGCCATGACGCTGCTGCTTGCGCCGAACGCCGCTCGGGCTGAGCCTTCGATCTATGCGAGCGAACCCAACGCGGACGAGCTCGCGCGCCTGGACAGCGCGTTCGGCCTTTACCTCACGCGCCCGCCGCGTCGGCACGCCGTGGAGCGCGTCGCGCGGGTGGACGACGAGGTGCGGCTCACCGTATGGGTCCCGACGGCGTCGCTCACGGACGTCGAGCTCCAGAGCCGCGCGGTCGAGTGGCTCCTGCTCGGGCGCACGCAGTACACGCAGGGCGCGCCCGCGCTGTTCTCCGAGTGGCCCGACGTTGACCGCGTCGTCCTGACATTCGTGGACATTCAGCGCACGGAGCAGAAGAGCCGCCGGGCGTCCGCCGAGACCATCACGCCCTATCTTCGCGTCCGCTTGACGCGCAGCCGATTCGAGAGGCTCAAGCTCAAAGCGGTGGAAGCCTGCGTCGAGAAGGGCGATTGTGCCGCCGTCTTCAAGGCCGCCTTCGACGAGGCGCGGTTCGACCGTAAGGGCCTGAAGCGCTGAACCGCACCGCGGGAGCCGAGATGGCCGAAGAGATCTGGACGATTCGCCGCGTCTTGCAGTGGACGCAGGGGTTCTTTCGCGAGAAGGCGCTCGACTCGCCTCGCCTCGATGCCGAGCTGATCATCGGCGACGCGCTCAAGCTCGACCGGATTTTCCTCTACACAGACCTCGACCGGCCCCTCTCCGCCGCCGAGCTGACCGCGATTCGGGAGCGCGTCCGCCGCCGAGGCCGCCACGAGCCGGTGGCCTACATCACGGGAAAGCGCGGCTTCTGGAAGCTCGACCTGAGCGTCGGACCCGGCGTGCTCGTGCCGCGCCCCGACACCGAGCGCCTCGTCGAGCTCGCGCTCGAGGCCGCCAAGGCGTTCGAGGCGCCGCGCATCGTCGATGTCGGCACGGGGAGCGGCTGCATCGCGCTCGCTCTGGCGCAGGAGCTGCCCGCCGCCACAGTGCTCGCCATCGACCGCTCACCCGAGGCGCTCACGATCGCCCGCCAGAACCTCGAGGCCACAGGTCTAACGAACGTGACGCTCGCCGAGGGCGACCTGCTCACGCCGGCGCAGGGCTTCGCGCCCGACATCATCGTGAGCAATCCCCCTTATATTCCGACGCGCGACCTCGCGACCCTGCCGCCCGACGTGAAGGACTTTGAGCCGCGGCTCGCGCTCGACGGCGGTGCCGACGGCCTCGACACGGTGCGTCGTTTGGCGTCCCAAGCGGCGGCGCTGCTCAAACCCGGCGGCCGTCTGCTCATCGAGGTCGGCTACGACCAGGGTGAGAGCGCCCCCGCCGCGCTGCGAGCGGTCGGGGGATTCGACGACGTCCGCATCGAACGAGACTACGGGGGCCGCGACCGAGTCGTGCTGGCCACGCGGTCTGCCTGACGCGCACGCGTTGCGGCGCAGGCCGTGCGGTGCGATACTTTCGGCGACTTATCTGGGTGCTTTGGAGAATAAGCGATGTCTCATGATTCGAACCCGCTCGACGACGTCCGGGCGGCCCACGAAGAAGAGTTCTTCTTCAAGAAAAACCAAGCGCTGATCGCCCAGCTCCGCCAACGGCTTGAGCAGGAGAACAACGCGCAGGCCATCGCCGACAAGACGGGCATTCACGACCCGCACCTGACGGCGTGGCTCAGCCAGCTCGGGTTCACGCCCGACACTGTGCCTGTGCTGCACCTCGTCCCGCTGCTCATGGTCGCGTGGGCGGACGGCACGATCCAAGACAGCGAGCGCGCGCTCTTGGAGCGGGCGGCGGCGGACGCGGGCTTGGTCGCGGGCACACCCGCCCATAGCAAGTTCTCGGAACTATTGGCGAATCAGCCCGACCACGCTTTCTACGACGCCGCGCTGACCTATATGCGCGTGCTGCTCGCCGCGATGCCCGAGGCGGACGCAGCGCAGGCCCGCAGCGACTTGAAGTCCCTCGCGAGCCAAGTCGCCAAGACGAGCGGCGGCCTCTTCGGCTGGTTCAGCAAGGTGAACGACGACGAGCAGCACGCCTTGGCCCTGCTCTCGGCGCAGCTCGGGGGCCGCAACGCCGCGTCGAGCGTCCTCAAGCGCGTCTGAGCCCGGCGCAGGCGCCCGCGTGAAGGCTGGCCGTGCCGCGGCGAAGGCCGCCGGAGTCGACGTGCGGCGCGAGGAGCGCGTCGTCCCGCTGGGCACGCGCTGGCTCATCCGCGCCGAGGGCGGCTTCGAGCCCTGCCCATGGGCGTTCGCGCTCGCGCGGTTCGCGTCGGCGCGCCCCGGCGACCGCGTGCTCGACCTTGGCTGCGGCGGCGGGGTGCTGCTCTGCGCGCTCGCGCAGGTCTGCCCCGAGGTCCGCGCGCTCATCGGCGTCGAGCTGAACCCCGCCGCCGCGGAGCTCGCGCGTCGAAACCTGACCCTCAATGACCTGCCCGGGGCCATCGTCGTGGGGGATGTCCGCAGCCCGCCCATTCCCCCGCGCGCCTTCGATCTGGTGCTCTCGAACCCGCCCTTCTACCCCGCGGGCTGGGGCCGCGAGAGCGCGGACCACGCGACCCACGCGTCGACCCACGCCCTGTCCGGCGACATCCGCGACTTCGCAGTCGCGGCCGCCCAGTCGCTCGCTCCTCACGGGCGCGCCGCGTTCGTCTTCGATGCGGGCCAGGTCACGCCCCTGCTCTTGGCGCTCGCCGAAGCGGGCCTGACGGCGCGCGCGCTGCGCGGGCTCGTCGACGACCGCGGCGTCGCGTCCCGCGTGCTGGTGCTCGCCGGGCGCGACGGTGGCGGGCTGGTCGTCGACCGCGCCTCAGCCTGAGGCGAGCACGCGGTTGTCGATCAAGCGGGTCGCCCCGAATCGAACAGCCAAGGCCAGCACCACAGGCCGCGTCAACGGGGCCTCGACCACCGTCAGGTCGAGCGCATCTCGCACCTCGACATAGTCGACCTCTGCACGCGGCGTGGCGTCGATGAGCGCGCGCGCCGTCGCCTCGAGCGCGCGCGGGTCACGCTCCCCCGCGTCGAAGGCCCGGGTCGCGGCCTCGAGCCCGCGGGACAGGCAGAGCGCACCGGCGCGGTCCGGCGGCGACAGGTAAACGTTGCGGCTGCTCATCGCCAGTCCATCCGCCTCACGCACGATCGGGTGCCCGATGATCTGCACCGGCAGGTCCAGATCGAGGGCCATGCGTCGAATGACGGCGAGCTGCTGGTAGTCCTTCTCGCCGAAGAGCGCGGCACGGCAGCCCACGATGTTCAGCAGCTTGAGCACCACGGTCGTCACGCCGTCGAAGTGTCCCGGCCGCGACGCGCCGCAGAGCGGCCCTGTGATTTCGGACACGCTCACGCGCGTGCGGTGCCCCGGCGGGTACATCGCAGAGACCGGCGGCAAGAAGACCGCGTCACAGCCGGCCGAACGACACTTCTCCAGATCGCCCGCCGTGTCGCGCGGGTAGCGCTCAAAGTCTTCGTTCGGCCCGAACTGCGTCGGGTTGACAAACACGCTCGCGACGACGACGGGGGCGTGCGCGCGGGCCGCCCGCATCAGCGCCAAGTGACCGTCGTGCAAGAACCCCATCGTCGGGACAAGCGCGCTCGGCCCGTGCGCGGCGGCGAAGGCCCGCATGGCCTCGACAGTCTCAAGCACCTGCACGCGCGGCCCTCAGTGGCTCGTGTAGTGGCTGTGCTCTTCCGTGGGGAAGGCGCCCGAACGGACCTCGGCCGCATAGGCCGATACGGCGTCCACCACGCGGCGGTGCAAGTTGTCGTATTTCTTGACGAACTTGGGCGCGAAGCGCTCGTCGAGCCCGAGCAGGTCGTAGAGCACGAGCACCTGACCCGCGCAGCCGACGCCCGCGCCGATGCCGATGGTGGGGATCTCCAGCGCGGCCGTCACCCGCTCTGCGACGGGCGCCGGAATGCCCTCGAGCACGAGAGAGAAGCAGCCCGCCTCTTGGAGCGCGACGGCGTCGGCCAGCAGCTTGTCCGCGGCCGACTGCGACTTGGCCTGCACGCGGTAGCCCCCCATCTGGTGGACCGACTGCGGCGTGAGCCCTAGGTGGCCCATCACGGGGATGCCGGCGCGCACGAGCTTGGCGATGCCGTGGGCGTACTCGGC
>Ga0209598_10000697_pt1 | contig 27284 bp, 24 predicted proteins | sample M_140807_EF_Meta_FD_187317 | JGI IMG/M metagenome (GOLD analysis project Ga0209598, IMG submission 187317) | Freshwater microbial communities from Lake Montjoie, Canada to study carbon cycling - M_140807_EF_MetaG (SPAdes) (version 2) | ecosystem: Environmental > Aquatic > Freshwater > Lake...
GCCATCGTCGCGCTGGCGGAAAGAGTGCCCGTCTCGCACCGCTATCTCAGCGCGGACTTCGCCCTGAAACGCTTCGTGCGCGGCGCGGCACGCCAGGAACCGCTCTGGATTCCTTCCTGGATGGCAGGGATGGATTGGCCCGATCTGCGCGAGTGTTTCGGACAAGGGCTGGAGCCGGAAGAGGTCTTTTCCGAGGCCATCGAAGCATGGGACGCCATCAAGAGTTCCGATCCGGTGGAGAAGGCGACGGGATTTTTCATCCGTCTTTATTTGCAGGAGAGCGTGTTAGCCAAGGTGGACCGCGCCAGCATGATGAACGGCCTGGAGGTGCGCGCGCCCTTCCTCGATATCGACGTGGTCAACTTTGTGCGCCGCGTGCCGGCCAATCTGCGTCTGCACGGCGGAACCACGAAATATCTGCTCAAGCAGGCGGCGCGCGGATTGATTCCGGACGGCATCATCCAGCGCAGGAAAAAAGGCTTCGGCGTTCCCGTGGGTGCGTGGTTCGCTTCCGGCGATCTGTGCATTGACCCTTCCGCCATGCCTTGTCCCGGGGTCGCAGAACGTCTGCAGAACGAGCACCGGGCCCGGAAGAAAAACCACAGGCTCTTTCTTTGGAATGCCTGGGTTTACGGCGAGTGGAGGAAAGCGCGGTGAAGATCCTGACCGTTTGCTACGAGTATCCGCCGGTCGGCGGAGGCGGCGGGCGCGTTGCCGCGCAGATATCCGGTGCCTTGGCCGCGCGCGGTCATGAGGTCAGGGTGCAAACATCGCGCGTTGGTTCCCTGCCTGCGCGCGTGGAGAGCCCTGCGGGCGTGGACGTGCGGCGCGTCTTTTCACTGCGCCGGAGCGCCGACACCTGCAGCGTTCCTGAGATGGCTGCCTATGTGGTGCTCAATGCCATTCCGGTCGCCCGTGCGGCGCGTCTCTGGCGTCCCGATGTCATGCACGTGCATTTTGCCGTCCCCACGGGACCGGTTGCTTGGCTGGCCCACAAGATCACCGGCATCCCTTATGTTCTGACCGCTCATCTGGGTGATGTCCCCGGCGGTGCGCCGGAGCAGACCGCCGGACTTTTCCGCGTGGTCCGGCCGTTCACTGTTCCGATCTGGCGCGATGCTGCGGCGATCACCGCGGTGAGCTCGCACGTCGGACAACTGGCGCACGAAGCGTATGGCGCGGATCCCGAGGTCATTCTCAACGCCACAGCCTCGCGATCCGCGTCGCCTCCCGCGCCGGACGCCGGGGGGGTCCTGCGTCTGATTTTCATCGGGCGCATGAGCGTGCAGAAGAACCCCCTGTTTATCGCCGCGATTCTTTCCGCCATGCGCGCGAAAAATTGGCGCATGACTTTCGTTGGCGATGGCCCGTTGCGTGCCGATCTGGAGAAATTGCTCCGCGAAAAGGGCATCGCAGACAAATGCGATTTCCGCGGCTGGCTGGATAATATCGCGGTGCAAGATTACTTGGATCGCAACGATGTTCTGCTGCTGCCTTCGCTCTCGGAGGGTCTGCCCGTCGCGGGGATCGAAGCGGTCTCGCGGGGACTGGCTTTGGCCGGGAGCAATATCCCCGGATTGCGCGACTTGGTCACGGACGGCACCAACGGCTGGTCCCTGCCGCTCGATTCCGCGCAGGCCTGGGCCGGTGCCCTCGACGAAGCGGCAACCGATCCGGCAGGTCTTCAGCGACGCAAAGAAGAAAGTCTGCGCATCGCTCCTCGCTTTGATCTCGGAAAAATCACCGATGCTTATGAGCGCGTCCTGCGCCGCGCCGCCGGAATGTCACTCGCCGAGAAATAGGCCAAGCGCCTTCGCGTGGCGGAGGATCTGCGAGTCGGGCGAGACGGACCGGCGTCGGTTGACGGCATCGGCGAGGGCGACATCGGTCACCGAGCCGAAGCGGTAACTCACCATCCGACCGAACATCCCGTCAGCGCAAAGTTCCACCGCACGCACGCCGAATTGCTGTCCGAGCACGCGGTCGAATGCCGTGGGAGGGCCGCCGCGCTGAAGATGTCCCAATGAGGCGCAGCGCGTCTCGCGTCCGGTGCGCGCCACGATGGATTCGACATACCCGCCTATACCCCCGAGACGGTTTTCTCCGGACGCGGTCTGCTTGCGGATTTGTCGTCCGGCTTTGGCGCGTGCGCCTTCGGCCACCACGATGATGCAGGATCGTTGTCCGCGCCTTTCGCTTTCTTTGACGAACCGGGTGAGGAGATCGGAGTCGAAAGGAATTTCCGGAATGAGCGTCGCATCGGCGCCGCCGGCCACCGCGCCGTGCAAGGCCAGCCACCCCGTGTGCCGTCCCATGACCTCGAGGACTATAACGCGGCGGTGGCTTTCGGCCGTGGTGCGCAGGTTCTGCACGGCATCGGCCACGCGGGACACCGCGGTGTCAAAACCGAAAGTCATGTCGGTCGATTCGAGATCGTTGTCGATCGTCTTCGGCACGCCGATGACCCGCAATCCCGCACGCGTAAGGTGCAGTGCGGTGCGCAGGGAACCGTCGCCGCCCATGACAACGAGAGCGCCGGCGCGCTGCTGGTCGAGGGCTGTCCGCGTCGCACGGACCAACGAATCCGGCAAGCTGCCCGCACCATCCGGTCCGCGGCGCAATTGGAAACGGCCCTTGTTGGTCGAGCCGATGATAGTCCCGCCTTCGGATTCGATGCCGCGCGTTTCATCAACGCTCAAGATGCGTGCGGTTTGCGGATTGAGCAGACCCTCGTAGCCCTCGGCAAAACCGGCCACCTCCATGCCGCGGCTGTTCGCGGCGGTAACGATGCCGCGGATGACGGCGTTCAGCCCCGCGCAGTCGCCGCCGGCAGTGAGGATACCGATGCGGGGCGAGGGCATTGCTCAGATTGCGCTGCGCTTGGAGATCGGGCGGCCTTGCGAGGTCCACTTGTCGTGAAGGTCCCATCCGCGGCGGATGAGCCCCAATCCCTCGCTGAACCGGTCTTGGGAGCCGAGCAGGATGACATTGATGCGGCGGGGGACGGCGACTTTCTGCCCGTTCACCTCGAGGGCCTGGGGCTCGCGATCGGAGCTGAGGACAACGCAATCGCCCGCGCGCGAGGTTCGTCCAGTTTTTACGCCGTCGATTCCTTCCTGACCGAGCAGCTGGTTGGTGTTCTGCAGCATGAACCCGCGGCGCGTTCCGTCCAGCCCGGTGATGCCGATTTCGCGCGTGGTTTGCGAGACAGCGAAGTTGAACGCGGCGTTGTCACCCGCGTATTTCGTCAGGCGGGCGAGGTCGGCCGCCGTGGAGTAGGGTGGGTTCTCCAGATTGTCGATACCATGCGGATTGAGGAAAATTGTCTTCTTCATGCGCAGTTTGCGCGCCAGGGCGTTCATGTGCGCGGTGAAATTGCCGACTGGGTCGAGCTTCGCGTTGTTGGGGAGTTGCGAGCCGATATTGTAGGCGAGGGCGTAAGCAGCATGGTTGTCCGATTGCATGAGCGCCGCGTAGACAAGGTCGCGCAGCGACACGCGGTCGCCCGGCTGGAAGCCGCAGGCGTTGTCGCCTCCGACTCCGGCGATTCCGGCCGGAATTTCGACTTCCGCCGCGAGCGAGGAACCGGTCGCCGAGGCCCAGTCAAAGGCAACCATGGCGGCGGCGATCTTGGTCAGGCTGGCGATCTGTCTTTTTTCGTTCGCGTTGGACGAGTCGAGAATGTGCCCGGTCTCGTCATCGACGATAATGTAACTATCGGCCGCGCGGGCGGGCGAAAGCAGGGTGGCGGCGGCCAAAACGGCCAGCAGTGCTATGGGACGCATAATTTTCAACTCAGGTACCCTAGCGATCCCAGGCCGGAATTCCAAGCTCTTGCGGCAGGCGGTTGCCCGGAGTGACCGGCGCTGCTTAACTGGAGGGTCGTGAGCAAACCTATTTTCGATCCGATCGAGGCCGTAATCAAAGACATCAAGGCCGGCCGCATGGTTATCGTGACCGACGATGCCGAGCGTGAGAACGAGGGAGATTTGGTCATGGCCGCATCAAAGGCGACTCCGGAGGCGGTGAACTTCATGGCCAAGCACGGGCGCGGACTCATTTGTGTTCCGCTGGCCGAGACGCGCGCGCGGCAACTGGGGCTCCAGCGCATGGTCGCGCACAACCGCGAGATCCATCGCACGGACTTCACCGTCTCGGTCGATGCGGCCAAGGGTATCACGACCGGTATCAGCGCGCGCGATCGTGCGCGCACCATCAAGATGCTGGCCTCGGCCAAGGCGGTGCCATCGGACCTCACGCAACCCGGCCACGTTTTTCCGCTCCAAGCCAAAGAAGGCGGCGTGTTGCAACGCGCGGGGCACACGGAAGCGGCTGTGGACCTTGCGCGGTTGGCCGGTCTCGATCCGACCGGTGTGATCTGCGAGGTGCTGAAGGAAGATGGATCGATGGCGCGGTTGCCCGACCTGCAGAACTTCCGCCGCCGTCACAAACTCAAGATGTGCTGCATCCGCGACCTCATCGCCTACCGACGCCGGGGCGAGAAACTGGTCGAGCGCGAGCAATGCGTGCGGCTGCCGACGGACTTCGGTGACTTCGATCTTTATCTTTACCGTTCGTTGACCGACGGCGCTCATCACCTCGCGCTGGTGCGGGGCAAGGTGAACGCGAAAGAACCGGTGCTCGTGCGGGTGCACAGCGAATGCCTCACGGGCGACGTGTTCGGTTCGCTGCGCTGCGACTGCGGTTCGCAATTGCACCAGGCCATGAAGCAGATCGCCGAGCACGGCAGCGGTATCCTGGTTTACATGCGGCAAGAGGGGCGCGGGATAGGTCTGCCGGCCAAGATCCACGCTTACAAATTGCAGGAAGAGGGCCTCGATACGGTGCAGGCGAATCAGCGCCTCGGGTTTCCCATGGACCTCCGCGAATACGGTTTGGGCGCCCAGATTCTTTCCGATCTCGGTGTGAGCAAGATCCGCCTGCTGACCAATAATCCCCGCAAGATGGTCGGGTTGTCCGGCCACGGTCTGCAAATCGTCTCCCGCGTGCCGATCAAATCGAAGCCGCACGCCCAGAATGCGCGCTACCTCCGCACGAAAAAGCGCAAGATGGGACACCTTCTCTGATTGCGCCGCGCCGCGCGCCTCTGCCACAAACAGCCATGTCCACGAAACTTCCGACCCGCCCGCCGAAATTCGACAGCGCGAACGCGCCGCGTTTCGCCATCGTGGCCAGTGAATACAATCCCGAATTCGTCCAAGGACTGATCAACAACACCTGCAAGGAGATCTACCAGATCGAGGAGCAAAGTTCGGTCGAGTTGTTCAGCGCTCCGGGGTCTTTCGAGATTCCCGTGGTTGTCGAAATGGTCGCCGCCTTGAAAAAGCACGATGTCATCATCGCTCTCGGCCTCATCCTGCAGGGAAAGACAAAACACGCCGAACTCATCGGGCAGAGCGTTGCGGGCGCGTTGCAGCAGGTGGCCCTCAAGCACTCGGTGCCGGTCATCCACGAAGTTTTGCTGGTCGGCACCGAGGAGGAAGCCCGGGAGCGCTGCCTCGGCAAAGAACTCAATCGCGGCATGGAGGCGGCGCGCGCGGCTTTCGCCATGCTCCGCACCAGGCAACAATTGCAGGCCGTGGCCTCGCGCCGCGCCGTCAAATGAGCGAGGCAACCGGACAAAAAGAAAACCGGCGGCAGGCGCGTGTCCAGGCGGTGCAGCATCTCTACGGACGCGAAATGCGCGGCACGCTCGGTGAAGACGAGAAGTTGCCTGCCGAGGCCGAGGAATTGGCTCCTTTCGCGCGCGCCCTGCTCGGTCACACGGCCGCGCGACTCTCCGAAGTGGATAAGCTGCTCGCCTCCGCGCTGCAGAACTGGGACCTCAAGCGCCTTGGCGCGGTGGACCGGGCCGTGCTGCGCACGGCGGTGGCGGAAATGCTGTCGCACGTCGACATTCCGGCCGCAGTGACGATCAACGAGGCGATCGAAATCGCCCGCAGTCTCGGATCGGCGGAGTCGGCGCGCTTCGCCAACGGAGTGCTCGACCGCGTGCGCAAGGAAATCGGTCGCGATCCGCGGGCGACCACCTGACCATGGCGACGGGATTTCTGCGTGCCATCGCGGAGCGTTTCCGAGGGCGCCCCGTCGATTGGGAAGAACTCGAGTCGCTTCTCCTGCAGGCTGATCTCGGGATCAAAGTGAGCACGGCGCTGGTTGAGGGACTGCGTGCAGAAACCGGATTTTCGGCCACGGCCGACGAGGTCGAGCGTGAAGCGCGCGCGCGCCTCACCGCAATGTTGCCGCCGCCTTTGCCGCCGCTTCTGCCGATGCCGGGCACGACCCGCGTCGTTCTCGTGGTCGGAGTGAACGGAACAGGCAAAACCACGTCGATCGCGAAACTTGCGGCGTTGCTCAAGCGCGAGGGTCGTACGGTCATGATGGCGGCGGGCGACACATTCCGTGCGGCTGCGATCGAGCAACTCGCCGCATGGGGCGAGCGCCTGCGCGTGCCCGTGATCCGCGGAGCCTACCAAGGCGATCCGGCGGCGGTTTGCCACGATGCGCTGGAGGCCGCCGTGCGGGACAAGGCGGAATTTCTCCTCTGCGACACCGCGGGGCGCCTCCACACCAAGCACAACCTCATGCAGGAACTGGCCAAAGTGAAACGCGTCCTTGGCAAAAAGGATCCATCCAGCCCCCACGAGATGCTCATCGTGCTCGACGCGACGACCGGATCCAACGCGTTGGAACAAGCGCGGCAATTCCAAGAGACCTGCGGTCTGACCGGCGCGATCCTGACCAAGCTCGACGGCAGCGGTCGCGGCGGTATGGCCGTTGCGTTGCAACAGGAACTCGGCGTCCCGGTGCGTTTCGTCGGAACCGGCGAAAAAGACACGGATTTCGCGCGTTTCGACCCGAAGAAGTTCGCAGCGGAAATGTTCTGATCGCGTTTCTGGGCATTGTTTATCCTCGAGCAATCGGTGGATCGCGATGTCCTCCTCGCCATTTCCGCGGGAAACCATGGGGCCGAATGGGGGCCTGGTGTTGAGCTGTTCAAAACCGGCCACTTTCTGATGTCCCAAAGTATTTGCACTGCACCGCAGTTGATCCGACGCCGACGAACTGCGATCAAAAGCATGCGTGCGGACGGGCCAACAGCTCCTGAAGGAGCCCTGCGCAGAGTCCGAAAGCGGCGTGCTGTTGGTCTTTACTCCTGGCAGTAGTGCAGGCTGACGCGGCGCATGCGTTGCCCGTCTTGCTGCGCCGTATAGTGCACGAGCCGCAGCGAGACAAAATTCTGCACCCAGATCCACGCACGCAGCGTGTGACGGAGGCTTTCTTTCTCCCCGCGGTCGTCGGCGAAGATGCGTCCCGGACCGTATTTTTTGTCGGCCTGCTGCTTGATTGTCGTGACCCACGACGAGACGCGCGCCTCGTCCCATTCCTCGCGGTCGTATTGCAGTTCCACTTCGCTCAATCCGCCCTCGGAAAAATAAAACAGCGTCCGCTTGAGACCTTCCTGCACGATCCCCTCGACCACGAGCACGTCACGTTCACCCACCACCTTCTCCTCCACCACCTTGGCCTTGGCTTTGCCGATGACTTCTTTGGTGCGGTCGACCGATTCTCCCCATTGCATGCCGAAGGGTGCCTTGATCTCCTGCTGGGCCCGAGCCGGAAGGGCGGCGAAGAGCAGCGCGCAGGCCGCGAGTAAAAGACGCTGTGGCATGAACGGCAAATTCGGGCGCGCGAAGGTTTCAGGCAAGCTCAGGTCTTCTTGTCCGGCAATTTTTCGTAGAAACGCAACGCCTCGATCGGGCTGCCGAACTCGGAGAGGAAATAAAGTCCCCTCGCGAAACCCGCTCCCGGATCGCGGATGAGGTATTCGTAACCAGATTTGCCGACGACCACGACAAAGTGTGTGATGCCACCCGGATAGCGCAGTCGCACGATGACCGGATTGCCGCGCAGCAAGTTCCAGTCGATGAGGAAATGCGAGGCATCGTCCTCGTAAACGTGCTCGGCCAGCTGCGGCGGGTAGGCGCACGCCTTCTCCCAGTAAAGCCATCCGCGTTCGGTGAAGCCTCCGTTGTCGCGCAGGTGCGCGTTGAGGCGCCCCGGGTCGAGGTCGGCACCATAACAGGCGAGAACCATGGCGGCCGAGGTCACCGCGCAACCCTCCTCCCCCAGGGTGCTTGGCGTGTTGCCGAGATTGTCGCGCGACCACCGCTTGTCGTTCTGCGCGAAATGCGGCACATCGCTGAGCACGGTCACAGGGAACCAGAGTCCGCCCTTTGGCGGCAAGGGAGACATCTTTTCCGACCATCCGCGCGCCCACCACGCGCCCGCGCCGAGCGCCGCAAGGGCGGCGAGGACGAGGAGCACGAGGAGACGGCGCATGGCGAGAACAGAGCGCGAAAATAGGCATACGCCAAACCGTTTTTTCGTTCGCTGTGGAAAAGCGGTCCTTGCCGCGGTCTCCCTCTCTGACGATGGTAGGTTCGCCCATGAAAAAAGGCAGGTTCGTCCTCCTCCTGCACGCGCACCTGCCCTACGTGCGGCACCCCGAGCACGGCGATTTTCTCGAAGAGGACTGGTTCTACGAGGCGATCGTCGAGACCTACGTGCCCTTGCTCCGCGTTTTCGAGCGCCTCGCGGCCGAGGGCGCGCCTGTCCGTCTTGCCATGTCGGTGACTCCAACACTTTGCGCGATGATGGAGGACCCGTTGCTGCAGGAGAGGGCTTCGCGGCACATCGCGCGCTCGGTCGCGCTGGCCGAGAGCGAGGTGCGGCGCACGGAGCATGACCGCGAGCGCAATGATCTCGCCCGTTTCTACCTCGGCCGTTTTCTCGCGGTGCGCGAATATTTCGAATCGCGCGGTCGACGCCTCGTTCCCGCCTTCCGCGCACTGCAGGACTCGGGCTTTCTCGAAATCATCACCTGCGCGGCGACACACGGCTTTCTCCCGCTCATGGCCGAGCACCCGGAATCGGTGCGGGCGCAGATCCAAGTCGCTTGCGACTACCACAAGTCCTGCTTTGGCCGCGCGCCCGCGGGGATTTGGCTCCCCGAATGCGCCTATTTTCCGGGAGTTGAGAAATATCTGCGCGAGGCCGACCTGAAATGGTTCGTGCTCGATGCACACGGTGTGATGTTCGGCAAACCGCAACCGCGCTTCGCCATTTACTCCCCCTGCTACACGCCGGAAGGGCCGGCGGTCTTCGCGCGCGACCGCGACTCGAGCCGGCAGGTCTGGAGCGCGGAAGAGGGGTATCCGGGTGACCCGGCCTACCGCGATTTTTACCGGGATATCGGCTACGATCTCGGCCTTGACTATCTGCGTCCTTTCCTCGGCGCGGATGGACAACGGAAATTCACCGGTCTCAAATACCACCGCATCACCGGGCGCACCGAGCACAAGGAGCTTTACCATCGTCCGTGGGCGGAGCTCGCAGCGGATGCGCACGCCGCCGATTTCCTGGCCAACCGCATCCGCCAATTTGAACCGCTCTGCGCGGAGATGCCTGTTGATCCAGTCATCGTCAGTCCGTTCGACGCCGAGTTGTTCGGTCATTGGTGGTTCGAGGGTCCTGAGTTTCTCGAACATTTCCTGCGCAAGGCGGCGTACGACCAGGGCGTCTTCACCTTTACCACGCCGTCCGCATATCTCGCGGAGAACGAAATTCTGCAGGTCGTGCAACCCTGCGCCTCCAGTTGGGGACACAAGGGCTATTGGGAAGTGTGGCTGGACCAATCCAACGCCTGGATCTACCCGCACCTGCACGCGGCAGCCCGCCGGATGACCGAGGCGGCGCGCCAAAACGCGAGGACCCGGACGAAATGGAAGCTCGATACGCTGCAACAGATGGCGCGCGAACTGATGCTGGCCCAGTCGAGCGACTGGGCTTTCCTCATGCGCACCGGCACGGCTCGTGATTATGCCGCACGCCGGACAAAGGACCATCTTCTCCGTCTCGACCGTTTGCGCGACTCCCTGCTCGACGGCCGCCAAGATGCGGATTTTCTCGCCGCCTGCCGCGAAAGGGACAACATTTTCCCCGATTTGGAATGGCGCTATTACGTTTAGCTTTTCTGCTTTTTGCCCTCGCTGCCTCCGCGCACGCCGTGGAGATACGTTTCGTCCCGGCGGCATCGGAAGGCACGGTGAGCCTCGGTGTCTATGACGCGTCTGGAAAACTGGTGCGCTTGCTCTGCGACGAGTGGCCCATCGCCAGCTTCCCCCCCGGCTTGAACGGTCTTTCGACCGAATGGGACGGAAAAGATTCTGCCGGCCAACCGGTGCCCGCGGGCACCTACCGGGCGAAGGGTTTCGTCACCGGCAACGTCGGGGTGCAGGGCGAGGCTTTCCATTTCAACGATTGGGTCGCATCCGAAGACGCGCCGCGCGTCGTCTCGGTGGAGGCGGCCGGCTTGCTTCCTGAGGGGGATATGTTGCTTGCGGCGCGTCTCGCCGGCGACAAGGGGGCGTTGCTCCGCTATTCGCCGCAGGCTGCGAATCCCTGGCAGACGCTAGCTACGGAACCGCGGGCTGCCGCGCTGGAAAACGCGCGGATTTCTGTCGCCGCGGACCGGTTGTTCGCCCTTTTGGACAAACGCATCCGCGCAATCGATCTGGCCACGGGAAAGGAAATCGCCGTTCCGGATCTCGCCGCCGATACCGTAGATATCTCTGCGCGGGATGAACGTCTCGCTGTTCTGGGGGGCGACGGCATCTTCATTTTTGGCGCGGCGGATTTCGCCAAACGCGCGGGCTGGCCGCTTCCGCTGGTCCGCCCGATCGCCATTGCCCTGCTCGATGGCAACGCGGCCGTGGCAGCCGGTGAGGATGGCTCCCTCTGGCAGGGAGGCGCGGAATGGAAGCGCCTCGATGTGCCTGAAGGAAACAAGGTGCGCGCTCTGGCCTCGGGGCGGGGTGGCACCTTTTGGGCGCTGGAGCAGACCGGCGGAGGATCCGCCGCCGTCGCGCAATACTCACCGGAGGAAGGGCGACTGGCTGAATGGATTTCCTCCGGCCCCGGCGAACCCGTGGGCCTGGCCGCCTCAACCGACGCCGATTTTTTCTGCGCCATCTTCGAGCAACCGGCGTCCGAACGCACCGTGGCCATCCGGCGCAAAGAGGGCGGAGGATGGGAAGTGGTGGCGGACAAAACCATCACGGCCAGCGATTCTTTCGGTTGGGCGGAAGGAAAACTCTCGTCCTCCTCCGGCGACGTGCCCGCCGAGATCACGGTCAACCTGCGTGACAACCCTCTCGATCCGGGCGGACCTCGCACGCTGCTGCTCCGCGCCGCCGCGGTCGGCGACGGCACCGGTCTTGTCACCGGCGACGGCCTGCCCCTGGTGCGTGTTTCCGGGGAATCCGGATTCGGCCGCTTGCTGGTTGTCGCCGGAGCGACGCCGGAAACGGCGCAGTTCTACCAGGGTGACGGCGCCTGCGTGCAGCAATACAACATCGCCAACCTTGGCGATATGACCGCGTTCGACGCGGGAACGATCGAGATGGAGGGCGGCGCGGAGAAAGCGCCGCCCCCCGAGGAAGATCCCGAAACGCCTACGCCTTGACCTCTTCGCCGGTGTTCGCGTCGGTGATGACGAACTTCTCGCGGTGCATGGTCGGGTCGGCTTTGAAAGAAAGCCTGCCGCCGTAGCGACGTTCGATGTCGATGAGAAGGTCTTCGTCCTCCGTGCGCAGGCGGTTGAGTAACTCGGGGTGCACAACCACCTTGATCTCGTGGAGGGTATCGATGTGCTTGCGCATCACCGCGTGGAGGGCGCGTTGCAGTTCCACGGACATCGTCATGAGATTCTTGATGAGGCCGCGTCCCTCGCAATGCGGGCAAGGATCGAATTGCGACATGCGCATACTCTCGGCCGCGCGCTGCCGCGTCATTTCCATGAGCCCGAGTTGGGAGATGGGCAGCACATGGGTGCGCGCCTTGTCGCGCTTGAGGCGCTGCTTCATCCGCTGGTAGACAGCCTGCTGGTCCTTGCGTGACTTCATGTCGATAAAGTCGCCGACAATGAGCCCGCCGATGTTGCGCAGGCGCATCTGCCGAGTGATCTCGTCGGCCGCCTCGAGGTTGGTCTGCACGATGGTCCTCTCGACGTCTTTGCCGCCCTTGTTGCGGCCGGTGTTGACGTCGATCGAAATGAGCGCCTCGGTCTCGTCGATCACGATGTAGCCGCCGCACGGCAGCCAGACCTGGCGTTGGAAGGCTTTTTCGACCTGCTTGTGCACGCCGTATTTGTCGAAGATGTGCTGGCCTTCGTTATAGAATTGTATGCGGTTCTTCGAGCGCGGGGACACCTGCGCCACCAGCTCCTGCATCCGCTCGACCGAAGCGAGGTCGTCGCAAATCACGGCGTCCACCTCCTCGGTGAGGAAGTCGCGCACGGTGCGTTCGATCAGATCCGGTTCCTCGAAGAGCTGGTAGGGCGCGCGCTGGGCTTCCATGCCGCGCTCGATTTCATGCCACTGGTCGAGGAGAAGGTGAAGATCCCGCACGAAAAAGCGCGGACGCTGTCCGGCGCCGACCGTACGGATGATGACGCCCATGCCGTCGGGGATTTCCAGTTCGTTGAGGATTTTCCGCAACCGCTCGCGCTCCTTCGGGTCGTCGATCTTGCGCGAGATGCCGCATTGGGGGCTGTGCGGCATGAGGACAAGGTAGCGTCCGGGCATGCTGATGTTGCTCGTGATGCGAGGACCTTTCGTGCCGATCGGGCCTTTGCTCACCTGTACCATGATTTCCGAACCCGGAGGATAGATCGTGGGGATGTCCTTGGCCGTGATTTTGCGCGGGAGTTTCTTCCCGGTGTTGCGGCGCACTTCCTCGATGCCGCTGTCGAGGGCGGCGGGGATGGCGTCCCAGAAGTGGAGGAACGCATTTTTTTCGAAGCCGATGTCGACGAACATGGCTTTGAGGCCCTGCTCGATGTTTTTCACCCGGCCCTTGTAGATGCTGCCGACGATGTTGCGGTCGGAGACGCGCTCGACGTTGTATTCTTCGAGCTGGCCTTCCTCGAGGACGGCGACACGTTTCTCGAGTTTCTCGGCGTTGACGATGAGACGGGCGCCGCCGGATTTGGTCGGCAGACCCAGGAGTTTTTTGACTTTTTCGATCATGACAGTGGGATTGTTGGTTCAGCGTCCGGAGGGGCGCTGTGGTTTTTCTTTCTTTTCTTTCTTTTTTCCGCCTCCGAAGAGGCGCTGGAAAAGGTTCGGTTTTTTCTTCTGCACGGTGCCTTCGGCATCGGCGGCGGGCCTCACCGTCGGTGTGGCGGCGCGTGCGCTGGCGGTGCCTTCGCCTTCTGCACGCGCCCGCTCGCCGGGAGGAGCATCCGCCATCGCGCCGGGCACGGCGCGTCCGAAGTCGACGCTGGAGACGAAGCGGAAGTCTCCTTTGGCCGGCGCCAGTTCGGCCACCTTGTATTCTTCGCCCTCCTCGATCTTGAAGGTCTCGGCGAGGATTTTCGATGCGATTGGGGCGGCCACTCCGCCGCCCGATGCTCCGCCGTTGACCATCACACAGACAGCGTAGCGCGGCTTTTCGTAGGGTGCGAAGCTGATGAACCAAGTATGGTTATCCGGCGTGCCTCTCCGCCAGAACTGCGCCGTGCCTGTCTTTCCTGCAACCGGATAGTTTTTTATGCGGGCTTTCCCTCCCGTTCCGCCGTCACGGTTGACCACGTCCCACATGCCGCTGCGGACCATGCCGATCTCGTCGGAGGTGAATCCGTTCTCAAGGAGGTTGGCGCGCACTTTGACCGGTTCTTGGCGGATGACGCTCCCGTCCGCGGCGACAACTTTGTCGATAATGCGCGGATAGTAGCTCGTGCCCCAGTTGCCCACGGTGGCTGCGACCATGGCCATCTGCAGAGGTGTGGCGAGGACGAATCCCTGGCCGATGGAGGTGTTGGCCGTCTGTCCGCTCGACCAGCGCTCGCGCGCGGTGCGTTTTGCCATCCACTCCGGCCCCGGGAGAACTCCGCTGTATTCGCCGGTGAGAGGAAGGCCCGACTTTTGCCCGAGGCCCAGCATTTCGCCCACGGCATCGATTTCCGCGATGCCTGATTTGTTCCCGTATTGGAAAAAGAAGGCATTGCAGGATACGCGCAACGCCGAGACCAGCCCGAGAGTGCCGTGTGTGCCCGTGCATTTCATGAAATGGTTTCCGTATTGCACGCCGCCGGAGCAGTTGAACGACTTGTCGAAAACCCCCGTGCGCAGCCCGGACAGCGCCGTAGCCACTTTGTAAGTGGAGCCTGGAGCGTAGGCGCTGGTCGCGCGGTTGAGGAGGGGATCGGTCGCATCCGCCGTGAGTTCTTTCCAATCGCTCGCCGAGATTGAGGGAATGAAGCTGTTCGGGTCGAACGAAGGCACGCTAGCCATGGCGAGAACATCGCCGTTGTTCGGATCAACGACCACGGCAGCGCCCCGGCCGACGGCGCGGAGCGCCTGTTCGGCAATGTGTTGGATGCGTGCGTCGATGGTGAGGACGATGCTGTTGCCTTGTTTGGGGTCATCCCGGCGCGCCTCGCCCTCGATCCTTCCCTTGGCGTTGCGTTGCATGATGCGCGCTCCCGGTGTCCCGCGCAGCTCGGCGTTCATCGCCAGTTCGATCTGCGATTTGCCTTCGGTATCGGGCTGGTAGTAGTTGAAATTCGCGGCATCCTCCTTGTCTATCTTGTCGGGCGCGCCGACGTAGCCGAGAAAGTGCGAACCGAGGGCTCCGTAAACATAGCGCCGCACCGGCCGGACCGTCAGATTGACGCCCGACAAGTCGACGCCGTGCTCGGCGAAGCGGGCTATCGACTCGTAGTCAAGATCCTCCGCGTAGGTGAATGGCACCTCGGTATCGTTGCGGAAGTGGTTGCGCAGCGCGTCGGCATTGTAGTCGCGCGCGAGCCCCAACTCCGAGAGACGCGGTATGACCGTCTCGTTGACGATCTTGACGATGTCCGGCTCGGATTTGTCGGCCATCATGCCGCCGACCGTCGTGCGGTAATTCCGCATCGGGACATCGCCGAAGCGGTTGCGGTAGTCGCGCACCATGTCCGGCAGGTAGAACTCGAGGGTGTTGCTGGCGCGGTTCTGCGCGAGATGCATGCCGTTGCGGTCGAGGATTTCGCCGCGCACGGCGGGAAGGCGGACGCTGACCTGCGAGGTGCTGCGGATGCGCGAGGTATATTCGGAGCCACGGGCCACCTGCACGTACCAGAGGCGGCCGAGGAGCATGAGTAACACGGTCAGCGCCACGGCACCGAGCACCGCGATGCGAAATTCGTGGGACCGGCGAATCATCGCGCTACGCGGTGCGCCCGCCGACGGAATCCGCGGTCGGGAAACAGGCCGAAAAAGTGGTAAAGGAGCGGCGCGAGGAGAAGGGCAGCCAGGGCCGGCCCGATGATCTGGGCGAATACCGCACCGCTGAGGAAGAACGACTCCCGGCGCAGGCAGACCATGAGGTATTGCCCCGTGAGAAGAAAGAGAGTGGCCGCACCCGAGGCAAGGCAATGCGTTTCCCAGCGCGGTTCGGGCGCGATGGAAGGCAGCAAACGCAGAACACCGACCAGCAGGACATAATAAAGCATAGACCAGCCGAGGCCGATTTCAACGCGCTCGCCGTCGACCTGCAGCATGGACAGATCCCCGAGAAGTCCGGCGTAGAGGGCGAAGGCGAGGGCTGCGGGAAAGGGCAAGCGGATCACCGCGTAACAAACGATGACCGGCAGGAGCAAGACGTGCGCGCCGGCGAAGAACGGCATGCCCGGGAGGAACTCCTGCACGATGACGGCCGCGTAGGCCGACAGAACGAGCACCAGGGCGCGGATCATTTTGTTCCGCGGACGACGAACACGTCCTCGAGGCGGGAGAGATCCGCTGCCGGCTCGATGATGGCTTGTCCGTCTAGTTCTCGCGCCCGGAATTCCCGCACTGTCCCCAGTGGAATACCCGCGGGAAAAACGCCTCCGCTCACCCCGGTGGTGACGACTTTCATTCCCGGCTTGATGTCGGCGTTGCGTTTCAAAAAATTAATCACCAGCACCGGCATCCCGTCACCCGCGGTGCGCTGGCCGCTTAGTATCCCCTGGTCGTTTGTTTCCTCGATGCGCGCGGCCACTTGACATGTCTCGTCGGTCAACAGCATGACCATCGAGATGTCCTTGGCTACCGTGGTGGTGCGTCCGACCAGCCCGTCGGCCGTGAGCACCGGCTGCGAGGAGTCGATTTTTTCGGCGAATCCCTGGTTGATTTTCGCGCTGCTCCACCAACTCGACGCATCGCGGCTGATGATCTGCGCGGGAACGAGATCAAATGCGGAGCGCTCCCGGTAGCCGAGGGTGTCGCGCAGGCGGCGATTCTCGTCGGCGAGGTCTTTGAGCAATTGCGCCGAGGCGCGCAGCTCGTTGTTCTGTGCAGCGAGCGCGGCGTTTTCCGCCTCGAGTTCGTCGAGAGACTTGAGCCCCTTGTTCAGCTTGCTGATGCGGTCATTGATGGCCGCCCCGGCTTGCATGGCGGGCGTCGAAACATCGAAGAAACGGCCTTGCCACGCGCGCATGCGGGCGGGCGAGAAGGCGAGGAAGACTATGGCCAGCACGACGGCCGCAACGAAAAGGACAATGTGCAGCGGTTTCATGGGCGGGGAGCCGCCTCAGCAGTCCGGTTGCCGCGATCAGGATGCGGGAACGGCGCGCTGGGAGCTGTTTTGGGCGATGCTGCGGAGAACTTCGATTTCACTGAGGACGCGTCCCGTTCCCTCGGCCACGGCGCTGAGCGGATCGTCCGCTATGTGCACCGGGAGGTTCGTCTCCCTGCGCAGCAGCTCGTCGAGCCCGCGCAAGAGTGCGCCGCCGCCGGCCAGGACCATCCCGCGATCGACGAGATCGGAGGAAAGTTCGGGCGGGCAGCGTTCGAGGGTGGTACGCACGGCGTCGACGATGCTGTTGAGCGGTTCGGCGAGCGCCTCGCGGACCTCCTGGGAGGTGAGAGTGATGGTTTTGGGAAGCCCCGCGACGAGGTCGCGACCTTTGACTTCCATGGAAGTTTCTTTGGGCAGCTTGATGGCCGACCCGAGTTTGATCTTGATGTCCTCGGCGGTGCGTTCGCCGATGGCCAGATTGAAGTTGCGTTTGAGGTATTGGACGATGGCCTCGTCAAGTTCATCGCCGGCCACACGCACGCTGCGGCTGAACACGATGCCGGCCAGGGAAATGAGGGCGACTTCGGTCGTCCCGCCGCCGATATCAATGATCATGTTGCCGGCCGCTTCCTGGATGGGCAGGCCGACGCCGATCGCCGCGGCCATCGGTTCCTCGATGAGGTAAACCTCGCGTGCGCCGGCGTGCGTGGCCGAATCTTTCACCGCGCGCTTTTCCACCTCGGTGATTCCCGAGGGCACGGCGATGACTACGCGCGGGCGGACCATACGGCGGCCACCATGCGCTTTGCTGATGAGGTGCGAGAGCATCGCCTCGGTGATTTCGAAATCGGCGATGACCCCGTCTTTGAGCGGCCGGATAGCGACGATGTTGCCCGGCGTACGGCCGAGCATGCGCTTGGCCTCGTTGCCGACCGCGAGGACTTTGTTGGTGCCGGCCTGGACGGCCACCACGGATGGTTCGCGCAGGACGATGCCCTGATCGCGCACGTAGACAAGCGTGTTGGCCGTGCCGAGATCGATCCCGATATCGCTCGAAAATAATCCGAAAAATTTCCTGAACATTCTATTCTGCTATGGCTTGGTTCGCTGGGAACCGGCCATCTGCCAAGTTTCCACCAACTTCGACCCGACTACTAATCTGGGAACACCGCCTCCGGTCAAGGAAAATGGGCTAGGGCCCGGAACCCGGCAAAACTTGAGTGTCGGGACCCGCCCTGCGACCTTGGAGGATCAGAGTGGCACCCCTTTTCCCAATTCCGCGATGACCGGCCGCGAACGATTCCTCACCGCCTGCCGGTGCTGTCCTGTCGACCGTCCCCCGATTTGGATGATGCGCCAGGCCGGTCGCTACCTGCCCGAATACCGGGCTCTCAAAGAACGCCACAGCTTTCTCGAGATGGTCCGCACACCGGAGTTGGCCGCCGAGGTCACGCTCCAGCCGATCCGCCGTTTCGGTTTCGACGCGGCGATCATCTTCAGCGACATCCTCGTCGTCCCGGAGGCGCTCGGTCAGGCCTACGGTTTTCGCGACGGAAAAGGCGTGGATATGGCATACGCCGTGCGCTCGCGCGCGGATTTCGACCGCTTGTCCGCCGATGGCGCAGCCGACCGACTCGCGTACGTCTGCGGCGCGCTGGAGGCCGCGAGAAAGCACCTCGGACCGGACCGCGCGCTCATCGGCTTCGGCGGTTCTCCCTGGACGCTCGCCGCCTACATGGTCGAGGGCGGCTCGTCCGGCGACGGGCAAACGATCCGCGCCATGGCGGCGAAGCGCGATCCCATGCTCGCGGATTTGCTTTCCCTGCTGGCGCGCACGCTGGCCGCCTACTTCCGCCGGCAAATTTCCGCCGGCGCGGATGCCATCCAGATTTTCGATTCATGGGCCGCTTGGTGCGACGATTACGAGGAGTGGTCGCTGCGTTGGGTGCGCGATTTGATCGCCGAGTTGAAACCCGAAGTTCCGGTCATTTTCTTCGCGCGCGGACGCAACCGCCAATCCGCGGCGCTGGCCTCGACCGGTGCGCGCGTGCTCTCGCTCGATTGGGAAACGCCCCTGAGCGAAGTGCGCCGCGCGCTCGGACCGGAGGTCGCCTTGCAGGGAAACATGGACCCCGCTTTTCTGGAGGGTCCGCCGGCCGAAGCCGCCGCGGCCGCGCGGAGCGTTCTCGACGACATGGCCGGGCAAAGCGGTTACCTTTTCAATCTCGGCCACGGCATCCGCCCCGCCGCGCGCCCCGAAAGTGTCGGCGCGGTGGCCGAGACTGTGCAAAACTTCCGCCATGAGCAAAGCCGCAGCGCCGACGGTTGACCTCGGGCTGGTGCGCAAGCACAACCGTCCGGGTCCGCGCTACACCTCGTATCCGACGGCATTGCAGTTCCGCGAGGATGCGGACGCGGATCGTCTGGTGTCGGCCGCATCCGCCGAGCGGGGCGGGCTGTCGTTGTATTTCCATCTGCCGTTCTGCCAGAGCCTCTGCTGGTTCTGCGGTTGCAACAAAGTCATCACCACGGACCATACCCGTTCCGAAGTTTACCTCGATGCGTTGGTGCGCGAGATGGAGCTGTTCCCCCGCGATTTCGTCTCCGGGCGCGAAGCCGTGCAAGTCCACTTCGGCGGCGGGACGCCGAATTTTCTTTCGCCCGCGCAAATCCTGCGACTCGGCGGGGAGCTGCAGAAACGTTTCGCCTTCGCCGGCGATGCGGAATGTTCGGTCGAGCTCGATCCAAGGTTTCTCACGCGCGACCATGTGCGGGCTTTCCGCGAGATCGGCATGACGCGAGCCTCGTTCGGTATCCAGGATGTGAACCCGGCCGTGCAGCGCGCGGTGCATCGCGAGCAATCCGAAGAATGCAACGCCCAGGCCTTCGCCTGGCTGCGCGAGGAGGGGTTCGAGTCGGTTAACGTTGACCTCATCTACGGTCTTCCCGGGCAGTCTCCCGAGAGCTACGCGCAGACGCTCGCCCGCGTGCTGCAATACGGTCCCGACCGTTTCGCCGTGTTCAGCTATGCGCATGTGCCCTGGATGGTCCCCTCGCAAAAAATTCTCGAGCGGGCGCAGTTGCCCGACCCGGGCGACAAGCTTGCCATGCTCAAGCTGGTCATCGAGACGCTGACCGAGGCGGACTACGTTTTCATCGGTATGGATCACTTTGCGCGCCCCGGAGACGAACTCGTCCGCGCTCTCGAGTCGCGCACGCTGCAGCGGAATTTCCAGGGTTACAGCACGCGCGGCGGCACGGAAATCCGCGGTTTCGGTGTGTCGTCCATTTCGCAAACCGAGCGCACCTACCGCCAGAATCGGAAGTCGCTCGAGCATTATTACGCCGATCTCGCCGCCGGCCGCCTGCCGGTCGAGCGCGGCCTCGAGCTCGCGGACGAAGATGTTCTCCGCCGCCACATCATCATGCGGCTGATGTGCGATTTCCGTCTGGACTTCGCGGCGGTCGAAGAACGCTTCCCCGTCCGCTTCGCCGAAAAATTCACCGCCAGCCTTGCCGCCCTCGGAGAATTCGCGGCCGACGGGTTGGTCGAATTGCCCGGCGACGCGATCGTCGTGACCGGCCCCGGCCGGCTTTTCATCCGCAATATCGCCATGTGTTTCGACGCCTACGCGCAAACGGGCGAGGGGCGCCATTCCAAAACAATCTGATGCCCGGCGACCCGGTGATCATCATCGGTTCCGGTCTCACCGGTCTGTCCGCCGCCGTCTCGCTCAAACGGCGCGGCATCGCCGTCATGGTTCTGGAGTCGGCCGCACGCGCCGGCGGCGCCGTGCAGACAACGCATGAGAACGGGTTTCTCGTCGAACACGGTCCGAACTCCATGATGGCCGGTGAACCGGAGGTGTCGGCGTTCTTCCGTGAGGCCGGCTTGGACGACGAGATCATACAACCGCAGGCCAAAAAGCGTTTTCTCGTCCTCGGCGGAGAACCGGTCGCTCTTCCTGCGGGTCCGGCCGCTGCGGTGACCACGCCGCTTTTTTCCCTGCGCGGCAAGCTGCGCGTTTTGGCGGAGCCTTTCGTCCCGCGCGCGGGCGCGGATGAAGAATCGCTGGCCGGTCTGGTCCGCCGCCGCCTCGGGGAGGAAGTTTTGTCCCGCGCTATGGAGCCTTTTGTTGCCGGCATCTACGCTGGCGACCCGGAGAAGCTCTCCGCGCAGCACGCGTTCCCCAAGCTTTGGAACCTCGAGCGGGAACACGGCTCGTTCCTGCGCGGTGCGATGCGATTGCGGCGCACCGGTCCCGCGCCGAAGATGGTCTCTTTTCGCGGCGGCATGGGCGTATTACCGGCGCGTCTGGCCACCCTGCTCGGCGACGACTTTCGTTGCGGCGCGCGCGTCGAATCGATCGCTCGCGGCAATACCGGCTGGTCGGTCGCCTGGAGCGAACAAGGCCGAAGCAAGCGCGCGGATTGCGCCGCGCTCGTCTGCGCTGTACCCGCTTTTGCCGTGCCGCAGTTGCCGTGGAGCGAGGCCGTGCGCGAAGGCCTCGGTTTCCTCGAACGCATCGGTTATCCGCCGGTGAGCGTCGTTGCGCTCGGTTTCCGCCGCGAGGCCGTCCGGCATCCGCTGGACGGATTCGGCATGCTCGTGCCCGCCGTCGAGAAACGTCGCATCCTCGGCACGATTTTTTCGTCGGGCCTGTTTCCCGGCCGCGCCCCGGAGGGGCATGTCCTCCTCACCACGTTCGTCGGGGGAGCGCGTCAACCCAGCTTCGCCGCCCTCGCGGAGGACGATCTCGAGCGGTTGGTCTGCGACGAGTTGGATGCCCTGCTCGGCGTGCGGGGGGAGCCGGTTTTCCGGCGCATCGTCCGTTGGCCCCGCGCCATCCCCCAATACAACCTCGGCTACGGCGGAATTCTTTCCGCGCTGGAAAAGCTGGAAGCGGCGCATCCCGGGCTGCATTTTGTCGGCAACTACCGCGGCGGCATTGCGGCGGGCCAATGCATCCGGAACGGTTTGCGGCTCGCAGAGGAAATAGGCGCCCGTCAACAATCGTGAGCAAAAAAGCTGTTCTACTTCTCAACCTCGGTTCTCCGGATTCAACCAAAGTCCCGGACGTGAGGCGCTACCTGCGGGAGTTTCTTTCCGACGGCCGCGTGCTCGATGTGAATCCGATCCTGCGCGCCATCGTGCTCAATCTTTTCATCCTGCCGTTCCGTCCGCGCAAAAGCGCCGCGGCCTACGCGACCGTCTGGACCGAAGCAGGTTCGCCGCTCATCGTCACGAGCAAGAAGCAGCGCGATCTGCTCGCGGCCAAAGTCGACGTGCCGGTGCATTTGGCCATGCGTTACGGGCAGCCCGCGGTTCCCGATGTCATGCGGCAAATCGTCGCCGAGGGGACGGAGGAACTTTTTATCGTCCCGCTTTACCCGCATTATGCGATGTCGAGCTACGAGACGGCGGTGGTGCAGGCCAGGGAGGAGGTGGCGCGGCAGAAGCCCGACATGAAGACGACCCTGCTGCAGCCCTACTACGATGATCCGGAATACATCGACGCGCTGGCCGACGCGACGCGCCCGCACCTGCAGCACGAATACGACACGCTGGTCTTCAGCTACCACGGCGTGCCCGAAAGGCACTTGCGCAAAAGCGATCCTTCGCACGCACACTGCCTGACTGTCCCGGACTGCTGCCATTGCGCCAGCCCCGCGCACGCCACGTGTTACCGGCACCAATGCGTGCGCACGATGGAACTGCTCATCGAGCGCCTCGGCATCCCGAAGGAAAAGACGGTGCTCGCTTTCCAATCGCGTCTCGGGCGCGATCCCTGGCTCACGCCGCAGACCGATGTGACCGTCGAGCGTCTCGGCCATGAGGGCAAAAAGAAACTCCTCGTGATCTGTCCTTCCTTCGTCGCCGATTGCCTCGAAACGCTCGAGGAAGTCGCGGAAGGCTGCAAAGAAACCTTCGAGGAGGCCGGCGGCGAGCACCTCGAACTGATCCCCTGCCTCAACGATAATCCGAAGTGGATCGAATTTCTCGCCGGGCGCTGCCGGCGCTGGCTCAGCGCGGCGAATTGACCGCGCCCGGCGCGAAGACCGCGGCGCGGACGGCATCGGGCAGGGCCGGGGGCACGGTCACCGTCTCGTCGCTCCCCGCGGCACGCGCGTAGACGCCGCCCTCGGGAGCTTCGTTGCCGAAGTCGGCCCCCGCGATGACGTGCGTGCCGGACGCGTCTTCGGCCGTGTTTTCCGAAAGCCAGGCGTAAAAGAAAATCTTCCGCGCCGGTGCGGCCAGCCCGACTGCCCCGGCGCTTTCCGCCGTGCGGAACGACCCCACCTTTGCCTCGTTGAAGGCGGCGACCAGTGAATCGATTTCATCATTGCTACGCTTGTCCCCGTCCGTGTCGCCGACCCAGTTCTCGCCCTCGCGGCGCAGCGTGACGGTTTTGCCGTCTGCTTCGAGTCGGATGCGGTCGACCGTGTCGATATCGGCGTAACCGAGCGAACGGTTGCGCAGTTGCTCGGGCGACACGGTGAACAATGTCCCCGCCGAACCGTCGACGACAATTTCGCCGCCGCGGTTTTCGAAAAAGGCTGGCAGAGCAGGCGTCTCGCCCGTGCCCGGACCGGTCACGCGCAGTTCGACATCCTCCCCGCCGCCGCGCGGAGTGAGGCTGATCGCCGCCTCCTGTGCGGGCAGGGTCGCTGGCGTGCTGCCGGCCGGCGGACCGAAAGAGTCGATGCGCAGACCGAGCAGGGGATCGAGGAACGCACGCACTGCCTGGGGATCAGCCGCCGCGCGCACCGGTTTCTCGATCATCCACCGCCCGCGATCGCGCCGCAGCGTCATTTCGCCGTCCGCGCGCCGCACGGTGAATTTCTCGATGTCGTCCGCGGTGAATTCGGTCAGCCGCGGGTCGCGGAATTTTTCAGGCGCCGCATCGGCCAGTTCGATGATGGTGTCGGCCACGCGCATCACTCCGGATTTGCCATCGACGCGGGCGAACACCTCCTGCGGCAGCGCGGTGCCTGCCCCGATGTCGATGCCGGTGTTTTCCCCGCCGCGCAATTCGATGCGGAGCCGCGGAGGCACCAACGCGGCCTCGGGAAAGTTTTCCGGGTCGCGTCCGGGCTGCCGGTCGCGCATTTCCATGAATCGCGCCGCCATGAGCAGGCGGTCGACTGCTTCGGGTGAAGCGCGGTCTTCGTTCGGTTCGGTGAGCCGCCAGCCACCTGTTTCCTTGCGCAAGGCGAGTTTTCCGCTTCCGCGCATAATGTCGATCTCGTCGACCTCCTCCGGATCGAACACCGCCGCGTAGCGCTGGTTCTCCGCGGATTCGCGCGTGGGCAGCACGGATTGGCGCAGGTAGAAAACCCCTCCCACCGCGAGAATCGTGAGCGCAAGCAGGACAAGCGTGGCGCGTGAATTCATTTTTCAGCGCCGACGTCGCAACCAAACCATCAGCCCGGCGATGGCCGCGAGGGCGGGAATGACCACAAGAGTGTAGAGGGCGATCCGGCCGGTTTCCGCGTCGGTGAGATTGAGGTTGAAGGCCCGGACCGATTTCGGCGCGATCCGCGCCAGATGTCCGCGGTCCAACACCCAGTTCAGCGCGCCGAGCACAAAGTCGAGGTTGGGTTCGGTGATGGATCCGTCGACCACGAATTCGCTGTTCCCGACCACGACCAGGCGCGCGGAACTGAGGTCGAGTTGTTCGTCGCTGACCCCGCCGCGTTCGGACATGGCGGCGAGGACGATGGGTGCGGCGGTGTCTTTGCCTTCCTCGTAACGCACCCCCTTCTGGTCGTCGGTGATGTATTCCGTTTCCCCCCAGAACGGATCTTCCGCGGTGATCATGGGTTCGACTGTCACGCCCTCCTTGCGCCCGTCCAGATCGAGCGAGCAGGTCGCCGCTGGCAACATGACCTCGGCGCCCTGGAAGCGGCGCGTCACGCGGTTCACGTCGGAGAATTTCCCGGCCACATCGCGCAGGATTCCCGTGGCGAAACCGAGTTGGACCGTGCGGAGCACGCGATCGTCGCGCGGTGTGATGCCGGCCGAGGAAAGAAGTTCGCGCAGAAGCGGCGTCGAAGCATCGGGATCGAGCAGGACGATGATCCGCCCGTTTTTGTCCCAATACTCCCGCAGGATCCTGGCCGTCTCGGGCGGCAAGTCGTAGCGTGCGCCGGCGACGATAACTGCGCCGGCGTCCGCGGGTATGGCGGGCGTTTTCGTGAGGGAAAGCGGCGCGGTCTTCACGCCCTGTTTGCCGATGTATTCGTCGAGCAGCGAGACGGCCGAACCTTCGCCGGGTCCGGCCTCGCCCTGACCCTGCAGAAAATAGACCGTGCGCGGCTTCGGTTCGGAAACCTCGATGAGCGCGCTGGTCAGAGCCTGCTCGCCCTTGAAAGCGCGCAGGCGCGGCGGTTCGCCGGCGAACTGCGTGAGATAGTCGTAATCGGCCATGTCGGTCGCGCCGACTTGTTTCGACCGGCCCTCCATCTCGACGATGACGAGGTTTTCTTCGGGCCCGAACTGGAACTTGGCCTGCAATTCGCGCGCCCGCCCGAGGTTCCGCATCGGGTCGATGTATTCCACCGCGAGTTTTTCGCCCGCGAGGAACTGGTATTCTTTGAGGAGATTGACCACATCGCCGTAAACCTCGTAGCCCGGGGCGGCTGCAGTGGGGGAGAAAAAGACGTAGATCTTCGCCGTGGCGGGCAGACGCTTCAGTGCGCTTTTCGTCAATTCGCTTGGCCGGTATTTCTGCGCCGGAGACCAGTCGCCGCGATAATAGTAATGGAATCCGGCGTAATTCACCGCAGCGAGCAGCAGGCAGGCGAGGAGCACCTGCACGGTCACCCCGAAGCGTGCGCCGGCCCGGCGGCGCGATGAATCCTGCAACGGTTTCATATCAGCTTCTCCAGCGGCGCGATTGGAACACGTGGAATGTCAGGAAGAGCACGAAGAAGGTCAGCGAGAGGTAGAAGACCACCGGCCGCGTGTCGAAAAACCCGCGAGACGCCTCGCTCATGTGCTCGAGCGCGGAGAAATACGCCGTCATTTCTCGCAGCGCCGGCGTGATGCTCAGGATGAAAAAAGTGAGCAAACCGGTGAAGAACAGCAGAGTGATCGCGCTGAAAGACATAACCGCGGCGATGATCTGGTTGCGGGTCAACGCCGAGGCGAGGCAGCCGATCGAGAGATAAAACATGCCGATGAGCAGCAGCATGGCGTAAGCACCGATGAACGGTCCCGCCGCGCCCGCCGCCTGCAACCGCGTCACCCAGGTGAAAACCAGAAAATAGAGCAGGCTCGGCAGCCAAAGCACGATGTAGAAGACGAGCGCGCCGCAGTATTTGGCCAGCACCACCTGGCTGTCGCGCACCGGCGCGGTCATGAGCGGTTCGATCGTCCCCATTTTGTATTCCTCGGAGAAAAGCCGCATGGTGATGAGCGGGAAGATGAGGACGAAACCGAACCAGAAGAAGATCGTGTTGAAAAAGGCTTCGACCACCGTGACCTCGCTCGGTCCGCGGTTCAGCGCAGCCACGCCCGCGTAGAAGTTGAAGCCGGTGAGCAGGAGGAAGAAAAAGAGGACGACCCACGCGACGGGCGAAAGGAAGTAGGCGCGGATTTCGCGGTTGAGCAACGTGAGGAAAGTCATCTCAGCGTTCCCCCGATTGGGTGATCTCGGCAAAGACGCGCTCGAGGCTCACCTGTTCACGTCCGAGTTCGCGCAGCGGCCACTTGCGTTCCGCGGACAATCGCGCGATCGCTTCGCGCGGGTCGTGCTCGGCGCCGGTGCGGAGGGTGCAGGCGCACCAACCGTCCCCGAGTGCCACGACCTCTGTTTTGCGCACGCCGGCCAGCGCGGCGAGTGCTTTTTCCAGCGCCGCGGTGTCCGCGCGGATCTCGGCCCGCACCCCGCCCGCCGTGCGGACGCGGCCGGCGAGGTTCTCCGGAGTGTCGGACGCCGCGATGGTTCCGCGGTCGATGATGAGCACGCGGCTGCACGTCATTTCCACTTCGGGCAGGATGTGGGTGGAGAGAAGGATGGTGTGGCGTTTGCCGAGATCCTTGATCAGTTGGCGCACCTGGCGGATCTGGTTCGGGTCGAGTCCGATGGTCGGTTCGTCGAGGATGAGCAGATCCGGATCGTGCACCAGCGAGCAACACAGGCCCAGCTTCTGCTTCATGCCGCCCGAAAGTTTGCCGGCGGGCCGGTCCGGAAAGGGTGCAAGCCCCGTCGCGTCCAGCAAGCGCCGCATATGCGCTTCCCGCTCGACTGCAGACAGTCCGAAGAGGCGACCAAAGAAGTCGATATTCTCGCGGACGGAAAGCGTCGGGTAGAGATTGCGACCAAGCCCCTGGGGCATATAGGCGACGCGGGAAAGGAACTCCTCCCGCTTGCGACGCTCGGTGCGATCGAAGCCCAGAACCGAAAGACGTCCCGTTTGCAGCTTTTTCACGCCGGATATGAGGCCGAGCAGCGTCGACTTGCCTACGCCATCGGGCCCGACCAGCGCGGTGGTCTTCCCCTTGGGCAGGGAGAGCGAAACCTCGTTCAGGGCGACGATACCGCCATATCGATGCGAAAGGCTTTCGATCCGTATCGCCTCTTCGGGGAGGATCTGAGCGGGCGGGATCATTTGTCGATCTTGGTGAGGTCGGGCCAGGGCTGGCGCGT
>Ga0209598_10000699_pt1 | contig 27270 bp, 19 predicted proteins | sample M_140807_EF_Meta_FD_187317 | JGI IMG/M metagenome (GOLD analysis project Ga0209598, IMG submission 187317) | Freshwater microbial communities from Lake Montjoie, Canada to study carbon cycling - M_140807_EF_MetaG (SPAdes) (version 2) | ecosystem: Environmental > Aquatic > Freshwater > Lake...
TACTTGAGGTGGAGCGGGCGCATCGGCGATGGGTGCGGGTGCCTGGGCCATGGGGAGTGAGGACCATGACGATGCGGGTGCGTCCGGAGTGACGGTGACTGGCGTGGATGGTGGCGGTGTGGAGGGTGCTGCGACGGTTGCGGAAGGGATGTCGGAAGTGGTGGTGAGCGCCTGGGCCGGCAGTTCACGGTCCGGTTGGGGTGCAGGTGGCGGGGTTGCCACAGCGGGAGCCACAGCGGGAGCTACAGCGGGATTTGCAGGGACTGGTAGGGAGGCTATTGGAGGCGGAGCGGGCGCATCGGCGATGGGTGGTGCGACGGTTGCGGAAGGGATGTCGGAAGTGGTGGTGAGCGCCTGGGCCGGCAGTTCACGATCCGGTTGTGGAGTTGATGGCTGGGGAGCGATCTCGGGAGGAAGCGGGCTGGTGACCTCAGGCGGGGTTGCCGCAGCGGGAGCGACGGTGGTTGCCGCAGCGGGATTGGTAGGGACAGGTTGGGAGGTTACTTGAGGTGGAGCGGGCGCATCGGTGATGGGAGCGGGCGCATCGGCGATGGGTGCGGGTGCCTGGGCCATGGGGAGTGAAGCCCATGGGGATGCGGGTGCGTCTGGAGCGACGGTGACTGGCGATTCAGAGCGTGATTCGAATGCCACTGGTTCGGGCGGTACGTCGTTGGGAGTGCGCTCGGATTGTGCAGACTGATTGCGATCACCTTTCTGACCGGTGTCAAGTGAGGCTTCGTGCAGAACGGCTATTGGAGTTGGGACAGCCGTCGGGGTTTCCTCACCCGGCTCAGTCGAAGCTTGAATATCCACTGTCTCCGGTAGCACAATGGGCGTTGTGTCCGTTCGGGTGGTGGTATCCCCTTGAGATCTTGGGCGTGGCAACGAACCGTCAGGGAGAGCCTCAAGAGTGCCTTCGTTGCCGAGCCCGGATGACGATACTGGTGCTGGCGGGTTGGGTTCGGAAGCGGTGGCGAGGGGCAATTGAGATGGTGACCGATTCCCGGTTTGCCGATCATCGCCGACGATGTCGGCTTGATGGCTGGCCTCGCCCAACGCGGGTCCGTCGGGGTAGGTCGGTGGCGCCTGTGGCATGGGAATCGCCGTCCACGTAGTCTCTGGCGGGTCCGGTGAGATGGTGCGCGTTGGTTGATCCGATGACGGATCTAGAAGAAGCCGGGTCGGACGTCCTAGCTGAGAAGAGAGCCGAGCAAACCGACCTTCGCCAAGAGTTAGTGAGGCAATTGGTGTCTCAGCTGGTGGGTCGTTGCCAGGTTCCGGTGGCTGCGTCAATCGGCCTTGCGCGATCACTTCTCGCGGGTCGGCCGACGCGGTGGCAGCGGCTGCGCGTTCGTCAACTCCGTCGTTCGGAGGCGGGTTGTCTGGTACTTGGGTTCGGTCAATACCGAGAGATGTCTGGTTGGTGGCGCCCTCGTGAGACACTGCTGACTGAGTTACCGCGTCCGGTGCTCGCAACGCCGACGACTGTTGTGCATCTGGTCGATGTGCGTCAGTCTGGAGCGGATCTGTCAGAGGCTGACCAAAGAATCGGCTGATCCCTTTCTCGACTTCTGCAGGCTTTGGGTCCGGTAATGAGGCTGATGGTGGATCACGAACTGCGGGCGTGTCCGCCGGAGTGACCACTCGCGAACTTTCTTCGGGCCGCCGGCTAATTGCCTCGGAGGTGCCAAGGCTAGGTGCCGGGCCCGTATCCGAGCCACTCACTGGACGTCCTTGAGCAGACCTCATTTCAGGCGGTCGGCCGGATTGGTCCACGGAAAATTCGGGCCTGCGAGCAATCGGGACCACCGTCGGTGCGAGAGCAGTGCGTTCGGGAGGTGGATCTGCCATCGCCGACTCAACCCAAGGCTCGCTTCCCAGGCCTGATGGTGAAACGGGCTCGCCATTTTCTGCACGTTGTGTGCCTGTGTCGTCACGGTTGCCACTGGGCACGGGTCTTTGCACCAGCAGCGGTGAAGTACGGATGATGCCGATAACTCGTGGAGGCCCGTCCTCGGGGACATCACCAACTTGTTGTGAGTTTGTCAGCCTTCGTAACGGTGATCGCGAGTGGACCATTGATGCTGGATCATGACTTCGGGTCCAGAATTGCCGAACCGGGTCATCCGGCCGCGGGACCCCACGGATTGCAGATCCTGTCTCCTGCGGAGCAGTCGGATCCGCAATCGATTCACTGGCAGACGGCCAGGATGTCCCCGCGGGGTCCGGCACGAACCGTGACATGATCTCTTTGGACCATTGGTCCGCCGTCCTCGGTTGCCACCCGGCCCGCCGGATCGTACGGATCGAAAAGGCCCGACGTGATGCCAGTGCATCCCCGAGCGCAACTGATGGATCTTCAGGGGGATCGTTGACGGGCAGTCCCCAGAGGGGTTCACTACCGGCGATATCAGTGTCATGTGCCGATGCCCCGGGGTCTGTGGAAGAGGTTTCACTCATGTCTTGATAACACTAGGAAGAATTACGAAACCCAATCCATTCGCTCAAAAGCGAGTTCAAGTTCTTCCATTGCGATCGCTTGTTCCCCACTGGCGTTCGCCTTCATGCTCGGACCCGTCCATTTCACGGGAAATGCATTTCGCAAGATCCAGGTGAATACCAATGCGGTTGATGCCCCACGATCCGCCACTTGTACGAGGGAAATGCCAATGTCATGGCGCTGAATGGTGCGGGGGGACGACATTCCCATGCACCAGGCAAACAATTCGCTGTTCCGAACATAACCCCGCTTCAACTTGACATTATCGAACTTGATGCGGCTCGGAAGCCGGCGCACTGAATTGTTCCGGCCGCCCTCTTCAATTGTCTCCGAGGTGATCTGGGCACCCAAACCAGTACATTCGCTGAAATCAGCTACGTGCCGCCCTCCAGGACCCCAGGAAATGTCGACACGGAACATGTACGACGCGTAGGGAATGACCCGGCCCATATTTATGCCTTGAAGGTGTCAGGATGCGGTTTCGTGGCACGCATCACCACGATGACCGGTCGCGCAAGAGCAGGATTTCATCAACAATCCGCCGGTAAATGATATCCGCAATGACTTCTGGTGAATTGTTCCCCGCTGACGCCGGTGCGGGCTTCCGTTGCACCTGGCCTTCGATCTCACTCGCCATGTGCTCCCCATCGGAAGGCGCGATCCGTTGGACCGTTTGGGGTGTTGCTTCCGATTGGTGTTGCATCGGCCCGTCGGGTCCCGCCGTCGATGATGCCGGTTCAGACGCTGGATCGGAGGGATGACTATCCGGCGCACGTCCAGTCGGTCGGTGCATCATGGTCGGGGACGAAAACGCACCCTGATCGAGGGCATGACTTGTCTCATGCGCGAGCAGACCCATTCCGCGCATCGTGTCTGGGTTGAGGCGCGTCTCATCGCCGAACACCCTGCCGGCAACTGTGATCGCATCAGCACGCATTGCTGTTGCAAGGGTTCTCGGAAAAGAGCCTGTGTGGATCAGTACCCCTTCAGGATCGCGCCCGACGACCCGTGAAAAGGTAGCTCGGGTTCGACTATCGACAGGGCGTCCGTCCGCAATCCGCTGGCGAACTTCCCGGAAGAGCCCGGACCATCGCTCAAACAGCTCATCGGAGAGTGGCAATAGGTCCCTATCCATTGTCCAGACGCGAGCTCCATGCCATCCGAGATTGAGCGACCGCAATGCTGCTGAGATCAGGCAACGCAGAATCGCTACCACAGGTTCGTGAAAGGATCAGGGCAATTCCGGTAACGGCTCGCTGTCATTTCGCAGGCGCTGGTTGATGGCGCTGACTTCCTCTACCCATCTGCGACGATCACCATGTTCAAGATGAAGAAGATCCCAGAGTGGCCAGTGAAAATAGTACGCCAGAAAGGCTACCTCCTCGTACATCTGATCGAGGGGGTAGCCGACTATCCCCCCGCTTCGCCAGCGGCACCCACCTCCACCTCGAACTGCACGCTGCAACTGGGGCACGTCACGCCGATGCGCGCATGGCCAGCCTCATTGATGCGGCGGTAGAAGTCCTGCAGATAGGCCAGGTCTGCCGAAAATAATCGTTCGACCAACGTTGGGTTGACTGAGGTGAACGGGCCTAGGCGCGTGATCACCCTGGAGAGCAGAATGACCACGAGATACGCCTGATTGGCCACGACGCGGGGATCACGCAACGGCAAAATCTCGTCTGCGGCGGTTGCGAGACGCATCGTGCCTTGCTTGTGCACACTTCCAGACTGGTCGATGTACCCGATCGGGAGCGAGAACTCGAATTCGGTCTGGAGACCAGCTAACGGCGGTGCAGTGGCGCGTGCGCGCGCCGCCATTTCCCGCAGCTTGTCGCGTGGATCGCTCGTCACGGTGTCCCCTTACTGATTCCGGTGAAGGGTTTCGATGGCAAGTGTGATTTCTTCCACGGCAGTTTCATTTGCCCCGGCGTTCAAGGTTGGGCCAGAAATCTTTATCGGCCAGGCATCCGTGAAGTCCCATTTTGCGACAGGTTCGTTCGCCTGGTTGAACATCCAGATGCTGCCGTTCTTGCGGTTCTTGTCGACGTTGCCGTCTTCAATTTCCTTGCGCCACTTGTGCAGGGCCATCGTGTCGTCGATCGTTCCGGTCTTGAAGGTCAGGTCATTGACCTTCAAGCGGCCGGGCATTTTGAGCCAACGGGTTTCGCCCTTTTGACCGGCGTGCCAGTATTCGATTACCGGGTTCTCGGAACCGAGGCCGCTGACTTCTCGGAATGTCCCTGCAAAGACACTTTCAATATCCACATAGAAGTGGAAATTTGCCAGAGGATCCTTCTTGCGATCTGCCATGGGTGGGTCCTTTCACCAGGCTATGGGCGGGCAGCATTTCAGCATTGCCCGCCCGTAGCTATCTTATCCAGCTGAGTACTGGCTGATCCTGAAGATCACGAATTCCGCCGGCTTCACCGGCGCAATGCCGATTTCGCAGATCATCTGGCCGGCGTCGCGGACTTCGACTGGGTTCAGTTCCGCGTCGCATTTCACGTAGAACGCCTCACCAGGCGAGCCACCGAATAGTGCTCCGCCGGACCATACCCGCGTCAGGAAGGCACTGACATCACGGACCACCTTGGCCCACAGAAATTGATCATTCGGCTCGAATACCGACCACTGCGTACCCATGTCGATCGACTTCTCAACGAAGTTGAAAAGTCGACGCACGTTCAGGTACCGCCATGACGCATCGCTAGATAGCGTCCGTGCACCCCACACACGGACGCCGCGCCCGGGGAATGCACGGATGCAGTTGATTCCGACAGGGTTCAGGGTGTCTTGCTCGTTGCGGGAGATCTGCATCTCGAGCCCGATGGCCCCTCGGACAATTTCGTTCGCAGGTGCCTTGTGCACGCCACGCTCATTGTCGGTACGCGCCCAGACACCCGCCAGAAGACCGCTCGGCGGAACCAGCAGTCCGGTTGGGCCACCCGGGATCGGGTTGGCAATCTGGACCCACGGGTAGTAGAGCGCTGCGTACGACGAGTCGTAATTTGCGATGTTCACGCGCCAGTTCTGGATCTGTTGCGGGCTCATTCCCGGTGGGCAATCGATGATCGCGACGCGGTCGCGCGCTGCTGCACAGTGGTCCATCATCGCTGTCTGGATTGCGCGTACGCCTTCGTCATCGATGAGGCCATGCTGGAACGCCGCCATGATGTCCGGCACACACAGCATCGTCACGTTGTCAAGGACCTCAAGTCCATTGATTCCGGTACGTGCCGCCGCATCACCGACGAAGGCACTCAGGTTTACTGGAGCGAGCGCTGCCCCTTGCTGGCCAGCGAGCGCCGTGCTTCCACTTGCAGCAAGTTGGTAAGAGCCAAGTGCAGGGGCTCGCTCGGCGGCATCGGCAGACTGGGGCCTTTCAGCTACCTGGACAAGGGTCGACCGGGCATTGATCGCCTCGGCAGCGTTTTCCCCACCGGTCTCCCCACCGATTGACAAGTTCGGAAACGATTCCGAAATTGCGCCTGACTGAATTGCGACCGTGAAGTGGTCTGCCGGAGCGTCCGCGCCGGCAGCCGTGATGCGGATCGAGACCTCGCCGGTCACGCTCGGGCGAACCGAGAAGTCGAGGACTGGTGCCGATCCTGCGGCCCGCCCGGGAAGAGCGAGTTGTCCGGGAACCGCGCTGGAACCTGTGCTGGCCGTGAGGCTTCCGTCAACCCGGTTGACATAGCAAATCCCACCGCCATTGTTGAAGTACGCGTAGACCGACGTCGCAAGGAAACCCCCTGGAACGAACCCTCCAAACGTCTTGGTGAATTGACTCCAGTTGGTGACAAGGGTCGGTTCGCCGACCGGACCCTTCTCGGCGATGCCCACAAATGCGGCCACCGCGGTGCCGGCGCCCTCGATGGGCTTGGATCCCTTGTCGATTTCCTCGACATAAACGCCTGGAGAAAGATAACTGGGCATCTGTCACTCCTTACCTGCTCGCCAGTTAGAGGCGGGGAACGATGCGTACGAAAATCATCCGATGGCCGGGCCCTCCGGAGCTGTGCCCCGAATGATGGAGGCATTCTACAGGTGTGTCGCGACACTGACGTGATACGGAACCTGCCAAGTTCCCGCCAATGAGCAATGTTGTGGTCGCTACGGTGCCCTCCAGTAATGCTGATGCTCAGCTGCCCCGCTGGACTGGCTCATGGTGCCGTCGGTCCGGGTGATACCGGCTGGCTCGGAGACTGAGGTTGGTCCAGCCGATTGAGGCGTGTCTCGCGTGAGAGGACAACCGGGGTCGTGTACGACATGTTGGGGTCCATTGCCACGGTGACGACGTAGGTAAGGCTGGGACGTATCCGGTTGTCAAGCGCCTGCCACAGGTCAGACGGGTTGGCAGGCGTGTGTTCCGGTTGCCCGACCCATGCTGGAATATCAAACGGCTGGTCCTGCATGGAATTTTCGAGCACATCGCTTGGAATGGTGGGGTTCCGTGCGAGCGCAGAAAGCGTTCTCCAGAGCAGGTTATGCTCGTCTTCGACAACTCGCGCCCACACGGTCACGTGGTACTTGACGTCGTAGCGCATCGGTGCCTTGCGGGATATGACCGTGCCGTTACCCCTCGTCACTTCCCAGTTGGTTTCGCGGAGTTGCAAGTTCTCGCGGATGTCATATAGGAAGCAATTGATGGTCGGCCGACTGAGGCGCCCTGACCACTCGCGGTCCGGCGGATCAAAACTTATGTCGACTTCAACAAGATCCAGCGGAGCGTACTTGACCATCAGTGAACGAATTGTGGCGTCTAGGTCTGCAAACATCTCGTCCGCCGAGGTTCAAGAGGCGTAGTCGCTGTGGGCGGTTCGGGGCCGCCTACGCATAGGGCTTCGCGTCATCCTCCGAAGTCCTCCTCGTCTTCACTGTCGCGCTGCATGGCCAGGGCCTGCAGTTCCTCGTCTTCACTGTCGCGCTGGATGGCCAGCGCCTGCAGTTCCTCATCTTCACTGTCGCGCTGGATGGCCAAGGCCTGGAGTTCCTCGTCTTCACTGTCGCGCTGGATGGCCAAGGCCTGGAGTTCCTCCCCACCTGCCCGCTGCGCCGAAGGCGCAGGACCGCCAAAACCACCCTGCTGTCCAACATGTGTCAATTCGTGGGCGAGCGTGCCACGTCCGTCGGTGGTCTCAGGACTGAACTTCCCGTCCCCGAAAAAGATGTCCGATCCAACGGTAAACGCGTGGGCATTGAGTTCACGGCTCAGAGTGGCGGCGGATGCATCGGCATGTACCCGTACCCCGCCCAGGTCTGCTCCGAAAAACTTCTCCATGTCACCCTTGACGCCATCGTCGAGAGGCTCTCCGCTCGACTTGCGCGACTGGACCTCGGCAACCATCGCTGGCTGGGAAAGTCCGACCAGGCTGCCGGATTCACCGGGCTCACGCTGCACTGCGCTGCCCGCAACCGCACGTTGGACATACGAGTTTCCCTGCTGACGTTGGAGCCGCTCCACCATGCGTTGCCGCATCGTCGCACTCACGGCTCCCATCGGCAGGGGCATGGCCGCTGGTGACCCTCCGCCATGGACGAATGCCTGCCTGACAGCCTCGGCTTCCGCTTCACCAGGAACTTCCTTGAACTCGCGGGTTGCACGGGCCACAGCTGCCTCGCGACTGACCTGTGAAAGGACCCGACTAGCAGTCATACAAACTCCCGATCACCGGCGCGACCGTTCAACTTGACAGCGCGAACCGGCAGGTGCCGCCAGAACAGCGAAAGCAATTGCAGTTTATCGTGATCGAATGACCTTGTCTAGCTTCTCACTGGACGGTTGCCGTTCTGCGACTCTGGTACCGTAGCCAGAATCTGACGCAGTGGAAAAGAATCCTGCCGCACCGCTTGTCTCCGGCGTACCCGGGACCATGGAGGTCGTGCCGGGGGTGCGCGCACGCTTCGCATTCCGGGTTCAGAACACTTCGGACATCCTTGATGACTTCACCGTCATCTTGCGCGACATCGATGAACGGTGGTACTCCCTCGAGTCCGGGTCGAAGCTTCTCTTCCCCGGTGAAGACCGCGAGGTCGCCCTTGAGTTCCTGCTACCCGTTGCCCCACCGCCAACATCCGGCGAGTATCCTGGCACCATGACCTTTCGGTCGGTCACGCACCGACTGGCAAGCTCATCGTGGCCGTTCGTCGTTGCCGTCGCGTCGGTCGATGGCTCACCTGGAGACAAGCTCGAGATTGCCATTGTCCCGCAGTTGTCCACTTCCCACGCCCACATCAGTATCGAAGTGTGCCTGCAGACGTCCGGAAACACTTCGGATACCGTCGTGCTTGCCCTGACCGATCCTGCCGACTTACTCTGGAGTGAACTGTCGCTTGACCGCGTGACCGTTGTTCCTGGCATCCCTGAAGTGGTCTTCGCGCGGATCGGTGTCAAACGACCACCGTGGTTCGCTGCTGAGGTACCGTATCCATTCGAGATACTGGTGTCTCTGGCAGACGGAGATGGCGCCGAGATCAAGCGGGCGGAGGGGATCCTGACCTATCGGGGTCGACTTGCCTGGGTACCCGGCTTGTTCAGGGGTGCAGTCGGAACGGTAGGTGCGGTGCTGGCCTTGCTAGTGGTAGTCGTCATGTTTGTCCTCATTGCAGCGCCGTTGTTCCAGTCGCCGGTCGCCCCTCCCCCGGTCCCGGATACGCCGACGGCCGTTGTCGGCGCGTCCGGAAGCGACGGTGCCAAGTCGCCTTCCGTGCAGGCGGTCAACGATGGTGGCGCGCGCACTCCTGGTCCTGATGCCGAGGTCATAGCGGGAACTGCCGTCCCCGCCGGCGTGCCTGATGACGTTCGCGCAGGCGCGGCGCAACGGACTGCTGGAACTCCGGCCGCCAGTGTGTCCCCGGCGGTCCCGACGGTTCCAGCTGTCGACGTGCTCGTGTTCACCGCCATCGTGGTTGCTGATGCCCCTGCGGGAACGATCGACCTATTCTGGCAAGTGGCCGGTGCCACGAACATCACGGTCCGACGGGTTCCCAATGGCCCTTCCATGTTGAGCGAAATGCGTACCCCGCTCGCGCCCGCGACGGTCTCAGCCCCGGTACCGGCCAAGGACCTTGCGCGTGCAATTGATGATGGCGGCGCGATTGCAGTCGGTCAGGACGGAACCGTAAGGCTCCTTGTCACTGCCGGAGAACCCGCGACTTTCGAAATCAGGGCGGTCGCCGGCCTCGTGTCCGTCCGCCGGCAAGTCGTGGTGATCCCGATTGGCTCCGTCGGGACTGGTGCCTTGCCACTGGCTGTTGCCACTGGCCAGCGGACGGTCACCGCGACGATCACCGCGACGCCGGTGGATCGGCAATCAACGTTGTCGCCCACGCCCGTTCCAGCGCCTGACGCGGCTCCGGCTCAACCTGGAAGGAGCGTTGACCTTCCGGGAACCACGGGAACCCCGACGCTCCTGCCCTCGCCCGATGGAGCGGCGATCACTGCGACACCCTCCCCGGACCGCGGAATGCGGAACACAGTCGCCGAGGATTCGACGGTTTCCACTCCGAGTGGCGCAAGCGATGTCCCGGTCAAGACCCCCTCCGTGCCCCCGGCCGTTTCAACAGTCTCCAAGTCTCCCCCACCCGGCACGCAGGGAGGCATCTCCGTGCAAACCCCTGCTCCGCAGGTTGAGACGCCCTTGCCGTCGGTGGTCCGCACTAGCCCGTCCACTCCCCTGCCCGGAAGAGGTCCGTGATGGCCGCGTTGCGGTCAGTCCACGGTGAACCGATTGCCGTCCTGCCGTCCCAATCTGTTGTCGTGACCTCCGGGGGCGCGCCCGCACAGGGGTCGGTGGTTGTCGTGAACCGTTGGTCCACCCTGGACCGATTCACCGTCACCGCGCAGGGGTTTGACCCCACATGGATAACAATCGAAGCGGCTGAGCTGGTCCTGTGGCCCGGCCACGAGGAGACCATCACCTTTGTGGTTGCCGCTCCTGATGGCACCCGTGCCGGAGTGACCAGCGGCCGTCTCACGGTGGCTGGAACGACGGGACGGGTCCTCGCGTCATGCGATCTCTCGGTAGAGGTCGCCGCGTATTCGGAACTTTCCCTTGAGGTTGTCCCTGCGAGGCAACAGGCGAGACGCGACGCGCTGTTCAGGGTCGAGGTTCGCAACGACGGGAATGCAGATCGGATCGTGCGACTGTTCGGGGATGATCCTGCACGCTTGCTCCGCTTCCAGTTCGATCCGGAAGAGTTCTCGGTGCATGCTGGTGAGACAGCCACGTTCGCGCTGCGCGCGCAGCCACGAACCTATTCGGCGTTCGCGATGCCGACGAATGTGGTGTTCTGGATAGGTGCACGGACGGATCACGATGGCTTTTCCGAACCGGCCGCGCAATTTGGTGCCGATCTTTCGATCAGGCCTCAGTATTCGTGGGTCCCGACCGCGGTACACGTGACGGCGAGGGTCATCCCAGCACTTCTGCTGCTCGTTCTTCTCGTGTTCCTGCTGATCTCCCGATTCGCTCCAGAGGTGGTGCCGTGACCCCGTCAGCCATCGTGGGCGCCGGGGTCATTCGGTTCGAGGCTGGATTGGTGAGGGTTGGCGATTACTGATCCGAGTAGATGAACCGGGCGGGTGTATTGGTGACGTGCACCCAGCGCCCTCCGAGCTGACCTGTCCCATCCCAGTTCTGGTCAGATATCAGTGCCCACTCGCGTGACTGGTCAAGGCGCTCTACCCAGCCAACGTGGCCGTAGCGTTCGAGTCTGGTGTGCTGGACCCCGGTCGCGGTATACGTGACGTACTCGAACGCGTCCCCCGGGGGCATGACGAGGATTGACCGTGCTGCAGGCATTTCCCCAACGGTCCATCCTGCGGTCACGGCCGTCCGAACCCACTCGCCTGCATGGCCAGTCGTTCGCATCCAAAGTCCCGTTTGCTCGTGCATCCGGTCCACCGCGTACGCGGTGCATTGGTCACCAAAGCCGTTCACCCGGGGCCCGTTGAACTCCATCGTCTGGCGAAACGGGCTATTCGTGACCAAGGTGGGTTCAGGATGAGTAGTGGTTTTGGGAGCCTCCCGGCCGGGTCCGGCGGGAGTAATCTCGGCAGTTGCCTCGGAACCTGCGGTCGGACGGGCCACGGGACCCGCGCCGCTTGGCCACACCAACACGCTCGTAATCCCGACTGCGGCGAGCGCCAGCATCATGCGCGGGCCCATGACCATGGCGACCAGCCAGACCGCTGCCATTACCACCACCACGCCAGTGGTTACCCACCCGAAGGACATGAGCACAGTCATTGATGATCCGTCCGCAGCGTTAAGGCGTACATCTGGATGGTCCGTGCCCTGAAACCGGTCACGGCGCCGTTGGCAGGCCAGCGGTGACTAGGTCGACGGGTTGCTCGGCCGCGGTCGCATCGGCGTTCGCCCGCAATGCAGGTGGCAAGGGAGACACGTATGGGTAGAATTCATCAATTACCCCGCGGGCTAGGGCAAAGTACCGAAGCCACGGGACACGGGGGGCAAACTCGGCGACTGTCTCTGCGTCCAGTGCGGGTCGTGGAAATGTCGGCCACGTCCCAACCACCCCTTTGACTCCCTCCGGACCGATGGCTTCCTGCAACTCATTCAGCCGGGAATAGACATTGATCACGTAGCTCAGGTACTCCGGGAGGACAAATGAAACGCCTGGGCGGGCAGCTACCCTAGCGTTCCACCGTGCGACAACCTCGCCATAGATGTCCATCTGGAACACGAGGCGCTGCATTGCCGTACGCCACTTCGGCTGCAACGCGCTTCCGGCTGGCCAACCGCCAGGCGGGCACAAGACGTCCCGCCGAAGCGCAACCACTCCGCTCCACATCGACATCGGGTAGGTACTGCACACAATCGGCCGGTCGTCATAGACCCCACACCGAGCGGCCGACCCCGGAAGTTCGATGAGGAAGACGCATGGTCGCTTAATCGAGAACGGACCCTTCTTATCCAGGGCGAGCGTGTGGAGGGGACCGCCCTCGGCAAGCCGGAAGGCGTCAGGACGCGGTGCCTTCTCCGGCACGACCACGACAAACTGGGACGGATCAAGGCGTTGGCGGGTGCTCAGTTTCCAGATGTCTTCCCCGGAAACCGGGACGACGTAATTCCTGCAGCACGCGTCACAGGTGATGCACGGCACAGGCGTTGCCTTGCCGTCTTCGCGCGCATCAGGGGGATTCATTGACACCGCATCTCGCTTCCGTCACGGTACTGTCTGAATTGGTCGACCGTGGATTGATGACGCTCGAACCGCTGGTCAACGCCCGTCCTGTGCGTGGGACCCCTCTGCAGCCGCGGGTGGCAGTAGCCCATTGGAGGCGGTGCCGGCGTTCGAAGATTGTTCCCTGGCGTCATATTCCTTCAGCACGTGCTGGCAGAATTGCTCGAACACGAACAGGGCCCCGGATGGTGCGTCCGCGACCAAGGAGTTCCATTTGTCCACGATGGCGCAGTAGGTTTCCAGGTCGGACTGTCGCTCGGTCAGGTCGCTCCACTCCTCGTCGAGGTCCATGTCCGACAAGTTCCAGCCACGGCATGCACATCCCGCATCCGGCCGGACGCACACTACGCCATCGACGACTTCGGCAGGGAAGGTGCGGCACACGGCAGGGCGCAGGTCGCCGAGACTGCATCGGTGGCTTCCGTCCCGGGTCTTCATCAGGAACACGCAGGGTGGAGCTGTTTTCGTTCTGCGGGTCGGACCCTTGGCGAGGGCCAACCGGAACTCCCGTCCGCTGTGATCGAGGTGGAACGCATCGCGTCGAGGCTGTCCCGTCCGGAAGTAGACGAGGAACGAGGTGGGTTGCACGAGGAGGGATCGTGAAATCCGCCAGATGTCATGCCCTCCAGGGATCACAACCGGCGCGTAGCAACAGGTCTTTTCCCGGCACGCGATCCAGATCGCTTCCTTCTTTGTCGGGGACGCAAGGGTCATTTCATGAGAATAATAGGCGATGGCGAGCTGGCGCGCGAGGTCTGGCGGAGCGCCTCGCGTCGGTCTCGCCCAGCACGGATGTCACTCATCTTGAAGGAGTGGGAAGAAGTGCTCGAAGTCTCGCTCGCTGGCAAGTTTCCCGAGCTTCTGGTGTTCCCGGCGCGTCGCACGGACCAGGTGCGCCATCCCGACAGACGAACCGGCAGCGGCAGCGAGGAAGGCGCCGGTGAGGGCGATGTTCTTGATGTGGCCACCCGACAATTTGAACTTGCGCGCAAGGAACGGGAGGTCGATGTCGGGTCCGAGGGGCACATCCGCGGGCAGGGCCCGTTCCCAGATCTGCAGACGCTCGGCCTCCTCCGGCAGCGGGAATTCGAGGATGTGGTCAAGTCGTCTCAGGAACGCTTCGTCGATATTTCCACGCAGGTTTGTTGTCAGGATTGCCAAGCCTTCATATGATTCCAGCCGCTGCAGCAGGTAGGCAATTTCCACGTTCGCGTGGCGGTCGTGCGCGTCCTTGACCTCTGAACGCTTTCCAAAGAGTGCATCAGCCTCGTCAAAAAGCAGGACTGCGTCGCCCCGGTCCGCGGCCCGGAAAACCACCTCAAGGTTTTTTTCGGTCTCACCGATGTATTTGGACACGACTGCCGACAGGTCAATCCTGAATAGTTCAAGGCCCAGCTCTCCGGCAATGACCTCGGCGGCCATGGTCTTGCCAGTCCCGGGAGGTCCGGCGAAGAGGACGGAAACGCCCGATTGCCTGGCGTGCTTCTTCCCGAAGCCCCACCGTTCGAGAACGATTGCTTGATGGCGGATCCGTGCAAGGATCTCGCGGAGCTGCGCGGTGCTGTCGGGGGAGAGCACAATGTCAGCGAGGGTGTACCGGGTCTCTATCCTGCGCGCCGATCCATCAAGTGGAGGGGCTGCAAGGACACGCGCAGCTGCCCGGAAATCCCGATGATCGGGAGGGTCCCGGCCATCTCTGATCGCCAGCGCCCGAGCTGTCGAAGCGACGGCATCAAGGAGCTCAGGTTCCATCCTGTAGCGAGCACCAAGCTCCTCGATGGCAGTTTGCGGCAAATGTGCACCCAGACGTGCTTGCCATAACGCAATCCGGGCTGCCGGGCCCGGGCTCGCGATCGTTACGGACAACGCGACCGCGTCGTGGATCCAGGTTGACGGTTCCCAACGACCCTCCCCCGTCATGATGACCGGGCGCGGGTGATCTGGGAGCAGGTGTCGCAAGTTTCTCCGCAAGGTGGTTGCCTGGGTATCTTCGGCCAGGAAACGGTCAGCTCCGTGCATTCCGAGTACCGCGTCATTCAGGCATGACTCGAGAAGGAGCAATGGCAACAGGTCGTTGGCGCGGTCGGATGCCATGAGGGCCGGGATATCGGTCATGAGCAGCGGTCGGCCAGCTTGCCTGCACGCGGCTTCCGCGATGGCGGTCCTTGGCGAACCCGGACCCCCTCTCAGGTAAATCAGACGGAGGCTGGGCACGTCTTGGGGATGGCCGGCTGGCGGATGCGCAACGAGCCTCGCAAGTTGGTCGACCTCGGCGCCGTAGGCAACCGCAAGCGCTCCATTGGCGACCGATGCGTCTCCGGACGGAACGAGCCTTGCAATGCCAGCCAGCCTGGGATCAAGCCGGTCTGAACCAAGCAGGAAGGAAACCACCCGGTCATCGGGACGGACCATCCGGGCCAGGACGGTTGATGGGGTGCCTGTCTCCTCGATTGGGACGATGAGCCCAAGCCTGAGCAGGCGCGCTCCCGTTCCGAGCGCACCGCGCACCACAACTTCCTCTTCCAGCGACCCCGCGAGCAGCCGCGCGACCAAGTCAATCGAAGGTCGCCGCCGGGTCGTGTCGTCGTGCAGGTAGCCATAGAGGCGCTCATATCGGATGTCAATTTCCGGAGCGAGCGTGATCAGCAGGATTTCCTGTTCCAGTGTGTCAAGTCCGAATGCTTGGGCAAGTTGGGCGAAGCGTGGCCAAGATGCGCCGAGCGGCCCGGAGAAGTGGGTGCTGACGACCGACTCGGGCGTCATCGTCGCCAGGATAGCGTCGACATCCGCGTCAGTAAGGTAGAGACCTCGGAATGGGTCGCGTGCGCGTGCTTCCATTACGTCACGTTGACGATCAACCGTGAGCCGCAAGCGCAGGTCTAGCCTCCTCAACGCACCGCGAACATTGTGAACCGCTTCGGCATTCACCAATTCGTGCCCTTGTGACCAGTGTGATCCCGTTTGGAACCGGTTCCGGTTGGGAGAACCCTCGGCGTCATCGGCTCGTCCATCTCGTATCTGAAATGGTACTGGGGTTCCTGGTTGGACGGGTTTCCGGAGAAGCACTGCGTGCGGTTCGCCTACAATGCCTGATGGAGGCGTCAGACGTGGCCCGCGTGATCTCGGTGCATTCGTTCCGCGGCGGCACGGGCAGGACATCCCTGGTTGCTTCCTGTGCAGCCCTCATGGCGACACAGGGTCTTCGGGTGGGTCTCGCCGACTTGCATCTTTCCGCGCCCAGTGCGCATGTTCCCTTCGGTCTCCGCGAGGATCAGGTCGGCTACACCGTCAATGACTTCCTGTTGCGCAAGTGTGAGCCGCGCCAGCTTCCCCGCGATGTGTCGTTGACCATGGGGGTACCGGTCAGCGGTCAACTATTCCTCGTTCCCGCGAGTGTCAAGCCGGTTGACATCATCCGGATTGGAAAGTCTGGCTATGACATCGGATTGCTGAAGGACGGCCTGCATGACATCGTCGAGGAATTGCAATTGGACATTCTTTTCATTGATAGCCCGCCAGGATTGACCCACGAATCCCTCGCGGCTGCTGCAATTGCGGACATCGTGATCACCCTGTTGCGCGCCGACCAACAGGATTTCCAAGGCACCCTGGTTTCGCTGGACGTATTAGGTGAGTTGGGTGTCCCGCAAACCATACTGGTGTTGAACAAGTTGCCTGCTTCCGTGGATCCGGTGATCATCCGGCCTCATCTCGAGAAACTGTTTGGGATGCGAATCAGCGCGATAATCCCGCAGTCAGAGGAGTTGGCTGTTCTGGGAACTGCAGGTGTGTTTGCGATGCGCCACCCCGAGCAGCGAGCGGCTCAGGCGATGAGGCAGATCGTGCAGGGACTGACCTAGGGGCTGGATGCCCAAGCTCTCGGCTCGCATCGTCACCGTCGCACGGCCCGCGTTGGTCGACCTCTCTCCGGCACCACGTCTTGCAGGGGTAAGATTCTGGCGCACTTTTGCGGAACCCGCGTGCCGGAAGGCAGGCGAGCGTCATACCAGTCGCCCACGCGTTCCCGGTCTTGCTCGGCGAAAGGGCCGGGCTCGAAGTGCGTTTCCGAGGGACCGACCGGCTTAGTACCGATGGTTTATTGCGCGCGGGAACCGGCGCGATTGTCCGCTCCACCGCGATGACACCCATGGGAACCATCCCCACGCTACCCCAGTGGCGTCAAGAGCCGGAAGTGAACTGGATCGGTCTGGTGCGAACGCGCTGCCCGCCAATGCGCTTGGCAGCCACGTGATGGTCAAGGCCTGGAACTCGATCGCCAAAAAGAGCCAGCCTCGCACGTGCGTCAGTGTCAATTTGCTAGGAAGGTCTTCACGATTGGGTGGCGGTTTCCTTATCCCCCGGCGTGGCAACGTAGACGCAAATCTCCGGTGCACCCCAAGCCATCCACCACAGGCGTGGAATCTTGCTTGCCTGCGCGGGTGAACAGAATGCGGCTTCGATCTTCACGGGTCAACAGCATGCGAACCAGATCGTTGCGTGGATCGTGCGAATGGTCGGCATCATCGCCACGCTGATTGGCTTCCGCCCGATGCTGAACCTGGTTTCCGTCCTCGGCGACCTGTTCCCGATTGTCGGAGGCATCGTTTGTGGCGGGCCGTCACTTCGGCAGTCACTTTCATCATTGTCCTTGCCCTTGCCCCGCTCATCGTTGCCAGAGTACTGCTTGTGTCCCGACCCGCATCACTGCCAGTGTGATCACGCCTGCCAGCGTGTTCGTGGTGGGATCCCAGCTGGTCGCGCACCATTGCCGAGGTGGTCCATACGGAACCTTCGCGGTAGCATCCTCGCGCGTCAACCGGTCGGTGTTCCACCACGTCGATGAGACTGCACCAAACACGCTAGCAAGAACCCCATGGGCGACACAAGAACCCGGAGGACACGAAGAACCTTCGGATCACTCCAACCGGAAGCAAAGGAGGCGATTGATGACTAGGGTGGACGAATCCGGCCTGCCGATTTCCATCCGGCGAGCCAGGCGGTCAATGCTTGGTGCGTTGGCGAGTACTGTCGGGAGTGGTGTGATGGCCGGAATTCCCAGGCCGGCCATGGCCGCCGGCGAACGGGTGATCGTGATCGGTGCGGGCATGGCCGGGTTGGCTGCTGCCCGCAGCCTCGCGGATGCTGGCTATGAGGTCACGGTGCTTGAGGCGCGCGACCGGACGGGCGGGCGCATCTGGACCGACACCTCCCTGGGGTTTCCGCTGGAACTGGGGGCAGGATGGATCCACGGCATCACCGGAAACCCGTTGGTCACCCTCGCCCAGTCTGCGGGGGCTCGGCTTGCTTCCCACGACGTCGATTCGTTGCAGGAGTTCCAGGCATCCGGGGCGCCGCTCAGTGGCGCCCAGAGTCAAAGGCTCAAGGCCCTGCGCGCCGCCGTGGCGGCTGCGGTCAAATCCGGCCAGGACGCTGATACTGACCAGGCACTCCGCGCAACCATCTTGACAGGCACGGGCTATGTCACCATGAGCGCTGAAGACCAGCGTCTCGTCGACTATCTTGTCAACACCGAGTATGAGCAGGAGTACGCGGCAAGCAGCGAGATGCTCTCGACCTGGTCTTTCAATGACGCTGCCCGGGAGGCAGGCGGTGACCAGATCCTTCCGGATGGCTTCGGGGCCATCCCCGATTGGTTGGCACGGGGTCTTGACATCCGTCTTGCTCACAAGGTGTCCAACGTCTCCATCGTCGGGAACACCGTGGTCGTTTCTGCAACCGCGATGGCTAGCGGGATGGACGCCACCTTCGTCGCCGACCGAGCCGTGGTGACCCTGCCCCTTGGCGTGCTGAAGTCAGGAGCTGTGACTTTCGCGCCGGCGCTACCATCCGCGCAACAGGCAGCGATTGGCGCGTTGGGCATGGGAGTGCTCAATCGGTGCACCCTGGTCTTTCCGACTAGCTTCTGGGACGAATCCAGTGATTGGATCAGGTACGTGAGTCATCGTCGTGGCGAATGGGTCGACTGGATCAGCCTGGCGAGACCGACCGGACGACCGATCCTTGTCGGGTTCAATGCCGCACAGTACGGCACAAGCCTCGAGACGCAATCCGAGCCCGCGATTGTCGATTCGGCTTTGGCGGTTCTCCGCACGATCTTCGGGAATGGCATTCCCGCACCGGTCGCCACGAAGGTGTCGCGATGGGGATCGGATCCGTTCAGCCTCGGAGCGTACTCGTTCAACGCGGTCGGCTCGACGCCACGAATGCGAGATGCCCTTGCGCAACCGGTCGGGGGACGAATCTTCTTCGCGGGCGAGGCCACGAGCCGGCAGAGCTTCGCCACTGCTCACGGCGCATATCTGTCGGGGATCCGTGCTGCCACGGAAATTCGCGATTTCGGTATTGGGGGCATGGCTGCAGGGACCGGCACTCCTTGAAGGGGCCATGCCTGACCTCCATCCGACGATGAAGACAACGACAGTCCCGCCGACGGCACAGTGGACACAGGCGAATGGTAGAAATAATACACATGATTAAGCAAGCATGTAGCGCCACGTGATTGGGCTAACTGCCTGGCTCGCCGGTGGGGTGTTTGCTGGGCACAATCATTGCGATTTCCGGCCATACCCGCGCGCTGCGCCTCATTGGGTCTCGCACTAGTAATCCACTTCGCCATTGTGCGTCGCAGCAATGGCCGGTGGGCATCTCGCACCACGTACGCACCAGCCTTTGCATCGGTTTCCCTGACTGGTGCATCGGGCGGGTTGTTCTGCTGCGGGAGAACGTCTCGGGAGTTGTCCTCAAGTCACCGCGTCTTACGGGCTTTTGCCTTGTTCATGAAGGACATTCTTGCGGCACAGCACCACGGCGTGCCCTGGTCCGATGCGCGCAAGACAGTTCTGGTTCTCCGCCTTGGCTCCCTGACCGTGACGGGCACCAGATTGCCCAAGCCGAACTTCTCGCGCAGGTCCCGAGTTTTTCCATGTCAAGCATGATCCGACGACCCCCCGGCGTGCACCTCGCTTGGGGATGGGAGGGTCATAACTGGAGCGGTCCTCGGTGGGTCTGGGGTTGATCTCCAGCAACGTACTGGGAGAAGTCTTCACCCTTCATGCAAGCGTCGCGTGTCCAACCTCGGGAGTCGTCACCCGTTGTCCATCAATCCCTTGACGCTACCCAAAGCAGTCGCCCCGTCACGGTCATCGTGAGCCATGCCTCAAGGTCGCACTCCTCATTTCGGTTAGTGCAAGTCATCGCAGTGCGGGTCAAACACGCGTGCCGCAGTTCGGAACCTCGCAGGTCCGTCCCAACCAAGTTCGTGTCCGAACAAGGCATGGTGTGCGCCCGATCAAATCCACACGATCAGGATTCCGGCTCGTGGAGAATCGAGACTCTGTCGTGTGCGCATCGTTGCACCCAGCCTTCGGGTTGGCATGAACTGTGCGATTGACTACTATTTGGAAATCGAGCGCCAGTGGACGGGTTCCGCCTTCGGGTTCCACCAGACCCCTAGGCAGTGCAATCAATTCACGCAACGGGGTCAGTGTGTAGTACTTCTCGCCGACGAGTGGTGTTCTACCGCTACGCCACCCCTGGTGACGCCATGTGGAGGGTCAAGGCTAGTGGAGAGCTTTCAGCCGGTCGCGTTCGCCCCGATACCACGATTGGCTCGCCTCGCGTCTCGTACGCCATCGCAGTAATGGTCTCGAATGGCCGCCGTGCTTCCCTGACCGGTCACGCGGTCTCAATATGTAATCCCGCCTAGCGAGGGAAAGGCATTCATATTTTTGATGAAGTGACAGAGGGCTCGCCAGAAGGAGAAGTGACGGAGGTCTCGAACGAGGGATGGTTCAGCCGTATTGCTGGAGCACTCTGGTCAATCCTCATTGGCATTGTGGTCGTCCTGATCTCGGGAATCGTGCTCTTCTGGAACGAAGGGCGAGCCGTTCACACCGCCGCGTCGCTCAGCGAAGGTGCGTCACTGGTCGTGTCGGTTGCACCTGGGACGATCAATCCTGCGAATGACGGGAAACTGGTCCATGTCGCCGGGCCTACCGCGTCGGCCCAGGACGTCACGGACGCCGACTTTGGCTTCTCGGTGCCGGGGCTCGCACTTCGGCGCACTGTCGAGATGTACCAGTGGTCCGAAAAATCGGCCACCGAGACACGCAAGACGGTCGGGGGTGGCGAGGAAAAGGTCACCAGGTACACCTATGAGCGCGATTGGGCATCAGTTGCCAGGGGATCGGGTGGTTTCAAGGAACCGCAGGGACACGAGAACCCGCCATTTCCAACCCTCTCGTCCACGACCGTATATGGGCGTGGGGCAACGCTTGGGGCGTTCGCCCTGCCTGAGCGGGTCCTTTCGAACCTGATCCCGACGCAGGCTCCGACGCTCCCGGCCAGTGCGGGGTCCCGGTCGGCCGAGTATTTCGGGACCCGGACGACACTCACGCCCGGGGTCATCTACGCCGGTGCAAGCCCGGGAACCCCGAAGGTGGGAGACGTGCGGGTCACCTACGCGTCGGTGCCGGTTGCCCCGATCTCCATCGTGGCACGTCAGGCTCAATCCACCTTTGCACTTTATGTCACGCGCAATGGGCGCGAGATCCTGATGGTCGCTGCGGGTGAGCAGGATGCCGCCTCGATGTTCAAGGGTGAGCAGGATGCGAACCAGATCTTCACGTGGATCCTGCGCGTCGTCGGCATGATTGCCATGGTGATCGGGTTCCGCATGATGTTGAACCTGCTTTCCGTCCTCGGCGACCTGATCCCGATCGTTGGGGACATCATCGGTGCCGGGGCATGGCTGGTGGCACTCACCTTCACCGTGGTGCTTGCCCCGCTCATCATCGCCGTTGCGTGGCTTGTGTTCCGACCCTTCATCGCACTCGGCGTGATCGCGCTTGCCATCGCGATTCTCTTCGGGATCCGGCAGGTCACACGGCGCAACAAGGTTGCGCCCGCGGTGTCCCTTGGCACATCCTGACCAGCGGGAGGGGGACGCCCCGGGGCTGCTGTCTGGCCAGCGTGCCCGGAGGTCCGTCTTCGGCGTGCTGGGAACCATCCTTGGTGGGGCTGCGATGTCCGGACACCCCCAACCGGCCGGGGCGGCGGGCGAACGCGTGATCGTGATCGGTGCAGGCATCGCCGGACTGGGCGCCGCCCGCACCCTCGCGGATGCGGGCTACACCGTGACCATCCTGGAAGCGCGCAACCGGATCGGCGGGCGCATCTGGACCGATTCCTCCCTGGGGTTCCCGGTGGAGATGGGCGCAGGATGGATCCACGGCAGCACCGGAAACCCGTTGGTCACCCTCGCCCAGTCCGCCGGCGCACGGCTTGTCACACACGATGTCGATGCCGCCAAGGAGTACCAGGCATCCGGTGCCCCGCTTGCCAGTGCGCAGGTGCAGCGGTTGGCGGTCCTGCGTGCCTCGATGATGGCGGCGGTGACGGCCGGACAGAACGCCTCCACGGATCAGGCACTCCGCACGACCATCCTTTCGGGGGTCGGGTACGCCACCCTGACCGCGGAGGACCAGCGGCTGGTCGACTACCTCATCAGCACGGAGTACGAACACGAATACGCGGCCAGCAGCGAGGCCCTCTCGACCTGGTGGTTTGACGATGACGTGGCCTTTCCAGGGGTCGACCAGGTCCTGCCGGATGGGTACGGTGCGCTCACCGACTCGTTGGCGCGGGGACTCGACATCCGCCTGTCGCAGAAGGTGACAAACGTCTCCATCGCGGGGAACACCGTGGTCATTGCGGCAACGTCGGCGACGGGAGGGGCAAGTTCCACACTTGTTGCCGACCGCGTCGTGGTGACCCTTCCCCTTGGCGTACTGAAATCGGGTGCGGTGACCTTTGCGCCCGCCCTCCCGGCCATCCAGCAGGCAGCCATCGGTGGATTGGGAATGGGCGTGCTGAACCGGTGCACCCTCGTCTTTCCAACGGTCTTCTGGGATCCGTCCACCGACTGGATCGAGTACGTGACACCGCGCCGGGGTGAATGGGTCGACTGGATCAGCCTGGCGCGACCGGCTGGACGGCCAATCCTCGTCGGGTTCAACGCCGCCCAGTACGGGGCCGCCATCGAGACCAAGACCGATGCCGCCATAGTCGAAGCGGCCCTGGCGGTTCTCCGCACGATCTTCGGCAATGCCATTCCGGCCCCGGTTGCCTCGAAGGTGACGCGGTGGGGATCGGATCCGTTCAGCCTTGGTGCGTACTCGTACAACGCCACCGGTTCGACACCAGCGATGCGTGATACGTTGGCACAGCCGATCGGTGGGAGGATCTTCTTCGCGGGAGAGGCCACGCACCGCACGTATTTCGCCACCGTCCACGGCGCATACCTTTCGGGTACGCGTGCCGCGACCCAGATCCGCGCACTCATGGCCGCCGGGACACCAACGGGTACCGGTACCCGGACGCCAACCACGGTGGGAACGCGGACCGCAACGCCGACACAGACATCCGTCCCGACCACAACCCGGACCCGCACGGCCACCGCGACGGCCTCACCAACCCGCACGACCACCGTGACCGCCACACGAACCACAACGCCGTCGGTCACCCGGACCGCAAGCGTTACCGCAACCCGGACACCGACGTCCGCACCAACGGCCACACCGGTCCCGTCCCGTACCCGGACGGCCACCGTGACCCCAAGTCGCACGGCTACGCCGTCCCCGACACGGACCCGCACGGTCACCCCGACACGGACAAGGACACCGGCACCGTAGGGCGTGCGGTTCCGGTCAGTGCAATGCGGGAGGGCTAGCCCTTGAGGCGCTTGCGGGAAAGGATCATCGGGATCGCCTTGGATAGCCGGGCGTCGCGCGTTTCCGGGGCACTGACGTGGGATCGCCGGTGATCTGACCGCACTGCGTTAACGCCCGGCCAGTCAGGCGCCCGGAATGGTAAGGATCGGCCGTCCTGGGAGCGCAGGCGCCCTCGCCGGCAGGTTTTCACAAGGTGCGACTGATTGGGAGTTCTTGCCCGCCAGATGTAACCAAGCCCAATGTCCCGGCACGCGTCACGGCTGGGCGTGATTGCCCGGTAGCACGCCTGCGATCTCGGCACGTGACCGGTGCTTCGCGGCCGTATGTTCTATGGATATGAAATGGTGCATGGTGGTCATTTATGGTTGCCATCCCGAGGTGGGTGGCCGACGCGCGCCCCCGGGAGGGTCGGCATCCTCGCCCGCAGGATTTCGCACGCCCGGCTGAAAGGATCTGGTTGACGGCAAACTTGCTGGTTGCTGACACCTGCATCAGACATGCGGATGTATACGGGACGCGACTGCTGATGTGGGCTGGTATCGGCGATTGGGACCCAGGATGAAGTCCGTGAATACTCCCGCGCTCACTCCGTTGGGTACCCGATCGTCGTGGATTCCCCCCAATCGAATTCGTCGTGCATCCACTCTTCCCAGTATCGTGTCTCTCGCACCATGTACGACATGCTGCGGGTCAGGTGATCAGGTGATCAGGTGTCATTGAGACGGGGATGAAGTCCGAGGTCTACCGTGTCCGCTTGCTTGTCGTAGGCGTCGCGCTGCTTGGCATTGCCGTGGCGCTTGTCACCAACGCAGCCACTGCGATATTCGTGACGACGTTTGGTGCGGGGTCGCTACCTGATCTCTTCGTAGCGTCAGCGGTCATCGTAGGGTTGGTTGGCGTCGGGTTCGCGTCGATGCTGGGTCGTGTGCGAGTATCGAGGCTTTTGGTGACCACCGCTGGGTTGGTGACCACTGCCACAGTCCTCGTGTGGGCTCTCCTTGTCCTTGTGCCAGGCCGTTGGCCGGCCGTAGCCGCCGCGCTCCTTGGCGAACTGGTCGCCAGCCTTGTCCCATTGACGTTCTGGGTGCTTGCCGGACGTGTCCTAGACATGGAGGAAGCGAAGCGCCGGTTCGGGATCATCGGCGCGAGCGAGGTTGCCGCCACCGCCGTTGGAGGCTTCGCCATGGCGGCGGTCGCGCCAATTGTCGGCACGGTGCACCTGCTCCTATTCGCTGCCGCGCTGCTAGCCGGAGTTATGGGTATCACCGTGACCGCGGTCCGCGGAAACCCTGATCGATTTGCGGGAGATGGCCCGACCGCTGAGGAACGGCGATTCCGTATCCCGGAACGGGGTAGGATGCGGCTCCGCGATCCATATGTTCTCCTGCTCGGGGTGTTCGCCGTCCTGGCCATCATGGCATACGCCTTCGCGAGCGCAGCATTCCTCCAGTCCGCCCGGGATGCATATCCGGATTTGGACACCGTCGGAGGAGTGATCGGCGTGGTCGCAGCCGTGTGCTCGATCGCAAGTTTCCTGTGCCGTTCAATGCTTTCGGGACCTGTACTCACCCACCTTGGTGTCGGAGCGGGACTGCTCGCAGCCCCGGTCTTTCTGGTGGGGCTTGCAGGGGTGTCCTACTCGGTTGCCATACTTCCTGCCTTCCTTGTTGGTTCGATGACTGCCATGTTCCTGCTCACGGCAGTCACCCGAGTGAGCCTTGAGGCAACCTGGGATGCGTTCTACAAGCCCGCATTCCTGATGCTCTACCAGCCGCTCTCGCTCCGGAGCCGCGTTTGGCTGCAGACCCTGATCGAAACGGTAGTCGCTCCAGTTTCGCTTGGCCTGGCAGGATTGGTGCAGCTTGGGCTAAGGGAGCTGACCGGGTTCAGTGCACCGTCGCTGCTTGCCGGGACCGTTGTCGTTGGCACGGTTTGGGCTGGGCTCGCATTGGCTGTTCGCGTTCGCTACCGTCGGCAGGTGCTCGCCTCACTGGCGTCCCCATTTGTGCCCTCAGCGCTCCACTCCAGGGTGGATCCAGCGGACCTCGATGCCATCGTGTCGACTGTCGATGATTCCGATCCGCAAATGGTGGAACTTTCCCTCACCTTGGTGGAGAGCATCGCGCCTGCCCGGCTTGGCGAGGTCCTCATGAGGGCGGCATCCAACAAGTCCCCGCTCGTGCGTAACGAGGCGCTGGCGAGGGCGCAGCGACTCGGGACGGGATTACCAGTCAGTCGCGTGCTGGAGATCAGTCGGGACGACGTAGAGGTGTCCGTGCAGGCACAGGCCCTGCTGGCAGCTGCGGCAATGGACTTCAAGGTGGCACTGCCTGTCCTTTTGTCAGCGTGCACCTCCGGCGAGGGGAGTGTTCGTGACGCTGCCGTCACCGCTCTCGTTCGGCATGGAGGTCAGCGACGCTTGGCCTCTCAGGGGTCGTATGTCACGCACCTATGCCGGTCACCGGAGGTCCGGGACCGTCTCCGCGCGTGCAGGATTATCGGCGGTGGGCGCTCGCACCGGTTTGCCAACCAACTCCGCGCGCTGATCGACGACCAGGAAGTCGTGGTTCGGCGGGAGGCCTTGCGCGCGGCCGGCCAGCTGGACGATCCGACGCTATGGTCTGCGGTGCTTCGCGCGATTGATAACCCGCGTACGGCGCGGGTGGCAGTTGACGCCCTGGTGCTCGCTGGACCCACGGGAATGGAGGCGTTGGTGCAGCGGTGCCAATCCCATGCCTGTCTGCCTGAGCAAAAGGTACTGATCCTCAACCGGAGTCGACGGCTCAATGATCCAGAGTCCCGCGTCCTTCTCGAACGCATGATCTTCGAACCGAACGCCGCGGTGCGCTTGGCGGCGCTTCGCGCCTGGCGGGCACGCGGGTTCGTTCTTCCCAGCGAACTTCGCGGACGGATCATTGAGCAGGTTCGAGTTGAGGTGGCTGGCGTCGAATGGTTGTCAGAAGCCGAAGTCGCACTTGACGATTCGTCAGTATCCGCGATGGCCCGACGGACCTTTGCGGCGGAACTTGGCCTCGCCCGTGAACGAATCCTGCTTCTCTTGCATCCGTTCGAAAGGAGTGGGACGGTGGTCAGGTGTGTGGAACCAATCCTCAGGGGATCCGGTGACCAACGGGCCCGCGCGATCGAGGCACTCGGCCTGGTTCTCCCGCGGTCGGTGTTCGGTTCGATCCTGCCGGTTCTCGAGGATCTTGAAGTCGGGGACCGACTTGCACGCATCCGCAGGACGAAAGCCGGTGCCGTGATGTCCTCTGACGTGGCCTTGGCGGAGCTTTCAGAGGCTTCTTTGGATCGATGTCACGAGTGGACGCGCGCTTGCTGGCGACACGAGCGCGAAACCGGAATCGGGTTGTCCTCAGGCAACGAGGCGTCGCCAAGCGCAGGCGTGCCCGGAGCGGGCGATGGCCCGGATGCACAGGGGGAGGGTCCCATGCTGACCATGGAGAAGGCGCTGCGTCTTCGACGCTCGAGGATCTTTGCCGAAGTTCCCGATCACGCGCTACCGGATTTGGCATCAGTTATGGAGGAAATTCCCGTCCCGTCCCGGTCCCTGATCATCGAGGCCGGCGAGTGGGGCACCTGCATGTACGTGATCGTGACGGGCACCGTGCGGATCTTCGTGAACGATGTCGAGGTCGATCAGATGGGCCCGGGACAGGTGTTTGGAGAACTCGCCGTCCTTGATCCGGAACCCCGCTCGGCAACGGTGGTAGCCGGCGACGGTCCGGTGCACCTGCTGCGGCTTGAACGGGAAGACCTCTTTGACAGGATGGCCGATCAGATGGACAT
>Ga0209598_10000700_pt1 | contig 27267 bp, 22 predicted proteins | sample M_140807_EF_Meta_FD_187317 | JGI IMG/M metagenome (GOLD analysis project Ga0209598, IMG submission 187317) | Freshwater microbial communities from Lake Montjoie, Canada to study carbon cycling - M_140807_EF_MetaG (SPAdes) (version 2) | ecosystem: Environmental > Aquatic > Freshwater > Lake...
ATTCTTCCATCATTTCTCAAACTTTCACTCATCAAGGTTAATTTACTTTGATGGTCGCCACTAACGGGAATACATGTAGGGTGAATTTGCGTAAAGCAAGGATTTCCAAAAAACGCTCCTTTTTTATGTGCTTTCCATGCGGCGGTAACATTGCTACCCATTGCATTTGTACTCAAATAAAACACGTTTCCATATCCACCAGAACATAACAAAACTGCATGTCCGAAATGACTTTCTAGTTCCCCGCTTATTAAATCTCTTGCTATAATGCCTCTTGCTTTGTCGTCAATTTTAACCACATCAAGCATTTCATGTCTTGTGTACATTTTCACATTACCCAAAGCCACTTGTCTTTCCAAAGCACTATATGCACCCAATAATAATTGTTGACCTGTTTGACCAGCAGCGTAGAATGTACGTTGTACCTGCGTTCCACCAAATGAACGGTTGCTTAATAAGCCCCCATACTCACGGGCAAATGGAACACCTTGCGCAACACATTGGTCGATAATTGATGTACTAACTTCTGCCAAACGGTGAACGTTTGCTTCTCTTGCGCGATAATCACCACCTTTAACTGTATCATAAAAAAGACGAAAAACAGAATCTCCATCATTTTGATAATTCTTTGCGGCATTAATACCGCCTTGAGCAGCGATACTGTGTGCACGACGCGGACTATCTTGAAAACAAAAAGCTTTTACTTTATATCCTAATTCACCAAGGGAAGCAGCAGCTGAGGCTCCGGCCAAACCAGTACCTACAACAATTACTTCTAATTTTCTTTTATTGGCTGGATTAACCAACTTTACATGTCCTTTGTAATCTGTCCACTTTTTATCCATTTCTCCGTGTGGAATCTTTGCATCTAAAGCCATATTCGTAGAATTAAAAATTTAAAAGCTAATATTATTTTATACAACCCAAAAACATCGAAATTGGCATTAATGCAAAAAGCAAACAAATGATGATTGCATAACCTAGTCCAATCGTTTTTAGTAATGGGGTATATTTTTTATGGTTGATTCCTAATGATTGGAACGCACTTTGAAAGCCATGGTATAAATGCCAGAACAAAGCAATAACACCAGCTACATATAATCCTACAACCCAATTCACGCTAAATACTTCTTTCATTTCTTCAAATAAATTATGGGGTGCATCTCCTTTTGCATACAATGCTACTTTAGTTCCTACATAAAAATGAGAAAGGTGCATGATTAGAAATAACAAAAGCAAGGTTCCCAATAATGCCATTGAGCGGCTGTACCATTTGCTGTTTTTATTGGGTTGACTGTAAGCATATTGTACAGGTCTTGCATTTTTGTTTTGACTCCATAACATCAGTCCTTGAATAATATGCGTGATTAAACCAGCAAATAAGCCGACTTCTAAGAAACGCATAATCCAGTTGTGGCTCATAAAACGAGCCATTTCATTAAACGTTTTACCTTCGTCATTTAAGAATATACAAGCATTGATGCTGGCGTGAACGATTAAAAATAAAATTAAAAAAAGACCGGTAAAGGCCATTACGTACTTTTTACCAAGCGAAGAAGTGAAAAAATGTTTCCAAGTCATAAGTGAATTTTGAAAGATAAATGGTGGTGCAAAAATAAGGGTTGAAAATTCAAAATAGAATTTTTATTATAGCTTTTTATTAAAGTTCGAGTTGATTGTTAAACAATTATGCTAATCCAATCTTTTCATCAATTCATTATCTAAGGTTTGAAAAATAATTTCTGGCTTAAGTGTTCGCCATTGATCAAGCTCAAAAAAGTGAACATAATTGGTTATTCTTGCCTTCTTAAAATCATGTTGCGTTGCATTGGGCATATTCAAAATAACCACCCAACCATTATCATCTTCCAATTGCTCGTGCCATTCTTCGTAGTAGCTATCATCACTGCTGTGGAAATTAAGTACGTTTTCAGAAATCAAAATGTATTTAGTAATTCCTAGGTCAAACAATACATCGGTAATATTTCTTCTGATGGTCATGATGTCGTTTTCAATAGCATCGTTCCATTCACCAATCAATTCTATAATGGCGAAATGTAAATCATAATCCACAAATAAAATTTTCATGTACATGGTTTTGGAACCAAACTCATCCCACTGCGGGTGTACGTAATAGTTATAAAGCGTTTTTGTGTATTCAAATTCACTGTATTCGTTTCCATAAAAAGGCGACAGGCGATCTTCTTCAGCCATGTACAAATGACGCCAATTGTAAAAGGGTTCAATGTTTTGCATAAAAAAATAAAAAAGGTCGGCCGATAAGCCAACCTTTAATTGTATAAAAATGGTTTAAAAACTGACTAACAATTTTCTACTACTAAAGCTGACGCACCTCCTCCACCATTACAAATACCTGCTGCGCCATATTGAGCATTGTTTTGCTTTAGCACATTTATTAAGGTAACAATGATACGAGCGCCGCTACAACCTAAAGGATGTCCGATAGAAACAGCACCACCATTTACGTTAACCTTTTGTGGATCAAGATTCATACGTTTTGTGTTTTCTATTCCTACAACAGAAAATGCTTCGTTTAATTCCCAATATTGAATTTGCTCCATCGTTAAACCTGCTTTTTCCACCGCTTTTGGAACAGCCAAAGCTGGAGCAGTTGTAAACCACTCAGGCGCTTGTTCAGCATCCGCAAAAGACTTAATTTTTGCAATTGGTGTTAAGCCCAATTCTTCAGCCTTTTTTTTGCTAATTAAAACCAAGGCAGCTGCACCATCATTCATTGTAGATGCATTGGCAGCAGTAACTGACCCGTCTTTTAGGAAAGCACTTTTCAACCCTGGGATTTTGTCAAACATCACATTAAACGGCTCTTCATCTTTTGAAAAAAGAATGGGGTCTCCTTTTTTCTGCGGAATAGAAACAGGTATGATTTCATTATCGAATTTTCCATTTTGTGAAGCCGCCTGACTTCTTTTATAGCTTTCAATAGCGAATGCATCTTGATCTTCTCTAGATATTCCACAAGTTGATGCACACATTTCTGCAGCAACACCCATCGCTTTTCCATCATACACATCCGTTAAACCATCTTTAACCAATCCATCAACAAGCGAAACGTTGCCGTATTTATTCCCCCATCTCATATTTTCGGTATAAAATGGCACATTACTCATGCTTTCCATTCCACCAGCAACAATAATATCAGCATCTCCAAGCATAATGCTTTGTGCGGCAATTGCAACTGATTTCATCCCACTAGCACAAACTTTGTTTACGGTGGTACAAATAACCTGATCAGACAACCCAGCAAATTTTGCTGCTTGTCTAGCTGGTGCTTGTCCAAGATTTGCTTGTATTACAGAACCCATGATTACTTCATTTACATGATCTGGATTTATGCCTGACTTTTCAATGGCTCCTTTAATAGCAAATGCGCCCAATTGTGTTGCCGAAAAACTTTTTAATGTTCCGCCAAAACTCCCAATTGGGGTTCTAACTGCTGATAAAATGTACACTTCATTCATAATTATAGTTGGTTTTTATTTTAAAAAGGTATAATAGTAAAGTCAAGAAAGTGATTTTAATTAAAGAAACAAAATTAAGTATTATCATTCTTCCAAATGAAAAATTATGCTTTTAAAAAATGTAAAATACAAGTGACTCATATAAATAGACGGTGTTTTATTTGCATTTGTAAATTGCCTTTATTATTTTTGGGCACACCATTGAAATTCATTGGTATCTTTATCCATAATTCTTGGAATTCACCCATACAACAAAATAAATAATTTGTATCAACTATAATAATTTACAATAGCTTATAGTTATGTATAAAAAAAATTAAACGTACTAATACATATCAACCCAAAAAAGAAAAAAAATCAAGATATTTATTAGAATTTTAAATAAACCCTCATGTTACTACAAAGAAAAAAAATACGCTTCAACATTTTAGCCATTTTATTTGTCATTCAACTTAGTTCTTGTGTATCTACGGAAAAGGCTTCTTATTTTTCAAATGTAATGAACTCAAGCATTGATATTGATAGAGAAAAAGAGGTAGAACCTATTATTCAAAGAAATGACATTTTAAGCATTTACATAAGCAGTTTAAGTCCTGAAGCATCTGCGGTATTTAACACGACAAATACACAAGCAACGAGTACTTCAACAACAACAGGGTCAACAAGTGCTGGTGGATATTTGGTAAACACAGAAGGCACAATTCAATTGCCTATACTTGGCAATGTAAAAGCAGAAGGGCTAACCAAAAAGCAATTAAAAACCTTCATTACCAATCTAATAAATGAAAAGAAATTACTCATAGATCCAGTGGTTACCATTCGTCATTTAAATTATGAGGTTACTGTTATTGGTGAAGTAGGAAAACCAACCGTAATCAATGTACCCAACGAAAAAATATCATTATTAAAAGCATTAGGTATTGCTGGAGATATAACGATTTATGGAAAGAAAGAAAATGTTTTACTAATTAGAGAAGTTGAAGGAAAAAGAATCATCACCAGAATTGATTTGAACTCAAAAGACTTTTTATCCTCTCCATTTTATTACTTGCAACCTAATGATGTTATATACATAGAGGCAAATGAAAGAAAAGTTTTAAATGCCAATCGAAATCAACAATTGTTGCCTACAATTTTAAGTGCCTTATCAATTGTTGCAGTTGTGATTACCACTTTAGTTAGAAATTAAACTTAAAAATTCTATCATCATCACTACCCTAACAAGAAAACAGAAATAAAAAAAATGAATCAACCGAAAAATAAAAAAATTGTTGTAAAGCAAGAAGAAAGCTTATTTATTCAGCTCTTCTCAAAATACATTTTTTACTGGCCGTTGTTTTTAGCATTGATTTTAATCTTTGGAATTTCTGCAATTGTATATTTCAGATATGCTACTCCGTTGTATGAGGCCAATGCAACAATGATCATAAAAGATGAAAAAAAAGGTACTGAGAACTCCAAAGGAGTGGATGAATTGAACATAATTAACAGTAAAAAAATCATTGAAAATGAAATTGAAGTTTTACAATCGCGTTCGATTATGGAAAATGTTGTTAAGAAATTAAATCTCTATGCACCAATTTCTCAACAAGGTAAAATCAGAACTTTATCTGCCTATACTCTTTCGCCTGTTACCATAATTGTTGAAAACCCTGATGAAATTATTGAAGCAAAAAACATCAAATTCATATATAAAAAAGAAAGCGGAAAAATATTTATAGGTGATAATTATTCAGGAAAATTAAACGAATGGATTAATACCAAATATGCAAAAATAAAATTTGTAAAAAATAAAAATCATCATTCATCCGAATCACAAAAACCATTTGAATTCTCTTTAATACCTATCAAAGAAATGACCATGCGTTTGTTGGGTGGATTACAAATCACATCAGCAAATAAATTATCATCCATTATCTCACTGAGTTATAAAGATGAAGTTCCAATAAGAGCAGAGAATGTTTTAAATGAATTGATTTTCATGTACGATCAAGCGGCAATTAACGAAAAGAATTCATTGGCAAAAAACACCCTTCAATTTGTAAATGAAAGATTAAACGCTGTATCCACAGACCTTGATTCTATTGAACGCACCGTGCAAAAGTATAAAGCAGGAAGAGGCGCCCAAGACATTAGTACGCAGGGGCAATTATACTTACAAAATGTAAGTAACAATGACCAAGAACTGGGTAAAATAAATACACAATTATCTATTTTAAATCAAGTAGAAAATGCCGTTGACAAAGGTGATGGTGGATCATTAGGGATAAATCCTTCATCTATTGGCATAAGTGATGCGGGATTAACACAAATGATTTCCGATCTCAATAACAAAGAATTGGAATACGAAAAATTGAAAAAAACAGTCGCTGAAAACAATCCAATGTTAATTTCAATTCGCGACCAGATTAATAAATTAAAACCAGACATTCAAAATAGCCTTGTTAATCAACGTAAAAGTTTAGAGATTAGCCAGAGAAACATCATGCGTACAAATAATACGTATAATTCAATGTTGAGTTCAATCCCAGAAAAAGAACGCGATATTCTTGAAATTAGTAGAGATCAAAATGTAAAAAATGGCATTTATTCATTTTTACTACAAAAAAAGGAAGAGGGTGAATTGTCATATGCATCAACGCTTTCCGATAGCCGAGTTATCAATAGTGCCCAAGCCAGTAAATTTCCTGTAAGTCCTAATAAAAAACTGATTTTCATTGGGGCTATATTGGCTTCAATAATTTTTGGAATTATGTTTATTACGGCCAAGGATTTTTTAAGCAGTAAAATTTTGTATCGTAAAGACTTAGAATCAATGACAGCGATTCCTGTATTAGGAGAAATCGCACAAAATGACAGCAATGAAAGTATTGTTATTGAAGCAGGAAAAAGAAGCTTTATCGCTGAAGAATTTAGAAAAATACGGGCTTCACTTCATTTTCTTGGAATCAATAGTATTAACAAAAAAATATTGATAACGTCTAGTATTCCAGGAGAAGGTAAGAGTTTTGTGTCCGGAAATTTTGCCATCAGCAATGCCCTATCTGGTAAAAAAGTTTGTTTAGTTGACATTGATTTGCATAATCCGGGTCTTGGAAAAATGTTTGGAAAAAATACAGAAGATCCAGGAATAAGCGATTATTTAAATGGGAAAAAGGACGCTGATGATATCATTAAAAAAGTAGACAATTTCGAAAATTTATTTTTTGTATCATCTGGAAAATTGCATGAAAGTCCTTCAGATTTATTACTAAATGGCAAAATCGAAACATTCATTGCTTATTTGGAAACCAAATTCGATATGGTTATTCTAGATACTGCCCCATCTGTTTTAATTACCGATGCTTATTATTTGACGAATTTGTGCGATGCCACTATGTACATTGTTCGGCATAACCATACGCCAAAAATGATCATTAAAAGAATAGACGAAACAATGGAGATCAATCCATTAAAAAACGTTGCCATCATATTTAATGGCGTTAAGAAGAGAGGGTTTTTCAAAAACAATTATGGCTATGGGTATGATTATGTTTATGGCGGGAAATATGGCCCAACAGATGACAAAAAAAAGAAATTAAAAAAACAATAACCTAAATCATTTTAAATAATTAAAAAATCATCCCCTAAAATTATGATTCGTAAGTAGTTCTACTTATATTTGTTTTAAAAGAAAATCTAACCAATTTTTTATCTTAATATTCTAACCGAATCAACCTACAAACACACCTAATCCGATGAGGAACTGCATTTTTAATCACCCAATCACGCGTTATGAATAAAAATTGGTATGCAGTTTACACAAAGTCTAAATGCGAAAACAAAGTTTCATCTTTGTTAACTAAGAAAAAAATTGACAATTATTGTCCTATTAACAAAATAACTAATAGTGATAATAATGAAAATGAAAAGTCTTTACTTAACCCGCTTTTCCCATCTTTTGTTTTTGTTTATATCACACAAGATCAAATAGAATACATCAAACAACAGAATGACATCATCAACTTTGTATATTGGCTTGGTCGACCTGTTCAATTGAAAGGAATTGAAATTGAAAGTATTCAGGAATTTGTAGCCGTTTACAGCAACGTATATATCGAAAAGTCTGATGTTTCATTAAACAAAATGGTTCGTGTTGTTACCAAACAACCCATGATTTCTTCAGAAGATGATGTAATTGTAATGAATCGCACCATCATAAAACTAACATTACCTACACTTGGATTTACGCTTTGTGCGCGTGCAAGCTTCGACAATGTAGGCTTTTCGGAAGAAGAATACAAAATCCCTCAAATGGTTTCATAAACAGAATTAATTTGCTTTTTTCGAATTCTTGTTCATCTGTATCTAAAATCGTTTAAATTTACTTCTTTACCTTTTACAACAATAATTAAATGGAATTTTCCATCAGAAATATTGCTGCCTGGCTAGTTTCTTTTTTTTACATCCTAAGCGGAAAAATCAAGCATGTAAAAAAATCTGCTAAAAATGGCGAAATAATTTTATCCGTCTATTTTCACAATCCAAGTAAAAAGTTATTTGAAGGATGTGTAAAATGGTTTTTAAAAAATGGATTTACCATAATTTCAACTGAAGAATTACATTCAATCATTAAAAACAACAAACAGCTTCCAGCATCTTCGGTGATTTTTACAGTTGATGATGGCTGGAAAGAAAATAAGGACAATATTGTTGCCGTTGCTGAAGCTTATAAAATACCCGTTACCATTTTTGTCACCACTTCTCCCGTTGAAACGGGGGATGAATATTGGTGGACTTCCATACAAAAAGCTTATGACAAAAAGCTAACCAATCAATCTGTAGGGGCATTAAAATTAGTTCCTAATGAAGAGCGTATTCAAGAATTAGAACGAATTAAGCCAAAAGTATCAAACAATCGAGATGCATTAACCATTGAAGAGGTGTATACTATTTCCCAGTCACCATACATAACAATAGGAAGCCATACCGTTACCCACCCTATTTTAACCATGTGCAACGATGAAAAATCTCAAGATGAAATAGTTGAATCAAAAAAAATACTAGAGAATTGGACTGGTAAACCAATTAATTTCTTTGCCTATCCAAATGGAAATTATACTGAAAGAGAAATAAATGCTTTGAAATCAGCAGGTTTTGAAATGGCTTTCACAACAAAACCCGAATATGTAACGTTAAATAGTTTTAAAACACCATTTGAGATTCCAAGATTTGACGTTTTGGAAAATGTTTCTTATGCAGAAAATATTATTCGAATGACTGGGGTTTGGTTTGCAAAGAAAGAAACAAAAAATAATAAAAAAGCATGAGTTTTTTAAAGATTTTAGCCATTTTAAATGTGTTTGTTTTTTTGGGCATTATGCTGTTTAGCAAAATGGAGAAAAACAAAGCATTTATATTGTTTATCTTAATTTCTTTTCCATTACAACACATTCTTTTGTTTTCTGATTTTCATTCATTTGAAGTAACTGTATTTACTTTTTATTTTCTTTTTTACAAAAGAAAAAAAGTGAAAAACAATGAAACAATTGCATATGGTTTCTTATTGGCTTTTTTAGCCTTAATTATTTTTGTTGGTTTTATTTTTTCTACTGTTGACATCGATACAGAAAATTTCACAAAGTTTATTTCAATATTCCCTATTTTTATTTTTGGTAAAATTTTAATAGACGAATGTATTTCAGATTCATCATTTTTGGATTCAATTTTAAAGTGCTTTAGGTTTATGCTTGGTTTTGCTTTATGTTTTCTTTTTCTTCAAATGACTTTTGGATTAAACGTTTCTTTGTCAAAAACATTAAATCCCAACGTAATCATTAGAAACAGCATACGATACCCAGGTATATTTTCAGACCCACAACAATTTTCTCAGTTTTTAGGTGCATGTAGTTTTTTATGTTTAATAAAATTTGACGACCAAAAATTACCTAAAATAAATTTTGTACTTTTTGGTTTATCCGTAATTAGTATATTGGCAGCAGGTGGAAGAGCCGGATTATTGGGTTGGATTCTTGGCTTATTATTCTTATTGTTTTTTAGTAAGCCTAAATATAAGATTGCCATTATTTTATCGGCAGCGGTCATTTTTATTATTGCTCTCAATTTTCAAGATAAACTCTCAATTTTTAATAGAGGAAGTGATTTAAATGAAACATATGATTTCAGGGCAAGTATTTGGGCTGATGCAGTAGATATTTTTGTCAATAACCCTTATTGGGGTGTAGGATTAGGGAATTACGGCAAATATGTTTTTCTTCATTATCCAGATCAAATTTGGGTTATAAATAATGAAATATCTTCTTTTGATCAGCCTGAAAGCGGATACCTATTATTTTTAACAGAGTTGGGTGCTTTGGGTTTTGCAACCATTTTTATTTTCATCCTCTTTCCGATCATTCAAACTTTTTACTATTATTTAAAAACAAAAGATTTGAATTTCATTTTAATGATTTCAAGTATTATGTGCTGGCTTATTGGTTTTTATTCCACGTATTCTTTAGGAGATGTAAGAATCAAAATTTTAGTAGGCTCCATCATTTCATTCATGATTGCTTACCGAACTGTTTTAAACTCGCAAGAGGAAGCCAATGAAGAAGCAGATGAAATTGATAATTTACAAAATCTTCAAAATTAAAGTATACAAATTGAGCCTCATAATAAACCTAAAATCTAAATTCAAAAACAAACTATTTGCAAATAGCGTTTGGGGAGTTGTTTCAAATATCATTCAAAATATACTGTTTAGCATTTTTTTTGTAATTATAGCCAGAATATACTCCAAAGAAGATTTTGGGCACTATGTAATCGCCAATACGTTATACTCTTTCATGTTGGGATTTTCTTCATTAGGGCTAGGACATTGGTTTATTCGAGAAATTATAAACAATGAAAACAAAACAACTTTAACCAATAAATTCTTCAAAGTTCAGTTATTAATTGGCATTTTATTTTATATCATCAACTTAATTGCTTCGTATTTACTTTATGACAATCAAATGATTCGCACACTTTCTGTAATCATTGGCATCAACATTATTTTCGATAATATAATTAATGTAATTAAGTCGCTTAACATTGCCTATCAAGAACAACAAAAAACGTTTTTATTATTAACCATAGAAGCGTTATTGAAATTTTTAGTAGGATGTCTGCTTTTACTTTACAAATTAGATATGATCTTACTTTCTGTAATCCTAATTGGATTGCGTTTAATTACATTGAATCTTTTTATCAAAATGGGTAGTTCAAATTCAATTGGTTTAAAAGAAATCATAAAGGTTAAAATCGATTGGGCCGAAATAAAAAAAATTGTACTATCCAATTGGTCATTTATCATTATAAGCAGTTTATCTATTGTCAATTGGCGTATTGGAAATATTCTGGTTTCGAAAATATTAACCATTCAAGATGTTGCTAATTATGAAATTGCATTTAAATTCTTTTCTTTAGCTTATTTAATTCCAATCATTGTAACTTCCTCAATGTATCCAATGCTTATCAATGCATTTAAAGAAGGCCCAGAAAAATTAAAATCATTATATAGTAAAGCATATTTACCACTATGTATTTATGGCTTTCTGTCTTTTACATTTGTTTATGCTTTTGCCGACTTTTTAGTGCCTTTTATTTTTGGTAAAAGTTACAGCGATACTGCTTTGTATTGCAAACAGATGTTTTATGTAATGCTTATTTTCCCTACTATTTTTTTACAAGCGAATGTTATATTAACGTTGAAACTTGAAAAGTTTGACATGATTTGCAACATCGTTAGTGTATTGGTAAATGTTGCCATCTGTATCATAGGATTTCAATTTTACAAATCACTTACCGTAGTTAACGTGGCTATTTTTACATCATTTCTCGTGTTTCATATCATTCAAGATGTAATCCTTATAAGAAATAAAATAACCAATTTGAAAAACGTAATGTTGTTTTACTTTTTTACAACACTATCCATTGGATTGTACATTTTTTCTGATACATATTTGAATTCAGGAATGAATTTTTTACTTTTTTGGGTTATCATTTTAATCATTGTAATGAGCCAATTCAAGAAAATTAAAATTGCATATTCAACGCATTAAAAATTATTATGAAAGTTGCCTTTTATACATCTGCTTATTTTATAGACGCCGCTCTTGAAACCATTCAATCGATTAAAAACAAAGTTTCATTGCATTTATTTATAGAAATCTCGGATATTTCAAAAAAATCAACCATTTTAAATATTGACAACATTCATAATTTTGATTTTATTGAGGATGCTGAAAATGTTTTAAGTCCGGAACAATGGGATAAATTCAAACCTTATTTTGAAGGCATTACAATGGTGAAATTTATAATACACAAAAACAGTAAAAGTTTATCTATACAAAGTTTTTTATCTTCTATGAAATTGGGTAGATATTTTCAAAAAATGAATTTCGACATCATGCATTTTGACAATATTTCTCAACGCAGTTTTGGACTTTATCCTTTTATAAACAAATCAAATTTGGTCATCACAATACATGACCCTAAGCCACATACCGGAGAAAACAACTGGAAATCCTCTTTAATATACAACCTTTATACGCCCAAAGCCAAAGCATTCATTTTATATGCTCAATATTCAAAAGCTTTATTAAAAAAGGTTTATCCAAAAGTAAATGTTCCCATGAATTGTATTCAACTTTTACCCTTTACATTTATGCGAAATTATATACCCAAAGAAAGGAAATTGGACAACAGTATACTTTTCTTTGGCCGACTCTCGCCATACAAAGGCATTGATTTACTTTTAAATGCAATCCCTATTGTTTTAGAAAAATATCCGAATCAACAATTTGTAATAGCAGGGAGCACGAGTTATGATTTTAATTTTGATGAAAAATTAATTTCAAAAATAAAAAATAACATCACCATCATAAACAAATATTTATCTTTTGAAGAAGTTGCTGCTTTAATTGATAAATCAGCATTTATCGTTTGTCCTTATAGAGATGCTACGCAAAGTGGTGTATTAAGTACGACATTTGCTTTTGGCAAAACAGCTATTGCCTCTAATGTTGGTTCATTTAATGAATATATAACAGATGGATTAAATGGTTTGATTTCTGAACCAGAAACAAATGATTTAGCAAAAAAAATAATGATGGCGATTGAAAATGATTTTTACAAAAGATTAGAATCCAATGTCGTCTCAAGTGCAACTCCAGAAAAGCTCAATGAATACGGAAATATCATTTTGTCGACTTATCAAAATGTATTAAAATGATCACAATCAGTAAAAAAATACCCTGCAATTCATATTTTTCAAAAATAAAAAGTTAGAGAAAAGAAAAAAAACTAAAATGCAAAAAATCATCATAACTGTTCCTCAATTGCCATTAAATTTGGATAGCATAAAAGGTGGTGTACATTCTGCATTAATTAATTTACTATATGGATTTGCTCAGTTTCCCATTTCAATTCGTGTGGTTTCTTTTTCTACTGAAGTTAATGTTGAGCAAATCGTTTCTTTTTCCCAATCAATTTTTATTCATTACGTTCCTGAAGGAAATTCTGGTTCACATTTAATGAATTATTTGAAAAATGGAAAGAAAATCATGCAAAAACAAATAGATGACTTCAAACCCGATTTGATTCATTTTCAAGAATGCAATTCATTTTTTTTTATAAAACCATTTTCATTCCCAAGATCTAAAACATTGGTTACCATTCATGGGTTTGCATTAGAAGAAGCCAAACGAAAAAAGAAAATAAAAGACAAAATCACCTGGTTGATTAATGGTTGGTTAAACCCATTATTAATGCCAAAAAACATCATTCATTTATCAAAGTTTTCAAAAACTAAATTCAATTCAAAAAAAGTTACACATGATGTTATAATTCCCAATGCCATAAAAAATATTTTTTTCGATATCCCACAAAAAGACACAACGGATAACCGATTACTTTATTTAGGTGTTATCGATAATAATAAAAATTTAATATTCACCCTAGAATTATTGTCGAAACTAATTGAACAAAAAATATATTATACTTTGGATGTCCTTGGAGGGTTTGGTAATGATGCTTATGAAAATCAAATTAGAAATTTCATAACAGAAAAAAATCTTACCAATTATGTACATTTTCATGGTTGGGTAAATCAGTCATACGTGTTAAATCAGCTAGAAAAATCAGACATCCTGTTAGTATCATCAAAACACGAATCATTACCAATGGCTATTGCAGAATCCATGGCCTCCGGAAAAGTTGTTTTGGCATCAAATGTTGGTGGAATACCTGAAATGTTAGAAAACAATGTATCTGGTTTTCTTTTTGATTTGGACAATATTGAAATACCATTAAATGTTTTAGGAAAACTTAATAGTAATAATGAATTAATTGAAATGATTTCTGAAAATGCACGTAAACTGGCGGTTGAAAAATTTCACTGTAAAAATATCGCAAAAGAAACAATAGATTTTTATAATCAAATTCTTAATTAACCTAATACTTTAAATAACAGCAAAATAGTTTTAACTTTTTACCTTTATACTTGAAAATAAAATTAATTTAGCCAAATGATCAGTTTCAAAAAAAAGTTTTATTTCTGGAAATTAACCGATACGTGGTTTCGGTTTGATAAGGGAATTCATAATCTTTTCTCACTTCGAAAATATAGCTTTGTTCAAAACCATGAACAAATTAAAAATTCACTTTGTTTTAAAGAAGTTTCGCACACTTTAATTACAGATTTAACACAGGATATCGAAACTATTCACTCTGCGATAAGTAAATCCGTTTTTAAAGAATCTAAAAAAGCGGAGTCTGAAGATATTACTTGCACATATGATAATGATGTTGAAAAATTCATCGAATTCTATAATAAGTTTGCTGGCAATAAACATCTATATCAGTTTAATAAAAAATTCATTACAGAATATAAAGATTTCAATTCTATTGCTTATGCCATGAAAGATGGTGAAATTTTAGCCGCACATTTTTATCTTGTTAGTAAAAAGTTCAAAATGGTGAGGTCTTTCTTATCAGGATCTAGACCTGAGGATGAAAAATTCGATAAGCGAACAATTGGAATGGCGAATAAACTGCTGAAAATAAATGCCATCATTTATTTCAAAGAACTCAATTTTGAAACTTTTGATTATGGAGGCATTGTATTAAATACTGAAAACAAAGCTTTAAAGGGCATTACAGAATATAAAATGTCTTTTGGTGGAAAAACAACTACCAACATCAGCTATTTAAGTCCTATTTATTTTTTTCTATTAAAAATCTTTAATTTTTTAGACCGTCGATATAAATAATCGCTTATCAAACAGGAATTTTAGATTTTGACTTAAATATTAAAAAATGAAAAAATTGATTGATAAGCTTTTCATAAAACAATGGAGCATTGGCATCACAAATGCAAGTATTGAAGACATTATCAAGAACAATATTTCTAAAAAATCATTTACTTGGTTGCCCATAAAAGACAACACTCGTTTTTTTGCAGATCCTTTTGTTTTTAAAAATCCTGATGGCAACATTGAAATTATTTTTGAAGATTATTCTAGTTATAATTATGGGAAAATTTCACTAGCTAGCTTGAACCCTCAATTTTCAAGTATTTCGATTAAACCCTTATTGGATTCGGGGTATCATTTGTCTTACCCTTCTGTTTTCAAGCACCAAGACAAAACATATATTATTCCAGAATCTAGTAAAGAAGGCGGATTGCATTGTTATGAATTTGATTTTGAGACGAAAACCTTAATAAACAAAAGAACCATCATCGAAAATGAACCCCTACTCGATTCTACTATTCTTTTTCACAATAATAAATATTGGCTGTTTGCAACGAAACGTGGTTCAAAGAGCAATAGCGATTTATACATTTATCATTCCAATAAATGGGATGGAGCATATGTGCCACACAAAGGGAACCCGGTTAAAACTTCTTTATCTGGAACAAGGCCAGCAGGAAATTTCATCATCAGCAACGATACCATTTATCGACCAACTCAAAATAGTGCTGAATACTATGGCAAATCTGTAATTCTTCAAAAAATCATTCAATTAGATGACGATAAATTTGAAGAAATTGCTGTGACTGAATTAACATTGCAAAAAAACAATAAATTTAATTTTGGAATACATACAATAAATATCACAAATGACGTTATAGTAGTCGATGGGCTAAGAAAAATTTTTAGTCCATTGACTCAGATTAAGATTTTTTTGAAAAACATTAAAAATTAATCTAATTGGATTTTAAGTATTTTTGTTTGTACGTTGTATTTTTCAACGTATAAATTTTTATAACAAATACCTCTACCCCCCTTATGAATCAATGGTCAAAATATTTTGCCAAGAATAATCTTATTACGCAAATTGAGATTAATCGCATAAATAAATTGTACCAACTAGGCAATGATGCTCTTCTACAACGGTACAATGATTCATTTTTATCTACTTTCAAACACGCCATTACAAACGCTCCTTTTTATAAAAACTTGTATCAAAGTCATGGTATATCAACCAATGACATCAAGGATTTTACTGATATTAATAAATTGCCGATTATCGACAAAAACATAATTAAAAGTCAGGTTGATAAAATTTATACCAGTTTCGATTTTTTAAAAGTAATTGGATTGACGAGTGGAACATCGGGCACTCCATTGAAAATATATAGAACACCATTTGATATTGCCAAAGAACAGGCATACATACGTCATTATAGGAAAATGCAAGGTTTCAATTTTGGACAACCTATAATATCTTTAAGGGGTATGTTGGGGAAATCTGTAACGCATGAATATTTTAAACTTGCTAATATTTTATACATTTCAAGTCCTAATGTGAATGAATCAACCATTGAAATGTTTTATGATTTGATACAGAAATTCAAGCCAGTTGCGGTAGAAGCTTATCCGAGTTATTTGCATAAACTTTGCGTTGAGCTAGAAAATAAAGGATTAAAACTTGATATTCCCGTTTCCTTCACTTCTTCTGAAACATTATTAAGCTGGCAAAGAGAAAAAATAGAACCATTTTTAAACACAAAAATATTTGATTGGTATGGTAATGCAGAGCGTTCTATTTTAATTGCACAAAATGCAAAAATGGAATATTATCCAATGCCTCTTTATTCAATAAATGAATTTAGATCTTCATCTGTGATCACTACTAATCTCACCAACAAATCGTTTCCCTTAATTCGATATGAAGTAGATGATCAAATTGAAGTTGAATCCAAAGATTTTTTACAAAATTTAATTAACCCAAAAATTCTAAGCATCTCTGGTAGACAAAGTGATAATGTAATTTTAAAAGATGGAAGTCATGTTGGTTGTGTCGACCATGCATTTAAAGGCGTAAATCATATTGAAATGGCTCAAATTCATCAATATAATGTTAGCGATCCTATAGAAGTAAAATTGGTGGTCAATCCTTCTTTTTCTAAAGCAGATGAAGATCAGTTGAGGGCGAACTGGATGAGGATGTTAGGAACTGAAATGGAATTGTTATTTACATATTGTGATAAATCCGAATTGACCTATATTCCCTATCAGAAATATCACATCATCATCAAAAAAAAACCTGAATAATCAGCAAAAAATAATGGATAAAAAAATAAATGTTTTGATAACTGGTCCAATGCCACCTCCTGCAGGTGGCATCAGTATTCATTTACAGCGATTGCAACATTTATTAAAGAATGAATTCAACCTTGATTTTATTGATGAATCCTCTTCGAAGAATCAATTGTATTTCAATATAAAAAGCTTAAACCTATTTGTTTATTTAAAAAAAATCATCCACTCTGACTTGGTTTTTATTCATAGTGGAAATAGGTTTTTAAAAAAACTGCATATTATATCAAGTAAATTATTGGGGAAAAAAGTAATCATTACGATTCATGGTTATGGTAAAAAACGTTCTTTTTTATTTCGAATATATGACCAATTGGTTTTTAATCTAGCCAATAAAATCATTTTAGTAAACCCTGAAATTCAGAAGAAATTGAATTTGAAAAAAAGCAAGATTGTTATCAAGCATGCTTTTTTGCCGCCAATTTTGAATGAAGAACCGAATTTGTTGAGTGTAATTGAAGAAAGGTTATTTGAATCAAAGAAGCAAAACAAAACAATTATTTGTGCAAACGCCTCGCGTTTAGATGATTATAATGGTGAAGATTTGTATGGATTGGATCTTGCTGTTGAAGCAACGAAAATGCTTGTTGATGCAGGTATTCAAGTTGATGTGATTTATATTGTATCATCATTAGAAGCTGGTGAAGATAGATATCAAAAAGCTCAACATTTAATTGATCAATACCAAATGCAATCGAGTTTTTTGTTGATAAACGAAAAAGCCTCTTTTGTGAAATTGATAGAACAATCAGATATGGTAATTCGACCAACCAATACAGATGGCGATTCATTAACCATCCGAGAAGGTCTTTATCTCAATAAAATCGTTTTGGCTTCTGATGTTGTGCAAAGACCAGAAGGAACGAAATTATTTAAAACCAGAAATGCGGAGGATTTATTTGAACAAATGAAAATGGTTATTACACAGCAAAAAAATACCAACAAACAAACCTATAACGCACCTGTAGAAATTGAACAATTTTATTCATCATTAATACATGAAGTTTATAATGAAGGAAGATAAAATACACCAATCTTTCTCAGTGCTAAAAAAATACTGCGAAGACAATCTTTTTAAGGGTTACGACCCATATGATGGGTTAAACAGCAAACTATTTAATGCAATCCCATTCGCATCAAAAAGTCGATTGATTCGTTTGATTTGGATTCAATTTTTTAAGCGTTCTCCCATTAATTTGAGAAAATTTGTGGGCATAAAACATGAATACAATCCCAAAGCACTTGGGTTATTTTTATCTGCATATTGTGTATTATACAAGCAAAACAAACAGCAATCTGATTTACAACGCATCCATTTTTTTATCGACAAAATAGAATCATTTAAATCAAAAGGATATTCGGGTGATTGTTGGGGTTATAATTTTGACTGGGAATCGAGGGCATTTTTTCAACCTAAATTTACACCTACGATTGTTGCCTCTACTTTTATTGCAAATGCTTTATTAGATGCTTATGAAATCACCAAAGATGAAAAGCTTTTACAATCGGCAAGATCAACTTGTGCATTCATTTTAAATGATTTGAACAGAACCATTGAAAACGAAAATTCATTTGCCTTTTCTTATTCTCCAATTGATAAAAGCGTGGTATATAATGCATCTCTACTTGGTGCTCGTTTATTAGCTAGGGTTTATTATTTTACTAAAGAAAAAATGCTTTTTGACGCGGCTAAATCTGCGATGAACTATTGTTGCAATTGTCAAAAAGCAGATGGTTCTTGGAGTTATGGCGCACTACCTTTTCATCAATGGATTGACAATTTCCATACAGGCTACAATTTAGAATGTATTGCAGATTATATGAAATTCACTGATGATGATTCTTATACCAAACAATTGTCGTCAGGGTTTGAATATTATATAGATACTTTCTTTACAGAAACAGGTATCGCAAAATATTACAACAATAGTATTTACCCTATTGATATTCATGCGTCATCACAGTTGGTCATCACTTTAGAGAAACTAAATAAATTAAACGAACACAAAGTTTTATTAGATAATGTATTAAATAGAACAATCGATAAAATGCAATCAAAAAATGGATATTTTTATTATCAAATAAACAAATACATCACCTCCAAAATACCATATATGCGTTGGTCGCAATCGTGGATGTTTTTGTCGCTTACAGTTTATTTAAAATATTTTCCCAATGAATCGAGTGGCTAAGAAGTTAAATTTCAAAAATTAAACACTAAACAACCCCCTATAAAACAAACCCCATTAAATGAAAATTTGGTTCGACTTATCAAACTCTCCGCATATTAACATGTTTCACGACCTAATCAGGGAACTTGAATCAGATGGGCATGAAATCATCATCACTTCTAGACCATTGGCGAATACAGTACAATTGCTCGATCAACGTGGATTGAAGCATACCGTAATTGGGGAGCATTATGGTAAGAATATTTACAAGAAAATATTCGGATACCCAATTCGAGTACTACAATTGAGAAAATTTCTCGCTCCGTTAAAACCAGATTTAGCCATTTCTCAAAGCTCATTCCATTCGCCAATTGTGGCCAAATTATTGGGGATCCCATCTATTTATACCAACGACAATGAGCATGCGATGGGAAACAAGCCCGCATTTATTTTTGCCAGTAAAATATTGATTCCTGAAAATTTAGCCGTTGAGAAAATTGCCAAATTAGGTGTTTCTGCAAAAAAAGTAATTCAATATCCAGGTGTAAAAGAAGGGATTTATTTATGGAGCAAAGGAGAACGCATTCAACAAAAAAGAAAAGAAAATACTGATAAAACCATTAAAATTTTCATTCGTCCGGAGCCTCAAACTGCCCAATATTATAAAGGCAAAGAAAACTTTTTAGATGAAATCTTAATTGATTTGCAACATAAATATAAAATATACGTTCTAACGCGGGATAATCAACAGTATATGCATTATAAACAAGTCAAATTTGACAAAGTGAACGTGCCGGAAAAACCAATTGATTTTGAATCTATTGCTGTTGATTGCACCATTTTTATTGGAGCGGGTGGTTCAATGACCAGAGAGTTGGCCATATTAGGCATTCCTACGATTTCAGTATACCAAGATGAATTATTGGATGTTGATGGATATTTACTTGAAAAAAAATTGATGAAACACGAGCCTAACCTAACAACTGAAAATGTTGAATCATTTTTAAAAGAGCTCGATCAACAATCGCCATCGATTGAATTAATGGAAAAGGGAAAAAAAGCATTTGAATTATTTAAAACAGAGATTATAAAATTAAAATCAACATGATAAAAGTAGCCCTAATTGGTGCCGGGAAAATGGGTATTTCACATCTTTCCATTTTAGGTGCACATCCCGATGTAGAAATTGTGGGTGTTGCAGATACGTCTAAAATGGTTAATGATGTATTGGAAAAATATTCGGGATTTAAAACATTTACAGACTACAAAAAAATGCTGGATACTGTAAAGCCTGATGCTGTATTTGTAGCTATTCCCACGAAATTTCACGCAGATTTTGTAGAAGAATTATTAAACCGAAATATTCACTTGTTTGTGGAAAAGCCTTTTTGTTTGAAGGTAGAACAAAGCGAAAAACTATCGGCAATGGCAAAAGAAAAAAAGCTCATTAATCAAGTGGGATACCACAATAAATTTATTGGCACTTTTGAAGAAGTAAAACAACTAGTTTCTGGTGGTCACATAGGAAACATTCAGCATTTTTTGGGTGAGGCATATGGGCCAGTTGTATTAAAGAAAAAGCAAGATACTTGGCGTTCTGATCCTGAAGAAGGTGGTGGATGTTTAATGGATTATGCTTCTCACGTCATTGATTTATTAAATCATATTGTAGCTCCAATTAACACCGTTCATGGTAGTTTATTAAAGCCTATTTATTCCAACAAAGTTGAAGACGCCGTGTATGCTTTATTAGAAACGGAAACTAACATTTCAGGTGTACTTTCTGTAAATTGGAGCGAAGATACATATAGAAAAATGTCTACCTCTATTACCATCATTGGTTCTGAGGGCAAAATCATTTCTGATGCTTCTGAATTAAGGGTTTATTTTAAATCTGCAAAATGTCCAACTGGATATTCAAAAGGTTGGAATGTAAAATATGTAACCGACCTTACAGAACAAGTTGATTTTTATCTACGTGGTGAAGAATATTCTGCTCAAATTGATTATTTCATAAAAGCAATTAAAGGCGAGGTTCCCAATAATAAAAACACATTTGAATCAGCTTCGAAAACAGATAAAGTAATCAGCTTGATTAAAAACAAAAAAAATAACGCATAATGGAAAGAATATTATTTGGAGACAATCAATTTTTTGCGGTTAATCATATATCAGACGAGAAATCTAGGGCTCAATCTATAAAATTTAAAGAAGATAAAACCATATTAGATACCATAGATATTGCACGTGATTTAGGCACCGAAACGTTTATGTGTACTACACACGATAGGATTATAAATATCTGTGAAATGGTAAGACAAGATCCAGAAAAGTACAAGAACTTTTCAATATTTCCATGTATGCCTTACGCACATAAATATGCCAATGCCGTAACAGAATTAGGCATTGTGGGTACCATTCAACAATACGTTCCGGGTAATTTTTTTGGCACCATGTTTAAAGGAGGATTGGCTGTAATGTCTAAGGATTATATATCTATCATGGAATTGATGGTGGATGCAGAAATGAAAATGTTTAAGCAAATAAATACACCAGTCATTTTTCTTCAAAATGTAGTAACGGATTTATTATTGGGGCTTGGCATGAAAGATATTTTAAAAGCCTATCATGATTATGTCATTAAAAAATACAATGTAGAACCTGGATTTATCACCATGAATATGCCGAAATTATTGGCCATGTTGGAAAGTGTCGGCATTCAAAATCCGATTATTTGTTCCTCAATCAATAAAGCTGGATTTAGAATGTCGGGTGGCATGGAGATTTATGAAAAAACACTTCGTGAAAAACAAGTAAGGGCTATTGCGATGCAAGTACTTGGAGGTGGGGCAATTCCTGCTAAGGAAGCGTTGGAATATGTGTGTAACTTACCCAATGTATCCTCTATTTTATTTGGGGCATCTTCAAAACAAAATATTGCACAAACCATTTCTTTGATTCATGAATTTGATGAAAAGAAAAAATAAATTATTCAAATGAACATAACACTTATTGCTGGTGCTAGACCAAACTTCATGAAGATATCGCCGATCATAAAAGCGATACAAGCTGCGCATAAAAATGGCGTAGACATTCATTTTAGATTGGTGCATACTGGACAACATTATGACAATGCAATGAGTGGCGGATTTTTTGAGCAATTGTGCATTCCCGCTCCTGATGTAAATCTTGAATGCGGAGGAGGTTCTCAAGCCGAACAAACAGCAGCGATTATGGTGAAGTTTGAAAAAGAATTAATTGCACACAAACCAGATGTCGTATTGGTTGTAGGCGATGTTACTTCTACAATGGCTTGTACCATAACAGCAAAAAAATTATGTATAGATGTTGTGCATGTAGAAGCCGGAATCCGATCTGGAGATATGACGATGCCAGAAGAAATAAATAGAATGGTAACTGATTCTATTTGTGACCATTTTTTTACCACAAGCGAAACTGCTCAAAAAACATTAATCGACCAGCAAATCGACCCTACAAAAGTGCATTTTGTGGGAAATACGATGATTGATACGTTAATCAGTAATTTAAATAAACTTCGAAAACCTTCATTTTTTGAAACGGCTTCGATTGATCATGAAAAGTATTTCTTACTAACACTTCATAGACCTTCAAATGTAGATGATACCGAAAACTTGAAATCGATATTAGATGCCATCATGAAATCTACCCTACCCTTTCCTGTTATATTTCCAGTTCATCCAAGAACTAAACAAATTTTAAAAAATATACAGCTCGATTATGAAAACTTAATCATGATTGAACCACAAGGCTATCTCGAATTTATTTATTTGGTAAAACATGCAAAAGGAATCATTACAGATTCTGGAGGCATTACAGAAGAAGCAACAGTATTACACGTACCTTGTTTAACGATGCGTAATTCAACAGAAAGGCCAGAAACCATAACTTTAGGCACTAACGAATTAATTGGTGATGATCTTGAAAAATTGAAGTCTAGTTTAATAAAAATCATGGATAACAATTGGAAAAAAGGAACGATACCACCTTTATGGGACGGAAAAACAGCCGAAAGAATTGTAGACATTTTAGTTACAAAATATTTTTAGAATAATAATTCAGCATTATAATTATTAAAAGCAGACCAGTTTAAAAGTAAAAAGTAAAAAATAAAAAAGAGAAATCAACAATTTTGACCTCATAAAATGGCAACCTTTTTTAATTTTGCATTTTGACTTAATCATCAACACATGAATAAACAGTTCAAAAGATATTTACAAGGGAGTTTAATTTTCATGGATTTATTCATGTTAAATGCATGCTTCTTTTTACCCAAGATACTCTTCAAAGAAAGTATAGATATGTCTTATACATCGACATACTTTTCATTTTGGATAACTACGATGTCTATATGGATTATGTTGGCTTTTTTTTCTGGTGTTTATACTGAAAAAATCATACTTCAATTTGAAACATTTACAAAAAGAACAGTTCAGGTATTTTTATTCTGGACAATAATGGATTTGCTTTATTTATTTATTGCCAGAGATATATACGTTTCTAGGTTCTTTATTTTATTGCACTTTAGTTTTTTTGTAGTTTCAATTTTATTAAATAGATTTCTATATTTAGGCATAAGAAATTATTTCAAAGCAAAAGACTTTTTAGTAAAGAAAGTAATTATTTTAGGCTACAATAGCACTTCAATAAAACTGGCTTCTTATTTTGAAGAAGAATCGATTAACACCCAATTAATCGGCTTTGTTGAAGATGAAAAAAACATTAAAGAATTAACCCACTACCCTGTTTTAGCAGAAATTAAAAATTTAATTCAAGTAGCTAAAGATTATGATGTGCAAGAGATATATTCTACCATTATGCCTGAGCAAAACGAATTTATTTATGAGCTAATGCACCAGGCCGAGAATGAATGCATTCGATTTAAAGTAGTTCCTAATTTAGCTTATTTTTTCAGTAAACCAGTTGTGGTAGATTATGTTAGAGATCTTCCCGTATTGTCGTTGCGGAGTGAGCCCTTGGAAGATGTTGGCAACCGATTAAAGAAAAGATTTTTAGATGTTGTTATTAGTTTACTTGTAATTATTTTTATTTTATCTTGGCTTGTCCCAATTTTAGGATTGCTCATTTTAATTGAATCTAGAGGCCCAATTTTTTTCAAACAACAAAGAACAGGTAAAAACAATCAATCGTTTATTTGTTGGAAATTTAGAAGCATGCGAATAAACAATGAAGCAAACGAAAGACAGGCTACAAAAAACGACAACCGTGTCACAAATATTGGTAAGATTTTGCGAAAAACCAGTTTGGATGAATTTCCACAATTTATTAATGTATTAAAAGGCGAAATGAGTTTAGTAGGTCCTCGTCCTCATATGGTCAAACATACCGATGATTACTCTCAAATTGTAGACCAATATATGATTAGACATTTCTTAAAACCAGGCATTACAGGATGGGCGCAAATCAATGGTTTAAGGGGTGAAATCACCGAGCCCAAACAAATAAAACTTAGGGTTAAAAATGATTTGTGGTATCTCGAGAATTGGAACATTTGGCTGGATATAAAAATATTGTTCCTTACGATTTACACCATTTGTAAAGGAGATAAAAAAGCGTATTAAACAAAGTAAAAAGTAAAAAACTGCCCTTCAAAAGAATAAAAAGTACTTAAAAACCCCAACTGCAATTAAATGAATTTATTCAATTCCAAGTTTATATTAAGCGATAAGCGCCACGGCTGGATTGATTATGACCGAGGAATAAGCATTATACTTGTAACCTATAGACATTGTTTTGAAGGCATGGAAAAAGCAGGTTTGGATTTAAAATCACATCCTTGGCTTGAGTATTTAAACGTGTTTTTATTTGGCTTTAGAATGCCTCTTTTTTTTATTGCATCTGGCATGTTTATATCTCAAAGCATGCAAAAAAGAGGACTCAACCCATACCTAAACAATCGTGTTAAAACTATACTTTATCCAATGTTGGTTTGGGGTATTATTCAAATTTCATTACAACTTTTATTCTCTTCATACACCAATTCAAAAGGAGATGTTGGATTAATGAGTTATGTTTATTTGATTACAGACCCCAGAGTTACAGGACAATTCTGGTATTTGAATGCATTGTTTTTTGTAGGTATTATCTATGCTTTTCTTAAAGTGAGATTTAAATTTAATATTTTACAACAATTCATTTTGGGATCCATTTTATATACTGTTTGCGCAATAGACAATGCTTACGAAATCAATCTTGGATTCCTAAATGACATTTTCAAATACTATTTATTTTTTGCCATTGGTGATGCGGTTTCAAAATTGATTATGGATGAAAAAGCCACAAAATTTTTCACTTCTTGGAAAACCATTTTACCATTACTTATTTCATTTATTACAATTCAATATTTTTTTACAGAAATCAATATGAATAAAGGCAACAACTATTTTGTAGAAAATAAAATGCCTTTGTTTTTCCTACTTGTAGCATTTGTGGGTTGCGCTTTATCTATTGCCGTATCATTCAGTTTAAAAAAATTAAACACCTTGAAATTTCTTAGAGTTGTGGGATATAATTCTGTACATATTTATTGTTTGCAAATAATTATAATGTCCGTATCCCGACAATTGTTTATTAAAATAGGCATGACAAATCCTTCCTTAATTGCACTTTTAGTTTTAAGTACTGGAATTTTAGCTCCAATTTTTATTTACAATTTATGTTTGAGGATAAATTTATGGTGGTTGTTTACTTTAAAAAAACCTACCGAAGAATTAAATTTCATTCAGCAAAACAAACCTAATACTACACAAAATCTTATTGGATCTTAATGATTTTTTGAGATATTACTTTTAAACCCTCAGAAAATCTGATGTAATAAATTCCAGGTGCTAATAGCTTACCAAAACTAAATTGTTTTTTGTTGGCAATTGTTTCGGATAGAACCATTTGACCTTTTGAGTTATACAAAATATAACTAGAAGGATTAAACAAACAGCTTATTCTTGTATTAAATTCATCATGCGAAGGATTGGGATAAATAGAATACAGCTTTGGATTGGTTTGTATAAATGTAGAATCTTGCACTTCAATAGATGATTTTATACATGCTGCAGAGGTAATAATAATGCTTACAGTAGTGCTTGAAATAACACCATTTGCATCTTTTGCATAAATTGTATAAGTACCAGGACCTAAGTTTGTGAATAGATTGCGTGTATTATAGCCAAAACTATTTATTTGATAATTATATGGAGGCGTTCCAAAATTAGCCCCTACTGTTATTGATCCATTCCATGTATTATTACAACCATTTGTAAAGGTGTATGTAATTTGAATTGGTTTTACTATAACAATTGTTTTTGTTATTCTACAGCCTTTAGAATCCATTACAACAACACTGTGTGTTCCTGCAGGTACATTTGAAAATATGTTGCTCGTTTGGAATACACCTCCATTTATGGAATAAGTGTAAGGCGAGACCCCTCTACTTATATTTGAAACGGTTATGCTTGTTGTACCTCCAACCACAGAAATAAATCCTGAAGAAACAGTTGCATTAATCGCGATTGGTTGTGTAATCGTTATGGTTGATGTGCGTACAACCCCATTCGAATCTGTTATGGTAAACGTATATGTGCCTGCTGCTTTTGCAAATCTTCCAGTACCTGTATATGGAGCTGTTCCACCACTAGCCGTTACCGTTACATAAGAACTATCTCCATTACAAGCAATTATAGTAGGTGTAGCTGTCATTACCAATGGCGCTATCGGTTGGGTTAATGTAATTGATTTGCTCGTTACACAATTGTTGGAATCTTTTACATAAACAATATGAGCTCCAGCCAATACTGATGAAAAAGAAGATGAAGCTTGATATGCACCTGCATCTAACTTGTAGGTATAGGTGCCATTCCCTCCACTAGCTGTACAAGTAATATTGGTTGATCCGCCAAATTCTATAATTCTTCC
>Ga0209598_10000704_pt1 | contig 27217 bp, 34 predicted proteins | sample M_140807_EF_Meta_FD_187317 | JGI IMG/M metagenome (GOLD analysis project Ga0209598, IMG submission 187317) | Freshwater microbial communities from Lake Montjoie, Canada to study carbon cycling - M_140807_EF_MetaG (SPAdes) (version 2) | ecosystem: Environmental > Aquatic > Freshwater > Lake...
TGGTGTTCACGAACCTGCGTAGCACCGAGCTGAAGGGAGTGGAGCGTCAGGGTGATGATCTGACGCTGCGATTCGGCAGTGGCGACCGGTTGCGCGTGCAGGGTTATTTCACCTTCCCGTCGCTGCGGATCGAGAGCTTCCGCTTCTGCGATGGGGTGGCGTGGGGAGAGGGAGCGATCCATGACCATCTCTCGGCCTCGACGGGTCTCTGATCCCTGATCCCCCGTCGTTCCAGGCTCATCACCCTTCCACGTTCGGCCAGGCCCGAGGAGAGGAAAGCGGGTACATACTCGGGTTCGCCCTCGGAGTTGGGCGGGCCGTCACCCTCGGAGCCTGACCCAACCCCATGCCCAGCCATCAGCTCTCACGGGTTGCGATCGTTCTCGGGCTGCTCCTGGCCATTGTCCTGGCGCTCTCAGCACCCCTGAGTGCCCAGAACCCCACTCGGTTGCTTCCCCCACCCGTCCACCCTTCCCGCCTGGCTCAGCCCGAGCTGGGCGGAGCGATCCTGGAGGCCACCGTGATCCGGGTTGCTGATGGTGATTCCCTCAAGGTCAGGATCCACGGCGAATCCCGCACGGTGCGGCTCGCCTGCATCGATGCCCCCGAGCTTGACCAACCCCCCTGGGGCTCCGCCAGCCGCGCTTGGCTCCAGGCCCATCTGCCCCCCGGCACATCGGTTCGGCTGGTGCCGAAGGCCACCGATCGCTATGGACGCCTGGTGGCCGAGCTGGTCACGGCCGCTGCGCTTTCTGAGGTTTCGATCAACCGGATGCTGGTGGAGGACGGCCAGGCTTTCGTGTACCCCCGCCATGTGCACCAGTGCGATGCCGCTCGCTATCGAGAGGCCCAGGACCGTGCCAGCGCGCAGCGCGTAGGAGTGTGGCAGGAACCCGGTGGCATCGAGCGCCCTTGGGCGCATCGTCAGCGGGCCCGCGAGATCCGGCCCCATCGGCCTCAGCCGCTTCCACGCCCAGGGCTGTCCTGGGGGGCGGGCCAACCTGCCCGGTCTCAGCCCCCTGCCGCCGCGCCGGTGCTCAAGACTCCAGCAGAACCATCATCCGCACCACCGGCATCCGCCCCATCGGCGCCGCCTGCTGCGCAGACGCCTGCCCCTGCTCACCGCTCGGCTCCCGCGGCCACCCTGCGCCCGGATCGCCCCCGGCCCCCGAGGCCATCGTCCACCGGCACCAGCGACGCCACCCCCCTCCTTTCTTCCCCGCCCTGATCCCGTTCCGCCCATGAGCACGATCACAGAATTGCTGGTGGTGCAGCACGTGGAGCGGGAGGGGCCGGGCCTGCTCGCCCAGGTGGCCACCGAGAGGGGCCTGGCGGTGCGGATCCTGCGGCCCTTCGCCGGGGATCCCCTGCCGGCGGCCCTGCGGCCAGATCAGATCCTGGCCGTGATGGGCGGGCCGATGGGTGTGGCCGACCTGGGCGATCCCGCCTTCCCCTGGCTGGATCCTCTCGTGAGCCTCCTGCGCCGTGCCCTGGCCGAGGATCGGCCGCTGCTGGGCTTCTGCCTCGGCGCCCAGCTGCTGGCCCACGCGGCCGGGGGGGGCGTCATCCCCCTCACCATGGGGGATCCGCCGCTGCCCCATCGGGAGGTGGGGTTTGGCGCGATCAGCTTCACCCGCTCCCTCGCCGAGGAGCCCCTGCTCCAGGGCCTGCCCGCCAGCCTGCAGGTGCTCCACTGGCATGGCGATCGCATCGTGTTGCCTCCGGTCGCCACCCTGTTGGCTTCGAGCCTGGCCTGCCCCGAGCAACTGTTTCGAGTCGGCTCGCGGGCCTACGGCCTCCAGTGCCACATCGAGGTCACTCCCGCTGCCCTGGAGCGGTGGATCGTGGAGGACGTTTCCTTCGTGAACGCTGCCCTCGGGGTCGGAGGGGCGGATCGCCTCCGCGCCGATGCCGTTCGCTGGTTCGAGCAGGTCACGCCGCTGTGGCGACTCCTGCTGCAGCAGTTGTTGCAGCAGCTGGATCAGGAGTCGCTCAACCCGTTGTGGCGTCAACGGCTGGACGGTTGAACCGAACCAAAAAGCGCGCTGGGGCGCGCGATCAGGACGCCGGCTGCGGATCCTGATGCTCCAGGGCGAATCGCTCAATCCTGGCCTGACTGGCGATCAACACATCGAGAGCGATGTTCTCCGCCGATTCAGGATCGCTGTAGCCGAAGGGATTGTCGAGATCGCTGATCAGATGCAGCAGGAAAATGAGCAACCAGCCGATCACAAAAAGAAAGAAGCACGATTCCACGATCGCTTCGGATTTAGCGAAAACAAGCCCTGCCAGTAGCAGGGAGGTGGCAGCGTAGGCCAGCCAGTACACCATTTTCACGAAGTCGGTTTCACGGATGACATCCACCCGGTTCACGGATCTGAGGATCGCGGCGAGTTCCGTCATTAACCGACCCTTCAGGGAGGAATGGGCCAGCCAGCGGCTGGCGATCACTACGCGGTCGTGGGCATGATCAAAGCTCTTGTACATGCTTTGGGTGCTATCCCTTCCCATTAGCCACGCCAGTATCGACTGGCCGAGTCGGACGATGGCGTCGAGATCCTGTTGAACGAAGGCCTCGGGATGATGCACGGGAATGGCTTTCACCTCTCGGGCCAGCAGCGTGAGGGCTGAAGCGATTTCATCCGGTATCTTTTCACTTTCTTTGTAATCAGAAAGCACCCCGTTTAGTAGAAAGCCGAGCAAAAAGACATTGGAGGCAACCAGAGCGGAAAATAACTGGTTGATGCTGATTCCTTCCCATCCGAGCCAGTGGAGGATGAGCTTCGTGGCTACAGCAAGCCCGACAATTGCACTGACTTGAAGTAGGATCTTGAATCGCCGTCCTGGCTTCCACCCTCGTCTTGTGATCCGGCTGGTCGGAGCACTACTGCCTTATAGAAGCATCCGCTTGCTGATGAGGGGCAACCCTTTGCAGGGATCCGCGCTGTGGAAGGCGTCGCCGCCCTCCGACTTCAGGCCGGGGTTGGTTGCGGTTCATTCAGCCAGGTCGCCAGGGAGATCTGGGGCTGGGCGGGGGAGCTGGTGATCTCCACGATCCGCCTAATCGAAGCCGGTGAATCGAGGGCATCAAGGCAGATGCGGGCCACCAGGCGCCGCGACAGGCTGCCGCCCTCCTGGCCGCCGGGGCCGCTGAACACGATCCCCTCCCGCTCCAGGCCTTCCTCCGTTTCCTTAAGGCCGCCGGGGCGCACCACGGTCCAGTCGAGGTCGCTTTCGGCCAGCCAGCCTTCGCCCAGACCCTTCCACACCAGGATCAACCCAAACAGGTTGAGCGGGTGCAGCACACGGCCGCTGCAGAGAGCACTCACCAAAACCACCCGTTTCACCCCCGCCGCCCGGCAGGCCTCCACTTGGGAGCGAATTGCTAGGGCATCCACCTTTAGTGGCCCAAGCAGATCCACCGAGGGGCGCGCGCCGGTGGCGATCACCAGGGCGTCGCAACCGCGAAGCGCCGTCTCCAGGGCTGGGGCATCGCTGAGCTCCAAGCGCACGATCTCGGCCCCCTTCAGTCCTTCCGGCACGGCTGAGCCGGGACGGAGGAGCGCACGCACCGCCAGCCCCCGGCCGATCGCTTCCTGCACCACCCGCCAGCCGGTTTTGCCGGAGGCGCCGGTCACGGCGATGCGTCGGCAGGAGTCAGGGGAATCCGCGGCGCTCATCGGCTGGTTCCAGGGATGGATTGGAAGGATCGTATGGAACTTCCGGCTGCGCGGGCGGACGGTTCCCCACCCGTTCTCTCGTCGCTTTCGCGTCCGTTCCGATCGGGGTCGTCGCCTTGCCCCGATTCCTTCAGTCGGGCTGGATCGGCGTGGTTGCCGGCACGGTCACCGCAGCGGACCGGACCGGATGCGGGTCGGGGTGTCCCAGCCGGATGGCCTGGCGCTGCTGCTCGTCGCTGCTCAGCAGGGCTTCAACGCAGTCCCTATCCAGCTTGCCCGCCTCCGCCATCGCCCGGAGCATCTGCACCGCATGGGATTCCGGGAAGGGGGGCTTGTACGGCCGCGCCTGGGTGAGGGCGTCATAGAGGTCGGCCACCGCCACGATCCTCCCCGCCAGGCTCACCTCCGCACCGCACAGCCCTGCCGGATAGCCACTTCCATCGAGGCGTTCATGGTGGTGGGCCACCACCTGGCGCAGCAGATCGATGCTGGGGTCATCCTTCAGGCCCATCGCCGTGATCACCTTCTCGATCAGCGCCATGCCGATCAGCACGTGACTCTCCATCACCAGCCGTTCCTCCCGGGAGAGCGGCCCGGGCTTGAGCAGGATCCGGTCCGGAATCCCCACCTTGCCCACGTCATGGAGGGCGGCGAAGCGGTGGAGGTTTTCGCTGAAATCGGCGGGTAGTGGCCTTTGGCGCTCCAGCTGAACGGCGATCAGGCGGCTGTAGAGGGCCACCCGCTCCTGGTGGGTGGCCGTTTCCCGGTCCCGCAGTTCTGCCATCTCCAGCACCAGCCGCAGGGCGCCATGGAGGGTGGTGATTCCGCTGAAGTGATTGCCGATCCGCAGCAGCAACACATCCAGGTGGGGTTCGAGTGCCGGCATCGCGCCGGCGTCAAAGGCCCCGGCCCGGGTCGAATCAAGGAAGAGAAAGCCCAGAAGTAGCTTGTGATGGAACAACGGCAACGTCAGGGAGGCACGCCATCCCTGGGCCAGCAGCCAGCGGCTGTGCTCCGAGGCCGGAGCGAGATCCCTCTCCAGGTCGTTCAGCACACGGGCTTTTCGTTCATTCTTCAGGAGCACCAGGGAGGGAATCTGGGCGAGGGCGCGTGGTTCAAAGGGAGGGTCGTCGCACTCCGACCCCGCCTCCCTTCCCGTTTCCACGTAGGTCGCCAGCAGGTCGGAGCTGGCTTCGTGGTGGACGAAGGCAATGCGATCAATCCCCAGATCCAGGCCCGCGACACGACCCATCACGATCTGCAGGAACTCTGGCAGCGGTCGCTGGGGATCCTGCAGATCCGGCAGGGGGAAGGACGGCGCCAACGACCTTCATCAAAGATCCCGTTTTCACCGTAGTCCCGCCTCAGAACCTGGAAGGCTCCCGACTGAAAGGTGCGGTGGCGGCTGTGGCCGGCCTGGGTAGGGTGGACTCATGGGCGCCCCGATCCTCGACGTCAACCATCTCACCGTCTGCCGTGACGGCACCACGGTGGTGGAGGACGTGAGCTTTGCGCTGCAGGCGGAGTCCGACACGGCCTTGGTCGGACCCAACGGGGCCGGCAAGAGCAGCCTGGTGCAGGCTCTGCTTGGGATCCTGCCCCGACGCTCCGGATCCATCCGCCTGCTGGGCCATCCCCTCGGTCCCCGCGGTCAGTTGCCAGTTGCCGTGCGTGACCGCATCGCCTACCTGCCCCAGACCCTGCAGCTGCGCGGCCGCATCCCGCTCACGGTGGCGGAGTTCGTGGGCCTCGGCTTTGAGCGTCCCGGCCTTTCCCTTCCCTGGCGTTCCTGTGGCGATCGCACTGCCGCCGTGCGCCGTGCCCTGGGCCGCACCGATGCCGCCGATTTGGCTGATCGCTTGATCAGTGAGCTCTCCACCGGCCAGCTCAAGCGGGTGCTGCTGGCCTTCTGCGTGGTGCGCCCCCGCAGCCTGCTGCTGCTGGATGAGGCCCAGGCCGGCCTCGACAGCCAGGCCACCGAGCACTTTCACACCCTGCTTTACGGCCTGCGCCGCAGTGAAGGCTGGACCATCCTGCAGGTCTCTCACGACCTCGAGATGGTGCGGCGCACCTGCGACACGGTGCTCTGTCTCAACCGCAGCCTGCGTTGCTCCGGCTCTCCCGATCACGCCCTCAGCCCCCAGCAGCTCGAGCGTCTCTACGGCCCTGGCTACGTGCCCTACCACCACCATCACCACAGCAGCGGTCCGCCGTCGCCATGAGCGCCCCCGTGGCCCTGGCTGAGCTGCTGCAACTGCCCTTTCTGCAGCGGGCCCTCCTTGCCGGTCTGCTCACCGGAGCCCTCGGGGGCGTGCTGGGCAGTTTCGCGGTGCTGCGCCAGCTCTCTTTTTTCAGCGATGCCCTCGGCCATTCCGCCCTGCTGGGCATCACCGCCGGCATCCTGCTGGGCCTCAATCCCACTTTTGTGCTGGTGCCCTTCGCGGTGCTGTTCGCCCTCGGCGTCGATCGCCTGGCCAGCCGCAGCCGCCTGCCCGCCGACGCGCTCCTGAACATTGTGTATTCCTCCTCACTGGCCCTGGCGGTGCTGGTGTTGAGCCGGGTGCGCAGCTACCGGGGCGGCATCGAACAGCTGCTGTTCGGCGACATCCTGGGTGTTTCTTGGGTGGATCTCAGCCTGATCCTGCTGCTGTTGCTCGGGGTCTGCGGCTACCTGCTGCTCACGCGGCACAGCCAGATCCTGCTCACCCTTGATGAACCCCTGGCCCTCTCGCGAGGCGTGGCGGCCGGCCGTCACCGGCTGCTGTTCATCGTGCTGCTGGCGGTGGTGGTGGCCATCTCGATCAAGGCCGTTGGGGTGCTGCTGATCAGTGCCTTCGTGGTGATCCCTGCCTGTGCCTCCCGCCTGGTGAGTCGCCACTTTCCCCACTACGTGCTGCTGGCCGCCGGGCTCGGGGCCGGTTGTGCGGTGCTGGGGCTGCTGCTTTCGGCCCTGCTGGACCTGCCTTCCGGTCCTGCCGTGGTGGTGGTGCAGCTGGCCGGCTTCCTGGTGGCGTTGGCTCTGGCCCCCCGCGTTCAGGGCCTCGCTCCCTGAGGGCTGATCGCCGGTGCAACAGCAGTTCCTGGCCGAGGCAGTCCTTCGAACGGCACTGTTGCGGGGTCGATTGCCTCCCCGAACCTGGTGGGCTGGCCGTAGAGCCAGCGGAGGGTGGCCTGATCCCTTGCCGACGGGCTGAGCACCGGCACAGCTCCCGGCGCTGTGGCCATCGCATCGCCCGGATTGTCGCTGTGGCCCCAGAGCCCGAAGGCGTGGCCCAGCTCATGCAGGACCGTGGCCTGCAGGGCTTCACGGCGCTGCCCGGGACCGACCAGAACCTCGAGCCTGGGTTCGAGCCGCCAGGGGCCACCGGCCCGTTCCAAGGCCACAACCCCCAGCACGGTTCGACCATGGCTGGCGCGTGGGCGCCCCGCCGGGTCGCGGGTGAGCGGTGGCACCCGCCGCCAGATCCGCACCTGGGCCGTTTCGGGATCCTCGACAGTCCGGAGGGTCACCAGGGAGCTCCAGGTCTGCAGGGCTGCACGCACCGCCTGCTGCCATTGCACCGACCGGAGCCCCTCCGCGGATGGATCGTGCCCGGAATCGCTCACAGGTTCGATCCACACGCACCATCTCCGGAGCGTTGGCCAGCCGTAGGGGGTGGTCCTCAGCTGGTTGGCGTAACCAGGAGGGGGCGGTCCCGCTGGAGGTTGGATCAGCATCACGGGAGTTACCGCTGCCCTGATCTGGGCTAGGTGGCATGGTTCGGTGGCTGATTCCCCCAGTGCCGGGGCGACGATCGGCCCGGCCAGTGCGGCATTGCCGCAGATCAGGACCAGGCCGGACTGACCGAGAAGGCTCTTCACCTGAGCCGGCAGCCCGAACATCTGAACCGACATCCGGGCAACCGGCCCGGTGGATCTCATGCCGCCGCCGGCAATCCAACCCCCCGAGCCATGAGAGAGGCCATCAGGGGAATGAAGGCAAAGCCCACCAGCTCGACGGTGAGGATCAGACGCAGTCTGCCTGCGAGGGCTTCGCTCACTTTGGGCAGCTCACCTTTGCGCAGGGGGATCGCCCAGAGGATGTAGGTGATGGTGGGATAGAGCGAGAGGGCGCCCACCGCCAGGTAGGTGCCCACCTTCCACCAGAACAGGGGATTCTCGGTGTAAAAGCTGCTTCCTTGACCGAAGTGGAGCACCCGGGCGATGCCGCTGAGCAACAGGGCCAGGGCTGCTATGCCGTACACCACATCCACGATCACCATTGTGGTGGCGGTGCGGCGGTCCGGGTCCGGTCGGATCAGGAAGCGCTCCAGCAACAAGGCGCCGAAGCAGAGCATGAAGCTCAGGTAATGGACGTAGGCCACAGCAGCGCTGCTGAGCACCGGGGTGGGAATCGCGCTGAAAGCGGCCATGGGGGTGACTCGTTGCGAAGAGCTGAAGCCGCCAGACGGTAGCGGGTCGGAACGTCACTTCGGTGGGCTCGCGCAGCAAGCGCAGACAAATCAAGAGAGAATCGGGAACAAAGATGATGCAAATCAGGAGAAGCGCTGTGACGGACCTGAATGCCAGTTTCTCTCCATGGATCCGAAGCAAAAGGGAAGGGAAACCGAATGGATTCCAAACTTGGAAGCCTTTCTGCTGGTTGCAAAAATGGCGCAAAAAAAGCCTAGGTTCTGTGCAGTGTTAAAGGGATTATGGCGAGTTCTTTAAGTGCTTTTCTTGGTGAGATCGGCCGCCACCAGCTGCTCACGCCTGAACAGGAACTCACTCTGGGTCGCAAAGTGCAGGCCATGGTCAACCTGCAGGAGCGCTGCAGCCTCGCCGGCGGCACCGGTCCGGCGTGTGACTATGACGATCTTGAGCGCCGCACCCTGCGAACCGGCGAGCGGGCCAAACAGCAGATGATCACCGCCAATCTGAGGTTGGTGGTGAATCTGGCCAAGCGCTACCAGGGCAAGGGTCTCGATCTCCTCGATCTGATCCAGGAGGGCACGATCGGCCTCACCCGCGCCGTGGAGAAATTCGACCCCACCCGCGGTCACCGCTTCAGCACCTATGCCTACTGGTGGATCCGCCAGGGGTTGAACCGTGCCCTCTCCACCCAGAGCCGCACGATTCGGATTCCCGTGAACGTGAACGAGAAGCTCACCCGCCTGCGGGCCGCCAAGGCGCGTCACCTGCAGGCCAACGGCATCGCTCCCAACACGGCGGAACTGGCCCGTGCTCTTGGTGTGCCCCTTCAGGAGGTAGAGGAACTCCTGGCCTGTGAACTGCGCAGCGTGACCGTGAGTCTTCAGGGCGCGGTGCGCTCCAAAGCGGACCCCTCCGAACTGGTGGACGTGCTCCCCAGCAACGAGATGCCCCCGATGGAGCGGGCCGAGCTGGCTGAGCGCAGCGCTTCGGTGTGGATGCTGCTGGAGAAGGCCAACCTCACGCCCAAGGAGCGCACGGTGGTGATGCTCCGCTTTGGGCTGGATGGCACCAACGAGTGGCGCACCCTGGCGGAGGTGGCGCGTCAGCTCTCCTGCAGCCGCGAGTATTGCCGCCAGGTGGTCCAGCGGGCGCTGCGCAAGCTGCGTCGCGCTGGCGTGGAAAGCGGAATGGTGGAGGAATAGGCCGAGAGCGGGCTCGACCCAAAGCCTGACGGGTGCGGCAGTCGTTGCGCTCCCGGCCCCATCGGAATGGGCTGGTCATCGCCTGGAAGGCACCGGTCAGCGCTGTGAAGGGTCCGGGCCGCACCACTGTTCGGGACGCACCACTGTTCGGGCCGCACCACTGAAGGCTCCTGGCAACACCTGCGCCGCAAGTGGCGGATCAGCTCCGCCGGGCAGGTCCTCCGCGGCGTCGGCTCAGGCATCCACGGGAAGCGAGGCATCGGCCAACACCTTCTCTGAGGGCTCCCGGCGATATCCCGAGGTTTCCGGGCCGCACGTTCAGGGCTTGAGCAACACCTTCAGGGTGAAGAGAACCGTCCCGGCCCGTGGGGGCAACCGTCCTGTACCGCCCCACTTCCTGACCCGAGACTGACTTCGTTGTCGCCCCGCGTGGCGCGCCCCTGAGGAGATCATCATGTCCGCCGCTTCTTCGGCCGCGGGCCCGAACGGCCAGACCACCCTGCAAGCCGATGTGCTGGAGAGCACGGTGGTGGATGAGGCCCTGCTGGTGCGGCTGCTGCGCCGTGCCGGTCGCACCATCGCCCGCCCGGCACTCGAATGTTTCGAGATGCTTGTTGATGGTGCCACTCCCCACCAGGCTCGGCTCACGGTGCTGGCGGCGCTCACCTATCTCGTGCTTCCCATCGATCTGATCCCGGATTTCATTCCGGCTGCGGGGTTCAGCGATGACATGGTGGCGATCACCGCCCTGCTCGGTCTGTGTGCGAGGCACCTCACGCCCGCCATCAAGTTGCGGGCCCAGCGCAGACTGGACAGCTGGTTCCCTCCGACCCGCTAGCGCCGTCCCGCCGCGATGCCCTCTCCCAGCGCCTCCCTGAGCACCGATCAGCTCGACGACCTCCAGTCCTTTCTCAAGGACTGGTTGCGCCACACCGGCCGCACCCAGGCCGATCTGCGGCGGGCGCTGCGGACCCCTTCGATCCGCATGCCGGTGCTGATCGAGGAACTGAACCGCATCCACAACCAGGAGGGGTTGGCAGCCCTGGCCGAGCGGCTCTGCGGCATCGAGGCTCTGTGGCAGGGGGAGGATTCCGGGCTGCCTGAGGGGCCCGGGGGGTCCGATCTCCTGGAGGACTCGATGGGTCAACTCGATCTGTTGCTGGAGCAGATCCGCCTGGAGACGGACGCAGATTCCTGAACGCTGACCCGATCCGCGCAGCCTCCGGGACCCCCCGGAGCCTCATCCGTCTGATCGCGGTAGCTTGCGCGTCAGCGGCTCCTGCCAGCTTCCGGTTCGGCCCCAGGTGTCAACCCCTGCAGCCGGCCAAGCACCCCGCGATCCACCTCGTCTCTGCGATGCCTTCCATCTCCCGCCTGTCCATCACCACGTTCCGGATCCAACGCCATAGCCTCTTGGGCCGCGGGCGTCGTGCCGCCCTGCTGGTCCTTGGCCTGGCCTGCTTGCCGCTGAGTGCTCTGCCGGTCCGGGCTCAGTCCGAGAGCTTCCTGCTGAAACCCGGTAGCAAGGTGGGTCCCGCCTCCAAGGTGAAGGCCACCAACTGCGTAACCAATCCCGTTGACGGAAGCATGACCTGCGACACCAAGATCGAAAACGCCCCCGGCGACACCCCCGCCAAACCCCAGTACAGCCCCTTCAAGAACTGAGCCCCGTCGGGGTTTGACCGGGAGTGGGGGGGCTTGCCGCGGTGCTCCCCAAGGGTCTTCGCTGTTGATCAGGGAGCCCTTCTCCCCTCAGTTTTCCCGCCAGAAAAGGGCCAGCCACACGCTGCCGCTCCCCCCATCGGTCTCCTCGACCCGATGACGCCGGTGGGGGGCAATCTGCAGTTGGTCTCCGGCGCGGAGTTCCCTCGCCTGGGGCTCATCCTCGAACCGAAGCCGGGCCCTGCCCTGCAGCAGGCAGACCCATTCGCTCTCGTCCTGGTCGTACCAGAAGCCCTCCGGACTCCGGGCCTGGCAGGAGTGAATCCGCTCCAGTCGCCAGTTCGCTGTCTGGAGCACCACCGTGGTGCGCTCCTCTCCAGGTTGAAGCATCCCCTGATGCGCCAGCAGGTTGTCATCAGCCGCTTTGGCTTCTCCCCCGGTGGGTTGGTCCGGTTCCCCCCAGCGCCGGGCGATCGGGAAACCCATGGAGGCGGCCAGAGCCACCACCTCGTCGTGGTGGCCGCAGGCGGCCAGCCGCTGCCGCAGGCCGGGATCGGCTTCGCTGGCGGCTACGAAGGCCTGCAGGGCCTGCACCTTGGCCAGGAACCGCTCGAGATCCGCTTCGGCCATCGGGAAGCCGGCCGCAGCCGGAGAGGTCAGGGCAGCTCCCTGATCATCCGCCAGCGCTGGAAGGCCACCCCGGCGTAGAACGCGGTTTCCTCCGCTTCCACCCACCAACCCTGCCGTTCGAGCAAGGGACGGGACAGCTGGCTGGCTTCGGTGCGGAGCCTGAGGCAGCCCTGCTCCCGGGCACGGTGTTCCAGGGCCTGCAGCAGGGCGGTGGCGCGGCCCTGGCGGGCGGATCGGCCCCGGCAGTAGAGCAGGGCCAGCCGATCCGCTGGGTCCAGCACGGCGAAGGCCTCAATCGTGGTGGGATCGGCCGTGGCGCAGCTCACCAGCCCATGGCCCCGCTGGAGGATGTCCTGGAAGCCGGGATTGGCTTCGGTGTGGGCGGCCCAGGCCCGGATCTGTTCCGGGCTGTAGAGGGTTGCGGCTTGGTTGGTTACGGCGTCGCGGTAGACCTCGGCCACCTGGAGGTGATCGTCGCTGCGGAGCGCTCGCAGTCCGCCAGTGCCCGCCTCGGTGGTGGCGGGGATGACGTCGTGAGCCGGAGGGATCGCGTCCTGCATGGCGGGCGGGTCTGGGATGGTCTGGGCTGAACGGAACGCAAAGCATCAGACCCCGACGGACGCCACGGTCTGGAACGGGGGTGTCAGCGCGGCGCCGGGGCTGGATGGGAGGAGCGTCGCCGACCATGCCCTTTCGGCACCCTCCACCCACACCCCGGCGGGCGGCAGCGGCTCGGTGCAACGGTCAGGATGGTGACGTGCCCAGACCGATGGCCTGGACCACGCGCCTTTGGGCACCCGCCAGCGCCCCCGCCTTCGTCTCAGCCTGCTCATCCCCGTCCTATTCACCCATTTCCAGGAGCTGTTGTCGTGGATTCCCAGCCCACCCTGCCGTGCCCACCCCAGGATGCCCAGGCCGCTGCTTCCGAGCCCACAACCGGGCCTGGCGGTGAGTCATCTCTCACTTTGATCGGCCGCCTGCTGGCGGGGCTGCTGCTGGTGCTTTTGGCCCTGGCGGTGGTCCTGTGGAGTGCTCCGGCCTGGGGCGCCACGGATCCGGTGGTGCTGCAGCGCGGCGGCAAGTTGTTTCAGAACCATTGCGCTGGTTGCCATGTCAATGGCGGCAATGTGATCAGGCGCAACAAGACGCTCCGCCGCCAGGACCTGCTGCGGGAGGGGGTGAAGGGGCCTGAGGACATCGCCCGCATCGCGGCCCAGGGCAAGGGGCAGATGTCTGGCTACGAGAAGGTTCTCGGCGAAGGCGGGGCCGAGGCGGTGGGCGAGTGGGTCTGGCGACAGGCCGAACTGGGCTGGCCTCGGCGCTGAACGGAACGGCAGGGGAGCAGGGGGAATGCCCTGGTGTTCAGACACCATCTCAACGTGCTGTCGCATGCGTCTGAAAAAGGCATGATTGCGAGAATCTGAGCGCCGAGTCGGCAACCTTTCTCCTGTGCCACGGCGATCAGTGTCCATCTAAAGATGTATCGACGGCTGCCGCTAACTAGACAGGCCCTGGTGTGAGAACCCTTTCCACAATGTCGAACAGCATTCGCAAGTCGCTGCTTCGTGGCCTCGGCTTTGCCGCCGCCAGCAGCGCCCTGATCGCCGCCCCCGTTCTGGCCGATCAGCAAGCCCCCGCCGCCGCTCCCCAGCAGGTCGCCCAGGCCTACGGCGTGACCACCACCACTGTTGACGTGGTCGAGGTCGAGTCCGTGAACGGCTGGTACCTCACCGTGGGTGCCGGCGCCGTGTGGCCCCATGACCTCAACTACAAAGCCCGCAACTTCGACAACCACGGCGATTTCGACATCAACGCCGGTTTCTCGGTCGATGGTGGTCTCGGCTACGACTTCGGCCCGATCCGCGCTGAACTGACCTACGGCTACTCCGCCCCCAGCCTGGAGTCCGTGCACAGCCACACCTTTGGCGAGCACTTTGACGCCTCCGGCAAGATCAATAAGAACGACATCATGGCCAGTGTTTACTGGGATGTGCTGCCCTTCAGCCGCTTCACCCCCTACATCGGCGGTGGTATCGGTTACACCAACCTCAGCACCCCCAGCTGGACGGTTGACGGCTACCGCATCGGTGGTGCCAACAAGGGTGTGTTCGGCTGGCAAGCCAAGGCTGGTGTGAGCTACGCCCTGGCCTACAACTGGGACGTGTACGCCGAAGGCACCTATTCCGGCGCCGAAGGCTTCTCGACCAACAACTTCAACACCGGCGGTTATACCGACTTCGGCGCCAAGCTGGGCTTCCGCTACCGCTTCGCCTCCCCGGCTGTTGTGGTGATCCCCGAGCCCGCTCCCGCTCCTGCTCCCGCCCCCGCTCCGATCCCCGCTCCCGAGCCCGCTCCGGCTCCCGCTCCGATCCGCGGCCTCTGGTGATCCAGATCGGGAAGGCTTCGGCCTTCCCTCTGCTTCCTTCAGGGACCGGCCACGGCCGGTCCTTTTTTTATGCCGATTCCCTTTTGGTGAGCAGGGTTTTCGCGTGGGGAGGAGGGTCCTCAGGGGCATGACGACTGGGCTGCTGACGTCACGAGGTTGCTGCCGTTCCGCCCAGGCTGGGCCGGGCTCAGAAGGCCTGGATCCAGGGATACACCTCCAGGGCGGTCCAGATGCCCTCGCGCCAATAGATGTTGCTCTTTAGGGGGCCTTCCACCTCTTCACGGCTCTCGGCTTCAAAGAGTCCGAACACATGGGTGCTCCCCTCCGTGGGGCCGAGCGTGAGCAGCACCCCCTGCTCCTTCAGCTGTTGCAGCTCCGCCAGGTGTTGCTCCCGAAACGGGGTGCGCTTTTCAAGGGCGTTGGGGCAATAGGTGCCCCAAAGAACGAACTTCATGGTGACGGCAGGGGAAAGGGCGCGATCGACATTCAGCGCAGCGAATCCCGCCTCAGGTACAGGCGGATCAGCTTTTCATCCATCAGGCCGAGGCGGGCGCTGGTGGCTTCGTTGCAGCTCTGCAGCAAGGCGATCAGAGTTGCGGCACGGAAAGGTTGGCCCTGGGTCGTGGCCAGTTCGCTCACCTCCTGGGCGGTCTGCATCCAGTTGATCTGCTCGCGTCGCTCGGCTTCCGCCTGGATGCGGCCGAGGAAGGCGAACAGATGCTCCTGTTCGCTGTCCTCATCCGGAAGGGAGGTGGCGTTGGGGGTGTGCTCCCCGGTGGGCTGTGCGGCGATCGGATCGTCTGACGGAGTTCGGGACTCGTCCATGGGAAGGGGGGCAGGCCGACATCAATGGATCAAAACCATGATCGTTGATCCGGGTGGGCTGCGGGAGCTCCTTCACCGCACCGTTGCGATGGCCGGATCAGCCGTCGAGGCCCTGACGCAGTTCGGCGCAGAAGGAGCCGGCGGCGGCGGCGGGATCGCCACCTTCGGCGGTGGCTGCCGCCATCGCCTTCACCAGGGCGCTTCCCACGATCGCCCCATCGGCGCCCCATTGGCGCACTTGGCGGGCCTGCTCGGCGCCGGCGATGCCGAAACCCACGGCTACCGGGGTGCCTCCCTGGGCCTTGAGCTGCTGCACCAGGGGCTCCACCCGGGCTTCCAGGCTGGTGCGCACGCCTGTCACGCCGGTCACGCTCACCAGGTAGGTGAAGCCGCGGCTCGCGGCATGGATGCGGGCCATCCGCTCGGGCGGGGTGGTGGGGGCCACCAGCAGCACCAGATCCAGGCCGTGCCCCGCGGCGATCGCCGAGAGCTTCTCCGCCTCCTCCAGAGGCAGGTCGGGCACCACCAGGCCGGCCGCACCGGCCGCGGCGGCATCGCGGCAGAAGGCGTCCATGCCGCGGTTGAGCAGGGGGTTGCTGTAGGTGAACAGCACCACCGGCGTGGTGAGGCGGCCCCGCAGGGCGCTGAGCATGGCCAGCACGCCTCCGGGGGTGGTGCCGGTGGCCAGGGCGCGCCCGGCGGCGGCCTGGATCACCGGACCATCGGCCAACGGATCGCTGTAGGGGATGCCGAGTTCGATCAGATCGGCGCCGGCCTCCTGCAGGGCCAGCAGGGCCTCGGCGGTGGCGTCCAGGTTGGGGTCGCCGGCCATCAGGAAGGGCATCAGGGCACAGCGGCTCTGCTGCCGGAGGGCCTCAAAGCGGCGGGCAATCGGGGTGGCGGAAGCGGGGGAGCTGATCACGGAGGCGGCAGCACTCATCAGACCGGGCGACAGCTGGCGTTGCTGGCGAGCCTATGGGGTCGCGGCATCGGGCTTCTCCGTCGCGGGCCCGTCGGCGTTGAGTTCGGCTAGCAGCCGGGCCTGCTCCTCTGGGGGGAGGGCCTCGAAGCGGGCTTCCAATTCGGCGGTGGTGAGGGCGTCGTAGGTCTGGCGGTAGATGCGGCGCTGTTCGGAGAAGGTCATCCGGCCGCTCACCACTCGCACCAGGTAGGTGGCGGTCCAGCCCACCAGCACCAGCAGAAGCAGCACGGAGGCCGCGATGCCGGGGGTGAAGCCCTCCATCCCCGTGGCGGCGAACACGCCATAGCCTGCCGCTCCAAGCCCGAGCAGGCCCAGCCCCAGCAGCAGCGCCTGGCCCCGCGTCACGCGGCGGACTCGCCCTGACCGCGCAGGCGGAAGTTCAAGAAGGGGGCGAACAGGATCAGGCCTGGAAAGAAGAGAAACACCAGGCCGTACACGGCCGTGCGCTCGATCTTGCCCATCACGGTCCAGCGGCGGCCCATCCACCAGTAGAGGGCGAGGGGCACCACCACCAGGTAGGCGCCGGCCAGGGCGCCATACAAGCCGAGAAGCAGCAGGGTCTGGCCGCTGAGGTCGGCCAGGGGACCAGGCAGGGACACGGAACAGCAAGCCAGTGTTGGGGCCAATGTAAGGGCAGGCTCCCGGGAACGGGGCCTGCGGGGCGGGGTGAGGCCTGCGGATGGAGCTGGTCGGTGCCTGGCGAGGCCAGAGGTTCGGCACCGGCAGGACGTTTCGGAGCAGCTGAAGGCTTGTCACCTGCCGATTGCTCGGTCCAGCCCGATCGGCACCGGCACGACGGGCGGAGCGCCAGGACGTTTCGGACCGCCAAGACGTTTCGGAGCAGCAGGACGTTTCTGAACGGCCGCTGGTTGAGACCCCGGCAGGCACCTCGGCACGACAGCAAGACCAGGACGATCAGCAAGTTCCACTTGGGCTGGCAGGTTGGCACTGGAAGGGAAGTGCCGCCGCCAGGCTTCCGGATGGCCCCGCCAGCTCGACGCCCTGATCCTCACGGTGGAGGGTGCGCCGCCAAGCAAAAAGCCCCGCAACCAGGGGTTGCGGGGCTGATCCTTGCTGTGAAGACCTTGCTTCGAAGACCTTGCTGTGAAGACCGGTGATGAACCGGCTATTTGTCAGGGTGACTTGGTGAACCGGCGGTGATCAAGAAGGGGAGATCCTGGGATCTCGCTCGTCAGGCCGGTTCAGGAATGGATCGGGGCGGGAAATTCAGCCGAGGCCGATCTGACCCAGGATGCCCTGGCCGGTGAGCAGTTCGGTGGCAAGACCGATCACGAAGCCGAGCATGGCCAGGCGGCCATTCCAGGTTTCGGCGAAGGCCACGAAACCGAAGCGGGGGGAGGTGGAATCAGCCATTGGAGTTCGTTGGTTACGAAACTTGACGACATCGTAAAGGATCGTGAACCCGGTGGGGTGTGTCCTGTGATGCAGGTCCGTGAGCGGGCCGCGGCGGATCTTCAGGCGGCGCGCAGCAGACTTTCCAGCTGGTCGGCCCGAATCGGGCGCGAGAAGAGAAATCCCTGGCCCAGCTGGCAGCCCAGGTCGAGCAGGGTGCTGCGTTGGGTTTCCCGCTCCACCCCTTCCACCACCACGCGCAGGTTGGTGTTGTTCTGCAGGTCCACCACGCCGCGCAGCATGGCCTGCTGGAGTCGGTCGGTTTCGATCGCCTTGATCAGGCAGCGATCCACCTTCACCGCACCGAAGGGAAGCGACTGGAGCCGTTGCAACCCGGAGTAACCCGTGCCGTAATCATCCATGGCCAGGGTGAAGCCCATGCGCTGTAGCTGCAGTAGGTGGGCCCGGGCCCGGGATCGGGGCACGAGGGTCTGATCTTCCGTGATCTCCAGCATGATTTGGGCAGGGTTGAGCCCATGGCGCTCCAGGCCGCTCTGCAGCACCTCCACCAGCCCTTCGTGATGGAGCTGCAGCGGCGACACGTTCAAGGAGACGTAGTGCAGCCCGAGCGGCATGGCCAGCCAGCGGCGCAGCTGGGCGAACACGGTGTCGATCAGCCAGCTGCCCAGGAGGTTGATCTGTTCGGTGGCCTCCGCCACGGCGATGAAATCGGTGGGGGAGATCCTGCCGAGGATGGGATCGTCCCAACGGCACAGCACCTCAACCCCCTCGATCCGCCGGCTGGCGAGCTCCACAATCGGTTGGTAGGCCAGCCGCAGTTTTTCCTGATCAATGGCGGTGGCCAGGGGAGCGGCCAGCAGCCGCAGCTGACGTTGGGAACGCTCCGGCGGGGCCGCCACAAAGGCGCTGGCGGTGGGCTGGCGATGGGCGCGGGCCAGGGCCTGATCGGAGGAATCCAGCAGCAGCTCGAAGCGCAGTCCATCCTGAGGAGCTCGGCTCAGGCCGAGGCTCAGCACCGGGGTGAGGGCGTCGTCCCCGAAGAGCATCGGCATCGAAAGGGTGCGTTGCCAGGTCTCGGCCTCGCGGCGCAGGTCCGGCAGGCTGCGATGGCCGGGAATCAGGGCGATCAGCCGGTCGACTCGGTTACGGCAGATCGCGCTTCCTTCCGGCAGGCAGGTCAGCAGGCGTTCCTCCAGACCGTCCACGATCGCCTTGATCTGATTCACCGCCAGCCGGTTCAGCAGGCCTCCCTGTTTGCGCAGTTCCAGCTTCAGCAGGGTGGCTCCCTGGCCGGCGAGCTGGTCGAACCGTTCCGCCATCGCCGGCAGGGAGATGGTGCGGCTGGCGAGCTCCACCAGATGCCACCCATCCGTGAGGGCAAGGTCCGGGGTCAGGGTTGTGGCGACCACCCCCAGGGGCAGGGGCCGGCCTGTCCCATCGCAGAGGCGGCCACGCTCCAGCCGGAGCACGCCGCGATCACTTCCCAGCTGTTCGCTCTGTCGCCGGAACGAGGCATTCATGGCCACCAGGTTCCCTTCGTTGTCGCTGAGGGCCGCTGGCCGCCCGAAGTGATCCAGCAGGGCTCTGGCGAGTGGGTGAGCGGTCGCTGTGTGGGCTGATTCCGAGCTGCTCATCGCTGGAATGCGCCCTGCAGCAAGGTGGGCAGCAATGCAGCCGTGCGAGGTGCACCCGGTGGGGCCAGACGCAACTTGGGCTTTCTGCTCCGGCCGTTTCCCGTCAAGCGGACGCGCTGGGCGTCCGGTGGGTTGATCCAGGGGAGAGAGTCCACCGGGCAGAGACGTTCGTGGGGAATGGCGACCGGGATGGCGTGCTGGATGAAATGCCTTGGCGGCACCCGGTGGTACCCAGAAGGGGAATCACCGGATCGGCAGCGATGCCAGCTACATCCCTTTTACACTCACCCTACAGGGAGGCTTGGAGGCAGAGGTTTCTCATGAGCCATGGCATCCATAAGCCATGGCATCAGGGTGTGCCGATCAAGAGGTGGGATCGGGTGGCCGCGGCGGTGACTGCGGCGCTGCCAGGCGGATCTGCGGGGCTCTGCGGCAGCAGGCCCCGGCCACGATGAAGGTTCCCGATGCCATGGTCGTGATGGGAAGCCCAACCATGCCCACCCCTGAGCAGGGGCTGGCTGATCAGCCGGAGCCGGTGCCCAATCCCGAGGTCCGCCAGCACGAAGAGGCCCAGCGGCTCGCCGAGCAGCACGAGGAAGCCGATACCGGTCGCCATGGGATCGACCAGTCGCGGCCCACCTCCTATGTGCGCAAATCCCACTGAGTCGGCAGACCCTCCGAGCCTGTCCCTCTGGCTTGGTCTCCGCTCGATGGATGCAGCTCGGCATCTAGGAATGAAAAAAGCCGCCCTCCCGGGGGCGGCAAAGCCAGGCCAGCGCGCAGCGTTGGACCGGGTTCAGATCACCAGCGGCCGCCGCCGGTCGAGGCGCTCGGACGGGGCTCGGCCTTGTTGACCCGGATCATCCGGCCCATCCACTCCACATCCTGGAGATCGTTGATCGCCTTGTCCTCGTCGTTAGGTTCTGCCATCTCGACAAAGGCGAAGCCGCGCTTGCGGCCGGTCTCACGGTCAAGGGGAAGGCTGCACTTGCGAACCGAGCCGTACTCGGCGAACAGGTGCTGAAGGTCCTCCACTTCGGCGTCGAAAGAGAGGTTGCCCACGTAAATGGTCATGAAAAAAGAAGAACTTGTGAATCCGATTCTTTGAATGCCCTGAAGAAAGTTGCCGACCGGATGGAGAAAGACTGAATGCTTGCCGCCAGGGGAACAAACCCGCCCAAGAGTGGTCTCTGAATCGATTTCACCCTACACCCCAGCTGGACAGTGGCGGGATTGGTATGCCGTTGGGTCCGTGTGGTTCATCGGGGAAGGGGATGGCAACAAAAAGCGCCACCGAGGCGGCGCCTGTGTCCACAATCGCCCGCCAGGAGCAGCGGACGATCGCCTCCAGCGTGGAAGGCCGCTGTGTGCAGTGCCCCGAATGCTCCGCATCACGACAGCTTTACAACGCATGTGTTGTGTTGACTCGCCAGGTTGCGACAGATCACCGCATCTTGCGGAGTGTGCTGTTTGGCACAGGTGCGGTGTTTCCGCTGCTTCCGCGCTTCACGATGAAGGAGGGGAGAGCAGCGACCATCCTTTCCTGGAGATTCACTTGGCGAGCGAGCTGGCGAGCGAGATAGCGAGCACGATGAGCGAGATGGGGCTGGCGAGCGAGCTCATGCAGGTTGGTAATGCATTGCTGGAACGGTCCAACGATCTCCCATCCCTTCTGCCGCCGTTTGGGTGTGGAAGCCCGATTCAAATCGTGGCTGCCGCCCTGCAGTACTTCGGCCTACATTTCCCCGATCCGATCGCCATTCCCCAGTTGGCCCTGGAGCTGCATACCAGCATGGATTGCCTGGATTTCAGCTTCGAGCGCATCCGCGGCATGACACCGGCCCAGGCCTTGCAGGACCATCGCCTCAACCGACTGTTCACTTCCCTCACCGAACAGCCGCGCCAGGGTCTGGCCGAGGCCATCCGGGCCTGTGGTCTGGGGCAGACCGTGGGTGTGCAGGACCTCTTCGAGCACACCTTCGGGATTGCCATGCCCCTGTTCCTACTCACCTGCCGCCGAGCGGCCGATGATCGGCTGTTCCGCCGCGACCATCCGGAGGCGGCCGCCCTGGTGTTGCCCACCTGAGTTGTGTCCCGGGGGGAGACCGCGCATCTGCGCCACGATCGGTGCGTCTCCGTCTCGGCGATCACGGCCATGGATCTCCACGCCGACCTCAGCCAGCCCGTGGTGCTCGACACCCATGCGCTGGCCTGGACCCCCTCACCGATGGCGGGGGTGGAGCGGCGGATGCTCGATCGCCGCGGCGGCGAGGTGGCCCGCGCCACCTCGATCGTGCGCTACGCCCCCGGCAGCCGCTTCGCGCCGCACAGCCATGGGGGTGGCGAGGAGATCCTGGTGCTGGAGGGCACCTTCTCGGATGAGCAAGGGGAGTACGCCGCCGGCACCTACCTGCGTCATCCGGCGGGCTCCAGCCACGCCCCCTTCAGCGAGGCGGGCTGCACGATCCTGGTGAAGCTGCACCAGATGCACCCGGATGATCAGCAGCGGCTCGTGATCGACACCCACCGGCAGCCATGGCGGCCGGGGCTGGTGCGGGGGCTGGAGGTGATGCCGCTGCATGGCTTTGGCTCCGAGCATGTGGCCCTGGTGCGTTGGGCGCCGGGCACGCAGTTTCAGCCTCACCGCCATCAGGGCGGTGAGGAGATCCTGGTGCTGGAGGGTGTCTTCCAGGATGAGCACGGCACTTACCCGGCCGGTGCCTGGCTGCGCAACCCGCCCGGCAGCATCCATCGCCCCTGGAGTGAGGCGGGTTGCACGATCTGGGTCAAGACCGGCCACCTGCCGGGCCCGCTGGGGCCCGATGGCTCCGTGGCTGGTGCGTGCTGACAGTGTTCTTTTCGCTCTATCGGCCCAAGACGTTGGCAGGCCGTTCCTGAAACCGCACCTTTTCAGGCGGGAACAGGAACCTTCAGGGGCCTCCACGACGCACCAGAAGGCGTAATTTGTGATTGAGGGGAGGCCCGGGAGCCCACTCGGCCCTCACCCTCCCCAAGAGTCCGGCCAGGGATCACCCGAGCCGGTGCGCACAACGGAGGTGCGCCAACGATGCGACACACCAACGGTGAACTTGATGGCATGGCGCGAACGCCATCTCGTAACAGCCACAAGCCAGACGCCAGTTCTGTTTTCCCCGTGTTGAAAACCCAGGCTGCATAACCTGGGTCTGGATCACAACCGGGAAGGTCAAGCCCCGAGCATCTCTTCCCTGAGACGTGATCCCATCCTTTCCTTCCAGGCCCCAGACAGGCGATCCGTGAACGCAAAGACACCCGATCGGATCAGGCCCGAACTGCCAGGGCGATGAACCGCGACCGGTGCTAAGGCGCCCCTGCACGGGGCGCCTTCTTCATGGCGCCCATCGCACGAAGGCCTCAAGCAGCAACGTTTGCGGAGGGTTGATGCCGGATGCCGCAGGGCTGCATCGTCTTCACCGCCGTATCGCCGTCTTGGGCTCCGCAGACTGAAGGAAGCGGATTCGGGAGGGTGGCTCATGGGCTTCCAGCGTGCTCACCACGGCTTCCGGAGGCTGGGATTGCGGCGGCGTTGGCCTCGGCTGATGGCAACCGGTGCGGCGCTGCTGATCCTCACTCCCGCCGGCCATGCCGTTCCGGCCCCCGGAAGCACGGTGTCTCCAGCCCCCGCCGCCGGCGCGCCCGGAGGGCCCGGCTGGGGAGGGATGCCGATGGGCAGCCGCTCTGTTGATGCCCACTTCATCGTGATGATGATTCCCCACCACGAGGGGGCGATCGCCATGGCGGAGCTGGCCCTGCAGCGGTCGCAGCGCCCGGAGATCCGGACTTTGGCCGAGCGGATCCGCACCAGTCAGTCGCGGGAGAATGGCCAGATGCGCCGCTGGTATCGGCAGTGGTACGGCGCCGAAGTGCCGAGCTGGCCAGGGCCCGGCCGAGCCTGGGGGCCGGGAATGGGGGCGGGCATGGGCCCGGGCGGTGGCATGGGACTTGGCAGTGGCAGTGGCAGCGGCAGCGGCATGGGGATGGGCTGGGGCATGCCTGGTTTCGGCACCAGCCTTGAGGCGCTGCGCCACGCCCCCGATTTCGATCGGACCTTCCTGGAGCAGATGATCGCTCACCACCGCATGGGCGTGATGATGGCCACGCACGCCCAGTGGGGCAGCCTGCATCCGGTGCTGCGGGATCTCGAGGCCGCCATGGTGCGCGTTCAGAGCGAGGAGATCGATCAGATGGCGCGTTGGTATCGGCAGTGGTTCCCCTCGTCCTTGTCGGCTTGAAATTGTCCTGACGCCATCGGTCTGCGTCACGGTGGACGGCGGACTGACTCAGGCCAGCGTGGCTGCCGGAACCTGCGTGGCGGCGCCCGTTCGGCGGCCGCCACAGTCTTCCCAGCTGTTCAGCATGGTGAGCAGCTCGCTCTGCAGGGTGTGCAGCGCCTCAATCTTCTGGCCGATCTCACCGGCCTTGGCCCGGATCCTGCTCTGCAGGGCGGTGCAGGTGCACACCCCTGAGCGCCGCGACTCCAGGATCTGGCGCACATCCTGGAGGGGGATCTCCATCCCCTTGAGGGTGCGGATCCATTGCAGCTCGGTGAACACCTCGGCATCGAAAAGGCGGTAGCCCCCCTCACTGCGGCCGCTGGGTCGGATCAATCCCTCATCGCAGTAGAAGCGGATGGTCTTTACGGAGAGGCCCGACCGGCTGGCCACCTCACCGATCTTCAGGGCCGGGGCCTCAGGCACTTGACTCTCCACCGACTGGAGGATTCACCGTAGAGACTGAACCCTGGATTCCGGTTTCGATGCGCGCCGCCCTGAGCGCCCTGGTCGTGGTTGCCCTGCTGAACCCAGGGGCCCAGGCCCAGGTGGATCCCCATCAGCACCATCACGACCAGCTGCTGACGCCGGCGGGGGCTCCTGCGGCGGGTGCTGCCCCGTCAGGAGCAGCGGGTGCGGTCCCGGCGGCGCCGATCGACCACAGCTCTCACCTCCATTCCCACAGTCACGCCCACGACGTCGGCCCGGCAGGGGGCACCTACGACCTGCGCTGGATCGATGGCATGGCGGTGCACCACACGGGCGCGCTGCGCATGAGCGAATTCGTGTTCGACATCGGCTCGCCGGGTGGTGGGATCGCTGGCCAAGGAGATCTGGCGCGATCAGGCCGCCGAGATCAAGGCCATGGGGCAATGGCGCAAGGCCTGGTTTCCCGAGGCTCCTGTGGGGCCGCTGGCCCTCAGGCCCGGCGGCGATCCCGATGCGCTCGCGGATCTGATCCGCCTGGATCCGGCCCAGATCCAGGCGATGCAGATGCTGAACGCCACCCCCACCGCCGCCACCCGGGTGACCTGGTTTCTGGAGGGAATGCTCCATCACCATGGCGGGGCGCTGGTGATGGCCCACGACGCCTTGGCGAAGAGCCGCAATCCCACCATTCGGCGCCTGGCGCGCGCAATCATCGTGGCCCAGCGCCAGGAGATCATCCGGTTGCGCAGGCTGCTTCTGCACGATGGCTTGAACAAGCCGGACTATTACCGGTACGACAGCCTGTTTGGGTTGAGCTGATTGGCGTTGAACCCTCCCCTCCATCACCCCGCAATCACAACCATGGCGTTCTCTCGTCCGACAACGCGGGTTCAGGCCCAGGCCAACGACATGTTTCCCACCAAGGCCGCTGCCCTGCAGCGGGCCAGGCAGCTCAAGTGTGGCGGTGCCTTTGCGATGGGCCAGCAGTGGATGCCCTGCAAGGACCTGGACGCCTACGAGAAGCCCGTGCGTCAGGGATGAACGGCAGATCATCCAGGCGGGGGTGGGCGCCTGAGGTGGCTTGAGCGGTGAGGCGTCTTTGCATCAACTCTGCCGTTTAGTAGTTGCACTACCAGCGGCCGTGCTCCCAGGCTGGAGGGGCCTGCCCCCTTCCTGCTGCCTGCATGCTCCCCTGGCTGCTGACCGCCGTCACCCTGGCGGCTGTCGTGCTCACGGCTCCCTTTCTGGGGCGTCATCTGTTTGAGGTGTTTGATGAGCGGCCCCAGCCGGCCTGGGACCGCTGGCTGGACCCGATCGAGGCCGCGCTGCTGCGCTGGATCGGTGACAACGGCCGCAGCGCCGACTCCGCCGCTGCCTACCTGGTGCCGCTGCTGATCAGCAATGCGCTGTTCGGGGCCTTGGCGCTGCTGCTGCTGCTGGGTCAGCCGGCCTGGTTGAACCCGCTCGCTTTCGGCGGCCTGCGCTGGGATCTGGCCCTGCACACCACGATCTCCTTCCTCACCAACACCGATCAGCAGCACCTGGTTCCCGAGCAGAGCCTGGGGACCCTGGCCCAGCTGGGGGCGATGCAGTTCCTGATGTTCGTGTCAGCCGCCACGGGCCTGGCGGTGGGCTTCGCGGTAATCCGCGGCTTCAGTGGCCGGCCGATCGGCAGCTTCCATCGCGACCTGCTGCGTTCGCTCACCCGGGTGCTGATGCCGGCTTCGCTCCTGCTGGCCCTTGTCTTTCTGGTGAGCGGCGTGCCGATGACCCTGGCTCCGCCTCTGGAGATCACCACGCTTGAGGGCGGCCAGCAGCTGCTGCCGCGCGGCCCGATCGCCCTGTTCGAGGCGATCAAGCAGCTGGGTGAGAACGGCGGCGGCTTTGTGAGCGCGAACTCCGCCCACCCCTACGAGAACCCCACCCTGCTCACCAACCTGGTGAGCACCTGGGCGATGCTGATCATCCCGGCCGCCACGATCGATGCCTTCGGGCGCTTCGTGGGCAACCGGCGCCAGAGCACGCTGCTGCTGGGGTTGGTCTTCGCTCTGCTGTTGATCGGCACCGCCGTCGCCATGGCGGCGGAGCAGGCCGGCAACCCCGTGCTGGAGCGCTGGCTGAGCGGTGGCAATCTTCAGGGGAAGGAGTTGCGCTTCGGGCCGGCGCTCACCGGCCTGTGGACGGCAGTGACCACCGGCACCATGACCGGTGCGGTGAATGGCGCGATCGATGCATCGATGCCGCTGACCATCCTCACCGCCCTGTTCAATCTGTTTCTGCAGGTGGTGGTCGGCGGGCAGGGCACTGGCATCGCCTACCTGCTGGTGTTTGTGCTGCTGGCGGTGTTTCTCACCGGCCTGATGGTGGGCCGCACGCCGGAATTCCTGGGCCGCAAGGTGGAGAAGCCCCAGGTGGTTTGGGCCAGCCTGATCCTGCTGATCCACCCAATCTTCGTGCTGATCCCGGCCGCCCTCACCCTGGCCGGTGGCTCGGCGCTGGCGGGCAACAGCAATCCCGGCTCCCATGGCATCAGCCAGGTGGTGTACGAGTACGCCTCAGCGGCGGCTAACAACGGCAGCGGCCTTGAGGGGCTGGGGGATGGCACGCCCTGGTGGAACCTCACGACCAGCGTGAGCCTGCTGGGCGGACGCTTTCTACCGATCGCCGCCCTGCTGGCGCTGGCCGATGGCTTCCGCCGCAAGCCGGCCCTTGAGCCCAGTCCCGGCACCCTGCGCACAGACACCGGCCTGTTCACCGGCGTCACGGCGGTGGTGCTGGTGATCCTCGGTGCCCTCACCTTCTTCCCGGTGCTGGCCCTTGGGCCGATCGCCGAAGCCCTCAGCTTGCTGCCGGCGCCAGCCCTGGGAGCGATCGGCGATGTCCTCAACTTGTTGCCGATGCAAAGCCTGGGAGCGATCGGCGATGCCCTCAACCTTGCCTCCTGAAGCCGCCGCCATGACGACAACATCGCGTATTCAGTTTCCCCGCATGCCGCGGGGCCCGCGCCAGGAGCGGCGCTATACCGAACGGCCTCATCAGCAGGGCCTGCTGCGGCGGGCGATCCTGGAGTCGTTCCGCAAGCTCGACCCCCGGCTGGCGGTGGCCAACCCGGTGATGTTCGTGGTGTGGTGCGGCACCGTGCTCTGCCTGCTGCTCACCCTGGTCCCGAACCTGCTCGATGCGCGGGCCCCAGCGGCGGATCGGGGCTTCAACGCCCTGATCAGCCTCACCCTGCTGGCCACCCTGCTGTTCGCCAACTTCGCCGAGGCCCTGGCGGAAGGCCGTGGCAAGGCCCAGGCCGATGCCCTTCGCCGCACCCAGGCCCGGACCCAGGCGCGGCGTCAGCTGGCCGATGGCTCGATCGAGCTGGTGGACTCCTCCACCCTGGGCAGGGGCGATCTGGTGCTGGTGCAGGCCGGTGATGTGATCCCCGCCGATGGCGAGGTGATCGCCGGGGTGGCCTCGGTGGATGAATCGGCGATCACCGGCGAATCGGCTCCCGTGCTCAAGGAGGCCGGATCCGATGTGGCGGGCTCGGTGACCGGTGGCACCCGCATCCTTTCCGACCAGCTCACGTTGCGGATCAGCGCCGATCCGGGCAAGGGCTTCATCGACCGCATGATCGCCCTGGTGGAGGGGGCCGAGCGCAGCAAAACACCGAATGAGATCGCCCTCACGGTGCTGCTGGCG
>Ga0209598_10000706_pt1 | contig 27183 bp, 20 predicted proteins | sample M_140807_EF_Meta_FD_187317 | JGI IMG/M metagenome (GOLD analysis project Ga0209598, IMG submission 187317) | Freshwater microbial communities from Lake Montjoie, Canada to study carbon cycling - M_140807_EF_MetaG (SPAdes) (version 2) | ecosystem: Environmental > Aquatic > Freshwater > Lake...
CTAAGAACCGTATCCGGATTTAGTGAAATACTATCAATGCCCTGCCGCACAAGAAACTCCGCGAATTCGGGATAATCGCTCGGAGCCTGCCCGCAGATTCCAATTTTGACCCCCCTGATCCGACACACCTCAATGACCTGCGCAATCATCCTTTTGACTGCCTTATTTCTTTCGTCAAAGATAGGCGTTAAAATTGAGCTGTCCCTGTCCACCCCAAGAATGAGCTGGGTGAGGTCGTTGGAGCCAATACTGAACCCGTCGAATATGTCGCAGAAATCTTCTGCAAGAATCACGTTACTGGGAACTTCACACATCATGTAGAGTTCAAGACTGTTTTCACCGCGCCTCAGACCGTGCGTCGCAAGCTCGGCTTGCACATTTAATCCCTCCTCCACCGAACGGCAGAAAGGAATCATGAGTTTCAAATTGGTGAGGCCCATCTCTTCCCTGACTTTTTTCACCGCTCGACACTCTAGCGCGAAGCCTGCCTTGTACAGCGGGTGACCGTAGCGGCTAGCGCCTCGGAACCCGAGCATGGGATTCGCTTCTTCGGGCTCGAAAGCGCTGCCGCCGATCAGGTTGGCGTACTCATTTGTCTTGAAATCACTCAACCGCAGAATGACATCTTTTGGATAAAATGCGGCTGCAATCATGGCAACGCCTCTGGCAAGTTTGTCGACGAAGTACTGAGATTTATCCGCATAACCAACAGTGAGCCGTTCAATCTCCAGACGAGCCAGAGGGTCTGCTAGCTGATCAAACCCGACAAGCGCCATCGGATGGATCTTTATAGCATTGTTAATGATAAACTCCATTCGCGCTAGTCCGACACCATCGTTTGGAAGGAAAGAAAGCGCGAAGGCCTGCTCGGGGTTGGCCAAGTTGAGCATGACTTTAGTGCGAGGATGTTCGAGGGACTTAAGATCCGTGTGCTCCACCTCAAACGGCAATGCCCCCTCGTATACAAAACCCGTTTCGCCTTCGGAACAGCTTACGGTTACCAGTTGACCGTCCTGAAGCACTTCAGTGCCGTTTTCCGTTCCTACAATAGCGGGAACGGAAAGCTCGCGGCTGACAATGGCGGCATGACACGTGCGCCCTCCTCGGTTGGTGATGATGGCGGCTGCCATTTTCATGATTGGCTGCCAGTCGGGGTCCGTTTTGTCGGTCACAAGAATCTCTCCCGCCTCAAACTGGCCGATAGATTCGACACTCCGAATCACTCTCACGCGTCCCGTTGCAACTTTCGTGCCGACACTTCTCCCGCTCGCTATCACTTTACCACGTCGGGCTAGGTGGTAAGTTTCCAGAGCGTCCAGATTCCTGTGCGACTGTACAGTTTCGGGTCGTGCCTGAACGATGAACAACTCCCCTGTAAGACCGTCTTTAGCCCACTCGAGATCCATCGGCGCCGGATGGCCGCGCATCGCTGAGTAGTGATCCTCGACCACACAGGCCCATCGGGCGAGTTCCAATACCTCATCATCTGTGAGCGATGGTTTCAATCGCTCCTCAGCTTGGACTGGCACATTTTTGACACGCCTCCCAGAATCGCTGTCGTAAACTAGCTTGGATTCCTTGCTGCCAATCGTTTTCTGTAAAATGGGGCGATGGCCTGTCTTGAGGGTTGGTTTAAAAACCAAGTATTCGTCTGGGGTTACAGATCCCTGCACCACATTCTCGCCTAGCCCCCAAGATGAACTGATTATCACGGCATCACGAAAACCCGTTTCGGTATCAATAGTGAAGATCACCCCCGCACAAGCGAGATCGGAGCGAACCATGCGCTGCACCCCCACGCTCAGAGCGACATTGGAATGTGTGAAACCTTTATCGACCCGGTAACTGATTGCACGGTCCGTAAAGAGCGAGGCAAAGCACATTTTCGTCGCTTCGAGGAGAGCCGCGACGCCGTTCACATTCAGATAAGTCTCCTGTTGACCTGCGAAGCTGGCATCGGGCAAATCTTCAGCGGTTGCGGATGAGCGTACCGCGACGTCCAGAGGCGCTGCCGCGCCCGCCTGCAGTTGGAAGTAAGCCGCCGCGATGAGGGCTTGCAGGCTGGCTGGAAGCGTCGCTTTTAGAATAATTTGTCGCACAACGCTGCCGCGGTGGCTTAAGTTTTCCATATCGCGAGTCTCTAATCCGGCGAGCGCGGCCTCAATTTGAGCATCAAGCCCTGCATGACGCAGAAAGTAACGGTAGGCATCCGCTGTGATAGCAAACCCGTCTGGGACTCTTACTCCCTTTGGGGCCAAGGCGGAAAACATCTCCCCCAGCGACGCATTCTTGCCGCCAACTAGAGGGATATCTTCGGCGGAAATTTCGGAGAACCACTTAATGAAGGGAGATTCGGAGAGAGCGCGCATTGTATCCACAGGTTGCAGTCGCGACAGGCGACTTGAAAAAGAGGTCCAACAGAGAAGTCTGCTTAGACACAGGGGCGCCCGTTTTAGGCCAACTGACCACCCATGGCCCCATATTCTTTCATCGGAAGAAAGTTCCCGATCGGATGGGCTGGGTATCTGCGCCACCTCTAAATTTTCCCCGGAATCAACAACTTAACTCAACCTTCAACAACACACCCCTCCCCAAACTTTGGTATAGAACCTCGTTTGAAGCGCGCCCGACTGGATTCGAACCAGTGACCGACGGATTAGAAATCCGTTGCTCTATCCAGCTGAGCTACGGGCGCCTACGGAAATGAGGGCGCTGGAACAGGCCCCCGCGAGTGTTGCAAACACTCTCACTTCTCGAGAAGTGACCTTACCATAGCCGTTCCCCAGCTATAAAGACCCAATGTTGATTCGTGTGGCGGTCAAAGCTCTTATTTCGGAGGGTTCGCCTCCGGGGACTTCGGTATGAGGTTAGAGCCGGGTTGTCCTGAGGGTGGGTTTTCTGGAGGAGGCGACGGCCGTTGGAGCGAGGCAATGGCTTTTTCCAACGCGGCCTCATTCGCTTCGTTAAGCAGAAATATACCTTCTTTCCCGGTGACGGTGGCTGGAAAGGAACCGTCCTTGATGGGGTGACCTAGTAAGAGGCTGACTTTTTGAGCAGGTGCAGCCTTCGGGAGCGTCACCGTGATCGAAAGTAAGGGAGTTTCAAGCGCTTTGACGAGAGACTCATGCGTGCCGGTACGTCTTCCAGCTTGGAGTTCTATCAAGCGATCTAGGAAGCCTTCAATAGCGGTTGGATCCGGTTTTGTTGTGTTTGCTGAAACCTCTACAATCGCCTGGGTGCCGCTGGAAACAGTCCACCCGTCCGCGCCTTTCTCTAATCGCGTGTCTTTGCCTGCAAAGACAGTTTCGATGCCTTCGACGGCCTCTTTTTTAAATTCGACGACGGCCTCCATAGGGGTGGCCGGCAATACGTCCAAGAGTTCGGTTGGGAATGAGCCAAGCAGTGCCTTCGATGTGGCTACGATGAAGGGTTCGTCGTCCAATTTAGCGTATCCATAGTCTCCCTCTACGGAGCCGAAAAGTACGGTGACGATGGGTTTTTCTCCAGCTTGTGTCTCGGCGGTGTTGCCGCTTGCGAATGAGGAAAGCCGGACGCTGAGTTGCGGTTGCGCCAAGCCGTAGGGGGTGAGGTCTGGGGCCAGATCCGCAACAAAGTTGACGGTTTCCGCTGCTTGGAGGTCCGCTATGAGTTTAGCAGCGAGACCTTCACGAAGAGGGCCTTCGGCGTCACCCATTTTGTAAACCCAAGTCTCTGCCTTGCGCGCTAGTACGATGGGTGGTTTGCCTGCGGGTTCAATGGTGATGCGGTCCACGATGTCGGACTCCACCCGTAAAAGTTTGCGCTCGCGCAAGTCATTAGGGCGGGTTTTGAGTAAAGGCTCAAATGCGTTATTTGGGAGGATAGTGACGGCATCTCGCGTCGAGATTTTGGCAAAGGATTTGTCCTTATTTTCATCTCCCGCAGGGGTGGCTCCGATTTGAAGTATAACGGGATTGCTTTGGCCTTCGACCTGGAATGTGAATGTGGCGCGGGGTTCAGAAAGGCCCTGTTCAGGAGAGGGTGCCGCTGGCAAAAACTGGGTTAAATTGGCATTAAGGACTGCGGCGAGAAGGTCATTCACTTTAGAATCTGCCCCTCTGGCGCGCATGGGTTTAATGAGGTCCCAGTGGCTGTTCTTCCGTTCTAATTCCAACTCTCCTTCGTTGGTTTTTACGCTCAATTTTTGAACTGATTGAGTCGGGATGGATGCGAGTTTGTGATCACGAAAATCATCTGGTTTGCGAGTGAGCTGATTTCGCAGTGCGTTGCGGATGACGTAAACAGCGGGCTGGCCCTTAAGGCGGACGTAAAGCTTGCCTTCAATGGCGCTGTCTTTTCCGAGGAGTAATTCTGTATCTTTTGCGCCCTCGAAGCTCAGTTTAATGGAGAGTTCTGACTCATCTAGGCCGAACTCTTTAAGTTGATCTGCTTCCTTACTTGCCGTGGAAGGCGTGATTTTGGAGTCGTGACGCAGGTTTTCCAAAAGGGAGAGTAGTTGATCCACCACGGCGGCGTCTGCTGGGTCCGAGACGGGCTGTGTGAGGGACCAGAGGCCGTTTTGCTTAGCGAGTTGGATTTGTGTTCCCGAGTTTTTAATAGTGATCTGAGAGATTTTAGACCGGTCTAGTTGCAGTACCTTGGCCGAGGACTCCGCGTCTTCTCTTGTTGTGTTTTGATTCCGGTCGATGAACCAGATGTACGCGAAAAGGGTGCCGGCAATGACGGCGAGCGTGAGAGTGATACGCGGTTTCATGGGGCAAAAAGGAGAGATTGAAAGGGGGAGGGGATACGGGGGCGTCGATTATTAAAGCGTTCAGATTCGCTACGGGTTTGGCGCCTAAATAGTTTTAAGGATGTTCAAAAAGGTGCCAATAGAATGGCAAAGGTGCCCTGTGGAGGGGCTGTCAGCGCAATTCATTGTCTGCTCTTGCAACTTAACTTCGGCGGCGCGCCCATACGGCCACGCCAATAAAAGCGAAAATGCACGGAATGACCCCTACGACTGCCAGTGCCAGATCGCCCATTTGCTTTTCGTTCAGACTCAGACTGACCGCCTGCTTGGGTTTTGGGGGGATGCCAGCCAATTGTTCACGGTTGATGAGCCAGTTGAGGGAGTTGACTGCGAAATCTAAACCACCCTCGGAGGCTCGGAGGCCTTCATTGGAAAGAAAACTGAAATTGCCAACGAGCACCATCCTGCCGGTTTCCACTTTGACGCGAGGATCGGGAATGCCGCCGTGCTCCAAGGCAAGGGCGAGCGAAAGTGGCCCTGAGTGATCTTTTTCTGGATCCTTGGTGGCTGGCGCTGGGGAGCCCAGAGAGTACTCGGTTTCGCCCCAGTAGTCGGCGGTGGTTGTGATGAGTATTGTGGAGCGAATTTTTTCCGTATTGGCCTTTTGGGGGTTGATGGCGAGGGATTGGGTGAGGCCTGCGAGTTGGAGGTCAAAGCCAGCTGCGTCCTTGAGTACGGTTTTGGCATTGGGCGGAGTGAATCCCACGGCGTTGGTGACGATGCCCGTGCGCAGGGTGGGTTGTCCTCCCTGAAGTACGAGCATTGTGCCATTTTTGACGACGACATCCTGCTGGAGTGCGACGCCTGAAGTGGCAAGCCAGTCGGCTAGGCGCGGTACTTTCAGGTTGCCGCCGACAGCGATAAAGAGGCGTCCGTTTCGGTCATTCCAATAATCAGTGAGGAGTTTGAGCTCGCGTTCTGAGAGGTCGGCTTTCGGCCCAAGAAGGGCGACGGCAGATGCATCTGCTGGAACGGCGTCGACGTTGTTAAGGTTTAGAAGATCAGATTTGATGTTCTGACGGTCGATGAAGGTCTTGAGCGCAGAGAGGTCCTCACCCATGGGAGAGGGCTCTCCGTGGCCGGTGAGGAAGTAGACTTTGCTTTGTTTTTCTTCGGTAATTTCCAGCAGGGCGGAGGTAAGGGCTTCCTCGCCTTTAAAGGCTCGGACGGTTGGGGGTTGCCCCATCATGGCGCCGGAATTATCCATCTCAGCCATGTCCGCGGCATTGACGAATTTAGATTTACCCTCGACATCCAAGATTACGATGTTGTCGCTGGAACCGAATTTGTATTTTTCGGAAAGCTCTTTTGCTCTGAGCAAGTTGCGGTAGGGATCGACGACCTCGACGGTCAGTTTTTTGTCAGAGGCGTACTCGTATTCCCGCAGCAGGGAGGTGACGTCTTGAGCGATGACTTGGAAGTTGGGAAAAAAGACGACGGCTTTGACTGGCTTTTTGAGGTTAGCGAGTAAGTTTTTGGTGAGGGGTGCCAGGGCGTATTTTTGGCTACGAGAAAAGTCCCAGCGTTTGAAGTGCCGAAAGTTGACATAGTTGACCATGGCAACAATGACGGTAAAAATGGCGACTTGGGAGAGGACATTGGCGCCGATGACAAGGCGGCGGATGGCGCTCGAAGTGGACTTGTGAGTATCTGCCTGAGAGGCATTTACTTTAGAATCGGGCGGGGTGGGAAAAGAGGGAGTTTGGTCCATAGAAGGTCTTGGAGGATCCGTAAAGTTTTAAGGAAAGCGGGGAGTGCAGACTTTGGATTAGGCTTTCCACTTGCGGTACTGGAAGACTTGGAGGTTTAGGAACAAGATGAAGGAAGTCATGGATATATACCAAACAAGAGGGCGGCTATCGATGAGCCCCCGTGAGAAGTCCGCCATGTGTTCTACGGCTGAGAAGTAGGAAATGAGGTCGCGAACCGCCTGGCTTGGGGAGTTGAGGATGAAGCCAAGTAAGCCGGTGACGAAGAAGCCAAAGATGGCGACGAAAGTCATAACGGCGGCGTTAATTTGCTCATTAGTGAGGGCTGAAGCGAGACAACCGAGGGCTACGTAAAAAGCGCCGAGGAGAAGCAACAGGAGGTAGCTTCCCCCGTAAGCGCCTGCGGCGACGGCGGCGGCCTTGCCTGTGATTTGTTCAAATGCGGTGAAGTAGAGAAAGCTGGGGGCCCAGAGCAGGATGTAAAAAATGAAGGCTCCGAGGAATTTGGAGAGGACAATCTGCGAGTCGCTGATGGGGGCGGTGGCAAGTGTTTCAATGGTTCCCATGCGGAATTCATCTGCGTAGGTCCGCATGGTGATGAGGGGGAAGATCAATACGAAGGGAAACCAGAAGAGGACGGTGTTGAAAGCGGCCTCCACGACTGTGACTTCGGAGGGGCCCTGATTGAGGAAGGAAACTCCGGAGTAGAAGTTGAAGCCGGTGGCGATGAGGAAAAAAAAGAGAACCACGTAGGCGATGGGCGAGTAGAGGAAGCTTTTCACTTCTCGGCCTAACAGGGTGATGAATGTGCGCATAAAAAATTCAGGGGCGGGGATTTGTAAATCCTAGGAAGGTCTCGTGTAGAATCTGGGGAGTTTTAGTCGCCTTGGGTGAGGTCGACGAAGACGTCTTCCAAAGTGGGTTTGCGGCGAAGCAGGCTGCGCAGGCTCCAGTTACCGGTTTGTGCGAGTTGCAAGACGGCCTCCGTGAGATCCGTTTCGGCGTCTGTGCGTAAAAGAAAGGAGCATTCCTCGCCGAGCATTTTCTCTGAGACTTCTTTTACACCCTGCAGGGCGGCTAACTGGGCGTAAGTATTTTGTGGGGGTTGGTGGACTTCGAGCCGTATTTCTCCTGCGGCCCGGTGCTTTAGCAAAAGATTTTCTGCGGTGTCCGAGGCGCGAATGCGGCCCTTATGGATGACCACCACTCTGGAACACATCATTTCAACCTCTGGAAGGATGTGGGTAGAAATCAGGACAGTCCGGCGATTTGCGAGATTTTTAATGAGTTCGCGGACTTGTCGGATTTGGTTGGGGTCGAGCCCGATGGTGGGTTCATCAAGAATGAGGAGTTCGGGGTCGTGAACTAGGGCATCGGCAAGGCCCACACGCTGTCTTTGGCCTTTGGAGAGGGTGCCAATGAGGGCACGTTCCTTCTCGCGCAGGTCGCACATTTCCAGAACGTCGCCGACGCGTTCCTTGACTTTGGAGGCTTCGACACCTTTGAGGCTGGCTCTGTAGCGCAGGTATTCGTGAACCCTCATGTCGTGGTAGAGGGGGGTACTTTCAGGGAGGTAGCCGATGTGGCGACGGGCCTCGATGGATTGTTCAAAAATATCAAAACCCGCGATGGATGCTCTTCCGGAAGAGGGGGGAAGGTATCCCGTGAGCATGCGCATGGTGGTGCTTTTCCCAGCGCCGTTTGGGCCCAGAAAACCGACGACCTCGCCACGTTGAACTTGGAAGGAAATTTCGCGCACGGCTGTGAATCCTGCGTAGCGTTTGGTGAGGTTTACGACGTCGATCATGGGAAGGAGGAGGCGTTTGCGCAAAAGTGAACAGGCGAGCTACCCGAAGCCCGTGCATCCTTGCAAAGGGCTTGAAGGGCGGTTGGGGAAAGTTCGGGGAGAGGAGAACGGCTAAAGTTGAGATGGCGGCTGGGTGATGCGGCTGGGTAATGCGAAGTTGGGAGTAGGGGGCAGGCTAGTAACTACTTGTGACTCATAACCTATAAGTTTAGACAAGAAGATGACTGGGCTGTTCAAAGATTTTGGGCTGTAACGGGGCGGGGTAATGCGGCGTCTAGAATCCGGAGAAAATCCTCCGGTTCGTAGGGTTTTATGAGAAACTTCGCTTGGGAAAGTTCGGCAAGTTGCTCGAGATCCGGAGCGGGGGTATCCGTGCACATAAAAACAACGGGGGTATTTTTTAGAAAGGGAAGGGCGCGCAATTGGTTGAGGAATTCACGAGGCGGGAGATCCGGCAATTCGGCATCTATCAAGATGAGCGCGGGGCGATGTTCCTGAGCGAGTGCAAGGGCGAGGTCAGCGCGCATGGAGCTGAGCATTTCGAAACGGGCATTTTTTTGGACGAGTCGCTCAACCAGTTGCAGGTCGAACTCGTGAGACTCAATGGCAAGCACCTTAGCACGGGGGGCCGGGGCAAGATTCGGGTCGGAGTCAAGGGGCTGGAGACGTTCAATGCGCAGTTGCGGGGTTTCGGAGGGGTCAGCTAGGGGGAGTTGCGCCCAGAATACGCAACCGCCGAGATCGGGGCTTTCCATGCCGATTGAGCCACCCATGGCCTCTATGAAACCCTTGCAGAGAGACAGACCGATGCCGGTGCCTTCGACTTCGCTTTCTTCCGCGCCGAGTCGTTCAAAGGGCTTGAAAAGAAAGTCGCGTTTTTCGGGAGGGATTCCTGGGCCGGTATCGCGGACTTCGAAGCCGGCTGCGCCAGAGGCGAGCCTGAGGCTAATTTGGACTATGCCTCCTTGGTTGTTGTATTTGATGGCGTTAGAGAGAAAATTGAAGGCAACTTGTTTAAGGCGTTGACGGTCGGCCCTGACATGGAAGAGACCTTCGCAGCCGACGAGTTGAATCTCGACCTGTGAGCCGACCGCAAGGGGTTGCATCAATTGCACTACATTGTGAAGGAAGCCGTTCAGTTCAATCGGTTCTATGGTCATGGCAAGGCGACCTGCCTCGATGTGCGCGATGTCCAGTACCTCGTTAATGAGGGAAAGCAGGTGACGCCCAGCCCGGGTGATGTGCCCGATGCTTTCGAGTTGGGAGGTGCTGGGTTCTTCGAGTTTAAGGAGTTGCGCAAACCCCAATATTGCGTTTAGGGGCGTGCGCAACTCATGACTCATACGAGAGAGAAAGGCGCTCTTAGCTTGGTTTGCGGACTCTGCTTGTTGCATCGCCAAGCGGATTTCGGATTCCGCTTTCTGACGTTGAACAGTGGCTGCAATGACGTTGGCGACGGATTGGAGGAAGTGGGCGTCGTTTTTGGTAAACTGCAATTGATCTCTGCTGAAAACGCCCAGTGCGCCGAAAGGTTCCTCGCCAAAAACGATAGAGACGGCCATGCCGCTGACACATCCTGCTTCGCGGAGACCGTCGGAGGTTTCGAAGGAAGTCTCTCTTTCGAGATTTTCAAAAACAACTGGGTCTCCCGATAGAATGGAGAGGCCGTAAGGGGAATTTTCCCCAGCAGGAATACTGGAGGGGTTGAGGTTTTCGGGCCAACCGCTCGCGGCACGCAGGATGAGCGTCTGGCGGTCCTCAGAGAGTTCCCGCAAAGCACAAAAATCCACGCGCAGGATTTCAAGAATTAGGCGGTTGCTCTCTTCTATGATTTCGGTGAGGGAGCTGCCCGCTAGGGCGGATTCTCCGAGGGCCGCGACGGCTGCTTGTTGGCGTACGCGATCGCCGATGAGCGCTGTGGCGTCAGCAAGTTCAGCGGTGCGTTCGATGACGCGATGTTCGAGGTTTTCTTGGGCGCGCGCGAGCTGTTCTCGGAATTCTAGGGACTCGGTGATGTCGCGCAGGATGGAGGAGAGAAACTCCACTTGGCCGGAGTTATTTTTGTGAGCGTAAAGAATTTGGGAAACTGGGACGGGATCACCCGAGACGTTTTTAAAACCGGTTTCCCCTTCCCATCTCCCGGATTGAAGAGCGGTTGGAAAGCCCTCTTCACGCAGAAGCTTCGCTGCCCAAGGGGGTTGCAAATTAGTGTAGTGGAGATGGTGGATGGGGGTATCCTTGTCTAGGCCGGCGGTTTCACGAGCGGAACGATTTAAATAAAGAACGCCGCCTTCTGGGGAAAATACGGCGACGAAATCTGGAGTGGTTTCCAGCACGCTGGCGAGAAGGCGGAGGCGCTCTTCAATGTATTTTTGGCGGGTGACATCGGAAACCGTGACCAAGAGGCCCACAGGAGAGTGGTCGGTAGTTTGAATCCGGCGAATTTCCCAATCAGTGACGTGTTGTGGCCCATTTGGCTCGGTGGAGTCTAAGGGCCAGCCGTGGAGGGCATGGGGATCGCCCGTAAGGATGGTTTGGGAACAGACGCGTGCGATTTCCAGAGCAGAGGCTGGAGGGAGACGGTTTTCCAAGCAGAAATCCAGCGAGTGACCTTTGAGAGGACTCAGTTCAGAGGACAGAATCCGGTGCAGCGCGGGATTTGCCTGAATGAAGGAAAGCTCGAGATCGAGAAAGCCGATGCCGATGGGGGCATGTTCGAAGCAAAGTCGGAGTTGTTCGGAGCGTAGCTGGCGTCGGAGTATGTCGTTGATTTTTGGGGTGACGTCCCGCAGGAGAACCAGAACAAGGTCTCCTTGGGAGTGGGTATTGGGCAGAAGGCTGGCATCTGCGCGGAGGCGCTGCTTGCGCTGGCGAGAAGTGGTCCAGAAGCGGGCCTTGAAGCGGGAGCGTAGGGTGCTGCGCTTAAAGAGCCAACGGAGAGCGAGGGAGTGATCCGCCGGGGCGAGAACCTGAAGCCAGCCGCGTCCTAGAAGTTGATTTTCAGGGATGCCTAGCAGTTTTCCCAGAGCGCGGTTGGCGAAGAGGCAATCGCCATTGGACGTTGCAACCCAAGCGGGGCACGGGAGCAGGCCGAGTAGATCTGCTAGCGGAAGTGAGAGACTTTCGGCGCTCATGAGACGAAACTACTTGGTTGCTTGGAAGAGACGTGGTGATGGGCGTAACAGCAAAAAAGCGCCGCGTAGGTAGCGGCGCTTTTTTGAAATATTTTGGTGCCTAACCAGTTCGGAAGGACTTGACCGAACAACCCCAACGTGAAAGACCGCGAACAATCGAGCTAACGGTGGGAATCCCGTTGGGGAACTAAAGGCGATTACGCCATCAGAAGCGCTTGGCGGGAACGCTTCACTTCACGGGTAATTTTCCGATGGTAATGAGCGGGCATCCCGGTGAGGCGCCGTGGTAAAATTTTGCCATTTTCAGTGACAAACTTCTTCAGGAGATCAGGGTTTTTCCAGTCGATGGCATCCAAGGCGATGTCCACGCGGCGGCGAGGCATGCTGCGGTTGGCCTTGCGGAAGGCGGTACGGCGGGCGGGAGTTTTAGGCTGCATAATTTTAAGTAATTCAGGTCTTAACTTTACTTGTGTTACTTGAACTTACTTGGTTTCCCGGTGCATAGTGCGCCGACGAAGAAACGGGTTGTACTTTACCTTCTCGAGACGAGTCGGAGTGTTAGGGCTTTTTTTGTTGCGGGTCGAAATATAGCGTGAAACGGGTTTCCCCTCTGCTTTTGCTTCGGTGCACTCAAGGATAATGAAGTCGCGTGCCATGGTTTAATCAGTAAATGGATTGTAGTTTAATGTAGAGGGTATTGGAAGTGCTAAAGATTAATCTTTAGCGTCGAGGGTTTGGTCTTCTTCTTCGCTTTCGGCGCCTTCTTCTTCGGTGAGACCAAAAAGTGAAGTCACTGGCATCCGCGCTTTGTGCAGCTTCTTTTGCCGTTCAACTTCCGCCTGACATTCCACTGTGTACCGAGCGAAAGGGAGAGCCTCTAGGCGCTCGCGTTTAATCACCTTGCCGCTCATCTCGCACACTCCGTAGGTTCCGAATTCGATCCGCTTGAGGGCTTCGTCGATCTCGTAGAGGGCGTCTTGCTCCTGGCTCAGTAGGGAAAGGGCGAAGTCGCGGTCGTAGGAATCACTGCCGGCGTCCGCTTGGTGCATCCCAAAGGCGCTCGCCTCGCTGCCCTCAGCGCGGGAACGCAGCGTGTCTTTGGCCACTCCGTGCATGGATTCCACCAAGTTGTCGCGGAGTTCATAAATTCGTTCCCTTTGTTGGAGAACCCATTCGTCGGTAACCTTCTTTTTCTCCGGGGGGAGAATTTTCTTTTTGACCAACGCATCTGCGAGCAGTTTTTTTTCTTCTAAAGACGCTTTTTGAGCTCTCTCTGCGCTTTTAATTGCTGACGCCTTCGGGGCGGGCGTTGCTTTTTGGGAAGCAGGTGGGGTCGACTCAGTTTTAGGTGCTGGAACGGCTTTCGAGATAGATTTGCTCTTCGGTGTTGTGTCAGCCTTTTTTGAAGAGGCCATCGAGGCGCCTTTCGTTGAAACGGGTTTCGTCGCCGCCTTAACAACCTTGACCGGCGTTGTTTTTGATCCTGAGGAGGATTGCTGTTTAGCCTTCGCGGGAGCTGATTTGGCTTTGACAAAAACCGCTGTAGCTTTGGCTGGCTCTGTTTTGGCCTTCGTGGAGGATGCTTTGGCTGGAGATGATTTAGCCTTTGAGGGGGCTGGCTTAGACGCTTTAGCCTTAGCGGGAATCGCTTTAGCTGTAGCGAGAGCTGTTTTGGCTTTGACGGGAGCCGTTTTAGCCTTAACGCGGGCTGGTTTAGCCTTAGCGGAAGCCGGTTTTGTTCCCGTTGAGGCCTGTTTTAGCGCAACTTTTTTGATGGGAGCTGGCTTGCCTTCAGATTTTGCTGGCTTGGACTTAGGCATAAAATTAGGTTCCAAAGTGTCGCGGTTGTGCTGGAGGAATTCGGGTGGCGGCAAAAAATGAGGTCGGGTACTTATCTTTCCTCTTTCCTTCGTGCAAGCGTAATCGTAGCGGCTTTAAAATTTCAGCGGAATATTATCTTGAGGCGGTGCGGGCACTTTCAAAAGCTGTTGGAGGACATTGCAAGAGGTTGGCATAAGTATTTCCCGATGGTAGACCAAGCGTATGTCAATTGCGACCAAGACGGGTGATAATGGGACTACGGGTCTGATGTTCGGCAGGCGCGTGTCCAAAACCCACCCACGGGTGGAGGCGTACGGAACCTTGGATGAATTAAATACGGCGCTGGGGATGGTTCGTGCCTTCTGTGAGGTGCCTGAAATTGAAACGCGGATTTTGCAGATTCAGAAGCAGCTCATCCCGATTATGGGTGAGCTCGCTGTGGCCTCTGGAGACAAGGTGCGTTACAGGGAGAAGGGCAGGGAGGTTATTGGGCCCGAATGGGTGGAGGAGTTGACTGCTCAAATAGTGGATTTGGAGAAAAACCACAAAATTACGTACTCTGGTTGGGCCACCCCGGGAGGCAGCAAGGGAAGTGCGTGCTTAGACGTCGCCCGAACAACCTGCCGCAGGGGGGAACGGGCGATTGTGTCGTTGATGGAAAGCGGCGCTTACGTGAACCCCCACATCTTGACGTACGTTAACCGCTTGTCGGATTTATGTTGGCTGTGGGCTCGATGGACGGAAACGCTCTTGGGGGCGGTAAAAGAAAAGGTGATTGAGTCGATCTGATCGGGGTAAAAGGGCCGCGTGCCAATAAGCGATTCCCGACACTGGTTGCACTGCACACCGATTAGTCGGTATAATTTTTTAATTCGCATAATAATTATTGCGTTAAGCGTAAACTTGTTGGGAGGCTTCTCCTCTTTGGCATCAGGTAAAAAGATCCGAGGAGGTCTGTTTTTTGGCGGGGAAAAGTGAGTTTCGCTTTTGGAACTCGATGACAAATTTTCTACATAACTCTGGTTGACCAGCAATGAAGCGGTGGTAGGTTGCTCGCCTCATGTTCACGCGGCTTCATCGCTCGGCTTCAACTTGGGTGCTGTGACGCGGGATGAAGCTGTTGCTAGTGTGCGCGAACTTAGGCGTGCTATGGTCTCCCAAAGATCTCTTTGGCAACCACTCCTGGGGCCGATTGTATGCGATTTTTTCTCTTTTTATTCTGTATTTTCGCCATGCTCGCGCCCTCCTCGGCCCGAGCAAGTTACTCGCTGTTTGCCTCTGAGCAGTCTGACAGTTTGCGGCCTGAATTGCGGAAGCTCTTTGGTCCTCAATCCGGCAGATTCCACTACGATAGGCGGATGCTGGAAGCAGCTGAAATTGCGGCTGCCCGCGCCGCTTCTTCCTCCACCTACAATTGCTGGCGTTACGTGAAGACTGCATTGCTGAACGCTCATGTGATTGACCGTTATCCAAAGACTCAATTTGCGAAAGAGGCCGCGGGAGAGTTGCAGTTTGATTTCGGTTTCCAAAAGCTCCCGATTTCCGATCCTTACAAGGCGCCTCAGGGGGCCGTGTTGGTGTACGGAGGCTCCGGTCCTGGACATATAGAAATTCGGACTGCGCAGGGGTTTGTGAGCGACTTTATCTCCTCAAAGCCTTCTCCGTTACCGCTTATTGGAATTTACGTCAAACCCCGCTCCTGAAGCGAAATTGGCCTCAACCCAAGGCTGGTTACCTGTTTTCAAGTGCGTTTTTCAGGTGCTGAGCCAACCGCGATGCATATGATCAAATCATCTACTCTCAATGTGAAAACATGCGCTGGGGGTGGCTGGCTTTTTTCGCAAAGCGGCAATTTCGCGAGTTTGTAGCGGGCCTCCAGAGCCGCCCATCGCTCTGCAAATGCGCACCCTCGGTGTTCGGAGTCGCGAATTTCCTGCACCGCGTCATCGCCTAAGTAAAGCTCTGCGACAGCCTCCCAATCCGAGTTTTCCCCCACAAGCACCGCGTCCATGCCGACGCTGCCGTTGCTGCGAATTGCCACCCAGGCGTTTTCCCCAGCATAGCTGAGCGATACCTCGATAGGTTTTCCCCTGACAACCCCGAGCACAATTGGTCCTCGAACTGATTCCCCCAATGCAACGGGGTGCCCTGCCCAATTGGACAAGATTTCCCGCAAAACCTCTCTCACTCGAAGCCTCCCGGTGGCGTTGCGCTCAGTCTGGGGGATTTGGACCAGTGCGACGTCCTCATTTGGGAACGGAACGGTGTCGGGCCAGCGATAGCGTTTCAGCACGTTTTAGCCCGATTAGAGAAATCCTGCGGCGAGGAGGGCCAGTATCACTTGCGGAACCGAGCCGTCGACGGCGAAAACGCGCCCTCCCTGGTAAGTTTGGAGGTATTGGCCATCCCATTCAAACAAGGTGCGGCCCTGGTATTGCCGTATTTGTTTTCCCGAAAGCTCCAAGAGCCGAGGGCCCTGATATTTTGACAAGTACTGACCATCCCATTCGAAGCGTCGGCTTCCCTGATAGCTGGATAGGTAGTGTCCATCCCACTCGTAGAGCCGTTTTCCCTGATACTGAGACAAATACTTGCCGTCCCATGAGTAGAGGCGGGAGCCCTGATATTGGTTGATGTAGGAGTCGGAGGCGAGCAGTTGGGGAGAGCTTGCTCCGTAAAAGAGGATTAGGGTCGCGAAAAAAGCGGCTAGGGGACGCATTCAGATGGGTTGCAGGATGTTTGGAGACGAAAAGGCAATATGTGCCGTCGGGTGCGCGAGTATTTGCGTCTTGTAGATTGCTTCAATAAGTAAACTACAGAAAAGGTTTTGGGAGATAAATTACGTTTTTGGATTCTGAACCTTGGATTGATGCCGTTTGCGCCCCTTTCGTTTCGACGGTTATTCGAACGACTTTCAAGCGGGATGCGGCCTATCGAACGAAGGCGGGGCGGGGTAGGTTTCACCGAAGTCGCATACAAGCTATTGTGGTGTCTGTGGATCCTCTCCACTATAGCTTGGGCTTGCATCTAGCAGAAACATGGGCGAGATTGTCCCTGCCATGTACCTTCGTTCCCTCGAATTGTTCGGTTTTAAGAGTTTCGCCCCGAGAACAGTGATGGAGTTTCATCGCGGGGTGACCTGCGTGGTGGGACCGAATGGGTGCGGCAAATCCAACGTGCTCGACGCGATCCGTTGGGTATTAGGCGAGCAATCCGCCAAGGCTTTGCGTGGGGGAGAGATGGCGGACGTCATATTTTCAGGGACGGATTCAAGAGCGGGACTTGGGATGGCCGAGGTCTCGATGACTTTCGCGGAGTGCGAAAAGGAACTGGGCGTGGATTGGAATGAGGTAACGATCACCCGACGGGTGTTTCGGGACGGTTCTTCGGAGTATTTGCTCAACAAGACGCCCTGCCGTTTGAAGGATATTCACGGGTTGTTCATGGACACCGGGATTGGCCGTTCGGCTTATTCCATCATGGAACAGGGCAAGATTGACCAGATTCTCTCTTCGCGCCCTGAGGATCGGAGGGCGATTTTCGAGGAGGCGGCTGGGATTACGCGGTTTAAGAGCCAGCGCAAGGAGGCGTTGCGAAAGTTGGAGGCGACCGAAGCAAATTTACTGCGTTTGGACGACATTATCAAGGAAGTGCGTCGTCAGATTGGGTCGATGCAACGGCAAGCGGCCAAGGCTCGGCGCTACCAGACTTTGCTCGCGGAACTCAAGACGTTTGAAACGCATGCGGCGCGCCAACAGTGGGAAAAAATCGAAGAGCATCGCGAGGCGGGCCAGAATGAATTAGCGGGCTTTCGGGCTCGGCAGTCAGAGTTGGAAAGCGACATTGAAGGCGGTGAATCGGAGTTGGCAGCTCGGCGGGCGGGGTTGGCGGCGATGGAGGAGCGCTTGGAAGAGTCTCGACGCAAAGTGACAGACCTGCGTTCGCGGATTTCAAATCACGAGAACCGCTTGGTTTTCAATCGCGAAAAAGGCTCTGAATACAGTGGGTTGGTGTCGCGATATCAGGCTGAAATGATTGCGGGCCGGGAGCGAATGACAGCGGCTGAGTCGGCGATACGGGAGGCGGATTTGGAATTACAGGAGCTTGGAGCGCGTTTGGCGGCGGAATTGGGGGAATTAGAGGCTGCTCAAGTGGCCGTACAGTCTGTGGCAGCGGAGCGCTCGGAGGCTGAGCGGGAACTCCAGGCCTCGGTGCAGGAAGTGCAACGTGGTGAACTTCGGGTGTCGGGATTGCGCGGGCAGTTAGCGAGCGTGAGCCAGCAGCGGGACGGGATGGAAGCGCGCTTGTCCGTTTTGGCCGGTGAGACGCAGCAGTGGAGCGCCGCCGCGCAGGATTTCGAGCAGCAGTCTGAAAAAGGGAAATCGGATTTTGAGGCGGCTCAAACAGATCTCGAGCGGACTCAGTCCGGTTTGAACGAGCTGGAGGGGCAGAGTCGCATGGGGCAAATGGCCCTCGCCACCGCAGAGGGGGAATTGCGCCAAGTGCAGCGAATTTGTGCGGAAAAAGAGAGTCGCTTGGACGTGCTCAAGGGAATGCTGGACAGTGGCGAGGGCTTTTCTGCCGGCACCCAATCCGTATTGAAGGGATTGGATAATCCTGATTTTTTTCTCCCGGTCATTCAGGGGGCGCTGGCGGAGTTCATCGAGGTCGAGCCCGAGTATGTGCCGGCGGTGGAAGCGGTTTTGGGCGCCAATTTACAGGCAGTAGTGATGGCGGACGCAGCTGCAGCCGGGCATGTTGTAAAAACATTACGGGCTAGCAAGAGCGGGCGGGCCGTGCTGGCGCTTGGAGAGTTAGACAGTGCTTTTGAGCACGTTCAGAACGACGAACTACGACTTCCGGACGGCGCTTTGGGTTGGTTAATTCACAAGATCAAGACTCAACCAGAAGTGGAACGGCTCATTGAGCGCTTGGTGAACTTTGCTGTCGTGGTGCCTGACGTGGAAGCTGCTCTGCGTCTGTTCCCGATGAAGGGCTGGACGATTGTCACCTTGCAGGGCGAGTTGCTAACTGGTGATGGGATGTTGCACGGCGGGATGGAGTCGGGCGCAAATGCGGCGGCCTCTGTATTGGAGCGGAAGAATCAGGTGCAAGCGTTGGGGAAGGAATTGGAGGAGTTGCACGGGCAATTGGAGCAAAGGCAGCAGCGTCGGGAGGCGTTTGCGGGAGAATTGGAGGCGCTCGCGGGGCGGATTAGTCAGGCGCACGAGGCTCGGCAAACCGCGGCGTTGCAGCTCTCCGGTCTCAAGGCGCATCTGGGTCAGTTGGAGCGGCAACTGACGGAAGCTCGGCGCAGGCATCAGTCTCTGGAAGGCGAGCAATCGGCGGCGGGGGCTCGTTTTGCAGAAGCGGCGGAGCGATTAGAGGCGTTGGAAGCGGAGGTGGCCGAGGCGCTGGGGCACATCGAAACGCAGCAAAATTTGCGGCAGGAATTGCAAGGTGGGATGGAAACCTTGCGGGCGCAGGAGGCTCAAGCGCAGACGGAATTAAACGAGTTGAAGGTGCACGTGGCGACGGAACGGCAGCGTCAGTCTTCGCTCCAGCAGCAGCGCCAGCCCATGGAGCAGCGCTTGGCTGAGTTGCAAGGGGTGATTGATGATCGATCGAGAGACGTCGAGACTTACGAGGGACGCATCAGTATTTTGCACGGGGAAAGTGAGGAAATCGAAGCGAATCTGGGCGGGCTTCAGACGCAGGCCGGGGAGGCGGAGGCCGTGCTGAACGAACTACTGACGCAACGGGCTGCTGTCGCTGCGGAGGTCGAGGAGGAGACCGCGCAGGTGCGGGCGCGCAGGTCGCAGTTGTCGGGCTTGGTCGAGAAGCGCTCGCGTTTGGAAGTTCATTTGAGCCAGTGGGAAATGAAGGCCGGCCTGATTGAAGAACACGTGCTGAAGCGTTATCAGGTGGAGTTGCGGGAGTTCAGACCGGACTTTTATTCCTTAAAGGTCGCATATCGGGACGCGGTCAAACGGCAGCGAGGGGGTGGCAGCGCCGATACGGAGTCCACCGAGGATGGGCAGGATGGCAATGGAACCGCTTTGGGCGTGGCGGGGGAGGGGAGTGAGTCGGATGTTGACGCGTACGAATTGGACTGGACCCGGGTGGAGCAACTGGCGCGGGAGATTGATAAGCGCCTGGATGCGATGGGACCGGTGAACATCGAGGCGATTCAGGAATACGAGGAATTGGAGCAACGCAGTGTCTTCTTGGAAGGGCAACACGCTGATTTGCTGAATTCGAAGGCGGAGTTGTTGGAGGTTATTGCAAAGATCAATAACACGACACGGCAGATGTTTGCTGAGACCTTTGAGAAGATTCGGATTAACTTTCAGGAAATGTTCACCGAGCTGTTCGGTGGCGGGAAGGCGAACCTTATTTTGACCGATCCGAATGATCCGTTAGAGAGCGGCATCGAGATCATCGCGAAGCCTCCCGGCAAGCAGTTGCAGAGTATTACGTTGCTTTCAGGCGGAGAGAAAACCATGACAGCGGTTTCGTTGCTCTTCTCGATTTACATGGTTAAACCCAGTCCGTTTTGTGTGTTGGACGAAATGGATGCGCCTTTGGATGAATCGAACATCAATCGGTTCATCAAGATCTTGGATCGCTTCGTGGGACAAAGTCAGTTCGTGGTTATATCCCACAACAAAAAGACGATTGCGCGGGCGGATGCACTTTACGGAGTGACGATGGAAGAGCACGGCGTGTCGCGTCTAGTCGGGGTGAAGTTCACTCGACGGGAAGACAGCCAGCAGGGAAGCGACGTCACTGGAGAGGGCAATTCAGCGCCGGTTCCGAGTGTGGCGGAGGCGTTTGGCAAGAGCCCGAGGCTACACAGCGAGGATTCCGCACAGGAAAGTGCGTAGGGAAGGCGCGGTGCTTGGTTTTAGCGGGGGCGCGCCCAATGTCCCCGTGACGGCTCGCTGAACTGCTTTTTAAGGGCTGGCAGAGCCAGTCAGAAACCCTCGAAAAAATATGCCTCGTGTCTCGATCCTAGGAATTCTCGTTGTATGATCCCTCCACAGAGGTCTCTATTGTCACGCGACTTTGTTTAAGTAGCGAATTGTTGGTATTGTTTCGAACCATTAAGCCCTATGCGCGTCGCAGATTACATTGTTCAAACCCTTGCCTTGAATGGCATAAATCATGTGTTTTTGGTCACGGGTGGTGGTGCCATGCATCTCAATGACGCGTTTGGCCGCCAAAAGGATATGTCGGTGGTTTGTTGTCATCACGAACAGGCGTGCGCGATTGCGGCGGAGGGATATTTTCGGGTCTCAAACCGGATGGCGGCGGTTAATGTAACCACGGGGCCAGGTGGAACCAATGCCATAACAGGTGTTTATGGGGCATATGTAGACTCGATAGCGATGATTGTGGTTTCGGGGCAATCAAAGTGGGAGACGCTTGTGCGCAGCACCAACTTGCCGCTGCGACAGCTGGGAGACCAAGAAGTGGATATCGTCAGCATGGTAGAAGGCGTGACCAAGTACGCCGTATTGGTACGGGATCCACAGTCCATTCGTTATCATCTCGAACGAGCTCTACATCTTGCTATTACGGGACGACCCGGGCCGGTCTGGCTGGATGTACCCATCGATGTGCAAGGTGCAAAAATTGATCCCGAGACGCTCGAAGGCTATGACCCAATTGAAGATGCGATTAGTTGGGAAACTTCAGATATTGGGGGTGCCTGTGCGGAGTTTCTCGATCGATTGTCCAAAGCCGAGCGTCCGGTAATCTATGTGGGTTCTGGTGTGCGACTTTCCGGCGAGTATCGCACTTTTTTGCAGTTGTTGGACTGTCTCGGGGTGCCAGTAGTTACAGCGTGGAACAGTAACGACTTGGTTCCTGACTCGCATTATTGCTATGCGGGGCGTCCCGGTTCGGTTGGGGATCGCGCTGGTAATTTTGCAGTGCAGAACAGCGACCTACTTTTAATTCTCGGTTGTCGACTCAACATCAGACTTATTTCCTACAATTGGGAAAATTTCGCGCGTGGTGCATATAAGGTTTGGGTGGACATTGATGCCGCAGAACTAAAAAAGCCAACTGTTCGTCCCGACTTGCCGATCCACGCCGACCTTGCGGAGTTTTTGCCCAGCCTTCTGGCGATGGCGCAGGCACGGAATACTTCTTTGGAACGCTTTGCGTCTTGGCGCGCTTGGTGCAAACAGAGACTCGCGCGCTATCCAGTTGTTCTGCCGTCATACTGGCAGGATGCCGTTAACGTGAATCCCTACTGCTTCATGGATCGCCTATTTGCGCAAACTAATCAGGATGAGACTATCGTAACTGCTGATGGGACTGCTTGCGTCACTGCTTTTCAAGCTGCACGGGTCGGTTCTGGAATGCGGCTTTTTCACAACTCTGGCTCCGCTCCCATGGGGTTTGAGCTTCCTGCTGCGATAGGTGCAGCCCACGCACAGGATCCGTCCCAACGTGTCGTGTGTTTGGCTGGTGATGGAAGCATCATGATGAATCTTCAGGAGCTCCAAACCATTGCTGGCCTGCGTTTGCCGGTAAAGATATTCGTCCTTTTCAACCACGGTTATCATTCGATTCGTCAAACACAGAACGCTTTTTTCAAGGATAACATAGTGGGATGCGGCACCGACTCTGGGCTCAGCTTCCCAGATTGGGAACGCGTGGCTTATGCTTTCGGAATGCCTTTTTGTCGCATATCAACTCACGACGAGCTCGACGAAGGAATTCGTGTCGCTCTCGAAACCGACGGTCCGACGTTTTGCGAAGTAGTGCTCGATTTGCGACAACCGTTCGCCCCTAAGCTATCCTCCCGAAAACTCGATGATGGCAGAATGGTTACCTCGCCGCCCGAAGACATGGCGCCGTTTCTCAGTCGTGAGGAACTGCGTGAAAATATGATAGTGCCGCTTCTCAATCCATGAGCCCTGCCGCTCTTCCATCCTTCTCTCCTGCAGATCGTGTCGCCTTGGTTACTGGCGCAGCGAGAGGTATTGGTCTGGCCATTGCCGAGGCACTACGCGCTCAGGGGACTACTGTCCTTGCTCCCTCTCGTGCTGAGCTAGATCTTGGCTCTCCTGATTCCGTTCTTGCGTGGCTAACTCGCCCCCGCCCATCGGTGGATATCCTTGTTAATAATGCGGGAGAGAATCCCGTGGGCCCTATAGACGGCATTAGTCTGGATACGTGGAGCCGTGCACTTGCCGTCAATCTAACTGGACCAATGCTTCTCCTGCAGCATTTAGCGCGTGAAATGTGTTCCCGTCATTGGGGGCGGATTGTGAATATAAGCTCGTGTTACAGTATTGTCGCGCGTTCCGGTCGCGCTCCGTACAGCGCGGCAAAAGCGGGGCTTAACAGCCTCACTCGCAGCGCCGCTCTTGAGTTTGCGCCGCATGGTGTTTTAGTAAATGCGGTGTGCCCAGGATTTGTGGAAACCGACCTGACGCACTCGAACAACACTCCCGCTCAAATTAGTGCTTTAGCCGCCCAAGTTCCCCTTGGTCGCCTAGCTGAACCGTCTGAAATTGCGCGTCTGGTTGTTTTTCTTGCTTCGGTGGATAATACGTACCTGACCGGCCAAACCGTCGTAATCGACGGAGGCTTCCTTCTTCAATAAATGAAAATACCTCCCCTGCCTATTCATTCCGGCCAAGGTGATTATGAAGTCACATTTCCCCTGAATGTAGCCGATCTCGTCACCGCGATGCTTGCTGTGCCACGCGCGATTGTCGTAATCGACCAAAATGTCGCATCTAGGTATGTGGCGGTCCTCGAGCCGTTACTTTCCTCACGGCCTACGCTTCTTGTTTCAGCCACTGAGGAGGAGAAGACACCGCTTGGGGTGACTCGTGTTTGGGAGTTTTTTCAACGATCAAACGCGACCAAACAATCCAACGTTCTGGTTATCGGCGGAGGGATAATTCAGGATATAGGTCAGTTTTCTGCCCACAATTATTACAGGGGATTACGCTGGCATTACGCACCGAGCACTCTTTTAGGGCAGGCTGATAGCTGTATTGGCGCAAAATGTGGCATCAACCTCGGTGCTTTTAAAAACCAACTTGGCGTTTTCCACTCGCCTGCTCATGTCTGGATTTGCCTTCCTTTTCTTGAGACGCTCTCCGATGTAGAGCTGTGTTCTGGATATGGTGAAATTGTAAAGCTACACCTTACGCGCTCGGGGCCTGAAATCTTTCGTGAGCTGGCGAATGCGGTAAATACCGATGGTTGGCGCAACGAATCTCTAGCGAAGTTCATCAGGCAAAGCTTAGAAGTAAAAAGGGGGGTGATTGAGGAGGATGAATATGAGGGCGATATTCGTCGCATTTTAAATTACGGACATACCTTTGGCCATGCGCTTGAAGCAATCACGCAGCACTGTATCCCTCATGGGATTGCTGTGGCTTGGGGCATGGATTTAATTAATTTTCTCGCGTGGCGACGGCAGTTGATTGATGAATCACATTTTCAAGAGGTTCATGTTTTTCTTGCACGTCATTTTGCATGGAAGCTGCCCAGCGGTTTTTCAGTGGATGAGTTAATAGACGGAACCCGTCGCGATAAAAAAGTGGCAGACGGAAAGGTAAACCTTGTCCTGCCTGACCGCATTGGCGGTCTTCGTATAGTTCCCACTGCTTATGATGAAGCTCTCGTTTCAGACGTTGGAGACTACTTAGATAGATACAATGTCGTTTATTGGGATTGATCTTGGAGCTACGTTCTTAAAGGGGGCTTGGCTGCATCCTGGAAGTGGGCTTAGCGATGTCCACAGGGAGCCGTTTCCTAACTTTCTGGCGGGCCTGCCCCAGCGGCGTCGAGAGGTGTGCATACAATCCGTGCTCACTGCGGTGCATCGTCTGATCAAACGTCTTCTTGACGCACAATCTTGTGCGTGCGCTGGCATTCTTATCTGCGGCCAGATGCACGGCTTTGTATTAGTGCAACCGGACGGCACGCCGGTCGGTAATTTTATTTCTTGGCAGGATGCGCGGTGCAGCGAGACCGATGCGAATGGCGTTTCCCATTTTGAGATCGCTCGAAAAAAGTTGGGTGCTTCTTTAATTGCTGAACTTGGTAATGAATTTCGCTCCGGTCTTCCAGCGGCCACGCTCCATGCGCTTGCTCGCGACGGTGAGTTGGCGAAAGGTCTTATGCCATTGTCGCTTATGGACTTTATCGCTGCTAGTCTAACCGGTGCAGCTTCCTTTACGCATTCTACTAACGCTGCTGCACATGGATTATTCAACGTTGCGCGTGGCGAGTGGCATATCGAAGCTTTGACGGCGCTTGGGCTCGAAGACTTGCGGCTTCCCCAGCCTCAATCGGAAATTGTTCGCGTGGGCCGCGCTCGACTGTATGGGCGAGATTTTCCCGTTTATATTCCTGTCGGGGATCAGCAGGCTGCGCTCTTTGGCGTTGATTTGGTACCCGGAGAGCTCTCTGTTAATGTCGCCACGGGTTCTCAGGTTTCCGTTCTGGTCGATAAACCGGAAGCGGGTGATTGGCAGTTGCGTCCATATTTTGATGGTCGCTGGCTCCGCACGATTACTCACTTACCGGCCGGTCGGGCCTTGAACCGGATGCTCCATCTGTGCAGCGAACTTGCGACCGACCAAGGCACCGAACTTCGCGACCCGTGGGGTCAGATCTCTCGAATGGCCGAGGCTGCTGAGCTTCGGTCCTTAAAGGCTGATCTCTCCTTTTTCCCAACAGCCTACGGATGCGAAGGCGCGTTTACCCATATTCTCGAGGATGACATTACTGTCGGGTCTTTCTTTCGAGCGGCTTTTCGCGCTATGTCGGAAAATTACGCTATTTCCGCTGGGCGGGTTTCGCCTACTGGTTGGTCCTGTGTCGTCTTTTCGGGCGGACTTGTGCAGAGATTGCCTGTTTTGCGTGCTGAAATTCTGGATAGACTTGGTGCATCTTCTCGTTCAGCCGTCCAGGTAGAAGATACCCTCGAGGGGCTTCTTGCCTTGTCTTGTCGGGTCGTTGCGTCGAAATGAATTCGTGTTGCTTCAATGCTTTGTTGTTTGATCTGGATGGAACCTTGGTTGATTCCCTGCCTGGAATCGCTTATTCCTTTCGAATCGCGATGGATCAAGTAATGCCAGGGAAAGCTAAGCCTAACATCGATTCTTTAATTGGTCCGCCGATACGTGAAATCTTCAGGCTAGCTCTTAACGATTCTCCCACGTCCGCTGAACTTGATGCTCTGGAGTCTGCTTTTCGTAGTAGTTACGACAATGAGGGATGGCGCCGCACTATACCCTATCCAGGCGTTTTAGACGGTATCGCGCGTCTTGTTCAGAGTGGGGCAACCTGTTACGTTGTTACCAACAAGCCTCAATCGCCTACGGAACGCATCCTGAATCAGCTTGGTATTTCCCGTCTATTTTGTGAAGTCGTCACGAGAGAAAGTCGTATTCCACCCTTTGCCTCAAAGCTTGAGGCGACTATTGATCTCTCATACCGTCTGAAGGCGTCTCCCGAAAAAACTCTTTTTATTGGCGATTCCTTGGATGACGCAGAGGCTGCGCGAGCCTGCGGTTTCCGTTTTGCGTCAGCTGAATACGGGTTCGGGCGCGTTTCGACAAAGCTACCAAACTATATTGATTTTCACCTTCCTGACTTTGCAGCTTTACTTGCATTTTCTCTATCTGGTTAATTTTTTATAAAAATATAAATTTGTATGAGCGCCGATATATTTAATAATCTTTTCGTTCTCGAGATGGCGAATAATCACCTCGGGAGCGTTGATCGTGGTTTGAAGATAATCTCTGAGTACGCACAAGTCGTCCGCTTCAACAGTGTAACCGCGACGATAAAACTTCAGTTTCGAGATGTGGAAACCTTTATTCATAAAAACCATCGAAACCGCGATGATATTCGTTACATAAAAAAAACTAGAGACACGCGTCTCAGTCGCGCCGAATATTCCACCTTGGTCGAGGCGGTGAGAGAAAATGGTTGCCTGACTTCTGCGACTCCTTTTGACGAGGCTTCCGTGGAGCTGTGTCAGGAGCTTAATCTCGATATTATAAAAATCGCCAGCTCTGATATTAATGACTGGTTTCTCATTGAAAAGGTTGCCGACACGCGGAAGCCGGTTTCATTTTCTACTGGCGGTTCCTCGCAAAAGAGCATCGACGAGATTGTGAAATTCTTCACCAGTCGTGGTATTCCTATTGCTGTAAACCACTGTGTGTCGATCTACCCAACTGAAGACAATCAGTTGGAATTGAATCAGCTGGATTATCTGCGCAACCGGTATCCCGGTGTGACGATTGGCCTATCATCGCACGAATACCATAGTTGGGATGCGTCCATGTTCATGGCGTACGCCAAGGGCGCTAGAACATTTGAACGTCACATCGATATTGATTCAGATGGGGTTTCGGTTTCAGCCTACAATTCACTGCCACACCAGATTGATGGGTGGTTTAAGGCTTATAGAAAAGCGAGGGAAATGTGCGGTGGCAGTGCTCAAGATCGTCGCTCAATTCCTGATACGGAAGTGAAATATCTGGACGCATTGGTTCGCGGCGTTTATGCCAAACGTGATTTGGAACCGGGATACGTTCTCCATCATTCTAGCATGAAGGAAGACTTTTATTTGGCCATCCCTCTGCTCAAGGGACAGCTTTCCTGTCGTGAAATTATGAATGGCGAGGTCATCACGGCTCCGGTACTTAAAGATGAGCCACTTAGCATTGATAAAATCGAGTCGCCTTATTCCAAGAATTTGCAATTAAAAAATCTTATCTCTAACCGCGGGATTTAAGAGGAATTTTTTGTTGAAGTTATTTCAATTAAATGTTGATTGGTGGTGAATTATTTACTGAAAGTTGTTGAGTCGTTTCTGGGAAGAAAGCGTTTCTCTGAGATTAGATCTGCCGTCACAAATGAGCG
>Ga0209598_10000707_pt1 | contig 27138 bp, 25 predicted proteins | sample M_140807_EF_Meta_FD_187317 | JGI IMG/M metagenome (GOLD analysis project Ga0209598, IMG submission 187317) | Freshwater microbial communities from Lake Montjoie, Canada to study carbon cycling - M_140807_EF_MetaG (SPAdes) (version 2) | ecosystem: Environmental > Aquatic > Freshwater > Lake...
ACGGAGAAGACCGGAGGTCGGAGCCTTGGAAGAGGTCGCGCCCTGTGGGGTCGCAGCCGGCTGAGCGTGCCGAAGGGAAGCCTGAACGCCTTGGAATCGTGCCAAGCCTACAACTCGGTCCGGCCGAATCCCCAGCCGGCGGCTTCCGTGGAGAAGCTTGAAGCGGATCCGAAGCGATCCTGAAGAAGCGTTCCCGGAGCCGCCACCATGCTCCATTGTCAGCAAACCCTGATCCCCGCGATCCCCGCGCGGCTCTCCCGATGTCGATGGCCCCCGTGCCCTGGTGCCTCGCCTGGTGCGAGGACGGCGAACTGACGCCCCAGGATCGTTTTGATCTGCTGCAGGCCCTGGTCTGCTGCGAAACGGTGGAGGCTCAGTCCGCCCTGATCGCTTCGGTGGAGCGCATGGCTGTGACCGAGATCAGCGTGGTGGGGAGCCATGGCGTCACGGGCCTGTGCGCGTGAACTCCCCATCCCGCGGCAACGGTGGCTCAGATCGGGAAGCGCTGGGCCGTGACCTCCCGGCAATGGGAACGGGCCGCCTCAATGCCGCTCCCTGAGCGGATGCGCTGTTCCACGCAGGTGCAGGCGTAGCTGGCCATGCCGGCCGGAGCCACCTTGCCCACCTGGCTCATCTCGTTCTCGAAGGCGGAAAGGCAGACCGCCTTCACGATGTCCCCGAGGCCATCGGCCCGGGCCGGTGCCCCAACCATGCCCAGGGCCAGGGACAGGATCAGGGTGGGGAGAGCGGCGTTCATCGGGATCGGTGAAGGGCGTCGCAAGGGAGGCAGGGGTTGGGCGCGGAGGTCAGACGGGCAGGCGCGAGATCCTCAGTTCCCTGTTCATCACCCGCAGGCTGCGCAGGCCGTTGAACACATCGTCGGGCATGCCGCGGGGAAGATCCACGGTGCTGTGGCTGTCAAAGATGCGGATCCGACCGATCGAACGGCCGTTGAGTCCTGCTTCGTTGGCGATGGCGCCCACGATGTTGCCGGGCTTGACGCGGTCACGCCAGCCCACCTCGATGCGGAACCGTTCCATGTGGGCTTCCGGCGGGGCGTCGGGGGGTTCGCTGGCGCCACGGGGGCCCCGGTCGCCCGGGCGGCCCCGCTCACCGTCACGGGGCCGCTCGCGATCGCGGGAGCTGCGGGGCGTGGCCCAGTTCTCCTGACCCTCCAGCAGCAGGGGCTTGCCTTTCAGGCTGAGCTGCAGAGCGGCCAGTGCCAGATCTTCGCCGCTGCAGGACTGCTCGCGGGCCACCCGCTGGAGGATCTCCGCCATCAGGACCCGTTCGTCTTCGCTTCCGCTGGGGGTCTCGATCCGTTCAGTGAGACGCTGGCGAAGCAGGTCGAGGCGGTGCTGGTTGATGGTGGCGTTGGAGGGCACCTCCATGGCCTCGATCGGCTGGCCCGTGGCCCGTTCCAGCCCGCCGAGGAAGCGCCGCTCCCGCGGGGTGAGGAAGAGGATCGCGTCGCCGCTGCGGCCGGCCCGGCCGGTGCGGCCGATGCGGTGCACGTAGGCCTCCCCGTCGAAGGGGATGTCGTAGTTGATCACCAGGCTGATGCGCTCCACATCGAGGCCGCGGGCGGCCACATCGGTGGCCACCAGCACATCCACCCGGCCATCGCGAAGGCGCTCGATCGTGCGTTCCCGCAGGTTCTGGGGCACATCGCCGTTGAGCACCGCCACCTCGTAGCCGTGCTGTTCGAGCGACTCGGCCACCGTGAGGGTGATGGCCTTGGTGCGGGCGAAAATGATCGTTCCCTCGCTGCGCTCAGCCTCCAGCACCCGCTCGAGGGCCTCGAGTTTCTGGGGCGCGTTCACCATCAGGTACCGCTGGCGAATGCGGCGGCCATCCGCAGCCTTGGTTCGGATGGTGATCTCAGCCGGCTCGCGCAGGTACTTCTGGGAAATGCGGCGGATCTCCGAGGGCATCGTGGCCGAGAAGAGCACCACCTGCCGCTCGCTGGGGAGCTGCTCAAGCACCCACTCCACGTCGTCGATGAAGCCCATCCGGAGCATTTCGTCGGCCTCGTCGAGCACCAGGGAGCGCAGGCCCGAGAGGTCGAGGGTGGACTGGCGCATGTGGTCCATCACCCGGCCCGGGGTGCCCACCACGATGTGCACGCCGCGTCGCAGCTGGTGGATCTGGTCGCGGAAATCGGCGCCGCCATAGATGGCCAGCACCTTCACGCCCCGCAGCCGGGCGGCGTAGGAGGTGATCGCCTCAGCAACCTGCAGGGCCAGCTCCCGGGTGGGGGTGAGCACCAGCACCTGGGGGGTGCGCTGGGTGAGATCGAGGCGCTCCAGCAGGGGCAGGCCGAAGGCTGCCGTCTTTCCGGTTCCGGTCTGGGCTTGACCCACCAGGTCGCGCCCGAGCAGAAGCTCGGGAATGGCGGCCTTCTGGATCGGCGAGGGTTCGCGGAAGCCCAGGGCGTCGAGGCCTTCGAGAAGCTCCTCGCCCAGGCCGAAGAAAGCGAACCCTGGGGCTGGACGACCCTGCTCCGCGTTTTCGGGCGTTTCCTCCAACGCTCCGGCGCTCCCCGCGCTGGCGGGATGGTCGCTGCGCTGGTCGGAGAGGGCGTCGTCGGCCTGGAGGTCGAGCCGGATGGCAACTGACTCGGTGGATTGGTCAGGGGCTGCCGGCGCCGGCATTGCCGCGCTGAGGGCGGAATCGCTGGCGATCACAGTCGCAGCAGCGTGCACGGCACCGGTCGCGGTGCCGCCTTCAAGGGTCTGGGTCAAGGTGGGGCCTGGGTGAATCCTTCATCCGCAGGCCGGCAGCGACCCAATGGGGGGGAGCGGGTGGACCGATGCCATCCCGAACTCTCCCCGAACTTCCGCTGCCTTGCCTTTGTTCAAAGGTTGAGGAATCAACTTACCACCCTGCCGTAATCATCTGCAACACGCTCGATGTCGTCCTCGCGCAGCTCATCGCCCCGCTGCACCTCCACGATCAGCAGGCCCTCCGCGCCGGCGCGGGCGCGGTGCAGGGTTCCGAGCGGCACGAACAGGGTGGTTCCCGGTTGGGCCGCCACCACCCCATCGCCGCACTCCAGAACCCCGCCACCGGCCACCACCACCCAGTGCTCGCAGCGGTGGTGGTGGCGCTGCAGGCTGATGCGGCACCCGGGGGCGATCCAGAGGCGCTTCACGACGTAGCCCTCGGCGACCCCCGTCGCGCTGGATCCCAGGGCGAGGTTCTCGAACCATCCCCAGGGGCGCTCGACCCGCCCGCCTGGGGGCGGCGTGCCTGCCGGCAGTGGGGCGCTTGCGGTTCCCTGGCCGTCGCTGGACGAGGGGGCGGTCATGGGGGGCTGAGGGGGAGAGATCACCGACGCAGCCCCCCTGTGGCGTGCTGCGTTGAAGTCTGACCGGGCCGCTGCAGCGCCGCAAGCGGGTTTGATCCTGGGTTTCCCTCGCTCACTCCGGTGTGATCAGCAGCACCCGCTCCCGGGCCCGGGTGAGGGCCGTGTAGAGCAGCCGGGCTTCGGCCATGGGGTCGGCCAGCAGCACGATCACCTCACTGGCCTCGCTGCCCTGGGCTTTGTGAACCGTGAGGGCCAGGGCCGGTTCGGCGGCGCCGACCAGCTGCACAGGGTGGATCCACAACGGCTCATCCCCACTGAAGAGCATCTGGCGGTCGGCGCTGCCTGGGGCACCCACCAACACCCCCACATCGCCGTTCGCCAGCCCCAGCTCCGGCAGGTTGCGGGTGCAGAGCACCGGCAGACCCTCGGGCCAGTCGGCTGCAGTACCGGCTGCCTCTGCCAGCAGGGTGCGGTGAAGGCCCTCCACACCCCACGGGCCGCGGCGGCGGGGGGCCAGAACCAGCAGGCGGTCGCGCTCCGCCAGCAGGCTCCGCCAGCCTTCGGGCCGCCCAGGGCGGCAGCCGGCTGCCAGGTTCGCCAGCGCGCTGAGGTGCTCCTGCAGCCGCGCCAACACGGCCGCGGGCAGCCGTGCGCCGTTCGATCGCTGCCAGGTGAGGTTGTCCTTGGCTTTCAGCCGCTCCAGTTGCGGGCGGATCAGCTCAAGGGGGCTGGCGGCGACGGTGCCATCGGCCTGATCCAGGTTGGAGCGGAGGGCGGCGGCCACCGCCGCGATCGCCCCGTCATTGCGGTAAGTGGTGGTGAGCGTGATCGCAGCGGCGCCGAGTGCGGCCTGCAGCTCGGGCCGCTGCAGATCCAGCAGCACGGCCCCCGGGGCGATTGGCGGCAGCTGGGCCGGATCCCCCACCAGCACCAGCCGGGCGCTGCTGGGGAGGGCCTCCAGCACGGCCGCCATCAGGGCCAGATCCACCATCGAAACCTCATCCACCACCAGCAGGTCGAGGGGCAGGGGATGGAGGCGGTCGCGGGCGAAGCTCTCGCCCCGACTCTCCAGCAGACGGTGCAGGGTTCCGCAGGGGTGGCGGCCGCCGGTGGCGGATCGCAGTCGGGCGGCGGCCTTGCCGGTGGGGGCCGCCAGGTGGATGCGGGTGGCGGGATCCCGCGCGAGCACGGCCGCGAGCATGCGGGCCACGGTGCTGGTCTTGCCGGTGCCCGGGCCGCCCTGGAGCAGCACCAGCCGGTGCCCCAGCACGGCGTCCACGGCCTGCCGCTGGCGCTGGTCGGGCTCTGGTGCCCCCGGGGCAGACCCTGAACCCGCCGCAGAGGGGCCGGATCTTCCTGTCCCCCCGGCAGGCGGCGATGGGCCGGGATCAACCTGCCGGGCTTCGTGGGGCTGGGCCCGCTCAAGCAGCGCGGCCAGCACCGCCTGGCGAAGCGCATGCCAGCGGCGCCAGCTGACCTGGCCGGCTTCGATCACCAGGGGACCATCGGGTGCCCGGCACAACGCCGAATCAGCCAGGGGCTCGCCCGCCAGCTCGGCCGGCAGGGGAACGGCGACCCTTCCCTGCTCCAGTGCCCCCAGAAGCTCACCGATCAGGCTGGCCACGGCGGGCGGCACTGGCGCGCCGTAAAGGCGCGGCAGGGCTTCCAGCAGCGCGGTCTGGAGCGGTGTCAGCCAGGCGGGGGGGTCGCGCGGCGGCCGTTGCGGATCAATCACGGCTCCTCCTCCGCCAGGGCGTCGCTCCGACCCAGGGCGCGATCGAGGGCCAGGATCCGCCCCAGCGGCGGTCGCTCCACCACCATCCCGGGCACGGGCCCCGGCAGGACCGTCAGGCCTGCGGGCCCTGGCGTGCCCCGCAGGAACACATAGGCGTAGCCGCCCAGGTGCGCTTCGGGGTCGTAGCCCTTCAGCCGCCAGCCCAGGTAGCGGTGCAGGGCCACCAGATACAGGTGGGCCTGCAGCGGGTAATGGCTGGTGGCCATCAGGGCCACCATCGCCGCCTGGTCGTAATGGCTGGGACCGCAGGCCAAGGCCTGGCCATCCCCACCGCGCTGGCCCAGCCAGTTGCTCTTCCAGTCGGCCACCCACCAGCGCCCGTCGCCACCGGCCGGCTCTGGATCGGCCCGGAACACCAGGTCGATCGAACCGGTGAGGAAGCCGCTGCTGTCGATGGGAAGCTGGGCCAGGGTTGTGGCGTAATCGGCGCCGAACAGCCCGCCGGGGTGGGCGCTGAAGGCGGCGGCCAGATCCGCGGCCCGCACCCGCTTCAAGGTGAGGTCGAAGTTCATCTCATGCAGGCGCCGGCCGGCCGGCAGATCCGCCACCCGAAGCCCCTGCAGCGGGCCGCCGAAGGGGGTGGTGCGCATCCGCTCGAGCCCCTCCAGCAGGCGATCGGCTGGTTCCCGCTCCAGACCGGCGCGGCGCAGTTCCCGCGTCACCACCGCCTCGGCCTCCGGAGCCGCCTGGAGATCGGTGTGGAGATCAAGCCGCTCCAGGATCCGATGCAGACAGTCGCCGGCGGCGGCACCACGCGGGAAGGTGGCCAGGGGACCCTGCTCGGGCCAGGCCACGGCAGGAGCGCCTGTTGCCTTGGGCCGGCCCCCGCGCGCAGGTTCCCCGCCTGAGGGTTCTGGCTCTGGCGCGGCGGCGTTTCCCCCGGCCTGATCCGGCCTGGAATCGCGCAGCCTGGCGTGCCCTTCCACGGGCGCAGCGCTCTGGGGCATCTCGGGGGCGTCGGGATCCAGGGTGTCGCGCCCCTCCTCCACAGCCTCCGGCGCCAGAGCAGCGTGGCTGGCTTGGGTCCAGCCCGTGTAGCTGCTGCGCCCCCAGCGGCTATCGAGGCGGCGCTGGGGTACCGGGCCGGTGGCCAGGGCCAGGCGCTGGGGGGCAGGGCGTTGCGGCGGCGTGCTGGGGGAGGGCGGGGGATCCAGCAGGCGGATCGGCAGGGCCCGGTTGCTGATGGCCTGCTCCAGCCGTTCCCGCCAGAGCCGCGGCGGCGTGGCGGCCAGGCTGTCGTGATCCAGCTCGGGGAGCGCCGCGCCGGCAAACAGCCAGGGGTACAGGGGGTTGCACTGCTGATCGCGGGCCGGACCCCAGGCCAGCACCAGCCGGTGCCGCGCCCGGGTGAGGGCCACGTAGGCCAGCCGCTCCCGCTCCTCTTCCTCGGCGCCGCGCTGCTGCTGATTGGCCTGATGGCCAGGGCCCCAGCCGCTGTTGAGGTGGAGATCGAGGTGGGGGCCATCGGCGCCCGGAGGATGCCAGCGGCGGCCGATCCGCCCGGGGCCGCGCCCGCTTGAGGCCGATTCCCACAGCATGGGACAGAACACCACGGGGAACTCCAGGCCCTTGCTCCGGTGAATCGTGACCACCGCCACCGCCCCATCGGCCCGGTCACTGTGGGCCTGGTGCTCTTCCGGAACCACCCGGTCCTCCGCCAGCCGCAGCCGCCGCAACCAGTCCGCCGCGGCCGCGGCCCCCAGGTGCTCGCCGTGGAGCCGCTCCTGCACCAGTTCGGCCACCTGCTGGAGGTCGGCCAGCAGCCGACCACCCAGGGCCAGGCTGGCCAGGGTCCCGGCGCCGAGCCAGTCGGCGAGCACCCCCAGCAGGCCCCGGCGTGGGAGCTGCCTGGCCAGGCCATCGAGCCGGCCGGCCAGGGCGCCCCAGCCGGCTGATTCGGTGGCGATGATCCGTGCGGCGCTCCAGCCCTGCAGGGGGGAGGCGGCCAGCAGGCGCAGTCGGTTGGGATCGGCCGGATCGGCGAGGGCATCGAGAAAGCGCTGCAGGGCAGTGGCCGCCGGGCTCTCGAACACATCGGCTTTGCTCACCAGCCGGCTGGCGATGCCCCGGCGCTCCAGGGCCTGGCGCAGCTGTTCCGCCTGGCGGTGGTGGCTCACCAGCAGGCAGCAATCGGCAGCCTCCAGGGTCCGTTCCCCGTCCTTGTCGACCAGCCGCAGCTGAGCGGCCAGCAGGGTCTCGAGGCTGGTGGCGATCCAGGCGGGTAGACGGCTTTCCAGGTCGGTGCGGCTGGGCAGGCTGGAATCGGACGGATCCTCCGGAGGCAGCCAGAGCAGATCGATCGGTGGTCCCTCGGGGCCCTGGCGGCTGGCCCGGGCGTTCACGGCTGGCACCGTCAGCTTCGAGCGTCGTAGACCGGGGGCCATCAGCCCGTTGAGGGCCCCCACCAGGGCTTCGGTGGAACGGTGGTTGTCCACCAGCTCCCAGGCGTCGCCGGCCTGGCGTCTGGCGGCGCGGTAGGTGTCGAGGTCGCCGCCACGGAATCGGTAGATCGCCTGCTTGGGATCACCCACCAGCACCAGGGGATGGAGGCCCTGACCGAAGGCCCTTCGCAGGATCCGCCACTGGATCGGGTCGGTGTCCTGGAACTCATCCACCAGGGCGGCGCGGTAACGGCGGGCCACCGCCTCCAGCAGCGGGCTGGCCACGGTGTCGTCCGGGCCGGGATCGAGTCGCTCAAGCAGTTGGGAGAAGGTGGTCGTCCCCCGCCGCTCCCGCCTGCGCACCAGCTCGGCGCGGCCCCAGTGGCAGGCGTGCAGGAGCGCCAGCTCGGCGGGACCCTCCACCAGGTCCGCCACGGCCCGCATCAGGGGTTCCTGGGGCAGGCGCTGCGGTTGCTGGCCCTCCACCTTCCGGGCGACGCGGCAGAACGTGCCTGGATGGAAGTAGCCGCTGAGCAGCTCCTGGTTCCGCACCGCCTCGTAATCGCCGTCCGGCGGCTGGGAGGCGATCCAGGCGTTGAGCTCGGCGACCCGATCCTTCCGGGGTTTGGCCGCATAGGGCTGGATCTTCGGCGCGGAGCCATCTGCCGAGGGCAGGCTGCCCCACTGCGCCGCCGCGTGGCAGAAGTCCTTCGCCAGGGCCTCCCCCCGCTCCTGCCAGAGGTGGAGAAAGGCTCGCCAGCGTTCCGCCATGGTCGCCGGCAGCAGCGCGCCAAGGGGGGTGGCCACGCTCCAACCGGCGGGCAGCGGATCGAGCCGCAGGGCCGGATCGCCGTCGAGCGCGGTGAGCAGGTTTTCGAGCAGATCGGGCTCGAGCCGGGCATCCTGCAGCGCCGCCACCAGGTGGACCGGCAGGCTGAGCACCTGCTGCTGCCAGTAGTCGTGAACGACCTGGGCCACGCTGCCGTCGCTCTGGGTTTCGATCCGCAGCTCAGGCGCGCAGCCCGCTTCCAGGGCCTGGCGCTGCAGGGTGCGGCGGCAGAAGCCGTGGATGGTGGTGATGTCGGCGGCGTCAAGCTCCTCAAGGGCCAGGAGCAGGCGTCCCCGCAGCACCGCAGCGCCCATCTGGGCCTCTCTCGCCGATGCTGCGGCCGCTGTTGATGGGAGGGTCTGCAGCCATTCGGTGAGGGTGGCATCCACGGCGGGGCTGGCAACCGGCCGGGTCGGGTCAGCGGCGGCTGTGCTCAGGGTTTCCAGGGCCGTGAGCGCCGCTTGCAGCCGGGTGGCGATCCGGTCCCGCAGCTCCGCGGCCGCGGCTTCGGTGTAGGTCACCACCAGCACCTCCCGCAGCGTCCAGCCCTTCTCCGCCACCAGGCGCAGCACCAGATGGGCCAGGGCGAAGGTTTTGCCCGTGCCGGCACTGGCCTCCAGCAGATGCACCCCCGGGATGAGCGGAAAGCGGTTGGCATCAAAGCGGGTCATCAGCCGGGCCCCTGCCTGGGGTGCGCCTCGAAGGCCGCCTGGATCGGTTCAAACAGTTCCTGGGAGAGGGCCGGGAATGGAGGCTCCAGCAAGGCCGTCACCGGCAGCTGCCCGCCGAAGCAGGCAACCATGTCGGGCCCCTGCCGCTCGCCGCGCTGCTGGTGACCACCCTCCCACTCCTTCTGGGCCGCCCCCAGGCCCGATTGGCCCCGGCGTTCCTGCTCCCACCACCGCCAGCCGGTGCGCGGCGGCACGGGCCAGCAGCTGGCACGCCAGTGCTCGCGAAGGGCGGCCAGTCGCTCCAGGTCGCGCTGGGCCACCTGCGGATCCGGGGCCCACAGGGTGGTGGCGCCGATCCGATCCCCCTTGTCCCGTGCCAGCAGCACGCCCCGGGCAGGACCAGGGCCGCTTCCGGATCCGGCGATGGTGGCCAGGGTCAGCTGCAGCCACAGATCCAGCCACTGGATCGGGCCGGGCTTGGACCAGTGCACCATCAGCAGCGCGTCACCCTGCCAGCGCTGTGAACTGCGCCAGGGCCCCCAGGCCACCTCCCCGTGCCAGGGGTCGCCAAGGGCGGTGGCCTGTTTGAGCAGTTCGCGGCGGCGTGCCTCCAGGTGGCGTGCCTCCAGGATGGCGGCACTGCCCGGCGGCAAAAGGCCCTGGCCGCGGCAGCGTTCCAGCCACGCGATGTCCATCAGGGGGCTTTCGGCGCTGCTTTCAACGCTGCGCAGCAAGCGCGAGCGCTCGCGCTCTCCGAGGCTCAGGGCTTCAAGATCCTCCACGCCCCGCTCCCACTCCGAGGGCCGCAGTCCCAGCTCCCGCAGCCACTGGCGCTGGGGGGCCATCAGCCAGGCGCGGAGGTCGTCGAAGGGTTCGAGAACGGCGGCCTTGTTCGGGGGGCCGGGGGGCATGGGGCGCCGCAGGAGGGGGGCCGCGTCCTCGGCTTCGGCGCCATCGAGCAGGCGGCGAGCCTCCAGCTGGCGGCGGTCGCAGCTGGCGGGGGGGCGTCCGGGCCGGGGAAGGAAATTCCTGCGCTCCAGGGGGCTGGCGGCGTGCTCCACCACCAACCGCCGGATCCAGTGCTCGGCAGCCTGGCGCTCGTCCCCGTTCGGGAAGGGCAGGGCCAGGGAAGCGCCAAGCCAGTCCAGCCACTGGCGCACGGGGGCTGCCGGCCGGAGAGGCTCGCCACGGCGGTCGTCGCGGCAGTTCCAGCAGATCAGCAGGTGGCTGCGGGCGGAAAGCAGGGCCTCCAGGAGCACGTAGCGGTCCTGGTCGCCGGGGTTGGGATCCCCCAGAAGGCGCCGCTGTTCCATCAGATGGAAGCCGGGCCGCGCTCCGGCGCGCGGAAACACCCCGGCATCGAGCCCCATCAGCACAATCACCCGGTGGGGAATGGCCCGCATCGGTTCGAGGGCGCTGATCGTGAGGGCCCCGCTGCGGTGTCCGAAGCGGCCACTGCCCGCTGCCAGGGCCTCCTGCAGCACCGCCGCCGCCACCGGCGCCTCCAGCTCCAGTGGCGTGTCCCCCGCCAGCTCCCGCAGGCTCTCCAGGGCGGCGAGCAGGCCGGGGAGCTCGCCTGCGCCGTTCCCTCCATCGCCGAAAAGATCGGCCAGCAGAAGCCGCAGCCGGTCCGCCCAGGCCACCGGGGTCGCGGGTTGAGCCAGGGCCTGCAACCAGTGGTTCAACCGGCAGAGCAGATGCAGCCAGCGGCCGTTGAGGTCCAGGGGAGCGCCGCTGTCTGCCGGTGCGGTGGGGGCTTCGACACCCGGCGCCACTCCGGCGCCGCTGGGCAGCACCAGCCCGAGCAGCAGCCGGTCGATCGTCCAGCTGAGGGAATGGGTGGGGTCACCGCCCCGGTCCCGGCCATCGAGCCCCCAGCGGAAGCCGGTGCGCTGCAGCAGGTCGTGCAGGCGACCACCTTCCGCCGCCGAGAGGTGGAACCGCTCGAGTAGGGCATCGCAGGCCAGCACCGCTTCCAGGCCCGAGGCCGTGAGTCGCACGCCTCCCAGCTGGAGCAGGGCCAGCAGGGTGCGGCCGATTCCCCCTTCGGCCTGCTGGCTGCGGTCGGTGAGCCGCCAGGGAATGGCCACGCCGGTGGCGTCGCTGTCGCCGAACACGGCGCCCACCAGGGGGGCGAGCCGATCCACCTGGGGGGTCATCACCAGGATGTCCCGCGGCTCCAGGGAGGGATCGGCGGCCATCAGCTGCAGCAGCCGGTCCCGCACGATCTGAACCTGCCGCAGGGCCCCGGGGCAGGCATGGAACTCGAGGGAATCGTCATCGTCGTGCCAGCGCAGGGACCTCTCAGCCCCGCCCCGGGCCAGCTGGTCCTTCAGCTGGAACAGCAGGGGAGGGGGGCTCCCGGAGGAACCCGGCGGATCGTCAGGGCCGCCTTCGCCACTGGAGCGACCCGCACCGCCGGGGCGGTTCCAGCCGACGCCGGCGCTCGCTTCCAGGAACACGTCCTCTTCCCGACTTTCGCCGAACTGCACCTCTCCGGTTCCCTCGAGCAGCTGCAGGAATTCGGCTCCGAGCCGGCCGAAGCGGGCCTCCAGGGGGGGCGCCCGCAGCAGCCAGTCGCTGTCCAGGGGATCGCTGAGGGCCTGGCCACCACGGAGGCGGGAGCGGCGTTCGAAGCACCGTTCCCACAGGTCTGGACAGGGACTGAGCAGGAAGAGATCCACCGGCTGACGGCCGCTGAGGGCCTGCAGCAGACGCACCTGCACCGGGGCCAGGCTGCTGAGGCCGAACAGCCGCAGGGGCTGAAGCCCCGGATCCGCTGGTTGCTCGCGCAGCAGGGCGATCGCCCGTTCCACCCGCAGGCTGAAGGGTTCGCGTTTCAGGCGGCGGCGAAGCTGCCGGTAGAGGAGCGCCTGCCAGTCTTGACCGGCCGGAAGGGGGGCGGCCTCCCTGCTGCCGGCCTCCCAGGCCCGCAGCAGGTCGGGGCGGTAAAGGGCGTAGTCGTCGAAAGCGTCGGCGATCGCGCGGGCGAGGGTCCAGGTGTCGAGGCGCAGCTGCCGGGTGGGATCCCGCTCCCGCAGCCAGCGCCGCAGGGGTTCCCCCTCGTCTTCGGCCGCCACCGCCGGCAGCAGGGGCAGCACGCTCCACACCAGCCTTTCGGCTCGCCAGGGGTCGATGGCGTCTGCCGGGTTGTTCGCTTCGCCGTCCTCCCTCTGGGCAGGCCCCGGGGTGTCGGCATTCACGGCTGGCTCGGCGGCATCCGCCTCCGCCAGGATCTGATCCACGATGCCGCGCAGGTGGGTACCGGGAAAGGGGAAGCGCAGGTTGGCGGCCACGCCGCCCAGGCCCATGGCCATCTGTTCTCCCAGCCAGCGACTGGTGGGCCAGGTGTTCACCACCACCTCCACCGGGGTGAAGGGATCGGGGGGGTGGAGGCGCAACTGCGTGGCCAGCAGCGTGGCCAGAACCTCAGCCCGGTTGGAGCGATAAAGGGTCAGCACCTTTTGGGTCCACCCTGGCGATCCCCGCCTTGCGAATCGGCACGGCAGGGGGGAGGGGCCATGGTCGTGAACTCAACCGATCGCGCTGAGCCGTGAGGGCGGCAAGGCGGGAATTCTGGGCCCATCCACCGTTTCGGTGCAGCTGGTTTCCGGGCAGAAGGCGGTGAGCTGGCCGCCGTAGCAGGCACCGGTGTCGATCAGCACGATGGATTGCCGGTGGCCGATGCGACGCACGCCAGGGCCGGGGGTGTGGCCCACCACCACCCGTCCGAAGCGTCCGTCATAGGCCTGCCAGAAGGCGAGCCGGATTGAGAGGTCGGGACGCCAGGTGTGGGGATCGAAGCCGGCGTGGGTGGCCACCCAGCCATCGCCCCAGTAGGCCAGTGGAAGGCTCGCGAGCCGCTCCAGCCAGGCCCGGCAGCGGCGATCACCCAGTTGCCGGTAGGTGTCGCAGCCGGCCAGCGCCCGCAGGGCCTGCCAGTCCCCGCGGCGGAGGCTGGTGAGCAGCTCCTGCTCGTGGTTGCCCCGCAGCCAGATGGCCCGGCCACGCTCCACCAGATCCCAGGCGAGCTCCATGGCCTCGCCGATGCCGGGCCCCCGATTGATCAGATCACCGCAGAGGATGAGCCGGTCAGCCGTTGGCAGTCGGGACACCAGGCTGCCGAGGGCTTCAGCGCAACCGTGAACGTCCCCGATCACCCAGTGGTGCGGCGTACTGGAAGAGAGGCTCATCAGAGGGTTGCTTCGTTGCCAGTCTTGCCCGTTCCCCCCCGATCTGTCAGCCCTGGCACCCAGGTCGGTGGTGCCGATGACATCGAGGCCGTGGTGCAGCGCACCTTCTGGCGCTTTTGGTCGTGGTTGGGAAACGCTGATACGGTGCCGCCACGTTCGCGGGTGAGCCATGGATCCGGCAACGCTGCCGGTGGGGCAGCGGGTGGCGCTGCTGCTGAAGGCCCTCAATGGCGCCAAGCGCACCAATGAGGCCCTGGCCCGTTGCGTGGATGGCGACGGCATGGTGGAGGTGCTGCTGGATGCCTCGCGCAAGCTGGGGCTCGGGCTCACACGCCGCGACCTGCTGGAGACCCCACCGATCCGCGACTGGATCTGGTGGAAGAACAAGGAGGCGCTGCTCACCATCGGCGACAACAAACCCCGCTACCAGCAGGATGGTGGCCAGGGGCGTCCGGCCCGTCCGCTTCCCGACCCTGCCGCGGGCGACGCCAGTGAAGTGGGCCGCAAGCGCTTTCTGGGGTTGTTCTGAGCGCTTGTGCTGAACCTCTACTGAACCGTGCGCTCTCCGAGGCCTTTCCCGAAGGGCTGATCGGTGCGATTCACTCGCTGTGATGCATCGGTGCGATGCAACGGGATGGCGGTTCAGAATCTTTCGCCGGCTGCGCTCCCCAGGAGGGAATTCCACAGGAAGGGCCCCATCAAGGCGGGGCTCTCGGAAGCTGAGCTGGGCAGGGTCGATAGGGTCAATCCGGCTCTCGAAATCCGCGCCATCAGCACCCTCAGGCCGCCTCGGCCAGGGCGTCGGGGATGGTGGCGCTGGGCGCCTCGAACTGGCCTCGGGCCACGAACTCCAGCCGCAGTTTCAGGAAGGTGATGAATTTTTCATCGGTGGACACCACCGCCGCCGCCGGCCGTGGCACCGAGCCGGCGACGGTGGCCAGCTCCGGCGCCTCCAGGAAGCGGGGCCGCCGCACCAGCCAGAAATCGATCGCCTTGCCCTGCTCGCTGTAGTTGCGCAGCCGCTCCCGCAGCACCTCCTCCAGGGGCTCCTCCACGGTGAGGAAGGCCTCGCTGGCGGCGATGAAGTGGTAGGTGCTCATGGAACTCGGCTGCCGAACAGGGGATCGCGGCGCGGATTCTGAATCAGCGCCCGCATCTCCCGGACCGCCGCCTGCAGCCCCACCGCCAGCGCACGGGCCACGATCGTGTGACCGATGTTCAGCTCCTCCATCCCCTCGATCGCCGCCACCGGTTCCACGTTGGCGTAGGTGAGCCCGTGGCCGGCGTTCACCCGCAGCCCCAGCTGGCGGGCGATGGCGCTGCCGCCCGCCAGCCGTTCCAGTTCGCCCGGCTGTTCCTGCCAGCTGGCCTCGGCATAGCGGCCGGTGTGCAGCTCCACCCAGCGGGCTCCGGTGGCGCAGCTGGCGTCGAGCTGTTCGGCCACCGGATCCACGAACAGGCTCACGCCGATCCCCTGGCCCTGGAGCCGTTGCACCAGCCCGCCCAGCTCCGCCACCTGGGAGGCCACATCCAGCCCGCCTTCGGTGGTCACCTCCTGGCGTCGCTCCGGCACCAGGGTCACCATGTCCGGGCGGATCCTCAGGGCGATGGCCTCCATTTCCACGGTGGCGGCCATCTCCAGGTTGAGACGGGTGCGCACGGTCTGGCGCAGCAGCTCCACATCCCGGTCCTGGATGTGACGGCGGTCTTCGCGCAGGTGCACGGTGATGCCATCGGCACCGCCGAGCTCGGCCAGCAGGGCGTGGGTCACCGGGTCGGGTTCCACGCTGCGGCGGGCCTGCCGCACATTCGCGATGTGATCGATGTTCACGCCGAGGCTGGCCATGGGGGGCGCACCTGCTCAGGCAGGACGACACGTGTGGGAAAACCGTATCGGCCGAAGGGCTAACTGCCCGTGGCGGCGGTGCGGGCCTGGGCACGCCTCTCTAACTTCACAAGGGAATGATTCAGCCTTTTGGTCTCCATGGCGGTTGAGGGCCCGGCCATCGAAACAGCGCCCCTCCCGGCCGCGCCAGCCCCGCTGGTGAAGCGGGGCGACCCAGAGCCTGGTGGGGTGGCTGCTTCCCCAGGCGCCCAGATCGCCGCCAGGGAGCGCAGCGTCTGCAACGGCGTCAGCCCCTGGCTGGCGCCCCTGGCCATGCTGGTGACCCAGGATCTGGCCCTGCCGGCTTTCTTCGCTCGGGTGGCGGTGCGGGGGCGTGAGCACCTGCCCCAGAGCGGTGCGGTGCTGCTGGCCCCCACCCACCGGGCCCGCTGGGATGCCTTGCTTGTGCCCCACGCGGCCGGTCGCCGGATCAACGGCCGGGATTGCCGCTTCATGGTCACCCGCGATGAGATGGAGGGTCCCCAGGGATGGCTGCTGCAGCGGCTGGGCTGCTTTCCCGTGGACCAGGGCCGTCCCACCCTGGCCAGCCTGCGGCTGGCGGTGAACCTGCTGGAGCGCGGTGAGCAGCTGGTGGTGTTCCCCGAAGGACGCATCCACCGCCATGACGAACCGCTGCGGCTTCATCAGGGCCTCGCCCGGCTGGCCCAGCTGGCCGCCGGCCAAGGGGTGAACGTCCAGGTGCTGCCGGTGGGGATCGCCTACGGCCATCCCGTGCCCCGTCCGGGCGATGCCGCCGCGGTTCAGATCGGGCCGGCCCTGCAGGTTTCCGGAGGTGGAAGGGAGGCTGCCATGGCCTTCACCAGCCAGCTCGCGGCTTCGATGGCCCTGGCTGAGCGGGAGGCCCGCCATCGGGTGGGCCGCCCGCTGGCGTGAAGGCCTCGCTCCCCCGCCGGCTGGAGCGGGACGGAGCCTCCCCGTAAAGTTCACTCCCCCCTTGGCGCTCCCGTGACCAGGCCGTTCAGCCTCTTCGACCTTCGCCGCCCGGCCCCTGGGCGCCACCCCGCTGCCCTCCGCGCCAGGGTCTGCTGGGCCGCCGGCCTGGCCCTGCTGCTGCCCGCCATGCCGATCCTCACCGGCGTGGCCCGGGCCCAGGCCCAGGAGGACATCAAGAGCCTCGCCGCCACCGGCAGCGCTTTTGACATCAATGCCGTGAAGACCCTGGTGGCCCGCGGCGACGCCGCCGTGGCCGCCGGCAACCTGGCGGAGGCCCGTCGCCATTACGACCAGGCCCGCGATGCAAGCCGGCGGCTGCTTGGCTTCTACCGCGACCTCAGCGGTGCCTTCCGGGGCCTCGATGCCCGCATCCCCCGGGAGATGGATGAGAAGAGCCGCCAGGCTCTCGAACTGCTGGTGCAGACCGACATGCGACTGGCGGCTCTGTTCCGACGCCAGGGGCAGCCGGAGGTGGCTGTGCCGCTGCTCGTGGAAGTGGTGAAGGTGATGTCCCCCTCCAGTGAGCAGGGGCGCAAGGCTTACCAGCAGCTGCTCGACATCGGCTTCGTGAGCACCCCTTACAACGCCGTTGCGCCCGGCGGCTGAGCCTGCTGCGTTTCGGCCGCCCCTGCCAGGTGCCGCCTAGATTTCCCTTGATTTCAGGATCCCCTTCCATGGTCCAGCCGGAGCAGGTTCGCGAGGCGATCCGCCGCGCCCTTCCCGATGCCGACGTGGAGGTGGAGGACCTCACCGGGGGGGGCGATCACCTGCAGGTGCGGGTGGTGTCTTCGGCTTTCGATGGGTTGGGCCGGGTCAAGCAGCACCAGCTGGTGTACAGCGCCCTCCGCGCTGAATTGGCCAGCGAGGCGATCCATGCCCTGGCGGTCCAGACTTCCTCGCCGGCCTGATCGGCCCGCACGACTGGCAGCCCTGATTCCCTTCTCCTTTTTTTCTTGCCATGGACAGCACCACCCGCCAACGCATCGAAGCGCTGATTGCCAGCAGCCCCGTGTTCGTGTTCATGAAGGGGAACAAGCTGATGCCCCAGTGCGGCTTCAGCAACAACGTGGTTCAGATCCTCACGGCCCTGGCTGTGCCGTTCGAAACCTTCGATGTGCTGGCCGATCCTGAAGTCCGCCAGGGAATCAAGGATTACTCCGAATGGCCCACGATCCCCCAGGTGTATGTGAAGGGCGAATTCATGGGCGGATCCGACATCCTCATTGAGATGTACAACTCCGGTGAGCTGCGCGAAAAGCTGGCTGTGGCCCTCGCTTCCTGACGCAGACCTGGAGCTCAGCGCCGTTCCGTCTCCCGCTCAAACAGGGTGCGGGGGTCGCCATCCGGTCCAAGGAAACTGGAGGGATCCATGATCCAGCGGTCCACCAGTTCCTCTAGGCGGCGCTGGGATAGCGGATCGAGAACGGCGGTGCGCCTGAGGGCATGGAGGTAGCCATCGGCGTAAAGCCGAAGCTCAGAGGGCCCGTGGAAGCGGTTGGCCAGCTCCTGGCAGGCGTCACAGAGCGACTGAAAGTGACGGATGGCGTTGGGGTCTTGCAGCACGGTTCCAAGGGACACAGCCCATGGCGGCATTCTGGCGCCTGGCGCCAGCGCCTGGATGGGAAAGGGGGAGGGGAAGCCGTCCAGGGGACGGTTTGAAAGGCATCGCTCGATACGCGATCGTCCCTTCGCATTCCGTTAGGGTGCGGCCACGTTTGTGTCCACCAGGGCTAACACGTCACCTGCATGGTGCAGTCAACGCCGACGGACAATGGTACGCAGCCCCGCAGGGTTCTGGTGGTGGATCCCCACGCCACCCTGCGCACCGTCCTGGCTCAACGACTGCGGCAGGACGGTTACCTGGCGGCTGCAGTAGCCACGGCCCGCGAGGCCATCGAGATCTGCCAGGAGCAATCCCCGGATCTCCTGGTCAGCGCTGAGCTTCTGGAAGAAACCTCCGCCCTGCGCCTGGCGGGTCAGCTTCATTGCCCGGTGATGGTGCTCACGGCCCGCTCCGGGTCCGAGCCGGTGGTGTCCCTGCTGGATGCCGGCGCCGATGATGTACTTCGCAAGCCCTTCGGCCTGGAGGAATTGGCCGCCCGCTGCCGCACCCTGCTGCGCCGCAGTGGCACCGGCCTGCAGGAGCGGGTCTGTGTGGGTCCCCTTGAGGTGCATCTGCTTCTCCGTCAGGTGACGTTGCGCGATCAGCCCGTGGAGCTGAGCCCACGGGAGTTCGCCCTGCTCTGCGCTCTGCTCATGCCTCCCGGCGTTGTCCGCAGCCGTCAGGAGCTGCTCCGCATGGCCTGGCCTCCCTTCAGTGGCGGCCCCCGTTCGGTGGACACCCAGGTGCTCACCCTGCGCCGCAAGCTGGAGCAGGCAGGCCTCGGCGAAGGCGGCGGCATCGAAACGATGCGTCAGCAGGGCTACCGCTTCAGCCTGGATACCCTTCCCCATCAGGATGACACCGGCTCCATCGCCGACGGGGCTCCCTCCTCCCGGGTGGCAGCCCTGAGCTGATTCGCCTCCCGCCGAACGATCTCTCCATCGGTTTCGCCCTTCACCCTCCTTTCGTGCCGGCAGGGCCGTTATCCACCCTTCCATTCCATGGCTGCCGTTCTTGCTCCCCTGCTGGGATTCACGCTCGCCCAGTCCCTGCCCCCCACCGCGCCGGTGCCCTCGGGAATGATGCTTCTCCAGGGTCAACCCCTTGAGCGGGTGGAGTTGCAGCAGATCACCTACCTGGGCGATTGCCCCGGCGAGGAGCAGCCCGAATTGCGCGCCCTCTCCTTCTTGGCGGCGTTGCCACCGGCTCCCTTCCAGCGGATCACCATTCAGAATCTCGCCACCGGCGGTTACACCGATCGCGAATACGATGAGCGCCGGCGCAGTTCCGAAGCCTTCTCGATCGCCCTGGGTCAGGGTCAGCGGGGCGGCTTTCTCACCGTGGCACCCGGTGTCAACACCCTCCATTACCAGGTGCGCAACCGGGTCCAGAACGTCACCCTCGCCCAGGGAAGCGCCACCCTGCTGGTGTCGGTGAACCGCAGCAGTCAGAACCGGCGTTTCACCGAAGTTCGCGAAGACCGTTACTGCAGCGGCGAGAAGTACGGCCGCCGCACCAGCCTGGATGCCTGCCCCCAGGGTCTGATCTCCCTGGAGCGCATCGGCGTCTGCCCGGGGGGCAAGACCACCACCCTGTCGCTGGAGAGCGTGGGCAACGGCTACCGGCCCCCGGCGGGAGGCAACTGGGGAGGAGGTGGTGGCTACCGGCCCCCGGCGGGCAACGGAGGCGGGAGCTGGGGCTCAGGCAACGGCTGGGGTGGTAACGGCAGTTCGGGCAACGGGTTCATGCGCTACTGAGCAGACCGGCTGGTCACCCCGCAGGGAGGTTCACGCGATGAACGCCGGTGATTGCCACGATCAGGGCCCCCACTTCGGCTGCGAGCATCAGGGCGCACAGGCCTGCCAGCAGCCGGTAGGTCCAGGGCGGGCTGATGCGGCCCACCATGGTGGTGTCCAGCCCGGAACGCTCCGTGAAACGCTCCAGGAACGCGTCAAACCGTTCCACCCGCTGGGGCAGAAGGAAGGCCCCACCGTTTGGATCGCGCACATAAAACACCTTGCCGCCCTGGCTGGTGCCCACCGGCGTGAGGGCCTTCACCTCTGGCCAACGCAGCTGCCAGCCGCGGCGCAGCAGCCAGGCGCACCAGGGGGGATGGCCCACCCGGATGCCGGTGTCATCGAGTTCGACCCGCTCACTGGTGATCGCCAGCACCAGCACCAGCCCCAGGGGCACCGCCGCCAGCAGCAGGGGCCGCAACCCATCGGGAGCCATCAGGGGAAGGGGTAGCACCAGGGCGAGGTAGAGAGCCAGCAGGGTGAGCCGGATCAGGGGGGCCATGGCGTGCACCCCGGGCGGAATCGGGGGCTGACCCGGCGGAGAGCTGCTGGCGGCGGTGGAATCGGCCACGGGCGGTCAACGGTCCTCGGCGGAACCGGGCAGCGGCTCAATCACCGTGGCGGGGCTGTAGCGCCCGCCGAACACCTCGGCCTCGCGGCCCTTCCAGAATTCGCCAAGCCGCATCAGGTCGGCGTGGGCTTCCTGCACCCGCTCCAGATACTCCTGGGGATCCATGCTGTCCTTGCCCTCGCGGATCTTGGCCAGGCGCATCAGCTGCCAGGTCCAGGGCTTGGCCATCTCGCCGCGCGCCTCGAAAAAGCGGGCCAGGTCTTCGGAGGGAGGCAACGGAGATGGGGCCATCGCGGGGCTCGCCCGGCAGGGAGCCTCACCCTATGGAATGGACCTGGAGCACCGTGAGCGATTCCTGGCCGGCTTCCCGACTCCATCGCTGAGGACGCGGGCCCGGCCCTCCCGAGCCACTCTGCTCACGCTTGGCCGATCCCTCAGGGCCCCTCGGCCCAGCGGTAGAGATCAGGGCGGAGATCGGCGTGGTAGCGCGTGCCAGCCGGATGGGTGGGACCGTATTCGTTGGGGATGCAGTCGGCGAGCAGCAGGGTGGGCTCAGGCCGGGCGGCAACAAGCACATCCCCGTGGGGGCCGCAGATGATGCTGTTGCCCAGATAGGCCGCCATCACGGTGCCATCCACGCGCTCCTCACCGCAGCGGTTGGCGTAGGCCACGAAGCAGCCGTTCTCGAAGGCGTGGGCAGGGATCAGGGTGCGCGAAACATCCGGATAGGGGCGATTGGTGCGCTCGCCGCTGCTGAGGCGGGCCCAGGTGTCAGCGGCAGTGGGAATCAGCACGAGTTGGGCGCCGAGCAGGGCCAGGCGGCGGGTGAGTTCCGGAAATTCGGCTTCGTAGCAGTTCAGCAGTCCCACACCGATTCCGTTCAGGGATTGCACGGTGAAGGCCGGCCCCTCCTCAGGATGCGTGTATCCGGGACTCCAGCACAGCTTCTCATCGGGGCCCCACAGGTGGGTCTTGCGGTAGTTGCGCAGCAGGCTTCCATCGGCGCCGAACAGGGCGATGGCGTCGTAGAAGCGCTCCTCGCCGGCCACCTGGGCCCGCTCGGGATAGGGGCAGGCGATCGCCAGGCCATGGCGGCGGGCGGCGGTTGCCACCCGTTGCAGGCTGGGGCCATCCACTGGCTCGGCCAGGCGGCGGGCCAGCTCCGGGGTCACGATGTAGCCGCTCAGGTAGAGCTCCGGGAAGACGAGCAGCTGAGCCCCGGCGGCGGCGGCGATGGCACAGACCGCCTCCAGGCGTTCCAGGTTGGCCGCCACCGCTGCGGGCGTAGCCGCATCGCCCGTGCCCTGCCAGATCGCCAGCCGCAGGCCAACGCCTGGGGCCGGGGGTTCGGGCCGGAGGAAGCCGTGCAGGCGGTGGGCGAGGTCCATCGGGATCGGAGGGCAGGTTCCGCGATCAGCCGGCGGGTGCAGTCTGATCCTGCAGGAGAGTCTGGCGGGATCGGCGGTGCCGTTTGGGTGTGGCTACCGGCGGAGCGCGTGATGGGCCCCCGAACCTGTCAGGCGCGGGCCCAGGGCGCGCCGCCGGGCCTTGAAGGATCCGTGCCGAGCCGCCTGAATGGAAGGAACCTTCCCTTCGCCATGTCCCCAACGCCTCCGGCATCTCGGCGTCGCGCCGACCTCCTGGGCATCAGTGCCGGCCTGAGCGCCCGTCTGGCGGCCGCCAACCTGCCAGCGGAGATCCCCCGCGATTCGCTGCCCGAGCGGGGCCTCGATGCCCCGAGTGCCTATGCGTTGATCCACGACCACCTGATGCTCGATGGCAACGCCCGCCTGAACCTGGCCACCTTCGTGGGCACCTGGATGGAGCCGGAGGCGCGGCGGTTGATGGAGGAGTGCGCCGACAAGAACATCATCGACAAGGACGAATACCCCCAGACCGCCGAACTCGAGGAGCGTTGCCTGCGGATCCTGGCCGACCTCTGGAACGCCCCTGAACCGGCGCGAGCGGTGGGCACCTCCACCACCGGTTCGAGCGAGGGCTGCATGCTCGGCGGGCTGGTGATGAAGTGGCACTGGCGACAGCGCCGGCAGGCGCAGGGCCTGGAAGGGGGCATCCCCAACCTGGTGATGGGAACCAACACCCAGATCTGCTGGGACAAGTTCTGCGCCTACTTCGAGGTGGAGCCCCGGCTGGTGCCGATCACGGCGGAGCGGCTCCAGCTGGGCGCTGAGGAAGCGGTGGCCCGCTGCGATGCGAACACGATCGGCGTGGTGGGAATCCTGGGAAGCACCTTCGATGGCAGCTATGAGCCGATTGAGGAGTTGAGCCGGCAGCTTGATGCCCTCCAGCAGCGCACCGGCCTCGACATCCCGATCCACGTGGACGCCGCCTCGGGTGGCTTTGTGGCCCCCTTCAACTCCCCCGATCTGGTCTGGGATTTCCGATTGAGCCGGGTGGTGTCGATCAACAGCAGTGGCCACAAGTACGGCGGCGTGCTGCCGGGGGTGGGCTGGGTGCTTTGGCGCGATGACGCCTTGCTGCCTGAGGAGTTGCGCTTCAACGTGAACTACCTCGGCGGCCAGATGCCCACGATCGGCATGAACTTCTCCCGCCCCGGCGCCCAGGTGGTGGGCCAATACTTCAACTTCCTGCACCTCGGCCGGGCTGGCTACACCCAGCGCATGGCCACCCTCGAGGCGATCGCCTGCCACCTGGCTGATGGCCTGCGCGATCTGCCGCCGCTGCGGCTGGTGAGCCATCCACTTGGCCAGCTGCCGGTATTTGCCGTGGAGCTGGACCCCTCCGTGGCCAACTGGAGCGTGTTTCACCTCTCCGACAAGCTGCGCGAGCGCGGCTGGCAGGTGCCGGCCTACACCCTGCCGGCCGATTGCCAGGAGCGGGCGGTGCTGCGCTTCGTGGTGCGGGCTGGCTTCAGCCGTGATATGGCCGATGCCCTCCTCGACGACATTGAGCGCGCCGTGGTCTGGTTCGAGAGTCTCCGTGATCCGTTGCCACGGGCTGGCCAGAGTTCGGATGGTTTTCACCACTGAAGACCGTCCAGGCTCCATCACGCAGGTCCATGGCCGGCTTCCGGCGATGCATGAAAAAAAGCCTGGCTTCCGATTCGGCAGCCAGGCTTTTGCGAGGACCCGCGTCCAGGATCAGCGAGGGTCCGAGGTGAGGGATTGCACGGCGATCCAGCCACCCTCGGCGAGCTCAGCCCAATCGTTCTGGTAGCGCCCACTCAAACGAACCTTCGAGCCTGCCGGGATGGTGCGGGCCACCGAATTGGTGATCCCGGCGCCGGAGCGAACCTCAATGGCGGAATCCTGGCTGCGCAGCATGGCTTCCACCACCTTGTCCACGGCCGTGGCGATTGGCGCTGTGGTTCCCACTTTCACTGCCGCTGGGGCCGAGGTGGTTGCATAGGAACCCACTTTGGTGGGTTGACCGGACTCCTCTTCGGCGGCGCGATTGCGCAGGAGGAGGAAGGCCAGGGGCAGCAGGAGCAGAGGAAGCAGCCAGGCAGGGTTGAAGCCCGAGCCGCGCTTCTGATCGGCTACCACCACCCGATCGCGCTGGGGCTGGCGATCGCGTTGGACCACCGCGCTGCGATCCCTGCTGTTGTCGACAACGCGATTGTTCGGTTGGTTAACAGGGGCGGTGGTGGTTTTGGTTGTTGTTGTTGTTGTCTTGGTGACCGCAGGGGCGGGCTCAACGAACTGGCGAATGTTCTGGGAGAAGCCGCAATTGAACTCAAAGCGCTCTCCGCCTTTGGCCAGCTTCAGCACCACGTGGGCACTGTCACCATCGGCCGGTTGGGCGTCGATCACATTTTCAACCGCAAAGCCACGCTTTTTGGCGAGGCTGATGCAGGCATCCTTGCTGGCTTGCACCATGTCGTCCGCCAAGGTGGCCGCGGAAGCGATGGACACATTGGCCAGCAGAGTGATGCTGATCAGGAGTGAGGCCAGGCCAGCCATCAGTGATCTGGCCTTCCGGGTGGGCAGGGGAGTTGCGAGGTGTTCCATGGAGATTGATGCAGGAACGATGGGATAGGGCGGGAAACACCGCATTGGCAGCCTTGGGGCCAGTTCCTTTGCAGTGATCAGGCCTCAAGTAAATTGTGCCTTGAAATTTGAAAGCTGCCCGATCTTTCAAGGTGTAAACAACTTGTTTCTCTGAAGTTGATCTTGTTCAGCTGGGCAGACGGGTTCCATCTTCGCCAAAACGCTCCACCTCAACCACTTCCTTGCGAAGGGTCACGCGTTGCGGATCGTGGTATTGGCTGTGATCGCGGTGAATGCGAACCTCTTCAACAAGCACCAACTCCGTTCGCGTCACAACTCGCTCTTCCAGAATAGGAATCACGGTGATATCTCCTTCTTCACGCACTTGGGGAACATCGCCTGTCACCACTTGGTTAATCGGCACGTGTTCAACACGTACTTTTTCGCGCTTGAGGGGATCATCGACAACGACCTCCCGCGATTCGACCGACTTGCTGATCCGCACCCGGCCGGTTTCCACCCGTTCGCGGGACACCTCCAGCCGCTCCTCCACCACAGGAATGACCAGGCCGCGAGCGTCGCGCACGGCGTCGGTGAGCAACCAGGCTCCGGCGCCCTTCCAGGTGAGATCGGTGAAGGGAAGGGTGATCTGGGAGCCATCCTCCCTACCTAGCAGCAGGGTGTCGATTCCATTCTCATTGCGGCGCTGCAGCAGGTTGTAACGCTCGCCGTTCTCACCCACCACCACGAGGTTGGCGGTGGACTGGAGGCTGTCAGAGGCAGTCACGGTGGGGCTGGGGGGTGGGGTGGAAGAAGCCTGAACGTTTCGCTCGCCTGTAGGCGAAGAACCCATTCCCAGCAGGTTGCGCAACGTGCGGCGGATCATGACTATCAGGAAAGACAGGGGGGCTTTTCAGCCCCCCCCAGAATGGCCCAGCGGGCCCCGAGCAGAACGTTTTCGTACCTCAGGTCCGAACCCTTCTGATCAGCGCTCGGTGGTGTGAACGGTGTCGATCACACGGCCATCGGCGTCGACACGCTCGGCGCGCACATCGGAGCGGCGAACGGTTTCGGTCACGGTGTGGTCGCGGCTCTCGGCCTGCTTGGCGAGGTTCACTTCCTCCACCACCTGGGCGCGCTTGCTCACGATGGCGCGCTCGTCGAACTCGGAGAGTTCAAAAACGCGCTCGTTGAAGGCATCGGCCAGGGCATCGCGGTTCACGGCGCGGCGCTGAACGGTCACGGTTTCATCCACCAGGGGGATGCTCTTTTGGACCTTGGCCTCAGAAACCACGTTGTAGATGCGCAGGCGGCCGGTTTCGACCTTTTCCTTGCCGAGTTCAACCACCTCTTCCACCACTTCCAGCACGTTGGGATCGCGCTTGGCGTCGATCAGTTCAGCCTTCAGCTCAGGGTTGCGGGCCTTGAGAGCAACAGCATGCTCACGGATGTTGACCGGGGTGTTGGCGCCGATGATTTCAGCAGCGCGGGCTTCGCGATCCACGGGCACCTGAGCGGTCAGCAGGGTGCCGCCCTGGCGAACGCCTTCCAGGTAGATGGAGAGGTCGGGCTCGGGCACCAGATCGGACAGGGCACGGAGTTTGGGAGCGTCCGAAGCGTCGTCGGCGCTCAGCAGATCAAGGGCATCGCGGTGCAGACCGGCAGCGGCGAGATCATCAAGCGCCTTGGCGGCGTGGGAATTTTCCGAGAAAAGACCAATGACGGTGCGAGTAGCCATGGTGGACTTTGGTGAGGATGGGCAAAAGGGATGGTGACATCCAGCAACACAACTACCTGAGCGCTCAGGTCAATCGGATTATGCCTTCTTTAAGGAGAGGTAAAGAGGCAATGGCCGGGTTCGACCGGAGTGCGACTCGCTTTTGCTGCTGCTGGCTGAGCGCCATCGGAGCCTGGTTTCAGCTCCAAGGGGAACCTATGCAGGTCAGCGCGCAGGCAGGCTGTCTCTCGGAATATCTTCCATTTGCCCTTACCGCTTTCTGATGAGTTGCCGAAATGTTGCGCTGCTTGGCCTGGTCTTCTGCGCTATCGGTGGCAAGCGTGTCTTGGGTGGATCGTTGTTACACGATGAACAAAATTGTGTTCAGGATTACGCCGGCAGCGCCCAGGGGTTGAGGCCCAGGTCGGCGCCGATGCGGTGGGCGCAGGCGAAGCCGCTGAAGGCCACCGCGTTGAGGCCCTGGCCTGGGAAGCAGGAATCGCCCACGCAATAGAGGCCGCTGATGCCGGTGCGGTTGAAGGGCATCGGCAGCAGGCCCGGCAGCCGCATCGCGGGGATGGGGCCGTAGCTGCCACCCAGGCGGCCGAGGAAGCGGCGGTGGCTGCGGGGGGTGCCCACCTCCCGGTGGGTGATGGCGCCGGCCAGGCCCGGCAGGATCGCCTCAAGGCGAGCGATCAGGCGGTCGGCATCAGCCTGCTTCTTGGCGCGGTACGCGGCAGGGCAAAGGCCTTTCCAGCCCTCCATCGAGGAGGGCGTGAAGGTGTGCACGATGTGGTGCCCAGCCGGAGCCAGGGAGGGATCGAGTAGCGAGGGCATCGACACGAACACGGTGCCCTGTTCGGCTTCCAGATCCTCCCAGCGCTCCAGCAGCAGGTGGTGCACGTGGGTGCCCTCTGGAATCAGATCGCCCCGCACGCCGAGGTGCAGCGAGAGGAAGGAGGGGGAGGGTTTGTAGCGGCGCCGCCAGGTGCGCTCGGCTGCCGGGGTGTCGGCGCCGTCGATCAGGGGGGCGCTGCTGCCAAGAATGGCCGCAGGCCCTTGCGAGACCGTGGAGAGCTCCGACTGGCTGTCCGCGGAGGTTGCTCCTGAAGGTTCGCCGCCGGCTTCGCTGCCAGGCGACGGCGAGGTGGTCTTCGGGGAGTCCGGATCCCCGAAGGTGTCCCAGCGGGTGGCGTTGCTCACCACCCGGCGGGACCGCAGCTCCTCGCCGTTGGCCAGCCGAACCCCCACCGCCTTGCCTTGCTCCAGCAACACCTTCACCACCCGCGAGCGGTAGCGGATCGCGCCGCCATGGCGCTCCAGACCCGCCACCAGCTTCTGGGCGATCACCCCCACGCCTCCTTGGGGGTAGTTGATGCCGCCGGCATGGCGATCGGAGAACACCATGCCCGCATTGATCATCGGCGTGCGATCGGCGGGCATCACGCTCCAGCAGAAGCAC
>Ga0209598_10000709_pt1 | contig 27126 bp, 22 predicted proteins | sample M_140807_EF_Meta_FD_187317 | JGI IMG/M metagenome (GOLD analysis project Ga0209598, IMG submission 187317) | Freshwater microbial communities from Lake Montjoie, Canada to study carbon cycling - M_140807_EF_MetaG (SPAdes) (version 2) | ecosystem: Environmental > Aquatic > Freshwater > Lake...
CATCACGGCCTGAGTGATAAAGTAAAAACCGATCAGAGACAGCACCCCGGCGACAGCCAAGCCCTTGTAGAGCGCTGGCATGACGTTTTTCATTCCGGGCGTTCCCTTTACGAATTGGCATCCGATGATCGACGCCAGAATCGAAAATCCGCCCAAGGCAATTGGGTACAGGGCGGCAGCCTTTGGCGCAGCCGGGACGACTAGGGCGCCCAGGACCATGGTCGCGATCAGGGTGACGGCATAGGTCTCGAAGAGGTCCGCCGCCATCCCGGCGCAATCGCCCACGTTGTCCCCAACGTTATCCGCGATGACGGCAGGGTTGCGCGGGTCATCCTCGGGGATGCCCGCTTCGACTTTGCCGACGAGATCCGCACCGACGTCAGCCCCTTTGGTGAAAATGCCGCCCCCAAGACGGGCAAAAATTGAAATCAGTGAGGATCCGAAGGCGAACCCCATCAAGGGCTTGAGTCGCGTTGAAAGCTCGGTGCCTGCCGCTGCCCCAACCGCGTCGCTCAGGTCCCGGGTGAGCGCCCAAAACATGCCGCTGACCCCCAGAAGGCCAAGTCCGACGACGAGCATGCCGGTGATGGCGCCCCCGCGAAAGGCAACGTTGAGCGCCTCAGGAATACCCTGGGACGCTGCGTGCGCGGTGCGCACATTGGCGCGTACTGAAACGTTCATGCCGATGAAACCGCAGGCACCGGAGAGCGTTGCGCCGAGTGCGAATGCCAATGCGGTTGTCGTGCCCAGCGCCGGGATTATCGCAATGATGATGAAGAGAATGGCGCCGACTGCTGCGATTGTTCGGTACTGACGGGCCAGGTAGGCGGCTGCACCCTGCTGGATCGCGTCTGCAATTTCCTGCATCCGGGCATTGCCGGCGGACAGCCCGAGGATCCAGCGCCGCTGAACGAAACCGTAGGCAACTGCGGCGAGTCCGCAAAGGGCTGAGAGTTGTAAGGTCATGTCGCTGGGCATAGAACCATCTCCAATTCGAGTTTTCTCCGATTGAATCATGGCCGCCCAGAGAATTCACTGGGTACTTACACTGAGTGGTCGTAATGGACTGCGTTCCTCAAGCTCATCGAGATAGTGCGAAACACCCGTGCGTTCGCGCATTAGCCAACGCTCGATTGCAGTTTCAAAGGCGGGATTTGCCAACCAGTGGTAAGACGCAGTGGTGACGGGTAACAGACCTCGCGCCAGTTTGTGTTCGCCCTGCGCACCGCCCTCAAAACGCTGCAAACCCCGACGGATCACCCATTCGAGTGGCGTGTAGTAACAGCACTCAAAGTGCAGGCAGGGGACCCGTTCGATCGCGCCCCAATAGCGTCCCCAGGCATTCACGCCGTCATGGGCGATCAGGCTGGAGGCGATCAGGCGTTCATCGGCCGTGGCCAGCACCAGTGCGAAATGCTCAGGCATTGCGTCGAATACCTGGGCCCAGAATCCACGGCTCAGGTAGGGCGGACCGCCATGCTCACGGTAGGTTCTTTCGTAACAGGCGACAAAAAAATCGCGCTCCTGCGCGCTGGCCTCCGCCATCTCGACCACCCGGACCTCGACTCCAGCCTCCGCAACCTTGCGTCGTTCGGCACGGATCTTCTTGCGCTTGGGTTGCGCCATGGAGTCGAGAAAGGCATCGAAGTCCGGCCACCCAGCGGATTGCCAGTGAAATTGAACGCCGGTTCGATGCAGCCAGGTCGGGGGCGTGGTTGCCGATTCGGCGGTCGTTTCGGATGCCGGTTCGGACGCCGGTTCGGACGCCGGTTCGGACGCCGGTTTGGCCGGTTGGGTCGCAGCGATCGCGGCTTCGTCGGCCGCTTGTGGAAAGAGGACATGGACCGAGGACATCTTTGCTGCCCGGGTCAGCACGGGTAAACCGGAGGCCAGCGCGGCGCGCACCTGGGCGTTGCGGGCGAGAAGACGCGGGCCCCTGACTGGCGTGAACGGGATCGCTGCCACCAGTTTGGGGAAATAGGCGAGTCCGTTTCGATGGTGGGCGTCTGCCCAGGCATGGTCAAAGACGAACTCACCCCAGGAGTGCTCTTTGGCATACAGCATCGCAGCCCCCAGTAAGGTGTCATCGCGACTGCGCAAGACCAAATATAATGGGGTCCAGCCCGTATCCGGACTGGCGGCCCCGCTGGACTCGAGCGCGGCCAGCCAGTCGTAGCGAACGAAGGGATGGGGTAGGTAGCCGGGAGTGTCGATCAGATCTCCACGATCGGCCGCGTCAGCCAGAATCAGGGCATCCCACTGCGCACGATCGATGCTTTTAATGCCTTGAGCGATCTCCGTGCGATATTCTCGCTCTTTCAATGTCGAACCGTTCACGATGAATCCGCGCTCCCGCGTTCGAATTGCTGCTGTGCAGTGCAACCCAGTCGTTGGCGACTTCGAGGGGAACCTGGCACAACTATTGGAATCGACCCGGGCGGCCCACGCAGCGGGTGCCGACCTGGTGCTGACGCCGGAGCTGGCTCTGGCCGGATATCCGCCAGAGGACCTGCTACTGCGTCCCGCATTCTATCGAAGCGGTGAGTTGGCGTTTGATCGATTGCTCAGCGCGACTCAAGCATGGCCCGATCTGGTGCTCGTTGTGGGCCAGGCGGTCGAGCGTGCTGGTTGCCGACACAATGCAGCAACCGTTGTTCGTGGCGGACAAGTCATCGCGGAGTATTTCAAACAGGAATTGCCAAACTACGACGTGTTTGATGAGCAACGCTATTTCACGCCAGGAAGGCATTCGTGCGTGATCGAGGTCCAAGGGATTCAGGTTGGCATCCTGATCTGTGAGGATTTCTGGCGCGCGGAGGTCCCAGCCCGCGCCCGGGAAGAGGGCGCCGAACTGATTTTGGCGCTCAATGCCAGCCCCTACCACCTGGACAAGCAGCCGCTGCGACTCGAGACGGCTCGGGCGAATGTCTGTAGCCTCGGATGCGCTCTGATCGCAGCAAACCTCGTGGGTGGGCAGGATGAACTGGTTTTTGATGGCGGGTCTTTCGCGCTCGACGCGCAGGGCACGATTCAGGCGCAGGCGAGGCAGTTCGCGACGGATTTGTTGTTGGTGGATGTGGCTGAAGGGGACCCTGCGAACGGCGGGGGTGACCCTACGCTCAAACTTTCTGGTCGGATCGAGCCAGAGCTGTCGCTTGATGAACAGGCGTATTCGGCGTTGGTATTGGGCGTTCGCGATTATCTCGGCAAGAACGGTTTTCCCGGCGCGTTGCTCGGGCTGTCTGGGGGGGTGGACTCTGCGTTGACAATGGCTGTTGCCGTTGATGCGCTGGGCGCTGATCGCGTACGTGCGGTGATGATGCCCAGCCGTTATACCGCCGATATTTCCTGGATCGATGCGCGGGAAATGGCTGAGCGTCTGGGCGTTCGGTACGACGAGATCCCCATCGCCGGGCCATTTGAGGCATTCCATTCGCTGCTGGCGGATGAACTGGTCGGGCGCAGCAGTACAGATACAACTGAGGAGAACCTGCAGGCCCGCATTCGAGGAACTCTTCTCATGGCGCTTTCGAACCGCCACGGGTCGATCGTTCTGACCACTGGCAATAAAAGCGAAATGGCCACCGGTTATTGCACCCTTTACGGGGATATGGCGGGTGGTTTTGCGGTAATCAAGGACCTGCTGAAGACCACTGTGTGGCGCCTTTGTCGCTGGCGTAATGCGCATACGCCTGCGCTGGTGCACAATGCGATCGCTGGTGAGATAATTCCAACTCGTATCATTGATAGACCGCCTTCTGCCGAGCTTCGGCCGGACCAGACTGATCAGGATTCGTTACCGCCTTACGAGCTGTTGGACGGCATCCTTGAGCTTTACATGGAGCAGGGTTTGCCGGCTGAGGACGTCGTTGCGGCAGGATTTCCGCCCGAGGCCGTAAGTCTCGTTGTGCGTTTGATGCGGATCAATGAGTACAAACGTCGCCAGGCACCGGTGGGTATCCGGGTGACCCACCGCGGCTTTGGACGTGATTGGCGCTACCCGATCACATCACGATTTCGTGAGAGCATCCCGACTGCCTGACCAAGGAGAACTGACCATGAAGCGGATCACAGCGATTATCAAGCCGTTCAAACTCGACGAAGTTCGAGAGGCGCTTGGCGAGGTGGGTGTTGCCGGATTGACCGTCACTGAAGTGAAGGGTTTCGGTCGGCAGCGCGGTCATACCGAACTTTATCGTGGTGCCGAGTACGTGGTCGACTTTCTTCCTAAAGTCAAAATTGAAGTGGTCGTATCCGATAGCGCACTCGATGGCGCAATTGATGCCATCGTCAAGGCGGCCCGGACCGGCCGCATCGGTGACGGGAAGATTTTTGTGACAGCCGTCGAACAGGTGATCCGGATTCGGACCGGAGAGGCCAACGAGGACGCGATCTAAGTCAGGTCGGTCTCGTTGCGCAAGGCGGGGAACAGAATCACGTCGCGGATGCTGGGCGCATCGGTCAGAAGCATCACCAGTCGGTCGATTCCGATCCCGCATCCGCCAGCCGGTGGCATGCCGTACTCGAGTGCGCGAACGTAGTCCGCGTCGTAATACATCGCCTCTTCGTCCCCAGCCTCTTTTGCCTGGGCCTGTGCCAGGAAACGGTCCGATTGATCTTCAGGATCATTCAATTCGGAAAAGCCATTCGCGATCTCACGCCCGGCAATGAAGAGCTCAAATCGCTCGGTCACGCCCGGTGCATCGTCTGATTCCCGAGCGAGTGGTGAAACTTCGACGGGATAGTCGATGATGTAGGTGGGGTTCCAGAGCTTGGCCTCTGCCGTTTCCTCAAACAATGCCAGTTGCAAGGCGCCGATCCCGGCGTTTTTCAGGTGCGGTGTCTTTGCAACGTTGATTGAGCGCTCACCGAGGGCATGGACTAACCAGTCGCGGTCATCGAAGGCTGCGTGGGCAAGAGACGGTTCGTGGGTCCGGATTGCGTCGACGATGGTGAGGCGCTCGAATGGCTTGCCCAAATCCAGCGCTCGGCCCTGGTATTCCAGCGCTGTGGTTGAGCAAGCATGGAGTGCAGCCGCGCGCAGGATCTGCTCGGTGAAATCCATCATCCAGCGATAATCGGTATAAGCGGCGTAGAACTCCATCATCGTGAACTCAGGGTTGTGGCGAACGCTAACGCCTTCATTCCTGAAGTTACGATTGATTTCGAAGACCCGTTCGAAACCGCCCACCACGAGTCGTTTCAGATAAAGCTCGGGAGCGATCCGCAGGAACATGGCCTGATCAAGTGCGTTGTGATGCGTCACAAACGGCTTGGCCGATGCGCCACCAGGGATGGGGTGCAACATCGGCGTCTCGACTTCGAGAAACTGATGCTCGGTCATGAACCGACGTAACGCATCCAGCGTTCGAGAACGGGTGACGAAGGTCCGCCGGGTCGACTCCGTCACGATCAGATCGACATAGCGCTGTCGATACCGGATTTCGGTATCTGCGAGGCCATGAAATTTGTCGGGCAGGGGGCGGATCGATTTGGTGACTAGTCGTAGTGCCTGACAACGTAACGAAAGTTCCCCGCGCAGGGTCCGAAACAGGACGCCCTCGGCATACACGATGTCGCCGAGATCCCAGTGTTTGAAGGCCTCGTGGGCCGCAGCCCCAACGCCTTCGTCATTCATCCATAGCTGCAAGCGCCCGTCGTGGCTGGTATCTGGGCCTAGCTGGTGGGAGCCATCCTGCAAGGTGGCAAAACTGGCTTTGCCCTGGACCCGCTTCAACACCATCCGACCGGCGATCTTGATCTGAACCGGCTCGGCCTCCAGGGCTTCGCGGGTATGGGTGGCAAAGCGCGTATTGATGTCTGCGACCTGATGCGTCGGCCTCACGTCGTTGGGAAAGGCGTTGCCCCGCGCGCGAAGCGCACCCAGTTTGGCGCGGCGCTCTGCTAGAACATGGGATTCGGTGGGGATCTGCAGTTGGTCTTCGTCAGACATCAGTTCATTCTCCGGTGGTTTTTACATCCACCTGTTGCGTGTGCGTCGACCCTCAGGGTAATTCCACAGGGTATGACGACGTTTTTACTCGCATCGAAAAATATCGCGCGCATTTTGAGGCTGTTGGGCTCGGTGCCGACTATGTACGCGAGTTTATGCGCTGAGCTCAGAACGCCCGGTGGGGCCTCGCTCAGAGTCCCTGCTTGAGGCTGGCCTGGATAAAAGGATCGAGATCACCGTCGAGCACTTTTTGGGTCGCGCTGACCTCCACGCCCGTTCGAAGATCTTTGATTCTGCTCTGATCCAGAACGTACGAACGAATTTGATGACCCCAGCCGACATCGGTTTTGGTAGCCTCTAATTCCTGCTGGGCATCCATTCGCTTGCGCATTTCGAGTTCGTAGAGCTTGGCGCGCAACATGCCCCAGGCTTCATCCCGATTACGGTGTTGTGAGCGGTCGTTCTGACATTGAACAACGATGCCGCTCGGCATATGTGTCATCCGAACCGCAGAGTCAGTCTTGTTGATGTGCTGGCCGCCAGCACCGGAGGCGCGGAACGTATCGATCCGAACGTCCGACGGATTGATATCGACTTCAAACGAATCGTCGATTTCGGGATAGACGTAGAGCGATGCGAACGAAGTGTGGCGCCCACCGGACGAATCAAATGGGCTCTTGCGGACCAAGCGATGAACGCCGGTTTCGGTGCGCAGGTGGCCGAACGCGTATTCCCCCTCGACCTTGATCGTGGCGCTCTTGATGCCGGCGATATCGCCTTCGCTTTCTTCGAGCAACTCGGCCTTGAACCCCTTGCGCTCGCAGTATTTAAGGTACTGACGAAGCAACATCGACGCCCAGTCCTGCGCCTCGGTGCCGCCCGCACCGGCCTGAATATCCACAAAGCAGTTGGCGGGGTCCGCGGGGTTGGAAAACATCCGCCGGAACTCGAGGCCCTCAACGCCAGCACGGACCTGATCGATATCGCCTTCGACGGCAATCAGGGTCTCGTCGTCGTCCTCTGCGGCGCCCATATCGAAGAGTTCGTGCGCCTCACCGGCAGCCGTGTCGAGCTTTTGCAGACTCAGAACGACGTCCTCGAGGGACTTCCGTTCGCGACCGAGTTCCTGCGCACGTTTGGGATCATTCCAGACCCCAGGATCTTCAAGTGACCGAACGACTTCCTCGAGACGTGACTTCTTTAGATCGAAGTCAAAGATACCCCCGAAGATCGAGGATCCGGCGCGCCAGGTCGTCGATCGTGGTTTGCAAAAGGTTCAGGCGTTCGGCTTCCATGAGGGTCCCGTGTGATCAGTGCGCGTGGTGCGTAACCCGCTATTCTACAAGCGGCCATCACCCCGCAGGTTCTGCGTGAAGGATCTGTAGCTCGATTTTGCTGCGGCCTTGCCAGGTGTTTCGAACCGGCTGCCAGATCGCGTGCAGGCGGTCTGGGGCGGGCTCGGCTCGGCCGAACCAGATCGCGTCGATAGTCCCGCTACGACGGTTGTTCGTCCGGGCACCGCGCAGGGTCAACTTGAGGTGACCAGTACCGACAGCGCGTTGCGCAAGTACTTGAAATTCACTGTGAAAGCTGGGCGCCGCAAAGCCCTGGCCCCAGACTGGGCCGTCCAAGGCATCCATCAGACGGTCGTCGGCGAGCGCTGGGTCGAGTTCGCCGTCGGTTTCATGCTGGCGATGGAAGACGGCTGGGTCGGATAGGTCGGCAACGGCTTGGTCCAGGGCCATGCTGAACGCTTCGAGCGCGTCGGTGCGCAGGGTCAGGCCTGCGGCCATGGCGTGCCCACCAAATCGAACAATAGCGCCGGGGAGTCGCTTAGATACGAGATCAAGGCAATCTCGAAGGTGAACTCCGGGAATCGAACGACCAGAGCCTCGGTAGGTCTCGCCCGCCGGCGCGAGCGCCACGACCGGGCGGTGGAACCGCTCCTTGAGCTTGCCGGCAACCAGACCCACGACGCCTTGATGCCAGCCTGGATCAGACAGCACAATCACCCGCCGGGACGGATCGGGAGCCTCAGCCAGACTCGCGAGGGCTTCCTCTTGCATTGTGCGCTCGACCTCGCGGCGCTGGCGGTTCATGGCGTCAAGCGACGCGGCAAGATGTTCTGCTTGCGCCGGGTCGTCGGTCAAAAGGCACTCGATCCCTACGCTCATGTCGGCGAGGCGTCCGGCCGCATTGATCCGGGGCCCGACCGTAAAGCCGAGATCTTGTGCGCTTGCTGTTCGGGGCTCACGGCTCGCGATCGATAACAGCGCGAGCAATCCGGGTTGAGCCCGCCCTGATCGGATCCTGGAGAGCCCCTGAGCCACCATCAGACGGTTATTCGCATCCATGCGAACCACGTCCGCGACCGTACCCAGCGCAACGAGATCGAGCAGGCGGGCCAAGGGCGCCTCACTGCCTTGCAGGCCGCGACGCCTGAGTTCTGCCCGCAACGCGATCAGTACGTAGAACATGACGCCCACACCTGCGATTGCCTTGCTTGGGAACGTGCATCCGCCAGCATTGGGGTTGACGATGGCATCTGCCAAGGGCAACTCTGGACCGGGCAGGTGATGATCCGTGATGAGCAAGGCGAGTCCGGCGTCCTGCGCCGCTTGCGCGCCATCGACACTGGCGATGCCATTGTCGACCGTGATCAGAAGATCGGGTGCGCCGAGACGTGGGTGCTTGAGCGCGAGCGCGACGATCTCGGGGGTCAGTCCATACCCGGTTTCGAAACGGTTCGGGACCAGGTAATCGACCGTTGCCCCCATCATGCGCAGGCCCCGTACAGCAACGGCGCAGGCCGTGGCGCCGTCGCAGTCATAGTCGGCAATGACGAGCATAGCGGCATCGGCTTCGATTGCATCGGCGAGCAGGATGGCCGCCTCGTCGGTTCCTTTGAGCAGCGCGGGCGGGAGCAGTCCTGCGAGATCGGTCGATAGCTCGTCGGGGCCGCGTACGCCGCGAGCGGCGAGTACCCGGGCCAGAATCGGATGAAGTCCGGACTGCTCGAGGGCCAGTCTTGCAGCCGCTGGAACAGCTCGGTCGACAATCATGTTGGCTCGGTAAAGAACGTATGGGCCGCGCGCGGTTGGCTGGTTTGGCTGGTTTGGCTGGTTTGGCCAATGGGGCCAAGAACCCGAGCTGCCAGACCTTGAAAAGACCAAGGGGAGGGCGTTTGACGTGTGCTCGATGGTGGGGCCCAAGTGCTCAGCGCATGACTGCCGGTCAAAACCAGTTGAGCCGTATTGGGCAACGCTGGAAGAAGTGCCACGTCGATTGCTTCAAGCGCCTGTAGCCAGCCCTCCAGATCACCCAGGAGGCGCGGTTTGAGCGCTCGAGCATCCATCCAAAGGTTTGGGGTGGGGTGACTGTTGCCCTGGATCAATGATGCTTCGATCTGGACCCTTGTCAGCGCGCACCCCGTATCGATCAGTGTGACCTGAGGGGAGGTCTGATCGCCTGGATTGGGGGCCGGCGCTGTAGGGGCCAGCGCTGCAGGGGCCGGCGCTGCCAACCACAGGCTATTGACCGGAAACGGTTCGGCACTGGCAAACCGCAGGTCTGGCCCCGCGCAGTGCCACGCCATTTCAATTTCATGAACCAATTTGCGCCAGCGGGCCCCGTCTGGCCCTCCGGGCATGAGTGCTTGTGTATTGCGTCCAATTGCAGCCAGCGGCGTGCAAGCCTCGAGGCTCAGTCCGCTCTCGATATGCAGTTGCCACACCTCGGTGGCATTAAGGCGATGGCGCACCAATCGAATCCCCGAATCGGCGAGCAGGGACTCGATGACCTGGGCTAAGACCTCCCCGTCCGGCTCGGTGATTGGGGTGTCGACTTCCGAGAGCACCAGATGATCGAGGCCAACGGTCAACTGCACCGGGATGGCAAACCAATCATGTATCGGTGCGCTGGGGCCGTTTGACCCTCTCGTCCAGTGAAAGGTGTCAACCAGCCACTGTTCGTGCGGCAGTTGCCGGGCAGGCGAGGGGGCTTGCACCGACCCCATCGGCATCCAATCGGTTTGAACCAGACTCAGAGTTCCAAGCCGCGCTCGAACTGCGGCCGAACTCAACCAATGGGCTGGAGCGAGGGCGCCCGGCAGGAGGACTATTTGCCCGGGCTCCGGGTTTTCTGAGGGTTTGATTGGGTTCACGGATTGATTCTACGTGGGTCGCAGAACAGGACCATGTGGCAAACTCTTGCACTGTGAAGCGTCCCTATTTTCCCCCTGTGGAATTCTCGATTGGCTGGCGCTATGTGCGCGCTGGGCGGCGTTCTCAACGCGGTAATCGATTTATATCTTTCATTTCCTGGCTCTCAGCGTTGGGGATTGCACTCGGGGTCGCTGCCCTAATCGTTGTGCTCTCGGTCATGAACGGTTTTCAGAAAGAGGTGCGCGACCGAATGCTTTCAGTGCTCGCGCACATCGAGGTGTTCGAGACCTCAACGGCCGCGGTCGGTCTTGACCAATGGGCCGAGTTGGCGAACCGGTTGAGGTCCTATCCCCAAGTGCTTGGTGTGGCGCCGTTTGTGGCAGGGCAGGCCATGATGACGCGAGGCGAGATCGTTCGCGGGGCCCTGGTGCGTGGGATTGATCCTCGGGCGGAGGCGTCCGTCTCACAGATTGCAGGGCAAGTCCGTGAGGGGTCACTTGAGGACCTGCGAGCGGGTGAATACGGGATCGCGCTTGGTCGGGAGTTGGCCCGGGCAATGGGGGTAGATCTGGGTGATCGGGTGACCTTGATTGCGCCCCAGGGAACGATGACACCAGTTGGAATGATGCCGCGTCTTAAACCTTTTCGAGTGGTTGCTATTTTCGATAGCGGTCATTACGAGTACGACAGCACGCTCGCGCTGACCGCGATGGACGACGCGGCCAAACTCTTTCGGGCGGAGGGCCCGATGGGATTGCGCCTGCGGGTCGATGACATGCAGGCCGCACCCAGAATCGCGAGAGAACTCGCGTCGCAACTTCCTTCAACACTTTCCGTGCGCGATTGGTCATCCGAGAATCGAAGCTGGTTCGCAGCGGTACAGGTTGAAAAGAGAATGATGTTCATTATTCTCGCGTTAATTATCGCCGTGGCTGCCTTCAATCTCGTTTCGATGCTGGTCATGACCGTCACCGACAAACAGGCGGATATCGCCATTCTGCGGACCTTGGGGTCGAGCCCAGGTGCGATCCAGCGGATTTTTATCTTGCAGGGCACGGTGATCGGTCTGCTCGGCACCGCGTTGGGCGTAGCCCTTGGTGTGGCACTGGCTTGGTCGGTGGGTGATCTTGTCGCCGGGATTGAGCGCCTGCTTGGCGTGGAGTTCTTGCCACCCGGTATTTATTTTATTAGCCGCTTGCCGAGTGACTTGCGCTGGGATGACGTCCTTCGGATCGGTGGGGTCGCTGTCTTGCTTTCGGTGGTCGCTACCATTTATCCGAGCTATCGTGCTGCGCGAACCCGACCGGTCGAGGCCTTACGCCATGAATGATGCGCAGCCGGTTCTGCGGGCGCGTGATCTGGGGAAGACGTATGGCGATGGCCCCCAGGCTTTAACGGTCCTCCAGGGCGTCGACTTAACGGTCGCGGCAGGCGAGTTTGTGGCCATCATCGGCGCGTCCGGTTCGGGTAAGAGCACGCTCTTGCATTTGTTGGGCGGGCTCGATGAGCCCTCGACGGGCCAGGTTGAGATTGCCGGTGAATCGCTTGCGACACTCGACGAGCGCGAGCGTGGGCAGCTGCGTAATCGATTGCTTGGCTTTGTTTATCAGTTTCATCACTTATTGCCCGAATTCGACGCTGCTGAGAATGTCGCGATGCCCTTGCGGATTCGTGGGCTTGCGCCGGTGGTTGCGCTAGAGCGCGCAAGACAGATGTTGGGCCGGGTTGGATTGCAGGCTCGCGCGACGCATCGCCCCTCCGAACTCTCAGGCGGTGAACGCCAGCGCGTGGCATTGGCCCGGGCACTTGTGACGGAGCCCACATGTGTTCTCGCCGACGAACCAACCGGGAACCTTGATCGGGGAAGCGCGCATCGGGTGTTTGGATTGTTGGAAGAACTCAACCGGAGCCTGGGGACTGCGTTGGTCGTGGTGACACACGACCTTGAGTTGTCCGCGCGCGCCGATCGGGTCCTTACGATGCGGGAAGGTCGGCTCGCGCCCGTCTAAAATGCGTCTACGTTTGTTCAGCAGGAGCCCAGGGCCATGATTCGAGTTGTTTTCAATCAGAAGGGCGGTGTTGGTAAGTCAACCATTGCCGTCAATCTGGCAGCCATCGGGGCGCTGCGCGGACGTCGTACGCTGATGATTGATCTTGATCCGCAGGCCAATGCGACCAGCTATTTGCTCGGATCCGAGGCCCGATTGACGCCTACGATTGGCGACTTTTTTGAGCAAAGCCTCTCCTTCCGGCTTGACTCCTTAAAACTGGATCAGTGCATTCATAAAACGCCCTTTGATCGCCTTGGTATCGTGCCCGGAGATACCGGACTGGCGGACCTGCAATCCAAGCTCGAAGCGCGCGCCAAGATTCTTAAACTGCCGCAGGCGCTCCGTGCCCTTAAAGGGTGGGATGACATCGTCATCGATACGCCGCCAGCGCTCAATTTTTTTACCCGTTCGGCGCTTATTGGTGCCGACGGTTGTTTGATCCCCTTTGACTGCGATGAATTTGCGCGCCAGGCCCTCTATGGTCTTCTTGAGTCCGTGAGCGAAATTGGTGCAGACCACAACCCAAAGCTGCGTGTGGAGGGCATCGTGGCCAATCAGTTCAATCCTCGCTCAAGCCTTCCGGTTCGAATTGTCGAGTCGATGGTGGATGAGGGTCTGCCGGTGCTACAGACGCGCCTCTCGTCTTCGGTCAAGGTGCGCGAGTCCCATGAAGCTTGCCTCCCGCTTCCGCACTTTGCCCCGGGCCACAAGCTGACTCTCGAAATGGTCGCCTTGTATGAGGAACTCGACGCACTCGAACAGGGCTAAAATAAAGTACGTTCAGCTGGCCGTTTGGCATATCGTTTGCTTTGGAAGGGCCTATGAAACTCATGGACTATCGATTGGCGAAGCAGGCCCCGGACGAAATGTTCCGAGCCTCGGGTCAGGTTCATGAGCACTGCCAGCCCTTGTACGAATGGTTACAGGCGCAACCCGCCGACCGGTTGATTCAAAAAAGAGCCGAGGCCGATCTTGCCTTTCGCAGGGTCGGAATCACCTTCGCGGTCTACGGAGATGATGCGGGTACCGAGCGTCTCATTCCGTTTGACATGATTCCGCGGGTGATATCCGCCGCTGAGTGGGCGCAGCTGGAGACCGGACTCAAACAGCGCGTTCGCGCTCTGAATCATTTTTTGCATGATGTTTACCACGATCACGAAATCATCCATGCCGGCGTGATCCCCGCAGCCCAGGTGTTTGGGAACGCTCAGTACCGCCCCGAGATGCAGGGTATTGCGTTGCCTGGGCGGGTTTATTGCCATGTAGCAGGGATCGATATCGTTCGCGCAGCAGCGCCCGATGGCGGTGCACCTCAGTTTTATGTATTGGAAGACAACCTGCGCGTGCCTTCCGGTGTCTCGTACATGCTGGAAAACCGCAAGGTCATGATGCGGCTTTTCCCTGACGCATTTGCGGGGATCAACGTCGCACCCGTAGCGCATTACCCAGACCGGCTGCTGGAAAATCTCCGCTCCAGTGCACCCGCCGGGATTGATTCGCCGACGATCGTGGTCATGACCCCGGGGATGTACAACTCGGCCTATTTCGAGCACGCATTTTTGGCGCAACAGATGGGGGTTGAACTGGTCGAAGGTCAAGACTTGTTTGTCGACGACGACACCGTTTATATGCGTACCACTCGTGGTCGACGGCGAGTCGATGTCATCTATCGACGGGTCGATGATGACTATCTGGATCCGCTGGCTTTTCGTCCAGAGTCGACCCTAGGCGTGCCCGGACTGCTTTCGGCTTATCGGGCCGGGCGGGTTTCGTTGGCGAATGCCATCGGTACCGGGATCGCGGACGATAAGTCGATTTACCCGTTCGTTCCCGAAATGATCCGGTTCTATCTTGGCGAAGAACCTGTTCTGCAGAACGTTCCGACCTATCAGTGTCGTGATCCAGAATCACTCGCATACGTCCTTGCTAACCTCGATTCACTCGTCGTCAAGGAAGTCCATGGGGCGGGGGGCTACGGCATGTTGATCGGGCCGACTGCCACCCGGGACGAGATCGAGCAGTTTGCGGAACGCTTGCGCGCAACGCCTGCGGCCTACATCGCTCAGCCAACACTTGCGCTTTCCACCTCGCCCACCTACGTTGAGTCTGGCGTTGCACCGCGCCACATTGATTTGCGGCCTTACGTCTTGTGTGGCCGTGAGATTTCGGTGGTTCCCGGCGGATTGACCCGAGTCGCCCTGCGCGAAGGGTCGCTGGTGGTCAATAGCAGTCAGGGTGGCGGCACCAAAGATACTTGGGTGTTGCAGGAAGCCTTACCCAAGGAGCGGTGATGCTAAGTCGAACCGCCGATCATCTGTTCTGGATGGCCCGCTACATTGAGCGGGCCGAAAACACCGCTCGCATACTTGACGTCAACGTCCAGCGCTCCCTGCTGCCGCAACCGCTTGCAACGATCGAAGCAGGTTGGCGTGGGACCCTCGAGATGTTCGAACTGATGCCCGCCTTCGAGAAGCAACACGCCAGTGCGAGCGGCGACGCAGTCTTGCAATTCATGATTCGTGATCGAACGAATCCGTCGAGTATTGTGAGTTGCATTTATGCCGCGCGCGAAAACGCGCGGGCCGTTCGCGGCAGCCTCACTACAGAAGTCTTCGAGACGCACAATCTAACTTGGCTGGAAATTCAGCGCCTGCTCGATGAGCGATTGCCCGAGCGTGATCCGGTTCAGTTTTTTGACTGGGTCAAATTCCGATCGCACCTCTCGAGGGGCGTCACCATCGGCACCATGCTGCGGGACGAAGCGCTGCATTTCACCCGGCTGGGGACCTTTCTCGAACGCGCCGACAATACCGCCCGACTGCTCGATGTGCGCTTCCACGGGAGCCGAACTGCTGCCTTGTCTACTGCTCGCGACGACTACTATCACTGGGCCGCGGTGCTGCGCTCTTGTTCTGCGTTTGAGATTTATCGTAAAGCGTATTCCGATGTCATTACGCCGGAGCGAGTGGCCGAACTGTTGATCCTACGATCTGACATGCCGCGTTCGCTCTGTGCGTCGATTGACGAGGTGTGTACCAACCTTGATCTAGTCGGCGACGAGCGCGCGCGTGAGACCCGGCGTCAGGCGGGATTGTTGCGGGCTGAGTTGAAGTATGGGCGGATCGAAGACATCCTTGAAGGTGGACTGCATGCCTGGCTGACAGTCTTTCTCGCCCGGGTGGCCGCTCTGGGCTTACGCATCGCCGACGATTTCCTGGTTCCGATCGAGGCTGACCGTCAAGTTCAGTCGCAGTAACGGTCGTGTTGATCGATACGCACTGCCACCTCGACGCCGCCGAATTTGATCTGGACCGCGAAGCGGTCATCGCTTCCACCCAACATGCTGGAGTCGGTTGCGTCATCATCCCGGCGGTTGAGGTGGGTAATTTCGAGTCGGTCCGGTTGCTGGCGAAGCGGGTGCCCGGTGGGGCCTATGCACTCGGGATCCATCCCCTTTTTGTCGATCGCGCTCAAGACTCGGATCTGGAGCGTCTGGCCGAGGCACTTGAGCACCATCGAAATGACCCTCGACTGGTGGCAGTTGGCGAAATTGGGCTCGATCATTTTGTTCCTGGACTCGATCGCATCCGCCAGCAACGTTTTTTTGAAGAACAACTTCGGCTTGCGGGTGAGTTTGGCTTGCCCGCCATCTTGCATGTCCGCCGGGCTCAGGATTCAGTCCTCGGGTGTCTGCGTCGGCGCCCGGTTTGTGGTGGTATTGCCCACGCATTCAACGGAAGCCTCCAGCAAGCCATGGCCTATCGTAAATTGGGATTTGCACTCGGGATTGGTGGGGCGATGACCGACCCGAGGGCTCTGCGTATCCGTGCTCTTGCGACAGGGATGGCGCTAGAGGACCTCGTGCTGGAGACCGATGCCCCCGACATATCTCCAATTTGGCGCCGCGGGGAACGCAATTCGCCGGTGGAACTTCCACAAATTGCAGTGACGTTGGCGGCATTGCGACAAAGCCCGTTGGAGACTGTGATCGAGGCGACCGGTCGCACGGCGATGCGCGCATTGCCCAGATTGGCGGGGGTTCCGGAGCTTCATACATCCTGAGTTCACAGCCCTTGGCCTGATATCCATTCGGCTAATTGTGCGGGGCCTTCAGTTGGGCAAGGATTGGGGATGCCCCCGATGCTCAATGCGATGGCTTGGATGGTGGGACATTTCGTGGTCCATCAACTGGCGAGCCTGCCATCAGTCATGGTCTGGATCGGCTGTGCGCTTGTGGGGCTGCTCGCATTCGGGCTGCGCTTAGCGAACCTGGGCCCCACCGCTCGTCGTGCCAGCGCTTGGGCGGCTCTGGCGGGTTGGCTCCTGATTGGGGTCGCATCCGCAGGCTGGCGAGCCCAGTTGGCCTTGGATGAACGGCTTCCCGAGAGCCTGAATAATCGGGATTTGCGGGTCGTGGGCGAGATCGTGGGCCTTCCGCAGCTCGGTCCCCTGAACCGGCGATTTAGACTCCGCCCCCTCAGTGCGATTGACCTCGAGACGGAGCGCCCGGTGACTGTACCTAGTGAGGTAGCGCTGTCGTGGACGGCCAAGCCGCGTCAAGTGTGGCCGGCGGAACCCAAACCTGGCGAGGTCTGGCGCTTCACGGTGCATCTGCGCGCGCCCCACTCTTTGGCGAATCCGGGGTTGTTCGATGCGGAGCTGAGGGCGCTCGAGGATGGCGTTGGCGCGACGGGATCGGTCAGGGCCGGTGAACGGGTCGAGTTTGGGCCCCTGTCCTGGCGTGGCGCCGTCGACGGGGTGCGCGATCGGCTCCGGCGGGTGATGAGAGAGGCAGCTGGTGCTGGACCCGAAGATCCCGAGCATTTTGAACAACGCGCCCGCTCCGCCGCGATTTTGATCGCGCTGGCCGTAGGTGACCAGAATGCAATTCCGCCCCAGGACTGGTTACTCTTCCAGCGCACGGGGGTTTCGCACCTCATGTCGATCTCGGGGATGCATGTCACGATGTTGGCAGCGCTGGGGGGCTGGGCCATGAAGCGGGTGCTGGACTGGCCGTGGCTGGCGGTTCTGGTTTTCCGGTGGATGTCGCGGCGTACCGCCGTGCGAGTCGCCGCCGTATTGACGGCATTTGCGTATGCCCAATTGGCAGGGTGGGGTTTGCCGGCTCAGCGAACGTTCTGGATGCTGGCAGCCGCAGCGTTGGCGGGTTCGATCGGGCGTAGCCGAGCAACCGCTGACGTGCTGGCCGTTGCCGGTGCGGTTGTGGTCCTACTCGATCCTTGGGCCGTCCTGTCGACGGGTTTTTGGCTATCGTTTTGTGCCGTGGCAACGCTCATCTGGGCGGGTCAGTCATTGCCCAGTTTGCCGGCCGGACGCGAACGCGGTCAGGATCAGCGCGCGACCTTGCGCCTCTCCTGGGCCGAACGATTCCGGCCCATGCTCCACGCCGGCGCGGTTGCACAAGCTGCTGCGACTTTGGCTCTGGCGCCCCTCTCGGTCTGGTTCTTTTCATCATTTTCGGTGATTGGGCCGCTGGCCAATCTTTTTGCGATCCCAGTCGTGACGTTTCTGATGACGCCTGCGGCCCTCGTCGGTGCTGCGCTCGCGATGGGGTCTGGCGCGGTCGCCAGTGTGGTTCTTCGGCCCGCGGTCTGGTTGACCGAGCGCCTCCTGGAAGTGCTGGAGCCGATGTCCGAATGGCCGCTCTCGACGATTGTCATTGCGCAACCCTCGATGACCTTGCTCTTGCTGGCAGCGCTCGGGGGCGCCTGGATCTTTGCGCCGCGAGCGGTACCCGCCCGATGGCTTGGGCTCTTACTGTTGCTGCCTTCGATGGTTGTTCCGCGCGAGCGGCCGCCGTTGGGTGTCCTCTGGTTGACGGCTTATGACGTGGGGCAGGGCAGTGCCTTGTTGGTCGAGACCGCGACACAAACGCTGCTCTACGACACAGGCCCGCGGATGGGTCCTGCGATGGACGCGGGGTCTCGGGTGCTCGTGCCTTCTCTGCGCGCCCGCGGTATCGATCGACTCGACAAGCTGATGATTTCGCATGCCGATGAGGACCATATTGGCGGCGCGGCTTCGGTCTTGCGCGATTTGGATGTCGTGCAGACGTACGCATCTCTGCCGCCCGATCACCCCATGCAGTCCAGGATTCAATCCTGCCACGAGGGCTTGCGCTGGGTGGTTGATGGCGTTCGATTCGATGTGTTGCATCCGTTTGATCCGCCGGTTGCCAGGCCCGCGCGCGCAGCCGGATCGGCCACCAATGCCATGAGCTGTGTCTTGTCGGTCACGGCGCCCGGCGGCCGCGTTTTGTTGACGGGTGATCTCGAGGCACCGCAGGAGCGCGCACTCCTCGAGCGCCTGGGCCCAGAGGGTCTGCGTTCCGACATCCTGATCGTGCCACACCACGGTAGTAAGACTTCATCGACGCCTGAATTTTTGTCCGCGGTCGCCCCCCTGCAGGCTGTATTTCAGCTCGGATGGCATAACCACTACCGTCACCCGCATCCCAAGGTTTTGGAACGCTATGACCAAGCGGCTATTCCGATCTTGAGAACGGATCGAGATGGCGCTATTCGGATTTCCCTGCAGGCAGGAGAGCCTCCACAAATTTCCAAGTTTCGGGTCGATGAGGCCCGATATTGGCGAGTGGCCCAGCCCTGGCGGGTGTCGGATCGACTAACATCTGAGGCGCTTCCAGATTGACTCCCGGAAAGGATTCCAGATGACTTCTGCTCTGCAGCCCCAAGTTCACCAACTGACCTGCGCCCACGCAGGTGGCTTACACCAGATTGCTTATCGGGAATGGTTCGACGCATCGTCGGGGCCCAAAGAGGCCGCTCGGGTCGTTGTCTGTGTTCATGGTTTGACACGTCGAGCAACCGATTTCGATACCTTGGCCCGCACGATGGCCGGTCGCGGGTGGCGGGTTGTGTGCCCGGATATGATTGGTCGCGGCGATTCGGATTGGGTGACTCAGCCGATGCTCTATTCGGTCCCGCAGTACGTTTCGGATTGTGTAACTCTCGTCGCACGGCTCGGGGTCGAGTCCGTGGATTGGGTCGGCACCTCCATGGGCGGACTGATTGGTATGACCTATGCCGCACTGTCGGGTCATCCCATCCGTCGGATGGTGCTCAATGATATCGGCCCCCAACTCGAGTGGGCCGGGCTTTCGACGATCGCGGCTTATGTTGGTTCGGTGCCCGTTTTTACACAGTATGAAGAGGCTGCCAACTGGTTGCGCGGCCGGATGGCTTCGTTCGGGCCGCATGATGAGGCTGGCTGGGAGCAACTGATTCGACCCTACTTCAAGGTGTTGCCCGATGGTGGATTCACCCCGCATTACGACCCCGCGATCGCGATCCCGTTCAAGGCACTGGCACAAGTAGGCGAAACCGGGGGCCAACCCGGGGGCCAACCCGGGGGCCAACCCGGGGGCCAACCCGGGGGCCAACTCGAGGCCCATTCAATGTGGCCGCTCTGGGATGCCGTTACCCCTTCGACGCTTGTTCTGCGTGGGTCCCTGTCAGAACTCCTTTCGACCGAAACCTGTGAAGGGATGAAAGTTCGCGGCCCGAAGGCCCGGGTGATCGAGATCGCTGGCGTCGGACATGCGCCCACCTTGATCGCCCCCGATCAGATAAACCCTATTGTTGAATTTTTCTCGGAGTCATAACTATCATGAGTAATACGATTACCCGCCTACATGTCGGACCCAGAATGTCCGAAGCGGCTGTTTACGGTGGCCTTTGTTTTCTGGCCGGGCAAGTTGCAGCGGACCCAACCCAGGACACCGCAGGTCAGACAAAGCAGGTTCTGGCAGATATCGATCGGCTCCTTGGCGAAGCCGGTACCGATCGAACCCGGATCGTTTCGACGACGATTTATCTGCGCGACATCGCCGATTTCGCCGCGATGAATTCGGTTTGGGATGCGTGGGTCCCGGCTGGACAAACCCCGCCGCGTGCGACCGTTCAGGCGGTTCTGGCTCGACCCGAATACCGGGTCGAGATTCAGGTGGTCGCTGCGGCCTGAGTGTTACCTTGGGTTGGGTTGGGCCTTAGCGCCATCCGGCCCGGTCGATCAGGCGTTGGGCCGTTCCCTGCGCCTGACCGATTCGCTCGACCGCTAGGGCGTCTTGTTTAAAGGACCCTAAAGCTTCAAGCTCGGGGTTATTGAGCGCGACTCCGGCGACGACTGGCCACTCGTTGTTGCCTTCAGCGAAGAAACTCTGCGCCGCGTCGCTGGCGAGGTACTCAAGAAATCGCACGGCCGCATCGCGGTGCGGTGCAAAGCGTGCAATGCCTCCGCCCGCGATATTGACGTGGGTTCCGCGGGTTGCCTGATTGGGCCAGACAACGCCGAGTTTCTGGGCACTCTCGCGTTCGCTTGGATCTTTAGAGCGCAACATGCGGACGAAGTAATAGCTGTTCGTGAGTGCGATCGCACATTCGCCTGCTGCTACGCCTTTAATTTGATCGGTATCGCCGCCGCGCGGCACCCGAGCAAGGTTTGCGACGACGCCGCGGGCCCAGGTTTCAGTGGCGGCCTCGCCCTGGTGTTCAATCATCGATCCGATGAGCGACAACATGTACGGGTGGCTCGCCGAGCGCACGCAGATCTGTCCCTTGAATGTGGGGTTGGCGAGATCCTCATACCGGGCTAGTTGGTCAGGGCTGATTTTTGACTTGTCGTAGACGATCATCCGGGCACGCCTGGAAAATCCAAACCACTCGCTGCCCTTGCCAGTGTCGCGGCTGCGTAGTTCCACAGGAATGCGTCGCTCGAGTGTTGGGGACTGCAGCGGCTGGAACAAGCCTTCCGCTTGTGCCTTCCAGAGCCGCGATGCATCGGTGAGCAGGATGATGTCGGCGGGGCTGTTGGTGCCTTCGCTGCGCAGACGTGCAAGCAGCGCTTCATCACCGGCTTCGATCCGCTGGACTCGAATTCCGGTGGCTTTGGTGAAATTGCTGTAGAGCGCCTCGTCGGTCTGATAGTGGCGGGCGGAATAAAGATTGAGCACCTGATTCAGCACCGGGCTCTGAGCTTGAGCGGCTTGTGGGGCCAGAAGGCTGTGCATGGCTGCGAGAAGCAGGAACGAAAGGATGCGGGTCATGGTGTCGTTTTGATCTCCGTTTGGACAGTAAGATCTTAACGCGAATCATTCTCATTCGCAAATCGCCGGTGGTTTTACCAAGCCGCCTTCGCTTAGTGCGCTCGACTCGTTAGAATTCGCGAATGATTTCGGATTCCCCGCACCTCCTGCGCCGCCATCTGGGCGGCGGGCTTGCCTCGGCAACCGCTTTATGGCTGGCTGGCTGTGCAACCAGCCCGCAACAGACGGGGGGGCCGGGTAGTGGGGCCGGTGGTGGGCCTGTGGCTCCCGTGTCGCCCCCGATCCGCCCGCGGATTGGCTTGGCTCTTGGGGGCGGGGCGGCGCGTGGGTTCGCACATATCGGGGTGATTGCTGCGCTTGAAGAAGCGCGTATCGTGCCGGACCTCATCGTGGGGACGAGTGCCGGCAGCCTGGTCGGTGCCCTTTATGCGAGCGGGATGGATGCCGGACAGCTGAGGAAGATCGCGCTCAACACCGAGGAGTCCACCTTTGGGGAGTGGTCGATCACGAGCAGGGCGCTCTTGCGGGGGCGACGGATTCAGGATTTCATCAATCGCTCCGTTGGTGGTCGGTTGATTCAGAACCTGCCGCGCAAGTTTGCTGCGACCGCCACCGATCTGAATGACGGTCGCCTTTTGGTCATGACCACCGGGGACGTGGGGTTGGCTGTTCGTGCGTCGGCTGCCGTTCCGATGGTATTTGATCCCGTTACGATCGATGGCCGTGAATATGTCGATGGCGGCTTGGCGTCTCCGGTCCCCGTGCGCGCCTGTCGTAGGCTGGGGGCGCAGTTTGTGATCGGGGTGGATATTTCAACCCAGGCTAATTCGCAGCGCACCGAATCGTTACCCGACGTCTTGATGCAAACCTTTACGATCATGGGACAACATTTGGCGGCCGCTGAACTTCGCGAAGCCGATGTGGTGATCCGACCAGCGATCGGTGAGCGGTCGTCGATTGATTTTCGGGGCCGCGAGGCCGTCATCGCCGAGGGCGAGCGCTCGGCCCGTGCCCGCGTGCCGGAGATGCTGGCAGGGATCGCGAATTGGAATAGTTCGAAAAAAGAAGGGGGGAGTCCATGAGTTATCCGGAGATTCATGCGCGGTCGCTTGCCGATCCCGATTCATTCTGGCGTGCGGAGGCCAACCGGATTGACTGGCATCGTCCGTTTGATGTGACCTGCGATCAGTCTCGTTTGCCATCGGTGCGCTGGTTTGTCGGCGGCGAAACCAATCTATGTCATAACGCGGTCGACCGGCATCTGGCGTCGCAGGCCGACCAGCCTGCGCTCATCTGGGTCTCAACCGAGGTGGATCAGGAGAAGTCTTTTACCTTTGCCCAGTTGCACCGAGAGGTTCAACGAATGGCCGCGATATTCGTCGCACATGGTGTTGGCCGTGGTGACCGGGTTTTGATCTATTTGCCGATGATTCCGGAAGCGGTCTTCGCGATGCTCGCCTGTGCGCGTATCGGTGCGATCCATTCGGTGGTGTTCGGCGGGTTTGCCTCACATGCGCTGGCAAGCCGTATCGATGATGGCGCCCCCAAGTTGGTTGTGAGCGCAGATGCGGGCGCTCGCGGGGGTCGCATGATTCCTTATAAAGGTCTGCTGGACGAGGCGATCTCAATCTCGCGCTCCAAACCTGAGCATGTGTTGATGGTCGACCTGGGTCGTGTTCCTTTTGATCCCATCCCGGGGCGGGATCTTGACTATGCGACCGAGCGTGAGCGGGTTTTTGATGCGCAGGTGCCAGTGACCTGGCTTGAGTCGAATGAGATTAGTTACATCCTCTACACCTCGGGCACCACCGGAAAGCCCAAAGGCGTTCAGCGCGATGTTGGGGGCTACGCAGTTGCGCTCGCTCATTCAATGGCAAATGTTTTCCAGGGCGGCCCGGGGCAGACGTATTTCTCGACAAGCGATATTGGATGGGTTGTAGGACATTCGTACACCGTTTACGGCCCCCTGCTGGCCGGGATGGCAACCATTCTGTACGAGGGGTTGCCGACGCGTCCTGACGGTGCAATTTTCTGGAAGCTCGTTGAACAGTACCGAGTCTCTGCAATGTTCTCGTCACCGACCGGCATTCGTGTGCTTAAAAAGCAAGATCCGGATCTGCTTAAACGCCATGATGTTTCATCGTTGAAAGGCCTTTACCTCGCCGGCGAACCGTTGGACGAATCAACCTCATCCTGGATATCGGAAGCGCTTGGTGTGCCGATTATTGATAACTACTGGCAGACCGAGACCGGCTGGCCCATTCTGACAATCGCGCGCGGCCTGGATGATCGGCCGGCCCGTTTAGGCAGTCCGGGCTTTCCGATGCCAGGCTTTGATGTGCGTATTGTCGATGAAGTGAGCGGCCTTGAGGTGGCCCCGGGTCAGCGGGGTGTGGTCGCGATTGTTCCGCCGCTACCGCCCGGTTGTATGCAGTCGGTCTGGGGCGATGAGGCGCGCTTTCTGGAGACCTACTATCGCGCGATCCCCGGGCGAGAGGTTTACTCGACCTTCGACTGGGGAATCGTCGATGAGGACGGTTACACCTTCATCCTCGGACGAACCGACGACGTCATCAACGTAGCCGGGCATCGTCTTGGCACCCGAGAGATTGAGGAGTCCATCTCCAGTCACAAGGCCGTGGCTGAATGCGCCGTGGTCGGCGTAGCGGATGCGCTCAAGGGTCAGGCAGCGGTCGCCGTGGTCGTACTCAGGGACAGTTCGATCCTGGCAGCTGAAGACCATACCCGTTTGAGCGCCGAAGTGATGGCCACAGTCGATCGTCAGCTCGGTGCCATTGCGCGTCCCGCGAAGGTTTACTTCGTCGGCGCCTTGCCCAAGACTCGGTCCGGCAAGGTGCTGCGACGGGCCATCTTGGCCGTTTGCGAAGGGCATGACCCGGGTGAGCTCACGACCATAGAGGACCCCTCGGTGCTTGATCAGTTACGCCAATTGGTGGTCACCGGGAACCTTTAGTGGACGGCTTTGTTCTAAAGAAGCTCATTAGCGGCTGGCTCATGCCGCCGGCCTTGCCGTTGCTGTTGATCGTGATTGGCCTCTTGATGGGGCTCTTTGCGACCTCGCGGGGCGGCTCGAAGCGCTCGAAAGCAGGGCTTGGCTGGATTGGCCTTGGTACCACGATCTTGTTGTTGAGCTCCTTGGGGGTGGTCAGTGAGGCGTTGGTCAACCTGACGCAGGCTGGGCTCACGCCGCTGTCGCCGGCCGCGCTCCAGCAACGCTTGCTGCAGCCTGATGCACCGCAGGCCATCGTGATTCTCGGCGGAGGTGTTCGCCGGGATCTGTCCGAAGACGACGGCGATGGATTCGCCCCCAAGCAGGATGCCCAGGACCGTCTGCTGTATGCAGCACGCCTCGCCCGCAGCAGCCGACTGCCCATTCTGGTGTCCGGTGGCGCGCCAATTCCGCAAACCCCGCCCGAGGCTCGTGTCATGCGCAGGGTCATGGAGCGTGACCTGGGTATCGCGGTGCGTTGGGTCGAAGATCGCTCGCTCGACACCGGCGAAAATGCTCGACTCTCAGCGCCGATGTTAAATGCAGACGGTGTCCGACATATCGTTTTGGTGACGAGTCCGTCGCATCTTCAGCGAGCCACCAGTGCCTTTGTGGACGCGGGTCTGACCGTCACCCCAGCGCCGACCGCTCTCAACCCCGGCGGGGGCGCTTTTTGGGAACTGTGGGTGCCGAGCGCGGGTGCCTTACGGCAATCGACTGGTGCGTCTCACGAATTGCTCGGGCGTACCTTTCTCTGGTTAAAACGCCTGCGTGAGTGACGCCCAAGCCAACAGTCGCCAACAGCAGCGTGCCCTTTTCGCCTCGTTTGGTCTGGTCCTCTTGTGGGGGGCAAACTTCTCTGTTCAGAAGTTAGTGTTTGCGACCCTCGAACCAGGACCATTCCTGTTTGCCCGATACCTGATTTTACCGAGCGCGGCGTATTGGTTGCTGCGCCAGCGCGGGTTACTGCGTTTACCCAGCCGACGTGATTATTGGGCATTGGGGCGTTTGGGCCTAAAGGGTCACCTGCTGCATGTGGGCTTTGTGACTTGGGGGATTTACTGGTCGACGCCATTCTCGAGCGCGCTGATTCTGGCCTGTGGGCCGGTCTTCACCTTGCTGATCTTGCGTGCTACGGGGGTCGAAAGGCCTCGCCGTTCACAGACCATCGGCGTTGCGCTCGCGCTGATTGGTGTGCTCGTTTTTTTGTCGGACAAGCTGATGCTTGGGCGTTGGTCAGCCAGCTTGGGCGATCTCGCGCTTGTGGGTGCCGCAGCGCTCTTCTCCTGGTACACGGTGAGCTCTAAACCGCTCGTTGAGCGGCTGGGTAGCGCTGCGACGATGGGGTGGTCAACGCTGTTGGGTTCATTGCCGGTTTTGGTTGTCGCTGCCCCGGCCGGTTTGGCGTACGACTGGTCTCTGCCGAGTCCTCTCGTCTGGGCTGGCTTGCTTTGGTCTGTCCTGGTTGCATCCTTTGGCGGGTGGTTGGTCTGGGCCTGGATCAATGCCGTTCGGGGCGTCGCCAAGACAGCGCCATTGATGTACCTGATGCCACCCGTTGCAGGGGCGGTTTCATGGGCACTCGGTGGCGAGTTTTTCACCGTCACCCAGATCGGGGGCGCACTGATTGCGCTGGCGGGCGTCGGGCTCGCCCAGTTTGGGCGTCAGTTCGCCCAGCGGTTTCGGGCTTCGACGCCGCTATGATCCCGCTGTCTGATACAACCCATAGTTTTTAATAGGACGTGCTATGAAATCGAAAGCAACTCTCGAAGCAGCTGAGGTGGATCAAATTCTTGCGGCGGCATCAGCCCACGCGCTGGAGAATCACTGGGCTGTGTCGATCGCGGTTTGTGATGACGGCGGCCACCTATTGGGACTGCGTCGCCTTGATGGAGCGGCACCTATCTCTGCTTATATCTGTGCAGAAAAGGCGCGGACGTCGGCACTTGGACGGCGTGAATCCAGAATCTATGAAGAAGTCATCAATGGCGGACGAACGTCATTTTTATCCGCCCCATTGCTTCAGGGCATGCTTGAGGGTGGAGTGCCGATCATGGTCGATGGCCAATGCATCGGGGCGGTCGGCGTATCGGGCGTGAAATCCGAACAGGATGCTGAAATCGCCAGGGCTGGCATTGCAACCCTGGCCTGATCAAAGCGAGTCCGGCAGCGAGTCCGGAAGAGACACCGGCAGCGATGGCGGCAGCGTTCTGGCGGCGGGCGTTCGCCGTCGCGAAATCCTTGCGTGGTCTCTTTACGACTTTGCCAATTCTGGCTACGCCACCGTTGTTCTCACCGCGGTCTATAACGTTTTTTTTGTCGATGTGATCGCGGGGGGCGCGTCCTGGGGCACGCTGGCCTGGACCGCTGCGCTGTCGTTCTCTTCCCTGGTGGCACTGCTCATGGCCCCGGCTCTTGGGGCCTGGGCCGACGCGCACCGCGGGAAAAAACGTCTGTTGGCGTGGAGTACTGCCGGCTGCGTCCTGGCGACTGCCGCACTTGCGTTGCCGGGGCAGGGCGAAGTCTGGTTGGCAGCCGCGTTGATCGTGATTTCCAACGTGTGTTTCAGCCTTGCCGAGGGTCTCATCGCAGCGTTCTTGCCAGAGTTGGCTCAACCGGCAGCGCTGGGTCGCGTGTCCGGATGGGGCTGGAGCTTTGGCTATTTTGGCGGCATGCTGACTTTGGGCGCCTCGCTGGTCGTTGTGTTGCACGCGCAGGCATTGCATCAGCCCGCGACAGTTTATGTGCCGCAGACGATGTTCATCGTGGCTGGCGTGTTCGCGCTTGCAAGCATGCCAACGTTTATGTGGTTACGTGAGCGCGGGGCTGGTTCGGTACTTGGCGCGCACCGGGATGCCGGCAAG
>Ga0209598_10000711_pt1 | contig 27032 bp, 28 predicted proteins | sample M_140807_EF_Meta_FD_187317 | JGI IMG/M metagenome (GOLD analysis project Ga0209598, IMG submission 187317) | Freshwater microbial communities from Lake Montjoie, Canada to study carbon cycling - M_140807_EF_MetaG (SPAdes) (version 2) | ecosystem: Environmental > Aquatic > Freshwater > Lake...
AGGTGACCCCGGACGACAACGCCCGCATTGCCGTGCAGGGCGACTTGGTCGCTGCGAGCGAGGACGAAGTGATTGTTCACTTGCGGGATCCTCAAGCCGGAGATCTCCATGTGCACTTCCCGCGACTTGGTTTTGAAGTCTTTCCAGTTTAAATTATCATGACAACAATTGAATTAAATAAACAGCTCTGCCGTGATTATTTTCAGGCCTTTCTGAAGCGCGATACAGAGTGGATGCGGCGACATATTGCGCCGGATTTCGTCCGCCACGATCCCGGTCTGCCCTTCGAAGTCCGGGGTCCAGAGGGGGTCGCACAGCTGCATGACGCCCTGCTGCCGGCTTTCCCGGATATGCAATTGCCCCTCGAGGATTTTGTTGCCGAGGGCGAGAAGGTCTTGGTTCGATTGCGGGTGCAAGCGACCCATACAGGTCCGTTTGGAGACATGGCGGCGACCGGTCGCCGGATCGATATCGGCGTTCTCGATCTCTTCCAGATTCGGGACGGGGTGCTGATCGAGCATTGGGCCTTGCTCGACAACCTGGGAATGCTTAAACAGCTTGGCGCGATTGCCTGAGGTGGCTCCGATGCAACTCCTTGCGAATACCACCTCACCCTACGTTCGGATTGCGCGTATCAGCCTGATCGAGAAAGGCCTGGATATCTCCCCAACGCTTGTCGATGCCTGGGCGGACGATCCAAGGTTGCTTCAGGCCAATGCGGCGAGCCGCGTTCCAACCCTCATTTTGGAGAACGGAACTGCCCTGACCGAGAGTTTGTTGATCGTGCAGTGGCTCGAGCAGACCCGGACATTACCGGTTTACGAGAGTTTGATCGGATCGGATGCAGGCGGGGTGTTGTCCCGCGCCGGCATTGCATTAGGCGTGATTGATGCCGCGGTGCACACCATCATCACACGCAAGGTGACGGCCCCCGTTTTGTTCGACGAAACACCTGTTGGTTTGCGTCGCCGACGCACCATGGTCGAGGGGATGCAGCGGCTCGAGACGATCGCTACGCAAGGTTTGATGGCCGCCGATGGCATTCCGCGGCTTGACGCCATTGCGGCGGTGACTGCGTTCGACTATCTGGATTTCCGCTTTGCTGGAGAATCCTGGATGCCGTCGTTGCCCCACCTCGCTTCGGTGAGCTTACGCTTGCGAGATCGTCGCTCTTTCGCTGAAACGATGCCCTATACGCCAGGTTGATGGGCGCAGGCTTCGAGGTGGTCCAGTAGCAGCGCGAGGGGCGATCCTGGCGCCGGTTCGGCTCTGACCACCAGTGACATTTGGCGGAAGGCCCAGGGATCATTAAGCGGTAGGATTCGCAAGGTCATTGCGGCTGCAAAGCTGTGGGCCGCTGCCAGGGGCAAGATTCCGATACCCAGCCGGGCTTCAACCGCTCGGCAAACCGATTCGAAGCTGCGCACCTGCACACGCAGGACCATGGCCCGCATGAGTTGCGCCGCCTGCGCTTCGAGCAAGCGCGTTAGCGTGCTACCGCCGTCGAGCCCGATCATGTCCTGCCCAAGCAGATCGGCGAAAACGAGCCCATCTTGCGGAATCGCCTGGTCTTGCCGAACCACGGCGGCAAGTCGGTCGCCTCGGTACCGGCGTACATAGAGCCCCTCGACGTCCGCACCCTCCACGATCACGCCGAGATCGATTTCGCCACCGCGCACGCGACGCACAGCGTCATCACTCCAGCACTCTTCCAGCACCAGACGAATATCGGGATGCTTGACTTGAAAGCCCGCGACATCGCCTGGAAGAAACTGGGTCATCGCCGACGTATTGCCGTGCAGCCGCAACACACTGCGCGAACCTTGCGTGTAATTCGCCATCTCGGCACGCATGTGATTGACCGATGCGATCACACCCCGAGCCATCACGAGTAAGTGGGTTCCGGCGGGTGTCAGGTCGAGCCCCCGAGAGTGCCGCTCGAAGAGCTGGGCCTTGAACTGATGCTCAAGCAGAGACAAGCGTCGGCTCGCGGCCGGCACGGTAATAAAACTGGCTTGCGCGGCGCGGGTGAGATTCCCCATCTCTGCCGCACGCACGAACAAGGCCAATGAATCGAGGTCGGGCAACATGTGTCATTCGATGTTAGCAGGCCTTCAGTTTCTCGCAATACGCCCTTGATCCCTTGTGAATTCAAAGGTCGAGGGCCTTTGCTTAGAATTTGGCTAACGCATAACCGCTCGATTTTGCTAATTTTTTTGCTACCCCTTTTGCGACTCAATTAGCGATCGTACTTCGCTCAGGAATGACACCCATGAAGCAGATGTTCATCGGCGGCCAGTGGCTTTCAGCCCAGGATGGCCGCACGATTGCTGTGATTAACCCAGCCGACGGTCAACCCTTTGATGAGATCCCGCGTGGTGGGGCCTATGAGATTGACTTGGCAGTGCGCGCTGCCCGCGCGGCCCTTGACGCAAGCTGGGGACAAACAACCGCGACCGAGCGTGGCCGGATGCTGCTCCGGTTAGCCCAGACAATCCAGGATCATCACGAAGAACTGGCTCTACTTGAGGCTCGTGACACAGGCAAACCGATGACGGCTGCACGCAACGACATCACCGTCATGGCGCGATATTTCGAATTTTACGCGGGCGCCGCCGACAAGTTGCATGGTGAGGTCATTCCCTTCGTCAATGGGCACCACGTCTGTCTGTTACGAGAACCCCTCGGCGTCACTGCTCATATCATCCCCTGGAATTATCCAGCGCAGATGATGGGACGCACCATTGCACCGGCTTTGGCCGCTGGTAACGCGGTCGTACTGAAGCCCGCAGAGGACACCAGTCTCTCGGCCTTACGTCTGGCCGAACTCTCCGTAGCAGTGGGTTTCCCGAACGGCGCGATCAACATCGTGACCGGTCTGGGTGAGGAAGCGGGGGCGGCCCTCGCCGCCCATCCAGGAATCGACTTCGTTTCGTTCACCGGTTCCAACGAGGTGGGCACGCTGGTACAGCAGGCGGCTGCGAAAAATGCCGTCAAGTGTGTTCTGGAGCTCGGTGGCAAGTCGCCACAGATTGTTTTCGAAGACGCCGACCTGGAGCGCGCTGCCCCGATTATTGTCCGGGGAATTATTCAAAACGCTGGCCAGACCTGCACCGCAGGCAGTCGTTTACTGGTTCAGGCTTCGATCTATGAGCGCTTTGTTGCCCAGGTCGCGCAAATTTTCGAAAGAGTCAGGGTGGGCTCCCCCGAGATGGATCGAGACTGTGGTCCTTTGATGAATCCAACTCAGTTGGCGCGTGTGAATCGCTACATTGACTCCGCCAAGGCCTCTGGCATTCCCGTTATAGCCCAGGGTCAGATCGATCCGGAAGTGCCTGCAGGTGGTTATTTCGTGACGCCGACGTTCTTTGGGTCTGTGCCGCGAGATTCAGCACTGGCACTTGAAGAAGTCTTTGGGCCAGTGTTGGCGGCGTTCCCTTTTACAGACGAATCCGATGCGATTGCGCTCGCAAACGGCACACCTTATGGCTTGTTGACTGCGGTGTGGACCGAAAATGGTGGTCGCCAGACCCGGGTGGCCAAGGCGGTCAGAGCAGGCCAGGTCTTCATCAATTCTTATGGGGCAGGAGGCGGTGTGGAGTTACCTTTTGGCGGTACAAAGCGTAGTGGCCATGGCCGAGAAAAAGGATTTTTGGCCCTCGAAGAAATGACCACCACGAAAACGATCATTCAGTTCCACGGCTAGATCTCCGAAGAGCGGGGACCGCATCAGAACGACCTCGGCAGGCCGAGCACATGCTCAGCCATGTATGAAAAAATCAGGTTGGTTGAAATAGGCGCCACCTGGTAGAGACGGGTTTCGCGGAATTTGCGCTCAACGTCGTATTCAGCCGCGAAACCGAAACCACCATGGGTCTGCAAGCACACGTTGGCCGCCTCCCAGGAGGCCTTAGCGGCGAGGTATTTCGCCATATTGGCCTCAGGGCCGCAAGACTGGTTTTGGTCGAACAATTCGCAGGCCCGGAACCTCATCAGATTGGCCGCTTCGGTCTCGATGTAGCTCTCCGCAATCGGGAATTGCACCCCCTGATTCTTGCCAATCGGGCGATCGAAGACCACCCGGGAATTGGCGTAATCCCGGGCCTTGTTGATGAACCAGTAGGCGTCGCCGATGCATTCGGCGGCGATCAGAATACGTTCAGCGTTGAGTCCATCGAGGATGTACCGGAACCCCTGACCTTCCTCGCCGATCCGGTTCTCGATCGGGATTTCGAGATCGTCGAAGAACACTTCGTTCGTTTCGTGATTCACCATGTTTCTGATCGGCACGACCGTCATACCGTTACCGATCGCCTGATGCAGATCGACTATGAAAATCGACATCCCTTCGGACTTTCTCTTGACCTCTTCGAGCGGGGTCGTTCGCGCGAGCAGGATCATCAGATCCGAATGCTGAACGCGTGAGATCCAGACCTTTTGGCCATTGACGCGGTAATGGTCACCGTGGCGGATTGCGGTGGTTTTGAGCTTGGTGGTGTCGGTCCCCGTACTCGGCTCGGTGACCGCCATCGACTGCAGACGTAATTCGCCACTCGCAATTTTGGGCAAATACTCGCGCTTTTGGTCCTCCGAGCCATGCCGCAGTACCGTACCCATGTTGTACATCTGGCCGTGGCACGACCCTGCATTTCCCCCGCAGGCGTTGATTTCTTCCATGATCACCGACGCTTCGGCCAGCCCCAGACCTGATCCGCCGTATTCGGTCGGGATCAATGCGGCAAGCCAGCCTGCGTTGGTGAGTGCCGTTACAAACGCCTCGGGGTATCCCCGAGCTTCGTCCACGCCTTGCCAGTAGCCTGAGTCAAATCGGCGACACAAGTCGCGGACCGCTTCGCGAAGTTCCTGGTGGCTATCGGGGTTCGGGAGGTCGGGCATAGTGGAAACTGCTAGTTACACAATCAGGTGTCATCGACTACGGTAGCGGTCGAAGGAGGCTGTCCATTGTGATTCATCGTCTAGACCATCTCGTGCTGACTACCGAACACGAGGAGGCTTGCATTCACTTTTATACCAAGATTTTGGGGATGCAACTCGAATCGTTTGTTGGTGGCGATCCACCGGTCGAACGCCGGGCCTTTCGCTTTGGTCATCAGAAAATCAATCTGCATCTCAAGGGCCGCGAGTTCGAACCGAAGGCGTTACACCCGACACCCGGTGCGTTGGACCTGTGTTTTATCGCGGACGTCTCGATTGAGGAGGTCCAGGTAAGGCTTGAGCAATTCAACGTACCCATCATCGAAGGGCCCGTCCAGCGGACCGGCGCCACAGGCAAGATTCAGTCCGTCTATGTGCGTGACCCGGATCAGAATCTGATCGAAATTTCCCAATATTTATAAACCGGAGCGGAACAAATGATCGTTCGATTATTCAATCAGTTATGCAAAGCAGCCGTGGTGGCGCTTGCCGTGGCAGCAGCGCCAGGTATCCAAGCCCAGACGCAACCCTTTCCGAGTCGACCTATTGTGCTGGTCGTGCCCTTCGCCGCCGGCGGGCCGACCGATGTTGTCGCCCGCATGCTCGCGGTGCCGATGGCGAAGAGCCTCGGGCAAACCGTGGTCGTCGAGAATACCGTTGGGGCAGGTGGAACGATCGCGTCGCAGCGTGTCGTTAAGGCAACGCCAGACGGTCATATGGTTTTTCTGCATCACATGGGGATGTCGACTGCTCCAGCGCTGTATCGCAAGCTCGGGTTTGATCCGCTGAAGGATTTCGAATTCATTGGCCAGGTCGTCGATGTGCCGATGACCATGCTCGCTCGCAAGGACTTTCCAGCCAATAATCTGAACGAGCTCATCGCGTACCTTCGTGTCAATAAAGAGAAGGTCACGCTTGCGAATGCAGGTTTGGGTGCCGTGTCCCACCTGTGCGGCATGCTTTTTATGAGCACGATTGGCATCGATCTGACGACGGTGCCCTACAAAGGCACTGCGCCAGCCATGACGGATCTGCTCGGGGGACAGGTCGATCTGTTGTGCGATCAGACAACCCAAACCGTACCGCTTATTCGCGATGGCCGGGTCAAGGTCTACGGTGTCACGACGCTCAAGCGGCTGGCCTCGTTGCCCAATGTGCCGACACTTGATGAACAGGGCATGAAGGGTTTCGAGGTCAAGGTTTGGCATGGTCTTTACGCGCCGCGCGGTACCCCCCGCGAGGTGACCGACAAGATCAATCTGGCCCTGCGCGATGCACTTGCTGACCCCGGGATCCGCCAGCGGATGGCGGAGCTGAGTTCAGACATTCCGTCCGCTGACAAGATCACGCCTCAAGGTCTCAAGTCGCATCTGGAAGCCGAGATCGCGAAGTGGGGCCCGGTTATTCAAAAGGCCGGCATTTATGCCGACTGAGAGATCGACTGACTCGCCGGCGCAGCCAGAGGCAGACTCGCTGAGTCCGCTGGGCGAAATCGGCGTTTTTTCGACGCTTAAGGTCGAGAATGTCGGGAATTCAGTCGCATTGGTCACGCTCAATCGGCCCGAGGTTGCCAACGCATTTAACACCCAGATGGGGCAGGACTTGCTTGATGTCTGGACTCATCTGACGGAGGCAGATCACGAGGTTCGCTGTGTTGTTCTGACGGGTGCGGGCACGCAGGTGTTTTGTGCTGGTGCCGATCTCAAAGAACGCAACGGCATGAGCGTGCACCAGTGGCAGCGCCAGCACGAACTTTTTGAACGGATGGCCTGCGCATTGACTGAGTTGCCGATCCCCGTGATTGCTGCGGTCAATGGTCATGCCTATGCAGGTGGTTTTGAGACGGCCATGTCGTGTGATTTCATGTTCGCGTCGCGCCTGGCCCGTTTTGCACTGACCGAGGTCACGCTTGGGATCATGCCGGGAATTGGTGGTACCCAGAATCTTCCGCGGGCAATTGGCGACCGGCGCGCTCGCGAGATTTTGTTGACCGGCACGCCGATCAGCGCCGACAAGGCATTTGCCTGGGGGCTGGTCAATGAACTCTGTGAGCCCGGTGAGGTCGTTCAACATGCCATTGAGGTGGCCCGTCGGATCGCTGGTAACGCGCCGCTTTCGGTGCGTCAGATCAAAAAATCTGTTCGTTATGGTCGTGAGATGGACCTCCGTACTGCTTTCCGGTTTGAGGTCGAAGCCTATAACCACCTAATTCACACCGAAGACCGCGTCGAAGGCATTCTGGCGTTTAACGAACGACGCAAGCCGGTGTTCAAGGGGCGCTGAGGTTTCTCCGCCCCGGAGTCATTTAGTGTCGAACAATTCGATGTCGCAGAAATTGATACCGAAAAATATGATCGACCCTGAGGTCGCGGAAGCGCTGGCAGCGCTTGATTTGCGGTTGGGCGACTTGTCTGACGCCACACTGGCGGGCATCCGGGAGCGAATGCGTTCAGTCCCGGTTCCGACGCTTTCTGATGCGGTCGAGCGCCTTGACTATCCGGTGCCTGAACGACCGCCCGTCAGCGTTCGCGTTCACCGACCTAAGCGCGCAAAGGGGCAACTGCCTTGCATCTACTGGATGCATGGTGGTGGCCTGGTGCTCGGACGAAATCTCGGTGACGATCCGCGCTTTGATCGCTGGTGCTCCCAGATCGACTGCGTTGGTGTCTCGGTCGAATATGGCTTGGCGCCGGAAAACAAATATCCGGGGCCTCTCGAGGATTGTTATGCGGGCCTGAAGTGGGTGCACGACCACGCCGAACAGCTCGGTGTTGACCCGAAGCGGATCGGTATTGGCGGCGCAAGCGCAGGTGCGGGACTGGCGGCAGGTCTGGCGCTATTGGCCAGGGATCGCGGCGAACTGGCGGTGGCCTTCCAGCTCCTGATTTACCCGATGATTGATGATCGCCAAGCTACTATTTCAAGTCATTGGAATGATCCGGTCTGGCCCCCCAATGCGAATCGATATGGTTGGGACAGCTATCTCGGCGGTCTCACCGGCGACCAGGTGCCAGCCTACGCGGCACCTGCCCGTGCAACAGATCTTCGGGGTCTGCCGCCCACTTACCTCTCGGTTGGCGCATTGGATGGCTTCTCGGACGAGGACATTGACTACGGAAACCGGCTACGCCATGCGGGTGTCTCAGTCCAGCTCCATGTCTATGCGGGCGCGCCGCATGGCTTTGACACCCTGGCACCTTCGACTGCGCTCGCTCAGCGGGCGAATCGGGATGTCGTCGAATGGCTGCGGCTGCAATTTGCACAATGCGGGTAGCACCGCGACACGAGGCCTCAGGAAAACCCGGATTTTCGCGAAACCCCTTAATTTCGAGGTGGAAATGGGGTGCAATGACGCCAGAAATCAGAATCCCACAGGACACACAGGAGACCCAACAATGACCCAGGAAATTTCACGTCTTAATCCCTCTCGTCGCGCATTGGTTCAAGGCGCAGGTGCCGCAGGCCTTGCGACCTTGGGTGCACCGATGATTTCGCTGGCACAGAACAAGCCAATCCGGATCGGGATGCCAACGATCCTCTCAGGTCGGGTGGCAATGCTGGGGAATGCTTCGGTCAACGCGGCAACGATGGAGGTTGAGAAGTTCAATGCGGCTGGCGGCTTGGGCGGTCGCAAGATTGAACTCGTGGTCCGGGACTCAAAGGGCCAGCCGCAGGAGGCGGCGCGAGTCGCGCGCGAGTTGGTGACGTCCGAAGGCTGTGAAATGCTGTTCGATGGTGAGGCATCGTCCGGCGGCTTTGCGGTGCACGAGGTTGCGCGCGATCTTAAGGTTCTGGTCATTCACACATGTTCCGAAACCTCGTCGCTGACAGCAGATCCCAAACTCCGTGAAGCCACTGCGTTCCGTTGCGCCAGACAGGGGATTCATGATGCGGTGGTTGGCGGCGCCTACGCGGCCCAGGTGGCTAAAGAAAAGGGCTTGAAGCGGTGGATGACCGTATCGCCTGATTACGCCTATGGTCGCGACACCACGGCTGAATTTATTGAATATCTGAAGTACTTCAACAAAGACGTTGAAGTGACTGGCGAGGTCTGGCCGAAGCTTTTTCAGCCTGATTACAGCGAGTCAATCACCCGCTTGCTGCAGGGCCGCCCACAGGCAATCTATTCGTGCGTCTGGGGCGGGGATCTGACCTCATTCATCGATCAGGCCAGCATTTACGCATTGTTCAAAGACCGACAGTTTTTCGCTGTGAATATGGCGGATTACGCGGTCCTGACTGCTGTGAAGAGCGTGCCGGGCAACCTGCATTCGGGTAATCGTTATATCAAGAATGTTCCTGCGACTGCCGCCAACACCGCGTGGTGTAACGCTTACCAGGCCCGCTTCAAGGAACTCCCGCTGAATTGGTCCTGGCAGAATGCAGCCGGAATGCAGTTCCTGACGACAGCGATCAAAAAAGCCAACAGCACCGATTCCAAGAAGGTGGCCGATGCCCTGCGGGGGTTGACGATCGATTCGCCGTTTGGTGCCAACGGTAAGCTCACCATGCGCGCTGAGGACAATACAGTGGTGGACTACGCGGTGAGTTGGGGGGCCCTTGATACGGTCGAGCCCTTCATGGACAACCCCGTCAACGGCAGTTGGAAACTCATCACTGAACTCGAACTTGAATGGAAAAAACGTAAAGGCTTTGCCTGATCGTCTGATCATCTGATCGCTTGTTCGTCTTCCCGCCGCTGAACGCAAGTCGACGTGGACCTTGCTGCGCTGATTGATTGCCTGAGTTCGGCCTCTTGTGTCGTGACTCAGGCAAGCACCGGGCTGATTGTCGGGGCATTGCTGTTTCTGGTGGCGGCGGGCTTGACCCTGATATTCGGTGTCCTCGGGGTCATCAATTTCGCCCATGGTTCGTTCTACATGCTGGGCGCTTACTTCGCACTTTCAGCCTACCGGTTGAGTGCAAATTTCGCGCTCTCGGTCGTGGTCGCGGGTCTCGGCGTTGGCCTTTTTGGGCTCTTACTCGAACGTTTGTTTATGCGAAGGGTCTACAACGCCGACGTCCTGATGCAGTTGCTCGTTTGTTATGCCTTCATTCTGATTCTGGACGATGTCGTCAAGATCGTCTGGGGGCCCAACTTTCAGTCTATGGGGATGCCAGAGGCCTTCCAGGCGCCACCGCTCCTGATTGGCGGTGGGGTGGTGCCAATTTTTTACCTCTATTTGATGGCCGCTGCTGGGTTGATTGCTCTGCTGTTGTGGGTAATCTTGAGCAAGACTCGAATGGGTAAGATTGTGCGGGCGGCTGCCCACAACCCTTCGATGACCTCAGCGCTGGGCTTAAATACCAGCCTGATCTATGCCGGCGTATTTGCTTTCGGCGGCATGTTGGCGGGTCTGGCGGGTGGATTGGCCGCACCTGTGCGTTCGATGTCGCCCGGCATGGGCTTTTCGATCCTGATCGAATCGTTCATCGTGACCGTTATTGGTGGGATGGGATCCGTCAGTGGGGCTCTGGTTGGCGCGCTCCTGATCGGTTTAATTCGCTCGTTTGGTTCGATCGGATTCCCGCTCTTTGTAGAGGGCACGATGTTCTTTGCGATGGCCGTGATCCTGATCGTCAAGCCCAGCGGCTTGCTGGGTAAGGCAGCGCGATGAGCGCGGCCAGTGCCCGCTCCAGTCTGGGGCGGGATACTTTGTGGGCACTGATTGCCTTAGGGGCTCTGCTGGCAGTTCCTTATTTGACCTCGTCGCGAATCGCGCTCGATTTTGGCATCCGTCTCGCGGCCTACGGACTCTTGGCGACCTCGCTCAATATTCTCGTTGGGTACGGCGGGATGGTCTCATTTGGCCACGCGATGTTTTTTGGTGGTGGTGCGTATGCCTTCGCGCTGAGCTTGCAAAAGACCGGGGCCAGCATCCCTCAGGCGCTTCTGATTGCACTCTGTTTTAGCGCCGTGATTGGTCTGTTGGTGGGCGCCGTTTGCGTCCGTCTCAAGGAGATCTATTTCTCGTTCCTGACGCTTGCGTTCCAGATGTTTTTGCATAGCATTATTCTGACTTGGACCACGTTAACGGGTGGCGACCAGGGTCTGACCGGTGGCATTCCGCGCCCGCCGTTCCTGGGTCTCAACCTCGCGGATCCGGTGCATCTGTATGGGTTTGCCTGCGTGATGGCGGTCGTAGGGCTCTGGTTGATGCGAGCGATTTTGCAGTCGCCCTTTGGTTATACCTTGCGCATGGTGCGTGATAACGCCGATCGGGCCCGCTTCCTCGGTATCGCCGTTTGGCGGGTCAAGCTCTCAGCGTTTGTTCTGGCTGCCTGCTTTGCGGGAATGGGCGGGGTCATCATGGCCTTGTTCGTCTCTGGAGCCTTTCCCGATTTTAGCTACTGGACCATGTCGGGCGAGGCGATCTTCATGATCATGATGGGTGGTATCCAGGTATTCATTGGGCCGGTGGTTGGCGCGGCTGTGTTGCTGCTTCTGAATGACGCGATCAGTCGTACGACCGAATATCACGGGTTGGTACTCGGACTGGTGGTCCTTCTATTTGCATTGGGATTCAAGCGGGGCTTGATGGATTTTCTTGGGCAACTCTGGGCGAAACAGCAGCGATGAAACAATCTGAGTTATGTGTGGTGACAGGGGGCGCTAGCGGGATCGGTGCGGCCTGCGTTCAGCACCTCGTCCGGCGTGGTGATCGGGTCGTGGTCATTGATCTGCCGGGGGCCTGGAATCCAGCCAAGATAGGGGTCGATGTTGATGCTGTGTACGCGGGCGATGTCACGGATGAGTCTCGGTTACGTCAACTAGCCGACCAGATTCAGGCCGAACATGGGCCAGTGCAGAGTTTAGTAAATAGTGCTGGAATTTTGCAGCAACGACTACCCCCGGAGAAACTGACTATGGCGGTCTGGGATCGGGTGATTGCCGTCGATCAGCGCGGCACTTACCTATCCAGCGTGGTGTTTGGTGAATCAATGGCGCGGCGAGGCTCGGGCGCTATCGTCAACATCGCATCGATCACGGCTTCACGGTCGGTTCCCTTGCATGCCTATGCGCCCGCGAAGGCAGCGGTGGTCGCAATCACCGAGTGCCTCGCCGCTGAATGGGGACGTTCAGGCGTTCGTGTGAATGCGGTTTCCCCTGGTTACACCCTAACGGAGGCCCTCCAGGCTGCGATCGATTGCGGCGATCGAAATCCGGATGATCTGAATTCGCAAGCAGCGATGGGCCGCATGGTCGACCCGGCCGAAGTGGCGGATGTCGTCGGCTTCCTGCTCTCCAATGCCGCTCGCGCAATCACCGGAGTCAATCTGCCCGTCGATGCGGGTTGGCTGGTGGGTTCGACCTGGACCACCTATGGCGGTATTCCCGCTGCGCGTGTCCGGGATTGACCGTGCTGAGAGTCGAGCACCTTCGGAAGTCGTTTGGCGGTGTCGTCGCAACCGCGGATGTGTCGATTGATTTTCCAGCGGGTTCGCTGAGCGCCGTGATTGGGCCCAACGGTGCGGGCAAGACGACGTTTTTCAATCTGATTTCGGGGGCCCTGAAGCCAGATTCAGGTCAGATCATTCTGAACGGTGAAAACATTGTCGGTTTGAGCGATACAGAGATTGTCCGCAAAGGAATCGGCCGTGCCTTTCAGGTAGCCAAACTGTTCAAGTCACTCACGGTGGAAGAGTCCCTCCGAGGCGCTCTACTGTCGACGTTGGGGCGATCGCTGCAAATGCATGGCCGATTTCCCCTGGTCCAGACCCACGACCGAGCGTGGGCCATCATGGAGCAACTAGGCCTCGCTTCCAAGGCTCACGTGATCAGCGGCAATCTCTCGCATGGAGATCAAAAGCTTCTGGACATGGCACTCGCACTGGTCCTCGAGCCTAAAGTTCTACTGCTTGACGAACCGGTTGCCGGGATGGGGCCCGAGGAGCGGGAGCAGATGATCGAGACAGTGCATGCACTCTGGAAGAAGGGTGGCTTGACCGTTGTTCTGATCGAACATGATATGGATGTAGTTTTTAGCATTTCCCAGACGATCCATGTGCTGTGCTACGGCAAGCTATTGGCACAGGGCAATGCCGATGAAATCCGCAATAACCCAGCGGTCATCGAAGCCTACCTGGGGACTCCCCGCGAGGCTCACGGTGGCTGAGGTCGTTTTGCAAGTTGCGGATCTGGATGTCTTCTACGGGACCAGTCAGATTTTGTTTGGCCTCTGCTTTGAGGTGCACAAAGGCGAAACTGTGGCGCTACTTGGCCGAAACGGTGCCGGTAAAAGCACCACGATGAAGGCCATTGCCGGGGTCATTGAAACGCGCAAGGGGCAAATCAGGCTCCACGGTCAGGCGATTCTGGGGGTGGGCGCGCATCGGATCGCCCGCGCCGGCATTGGCTATGTGCCCGAAGACCGACAGATCTTTCCTGACCTGACCGTTCAAGACAACCTTGAGATTGCGATCAAACGTGGCCCCGGTGGCTCTGATGACTGGCCGCTCGAACGAATCTACGACATGTTGCCGTTGTTAGCGCCCCTAAAAGATCGTCTGGGTGGACAGTTGTCGGGGGGTGAACAGCAGATGCTCACAGTCGGGCGGGCGCTGATGGGAAATCCAAATGTGTTGTTACTCGATGAGCCGAGTGAGGGACTGGCTCCGATCATGGTTCAACGCATTGGTGATCTCATTGAAACGCTGCGCGCGCTGGGCAAGACGATTGTGTTGGCCGAACAGAACCTTCAGTTCTGTTTGGGCCTTGCCGACCGTGCGGTCGTCATCGACCGCGGCACGAATGTGTTCGTCGGCAGCATTAAAGAGCTGAACGCTGACGCCGACATCAAGCAGCGTTACTTATCGGTCTGATCACGGGGTGCGCGCCTGCGCACGGTCTGATCAACGCGAACGCGTGAATCCCTCGTAGTGGTTCGCGGTGACCCGGTTGCAAATGTCGATATAGCGCGCGAACCCCCCCGCGTAGGGCATGAAGACCTGCGGCTTACCTGGAACGTTCGCGCCCAGGTACCAGGAGTGTTTAACCTTCGCCAGCAGGGTCGCGTTGGCAGCGGCGTTGACTTCCTCGACCCAGTCGTTGGCCGCGTCTTCGTTGGCTTCGATTAGGTTGAGATTCTCGCGTCGGAGGTGGTCAATGCAGTCGGTAATCCAGTTCACATGTTGCTCAATCGCCGGCGGCAGATTGCACAGAACCGATGGGCTGCCAGGGCCGGTGATCGTGAAAAGGTTCGGAAACCCAGGGGTCTGCAGGCCTAGATAGGTTCGTGGTCCGGCGCGCCATTCTTCCTGGAGCGTTCGCCCGTTTTTGCCTTCAATCTGGATCTTCAACAGTGAACCCGTCATGGCGTCGAAACCCGTCGCAAACACGAGGATGTCGAGCTCAACCTCTCCCGCCGAGGTCTGGACCCCACGTTCGGTGATCCGCTCAATCGGCGTCGCACGCAAATCAATCAGATCGACATTGGTTCGATTGTAGGTTTCAAAATAAAACGAATCGATCGGCGGGCGCTTCGCCGCAAATGGGTGATCGATGGTGCTGAGAATTTCCGCTTTGACGGGGTCGGCCACCGTGGCGAGGATTTTTTCCCGAATGAAATTGGCAGCGGTTGCGTTGGCCGCCTCATCAAGCAGCAGGTCGTCAAAGGTCGCGCGGAACTGCAGGCCCCCCTTTTCCCAGGCGGCCTCATAAATGGATTGTCGATCGGCTTCTTCGGTCTGCGCTGCGCGACGATCGGCGATCCTGAACGGATGGGCGTTCGTGTTGCTGTTCATGGTGTACCGAATTTCGTCCGAATTCTGCTTCGCGTACTGCTTGAATTCGGGCGTGAGCGGCGCATTTCGCGCGGGAATACTGTAGTTTGCGGTGCGCTGGAATACGGTTAGGTGAGCTGCTTGCTCGGCGATGACTGGGATCGCCTGAATCCCGGTTGATCCAGTGCCAATGACACCCACGCGCTGGCCGCTAAAGTCAACGCCTTCGTGCGGCCACTGCCCCGTATGAAACCAGTTGCCACCAAACGAGTCTAAGCCCGGCATGTTCGGGATGTTGGCGCTCGAGAGGCACCCGACTGCAGTGATCAAGAATCGCGCAGTAAATACGGCGCCCTGCTGGGTGGTGACGACCCAGAGTTGCTGGTGCGCGTCGAACCTGGCGGATTGAACGCGGGTGTCTAACTGAATGTCGTCACGCAAGTGGAAGCGATCCGCAACGTGATTCAGGTAACGCAAAATCTCAGGCTGCTGGGGATAGCGTTCGGACCACTCCCACTCGTCGATCAAATCTTTCGAAAAGTAATACATGTAGGAATGGCTTTCGGAATCACATCGTGCCCCGGGGTACCGGTTCCAGAACCACGTTCCGCCGACTCCGTGACCTGCTTCAAGCACTCGAGCCCTCATGCCAAGACGTTCGCGTAGGCAGTACAACTGGTACATGCCAGAGAACCCTGCGCCAATAATGATGGCGTCAAGCGGGACTGAGTTGTCCGGATGTCGCAGCGACGGATCCGGCTGCGTCTGAGCGGGCTGCGTTTGAGCGGGCTGCGTTTGGTCTATCTTCATGCCGAAATCATAGCTGACTCGATCCTGCCCGAGCGCGCAGCAGCCGTGCTCGGTTCTGAGTGACCCGACGAGGTAATTACAAACCAGCGAGGAAGGCGGCTAGCGCCTCGTTGGTGGCTGCCGGTGCTTCTTGTTGAACCCAGTGCCCGATATCGGGCAGGATGGTGGCGCCCCTGAAGTCCAGGCAATGAGCACCTGCCTTGGCGTAGGCGTCGACTCCGGGTACGAAGGTGCGCACAGGGTCTAAAGCGCCCGCGATAAAACAGGCTGGTTGTGTCACGGGTAGGCCGGCGATGTCCGCCAGCTCGGTAACGTCCAGCGTTTGCGCGCGGTAACGATTAAAGGCGCCGCGAAAACCGGTTCGAGAAAACGTCGTCTGATAGAACGTGAGGTCTTCTGGCGTGAGCCAGTGCGGGAAGGGAACCGGGTCGACGAGGTCGGTCAGCAGAGCGTCGGACTTGCCCTTGTGACGCATCGCTTTATAAACGGTCGGATCGCGCAGGCCTTCGCCTGAGAGTGCGTAGTAGACCTTGCGCAAGGCGACTCCGACGTCAGCTTCGAAGTCGGCCTCGGCGCGACCTTCCTCCTGAAAATACAACTGATAAAAAAAGCGGTCTCGATAAACTTCAGCCGCAATCTCCAGAAATGATCTCGACCGAATCGGGACAAAGGGAACGCTCAGACCCGCCACGGCTTCGATGAGTTCAGGAAACAGAACGGCGGTATTCCAGACAATGGGCGCGCCCCAGTCATGACCAAACAAAATGGCCTTGTGCTGGGTATAAGGCTTCGTCGGGCCATCGCTGGGCGCACCGCTGGGCGCATCGAGCAGGGCGGTGACAACCGCCGCGACGTCGCGGCACAAATTTCGCATCGAGTAAGCGTTGACCGCCCAGGGCACCGAGCTGTTGCCGTAGCCCCGAACGTCCATCGCCGCGATCCGGTAACCGCGGGTGGAGAAATAGGCGAGCTGATGCCGCCACGAATAACTCAGTTCGGGCCAACCATGAACACAAACGATGAGTGGGCCTTCTCCCTGAACCTCAACGTGCAGTGAGAGACCTGCATCGTTGAGGACAACGGTCTTCATTCAGGCGCCGTGACCGCGGATGTAGGTTTCAAGATATTTAATCTGGACACCTTGTTGCTCAATCACGTTCTTGACGATATCGCCCACGGACACGACACCGACCACTTGATCGCCGTCGGTGACGGGCAGATGGCGAATGTGGCGAGAAGCCATAATGCCCATGCAATGATCCAGATCATCTGCGGGTGCTACGGTAATCGGGTTCGCCGTCATGACGTTGCCCACGACGGTGAGCTTCGCGTCTAGCCCGGGCAATAGGACCTTGATGGCGCAATCGCCCTGCGAAATGATGCCGGCCAGATGGCCGTCGTCGATCACAAGCATAGCGCGTACGCGGTTTTCCTTCATATGCAGCAGGGCGGCGTGCACCGTATCGGTGGACTTGACTGAATGGATGGCCTTGGGCTTTTGCTCAAGACAATGTTTGACCGTTGGCATTGGATGTCTCTCCATTGTGAACCTTTCATAGTATGAGCCATCATTGGTGGGTGATATCAAGGAAAACCCTCTCTGAACCCCCTCTTGAAAACCTTCGGTGACGAAAATTTAAAACCCACCCGTGCCTCTGCAATGGAGCGCGTGGGCCGGGTACGGCCTGCCGAATATGCGCGTACGCGCAACGATCTCGACGGGGCCGCCACCGGTCTTTCGCCGTATCTAACCCATGGTTTGGTGACCTTGCAGGAGGTTCTCAGCGATGTACTCAGTCGTGATCGCCTGCCGATCGATCACAAACTGGTGTACGAGTTTGGCTGGCGCGAGTACTACCGCCATGTCTGGGCCCATCGGGGTACAGGTATTTTTCAATCGATCCATCCCGGACCGCTGCCCGAGGAGGCCTATGCGCGGGAAGTGCCTCTCGATATTCGGCAGGCACGAACCGGAGTACCGGTCATTGACGAGTCTGTGCGCACCCTTTATGCCGCCGGAACGATCCATAATCACGCCCGCTTGTGGCTCGCAGGCTATGTCGTACACATCCGCCAAGTGCATTGGCGTGCCGGCGCTGACTGGCTTGTGGCGCATCTTCTGGATGGGGATCTCGCCAGCAATCATTTGAGCTGGCAATGGGTCGCGGGCACGGGTAGTCACAAGCCGTACTTGTTCAACGCTGAAAACGTCGCGCGCTTCGCCCCACCCAAGTGGCACAGTTTTGGAACGGTAATTGACCGTTCGTATGAAGAATTAGAGCAAATGGCCCGGACCACGCGACCGCAATCGATCAAGATGCCGACGATGGCAGGTCATGAGGGCTCGATCGTTGAGCCACCTCTGTTGCACAGTCCACCGCCAGATTTGGGGGTGGGGCTGGGTATGGATCTCGCACTTGATACCCCCGATCCCGCCTCGGCGTTGTCGGTGCGAGGGCGAACAGTCTGGATTGTTCACCCTTGGGCCCTGCGCCCGCCGCCCTCGGATCTCGCCGACGGACATATCATCATCGGGGTTTATCCCCGTGAATATCACCGCGATTGGCCTTGGTCCGAAGCGCGATGGCGCTGGGTGGACGCTGCGATGGCGGAGCTAACGCCGCACCGATGGTTCATGGACACGGAAAGCCTTGGTGCGTTGTTGGATGGGGCTTCAGGCGTGCGATCCGTCGCAGATCCGCACCTGCCGGGATGGCAGGTCGACCTGGACCCGGCGCCGGCTTTGTTTCCAGTTGTGGAGCGACCCTGCGCAAGTTTTTCGCAGTGGTGGTCGCGGGCCACGCGCGGGATCGATCAATCTGGGGCCTTGCTTTGAGCGATGATCCATCACTCCTCAGTCACCAAGAACGACATTGATGTTGACCGGCCCGATTCTGCCGATGCTGTTGCGGTTTTCGTTACCCAACATGGTTGCGATGGTTGCAACCGCGTTGGCCGCAATTGCGGAGACGAGTTACGTCGGGCAATTCGGTGCGCCAGCACTCGCTGGCATGGCACTGGTGTTTCCTTTTGTAATGCTCCAAACCATGATGTCGGCGGGGGCGATGGGGGGCGGCGTTTCCTCGGCCGTTAGCCGAGCCTTGGGAGCCGGTGATTTCGATCGAGCCAATGTGCTTGCCGTTCATGCCCTTTGGATTGGCATTGCGTTCGGCACCGCATTTACGGCGGCCATGTTGTTTTCGGGACGCTTCATGATGTCAAGTTTGGGCGGGAAGGGTGAGGCACTGACCGAGGCGTTCGCGTATTGCGAAGTGGCCTTCTTGGGCTCGATCTTCGTCTGGACCGTGAACATCCTGTCCTCGGTGATTCGGGGTAGCGGGAACATGCGCGTGCCCTCGGTGACGCTCTTTGTGCTGGCCTTGGCGCAGGTATTGTTCGGCGGCGCGCTGGGTTTGGGCTGGGGACCATTGCCGCAATGGGGAATGCATGGCGTGGCGGCAGGCGGCGTTTTGGCTAATCTGGGTGGCGCGCTGTTTTTGTGGGGTTACCTGGCATCCGGTCGGGGGCGGATTCAACTCAATGTGTTCGGCACGTCAGTTACCCGTAAAAACCTATTGGATATCTTGCGGGTCGGGGCGGTGGCTTGCATCTCGCCATTGATGACGGTAGCGACCATCTTGATTCTGACTCGTCTGGTGTCCCAGTTCGGTACACAGGCCCTGGCCGGTTATGGGATTGGAACCCGGTTGGAGTTTCTTCTCGTGCCAATTGTGTTTGCCATCGGGGTGGCGTCGGTGCCAATCGTTGGTATGGCGATCGGCGCTGGCAACATCGCGCGCGCCCGCAGGGCTGCCTGGACCGCCGCCCTGTTGGCTACCGCCGTCTTGAGCGTATTGGGCCTCATCGTCATGCTGGCCCCGGACCTCTGGACTTCGCTCTATTCCCAGGAACCTTCCGTATTGCAGTCCGCGGCGAGTTACTTCCAGTGGGCCGGGCCCTTCTATGGTTTTTTTGGGCTCGGCTTGTCGCTCTATTTTTCGTCTCTGGGCGCGGGTAGGGCAATCGGGCCGGTCTTCGCGGGCATGTCGCGGTTGGTGGTAGTCGCCGCGGGAGGTGCCTTGCTGGCCCACTTGCAGTCGCCGGCATGGATGATCTTTGCGCTCGTCGGAGCCGGCATGGCGGTGTATGGCATCTCCACCGCGCTTGTCGTCAAATTTGCCCGTTGGGGCTGAGTTCATCAGCGCTTGAAATAATCCTGCACGGTTTCCCACGCGGTTTGCTGCAGCATCGCCGCACGTTCAGCGCCCAAGCCCGCATCAAAGCGCACGCCAACGGGGGATTTCCCATAGAGGGCCGCAAAGGTCGTGCAGGCCGCAAGATAAGTCCCCGCAACGCTGGGGTGTCGTTTGTCAGTTTGATAGAGGTCAAGCTCAGGGGCTTTACTGATAGCGCGCGCAAACGCTAAGCCGACAGGGATGACCAGTGCGTTGTTATCGTTGCCGGCCTTGGTGTACTCGTCCGCCAGTGGCTGCGTCATTGAGGGCTTGTCTTTGTAAGCCCAGGACATGAACAGGACCGGTTGCATGCCACTGCGAACAATCGTCTCGGAATGCTTGCGGGCGAACTGATGAAAGACGGGCTTTAACTGGGGATGCACCGGACACTGACTGCAATCCATCATGATCACGGCATCGAACTGCTTTCCTGGCGGGTTGATGCGGATCTCGTTGTCGCCCACAAAAGAGTAGCGACCGATTCCATCGGGGCGCAGAAGCGAATCCATGTCGTGCCAGTCGAGGCCAGAACCGCTGATCGTTACAGAGACGCTGCGAACATTCTGCCCGGGCATCGCTTCACGTGCGATTGACCCAAAAACGTTATGCATGCTGTTGTTGTAGTAGAAAAAGCTATTGCCGACCCAGAGGATCGATTTCGCGGTCACACCCGGATCAGTGCGCTCGGGCTTGATTTGTGCCACTGCGGGAATGACCCACAGCAACGCAATGACGAGCGTCATCAGGCGGCGCGTACCTTGTCGAATCAATTGAGTGAGGTTCATGTTTGGCCGGGGTGCGTTGTAAGGTCGAGCCGGAATTATCCACACCTATCCAGAGGGAAATGCAATGAACGATGTTTTTTCGGTCATCAACCAGCGGACGTCCGCCAATAATTTTGATCCATCCCACGTCATGTCCGTGGTCGAAATAACCGAATTTGCGCAGTTTGCCAATCAAACACCGACCTCGTTTAATCAGCAAAACTGGCGGCTCGTGGCGGTCCACACCCCCGGCGCGAAGCTTCGACTCAAGGCGGCGGCATTCAATCAGCCCAAGGTCGGCGATGCCGCTGTGACGTTTGTTGTGGTCGGAAAAATCGGCGGATACAAGGATCTGCCCGTCCTGATCAAGCCGATGCTGGAGAGTGGGCAGATCGATCAGGCGGCCTACGACGGCTGGATCAAAATGGCCAACGGGCTGTATGAGGGTAAAGATCAATTCCAGCGCGACGAAGCGGTGCGCTCCGGGGCGCTGGTAGCGATGACCATCATGCTGGCCGCTCAGGGAAAGGGCTTGGCGTCGGGTGCCATGATCGGCTTTGACCCCGTCGCTGTGAGCGCGGAGTGCAAACTGGCCAGCGACGAAATCCCGGTGATGCTATTGGCCGTTGGCCGCCCAGCACCGGGCAATTGGCCGCGCAAAGTGCGCCGTGACGTCGGCGCCGTCGTGAGTTTTAGCGCCGACTGAAGGATCGTCTCGCGATCGACCGTTTGATGATCGCTTCGCGACTGTCCTCCGACGATCAGCTTCTGGCGAAGTCGTCGGCCAGTCGGTGGTCATAACGGCTTAGGGCGCGGAAGATTTCAGCGTTACGCAGCATCGTGCGGTTGCGCTGATGTCGTTGTAACGCGCGCACTGTTTTGTGAGCCAGTTGCTGCAGTTGCTTTGCCGCGGCAGCGATCCGTTCAATCGCGTCGTGGTTCTGCGGGTACCGGTTGGAGAGCGCGGAGTCCATCGTCAATCCTCGTGGGGTTTTCGAAGACTAAAGGTTAACCCTAATAGGGTAAACCCGCAATACTCTTGGGTGTTGTGATCTGTGGGGCGGATCGTCAGGCACTCTGTCCTAGACTCAACACAATCGAGGTGGCGCTGTGTGGCTTGAATTTTCTTTGAACCGGTTCGTCCGTGCGTTTGGGCTGTTGGCGGCCTTTGTAATTTCAGGACTTGCCGCCAGCCAGACCGTCCCGAATCAATTCCCAAATCAAAAAACGGACGTCTGGGTTGCGAGGGATTTTCGTTTTCATACGGGCGAAGTGGTGCCCAGTCTGAATATTGGTTACACGACCCTCGGCAATCCGTCTGGAGAGCCAGTCATTATCCTTCATGGAACGACGGGCACGGGGTTGGGTATGCTGAATGCAGGGTTCGGCGGGGAATTGTTCGGACCCGGACAGCCCCTCGACGCAGCGAATCATTTCGTGATTCTGCCCGACTCAATTGGTACCGGGAAATCAAGTAAACCCTCGGATGGCATGCGGGCCAAGTTTCCGAGGTACAACTATGACGATATGGTCCTAGCCCAATATCGTCTGGTGACAGAGGGTTTGAACCAGAAGCACGTCCGCCTGATTTTAGGCAATTCGATGGGCGGGATGCAGGTTTGGGTCTGGGGCTTGACCTATCCAAATTTCATGGATGTTCTAGTGCCCATGGCGTCGATGCCAATTGAAATGTCGGGGCGAAATTGGATGATGCGCCGCTTAATCATTGATTCAATTCGTAACGACCCCGAGTGGATGGGCGGCGACTATGTGAAGCAGCCACGTAGTCTGCAATTTGCATCTGTGTTCTATGCGGTCGGAACCAATGGCGGTTCGCAGTCTCTGCAACGACAGGCGCCTACCCGCGCCAAGGCCGACCAGCTACTGGATCGCCGGCTGTCCGGTCCATTTGAAGGTGACGCAAATGATTTTCTGTATCAGTGGGACGCGTCCAGAGATTTCAACCCCACTGAGAAATTGAATCGAATCACGGCGACTTTGCTCGCCATCAACTCGGCGGACGATGAACGGAATCCGCCTGAGCTCGGCGTGATGGAACGGGCATTAAAGCCAATTCCAAATGCCCGACTGTTGTTGATTCCCGCAAGCGACCAGACCGCAGGCCATGGCACGACGGGGCAGGCGAAGTGGTGGAAAGAAGAACTGAGGTCGCTTTTGAAAACGGCACCTCGGCGGTAGAACGTCGGGATTAATCCACATCAGTCGACCCTCGCACCCGAGGTCTTAACGATTCTCGCCCAGGTTGCGAGGTCGTCGCGCAGGAGATTGGCGAATTCGGTGGGTGTTGCGGAGGCCAGTTCAACGCCCGAACCGAGCAGTTTTTCTTTGAATTCTGGCGCCGCCTGAACCTGGCCCATATGGGCTTCCAGTTGAGTCAGCGCGGCCCGGGGAGCGCCCGCTGGCGCAAACAACCCAATCCAGAGCGTGCCACTAAAGCCAGGGATTTTTTCGGCGATTGCAGGGGTGTCTGGAAGAACCGGTGAGCGTTTGGCCGAGCTCACGCCTAAAGCGACCAATTTGCCGGCTTTGATGTGCTGCAGCACCGAGGGCACACTGGCGAATGCGATCGGTACCTGGCCCCCCAACAGATCATTCAACGCCTGCGCCACGCCTTTGTACGGAATATGCTGAACTTCGGTTTTGGTCATCTGGTTCATCATCTCGCCGAGGAGATGGTTCAGAGTCCCATTGCCGGCCGACGCATATTGAAAGGTGCTTTCGGGCTTCGACCTAACCAGGGCCAGAAATTCGTCGAGTGATCGTGCGGGGAAACTCGGGTGAACGACCAGCACGTTGGGCACTGACCCAATGAGCGTGACCGGAGTGAAGTCCTTGACGGGGTCGAATCCGGCATTCTTGTAAAGCGCGGGATTAATCGCTTGGGCGCTGCTGACAGTCAGTAACAACGTATAGCCGTCCTTCGACCCACGGGCAACGGCTTGCGTTCCAATATTTCCGCCAGCCCCCGGCCGGTTTTCGACAATTACCGATGTCCCGGTGACGTCGCTGAGCTTTTGCGCAACGACGCGCCCTACGATGTCGTTCGTTCCGCCCGGCGTTTGCGGGACAACCAGGGTGATCGGGCGCGTTGGATACTTGTCGACCGGGGCGGGCGACGGTGAACCGGGCTGTGAACCGGGCTGTGAACCGGGCTGTGAACCGGGCTGTGTGACAGGCGGTGTCTGCGCCGCGCCTTGGGCATGCGCGGTGTGTTGCGACTGAACAGCAAACCCTGCGGTAGACAGGCAGGTCGCTGAAAATAGCCGGAAGAGTTCACGGCGCCGATGCCGGTTCGAGTTCATGAATGTCTCCAGGGTGAAGATGATGAAAGCGATGTTAGCGGTCTGGAATGATCTGGATGAAACAGTTTTGAATGATTACGAGTCGTGGTACCAGACCGAGCATTTACCAGAGCGACTTGCGATCGCGGGTTTTGAAGCGGGGGTGCGGGCCGAATCCATTCCCAGCGCAGGTGGCGCCTATCCCTCGCCGCGTTTTATGACTTTCTACGAATTGACATCAATTGAGGTTCTTGAACAAGTTCGTTATCGGCAGGCCCTGCAGTCGCCGACCCCGCGAACTCAGGCGATCATGCCGTATTTTCGAAACATGTGGCGCGCGGCCGCGGAGCTGCGTGCTGTGGGTGGTCTTGCTTGCTCGGGGGCCTGGATCGTTAGTGTGCGCGTTGAATCCGAGCGTTTGCAGTTCTGGATTGATCAACTCCTGGAACGACCACCCGAACGCGCCTGCCGCTGGCGTGCTTACCAATGTCCGCAACCGGGAGACCCTTTGCAAGCCTCCCCGGAAGCTCGGTTTAGAGCCACGCCAGACCAGACACCTGGCGCATTTTTGTTGATTGAACATTTGCGCCAGCCTGACGCCGATCAGACTTTGCGGGAATGGGTCGGTCCACGGGTTGAAGCTTCGAGCACAATGCGTCGCGACCCAGGGACCACAAAGGTGGACCTGTTTGTCGAACTCGCTCGTCTCGATTCACGAAATCTTGGCATTCGATGAGTCTTTGCGATAGGCTCCCCCGACATCGAAATTGGGGAGCTGATATGCCGATCAAAAATTTCATCCAGCGTTTACTGCGACCGTCGGCGGTGACTGCGCTCGGCTTGGCTGCGTTGGCAATGACTGAACTGGCGCTCGCGCAGGACATTCGTATCGCGCATGTGTATGACAAAACCGGTCCGCTCGAGGCCTATGCAAAGCAAACGCAGACAGGTTTGTTGATGGGGCTCGAATTTGCGACCGGTGGGACGATGACCGTCGCAGGCCACAAAATTACGGTGATCGAACGCGATACCCAGGGCAAACCGGACGTCGCCAAGTCCCAGTTGGCGGCAGCTTATGCCGATGACAAAGTGGACATTGCAGTCGGACCGACGTCCTCGGGCGTTGCACTGGCGATGCTTCCGGTGGCGGAGGAGTACCGTAAGCTGCTGCTCGTGGAGCCCGCTGTGGCGGATGCGATTACGGGTGACAAATGGAATCGTTATATTTTCCGGACTGGACGTAACTCCAGTCAGGATGCGATCTCCAACGGCGTCGCACTCGATAAAGAGGGGGTTTCGATTGCAATCCTCGCTCAGGACTACGCCTTCGGTCGCGATGGTGCAAAAGCGTTCCGCGAAGCAGTCACCAAGGCAAAAATCGTTCATGAAGAGTACCTGCCGACTGCCACAACGGATTTCACAGCGGGTGCGCAACGCTTGTTTGATGCCCTCAAAGACAAACCGGGTCGCAAGGTCATCTTCATCATCTGGGCAGGCTCCGGCAACCCATTCAAGATTGTTGACCTCAACCCGCAGCGCTTCGGGATCGAACTCGCTTCGGGCGGAAACATTCTTCCCGCGATGGCCGCTTACAAAAATCTACCTGGCATGGAAGGCGCCACTTACTACTACTACGGGATTCCTAAAAACCCGGTCAATACATGGCTCGTGACGGAACACGAGAAGCGCTTCAAGTCGCCGCCTGACTTCTTTACGGCTGGGGGCATGGCCGCTGGGATCGCACTGGTTGAGGCTCTCAAAAAGACGGCGGGAAGTGCGGATACTGAGAAGTTGATTACGGCGATGGAAGGGATGAGTTTCGAGACTCCCAAGGGCCGCATGACGTTTCGCCGTGAAGATCATCAGGCGATGCAGTCGATGTTTCACTTCCGGATCAAAGTCGACCCTGCGTTGGCCTGGGGGGTTCCCGAGCTAATTCGGGAAATCAAGCCGGAAGAAATGACGATCCCGGTGCGCAACCGGCGTTAAGTGGGACATTTGAGACGGTCCTGAACCCGTCTGGGGATGACTTCACCGATCCTCGAAACCCGCGAACTGAGCGTGCGCTTCGGCGGGCATGTGGCGGTTGATCAGGTCAGTTGCGCCTTTGAGGCGGGCTCCTTAACGGCCATCGTGGGTCCCAACGGCGCGGGTAAAACGACCTGGTTCAACGCGGTTTCAGGTCAATTGCAGCCGAGTGCGGGCGAGGTCTGGCTCGCGGGTGAAAATATTACGGCGTTGTCCGCTCCGATGCGGACCCGTCGCGGTTTGGGCCGCGCATTTCAACTCACGCAACTCTTTGCCCAATTGAGTGTGCATGAGAATCTTCGGCTTGCAGTTCAGGCGCAAGCAGGACTCGGTCTCGGACTCAGAGACCTTGTGACGCGATGGTCCAACCGCAAGGATCTTCTGGAACGCGCCGACGCGTTGCTTGAGTCGGTATCACTCGTTGCAAAGCGAGACCAGTTGGCTGCTGCATTGCCCCATGGCGATCAGCGCAAGCTCGAGGTGGCCATTCTGATGGCCTTGCAACCCCGGGTCTATTTGCTTGACGAACCGACCGCCGGCATGAGCCTCGACGATGTGCCGGTCATTCTGGACTTGATTCGCGCGTTAAAGCAGCGAGGTGATGCGACGATCCTTTTGGTCGAACACAAAATGGATGTGATCCGGGAGTTGGCCGATCGTATTGTGGTGTTGCACGAGGGGCGTTTGGTTGCCGATGGCGAACCCATCGCCGTGATGGCCTCCTCAGTCGTTCAGGAAGCCTACCTCGGGCGCCGCTCAAACCCATGAGTGCCCCATTGCTGAGCCTTGCGGGGGTTCAAACCCACATTGGCACCTATCACATTCTGCACGGGGTCGATCTTGAGGTGCCGAGCGGGCGCGTGACGATGCTACTGGGTCGCAACGGGGCTGGTAAGACGACCTGCCTGCGGACCATCATGCAGCATTGGCGTCGATCCGGCGGTTCGATCCATTTCGAAGGCGTGGATCTCGCGGCGTTGCGACCGTCTGAGGTGGCCCGCCTCGGCATTGCGTATGTGCCCGAGAATATGGGCATCTTCGGTGGTCTGACCGTGCGCGAGAACCTGCTGCTTGCCGCCCGTTCTGCTCAAAACGATGCGCAGATCGATCGCGATCGATTGAATCGAATTTTTGAACAGTTCCCAGCGCTTGAACGATTCTGGCAAAGCCCTGCAGGTTCGCTTTCAGGTGGGCAGAAGCAAATGCTGGCGATTGCGCGGGCATTGATTGAACCC